>BNJT01002649.1_pt1 | contig 176719 bp, 179 predicted proteins | sample 8540491 | NCBI WGS metagenome assembly BNJT01 (sample SAMD00202455, study PRJDB9452) | human saliva metagenome | host: Homo sapiens
TGTATTCAGATACTGACAGCATCTTAAGCAGTCCAGTGTTTTGCTGGGTCAAATGGTGTTCCGACAACTTGGTCTTCTGACAATTCAATGATCCCACGTTTTTGTGGAGCATTTGGCAAATGCAATTCACGAGGACTGCACATCATTCCAAAACTCTTTTCCCCACGAAGTTCCCCTGGGAAAATGAGATTCCCTTTTGGCATCATAGCTCCTGGAAGAGCAACAATGGTTTTTAAACCGACACGCGCATTAGGAGCTCCTGCAACGATTTGCACTGTCTTATCACTCGCAACTGCCACTTGACAGATGTTCAAGTGATCACTATCTGGATGCGCAACCATCTCTACAATCTCACCAACCACAAATTTGGGTTCCTTGTCATTGATAATCTTTTCGGTAAAATCTTGAACTTGCAATTCTTGGTTCAAACGAGCTACTTGGTCGTCTGTCAAAAATATTTGGCCACGTTCCTCAATTTCGAATAAGCTAGAAACTTCAAAAATGTTCCAAGCAACAGTTTCACCAGTTTTCTTTAGGAAAACACGTGCCACATTGCCTTTCCGTTCAACATCTAGTTTGGCATCGCCACTGTTTTTCACGATGACCATAAGGACATCACCGACATGTTCTTTGTTATATGTAAAAATCATTCTTTCTTTTCTCCTATTTTAATTCTGCTAAAAAGTCGTTTATTTGTACCTTGGTTTTACGGTCACGATTGACAAAGCGTCCAATCTCCTTGTCCTTATCTAAGACAACAAGACTTGGAATTCCGTATACATCCCAAAGTTTCGCAAGTTCCATGTACTCATCTCGGTCTACTCGTATAAAAGTAAACTCTGGATTGGTCTCTTCAATCTCTGGCAGAGCTGGATAGATATAGCGACAATCGCCACACCAATCCGCAACAAAAAGGAAGACCTTCTTGCCATCCTGTTCTACTAGATTTGCTAATTCTTCTATACTCTTAGGAGAAATCATATGACTTCCTCCTCGTAGATGAGATCTTCATCTTCGTAGACAAAGGTATAGTGACGACCATCTTCAAAAATAACACCACCAACAAGACGTTCTAAGCTACTTTCGTACACTTGGACATAGAGAGTTCCAATCTCACCCATTTCTGAGAAATAGTCACGCACAATAGCAGTTAACTCTTCCTGTGTCTTCATGAGTTTGTGATCATCAGCTACTTTCTTAGCTCCAAAGGCAAGGGCTCCAAGTCCTGCCACGACTAAACCTGTTTTAATAATATTTTTCGTTTTCATGCTAACATTGTAACACAAAAAGGCTCAAGGAACAATGAAAAAGGGAGTGGGACAGAAATCGGTAATTCCCTCCCCTTTACCATTATTGAAAACTTAGTAGTTTCTCTCTCCAAATAAACCTTCTGGCAAGTCATGGAATCCCTTGCCTGCTTTGAAGTTTTCAAACTTACCTAGCAAGAACTGTAAGCATCCAAGCGACTTTCGTAGCGAATCATGGCATCTTTAGCACGCTCATCTTGGTCTTCTTCGTAGACTTTTGACTTTCCTTGTGCGCCATGTCGTTAATCATAATCTGGGTATTAACCCAAGCTTCAAATTCCTTCATAAATTCTTGTTCGTAACTCATTGTTTCTCCTTATTCTATTCCTCGATAGTAATCTGTATCAATCTCACGGTAAGGCTGGATATCCTGAACGTACTCCAAGACTCCTTGAAATTCTCCATTTTCATCGTGTACGGCAGCATAAGTGATATGAACAAACTTGCCCCGTGATTCTGACTTGAACCACATCTCATACTTGTCCTTGACCCCGCCACGAAGACCTTTCATAATGGTTTTTACCTTATCCAAATACTTGGGCGGATGACATAGCTCAACATTGCGCCCGACTTGAGACGGTGTCCGCTTGAAAATCATCTCATCTGCTGGCGTATTGTCATTGTAATACTGGAAGATATCATCCTTATTAACAAAGGTAATCTCCATAGGCAGGTGGTTGAGGATGAGATTGGCCTGCTCGACCGATAGATAGCCATTGCCAAAAGCCTGCTGGCTATGACGGTCATGGACTGCTTCCTTTTCCTTTGGTGTAAAGGTGATAGTAAACTGACCTTCTGGTGTATCGATCACTTGCTGAACTTGTCCATCTACAGTTTCTGGCTGAGTTGGTTCTTCTACACTTTTCTCCTCAACAAAACTTTGACGTTCAGGAACCCATTTCTCAGACGAACGGATAATAGCATATCCATAGGCATCACTTTCCTCAGCAATCTGAATCCAGTCATCCTGGGTAAAGGATTCAAGCAGAATCATGAGGAGGATTGATTCTTCCTTAAAAATCATACTTTCAAACTCTGTCGCAAAAGTTTCAAAAGCTTCCTTTACGGCGGAAATTGGCACTTCTGGGAGCGACTTAGTTGCCACTAAGGCTGTTTGAAAGAGATCCCTAATCTGGTCATCGACTCCCCACATAACTTTGGGAGGTGAATCATGGCCATAACGTTCCATGATAGGAAAGAAGAGCTCTTCCTTGCGCTGGTAGTGGATATCAAATTGACCAACAAGCCCCATCTGACGAACTAACCCCTTACGCATCTCTGCAAGCATTTCCTCGTCTTCCATAGACTCATATGTGTCTAACAATCTTCGAACACGAATCAAAGCAGCACGGAGGGCTAAATTTTCATCCTTAAAGACTCGTACAGGGTGACCAGGACGCTCAGTATCTTCAACTTCTACGCCCTTAACAGCATTTTTAAAAAGATTAGCATGCACATCACAGAGTTCCATGACATCTTCAAAGGTCACGCCAGAGTCAGAGTTCATCAACTCGTGCTCCATGAGAGAAATCTCGATAGCTGATACACCAGTAAAGGTCGCATCAAAGCGCTCCTGAACGGACTCTGGAGAGGCTCCATTATGCAATTCTAATAAAATATCCCGTAGGATATGAATACGTTCATCTGCCATTAGTCTATTCCAATCACTTCGTAACCATTTGCTTCAAGTGTACGCACAATCTTATCCATAGGAGTCCCCTCCAGCTTAGACCCCTGTTTGAGCGATACTTTTCGTCCGACTGTATTTCGCATCAAAGGATTTGCAAGAGGTTTAAAACCGAGTTCTACTAGGATATCTAAAACTTCTGGATGCTTGTCCACAACTTCCGCAACAGGAATAGATACATCAATGATATTGTCCATCATAACCTCCATCATATTCTATAACAGTTTTTTCTTTTTTATTATACCACAAGGGCAAAGATTAAAAAACTAGCAGTAGAAGACTTGCTAGTTTATTTCGTATAATTTCATTATTTCCAATTATATAGACTTTTCCTAGTAAAACCTCAAAGTCTTATCCTTACCATGATCATCAGAGAAGTTTGAAAAACCAATCTATGATCTTGAAAAGAATCTTATAGAACAGTAATTGGAAGGCGAAAGAGATTAGGAACCAGAGTATTTTTATCAGACCAACAATTGGTGTTATAAAAAGAAGAGTAAAGAACCTCCAAAAAGATTTCATTCTTTATCCTCCGGCTTCATCAACCAAGTAGCTGTATCCATAAGCTTATCTACAAGAAATAATTTTCCTAAGCCAACTACTATATTTTCATCTTTCTTCATGGTTTCTGCGACTTTTATAGCCTGAGTTGTAAGAAAATAATTGCCGTATGTTTTAGCCAATATTTTAATGATACCCATTTCATTCACCTTCTATGATTTCCGCTTCCTTTCGGATTGTTTCTATATCTTCTTGATATTGCTCCTCATCATAGTTAACTAATTTGGAGAGCTCTTTTTGCAGACTTTCACCCATGGGTTTCATGGTTGCAAAGGTTAATCCTCCAGAAATGATTCCACCTAAAATAGGAATAAATTTCCCCATTCCCTTGGCCAATCCTCCTTTTGTTAAGTTAACTCCAAAAATTTTCAAAACTTTTTTCAAAATTGGGTACCAAAGTGTCTTAGTCAAAGCTTTCTGGGGAACAGTTTTCATGACCTGCTTAGCAACAGCAACACCTCCCGCCCGGAGGAGAGCAGCAGTGCCATTCACTCCAAGCATTACTCCGAGGTAGAGTAAAAGTGTGTTTTGAGCATCTTCACTCAATTCATCACGAGATGCCCATAGATCATCATAACCATAAATGTAGCCCAATTCTTGAGCTAATTTCAAGGAAAAAGCATAAAACTGGGCCACATCTGCTGGAATAGTAATTGCCATAGCAAGACCGCCAGGTAAACCTGCTAAAACAGAGGTCCCGCTGGCCAGTAAGACATTATCCATAATACATGCATTTGCCACTCTATCTAAAATTTCCTGAGAGAGCAAGCTTGATGGCCCCTGTTCCAATAATGTGGTAATATCCTTTGGATCTAGTTCTTTAGAAAACTTATCAACTAAAAATTTTGAACGATCAACTTTCACAACGGGTAATTTTACCACTTGTTGCAATACTTGCATAGCGATATCTTGTTCAGCCATTTCTATCTCCCTTAATTTTTATACTATACAATATCATACCATATAAAGCGACAATTATAAAGCGTTTTCGTATCATATATTATCTTTCATTTTTTCACACAAAAAAGAGGGTTTCCCCTCTTTCTGCTTAATGTTTATCCAGATTGCGTAGCATCTCGTCAATCTTGTTTCCATATTCGATGGATTCATCTTTGACAAAAGTTAAGTCTGGAATTTTGTACAATTTCAAATTGCGACCAAGTTCACGTTTGATGGTGCCAGTTGCTTTTTCAAGCCCGACTTGAGCTTTCTGATTATCTGAGGCAAGATTACTCAAAATAGTGTAGTAAACCTTAGCCATAGATAAATCACCTAGCATCTGAACATCAGTGATAGTCACACCTTGGACACGCGGATCACGGACTTTCTTTTGCAAAATCTCATTGACTTCGCGCTTGATTTCCATGCCCACACGATCCGTACGGAAATGATTTGCCATGCTTTTTCCTTTCTCTCTATTGAACCAAAAGCTAGGCCAGCAGACCTAGCTTTGTCTAGTAGATAGAGGAACTAGAGCCATTTGAATCTAGGAAACAAGCCTTAGATAGAACTACGGGTTCATCAAGGCGCTGTTGACGACGAGTCAAATCGGCTATCGTTTCTCTATTATCGTTTGATTTCTTCCATGATGTAGGCTTCAATCACATCATCCATCTTAAGGTCATTGTAGCCGTCAATCATGAGACCACCTTCACGGCCGTTTGTAACTTCTTTAACGTCATCTTTATAGTGTTTCAAGCTAGCTAGAGCACCATCGTAAATAACGACACCATCACGGATGACACGGACTTTAGAGTCACGGGTAACTTTACCGTTGATAACCATGAATCCTCCGATTGTTCCCACTTTAGAAACTTTGAAGGTTTCACGGATAAGAGCTTCACCGATGATTTTTTCTTCAAATTCTGGATCAAGCATCCCCTTCATGGCTTCTTCCATCTCTTCGATCACCTTGTAGATAATGCTATGGAGACGGATTTCTACATCGTCAGCATCAGCTTGTTGACGAGCTTGTGGTGTAGGGCGCACATTGAAACCAACGATAAAGGCATTTGAAGCTTCGGCAAGAGTCACGTCAGATTCGTTAATGGCACCGACAGCTGCATGGACGATGGTAACTTTCACGCCCTCAACATCAATTTTTTGAAGTGAGGCAGAAAGTGCTTCAACAGAACCTTGTACGTCTGCTTTGATAATGACGTTAACTGACTTGAGTTCGCCAGCTTTAAGGGTATCAAAGAGGTTTTCAAGGCTAACACGTTGAGTAGCTTGACGTTGCTTCATAAGAGCACGTTTGGCACGTTCTTCACCAGCTGCACGCGCAGATTTTTCATCTTCGTAAACAGCAAAGTGATCACCCGCCATTGGCGCTTCGTTCAAACCAGTGATCGATACTGGTGTTGATGGGCCTGCAACCTTGACACGACGTCCAAGGTCGTTGGTCATGGCACGAACACGTCCGAAGGTATTTCCGACAACGATTGGATCTTGAACGTTCAAAGTACCTTGTTGGACAAGGAGGGTCGCAACTGCACCTTTTCCTTTATCCAAGCGGGCTTCGATCACAGTACCGATGGCACGAACAGTTGGGTCAGCCTTGAGTTCTTGGATTTCAGCCACAAGAAGGACAGTTTCCAAAAGTTCATCGATGTTTTGGTTGAATTTAGCTGAGATTTCTACAAACTCAGAATCGCCACCCCAGGCAGTTGACATAACACCATGTTCAGCTAATTCACCGATAACACGTTCTGGATTAGCACCTGGTTTATCGATCTTGTTGATAGCAACAATGATTGGAACGTTGGCTGCTTTTGAGTGGTTGATGGCTTCGATAGTTTGAGGCATTACCCCGTCATCTGCCGCTACGACCAAGATGGTAATATCGGTAACAGAGGCACCACGCGCACGCATAGATGTAAAGGCCGCGTGTCCTGGTGTATCAAGGAAGGTAATCTTCTTGCCATTTTCAACGATTTGGTAGGCACCGATATGCTGAGTGATACCACCTGCTTCACCTGTCGCAACACGAGAGTTACGAAGGGTATCTAGGAGTGTTGTCTTACCATGGTCAACGTGTCCCATGATGGTAACAACTGGTGGACGCTCTACAAGTTCATCTTCATTGAGATAACCATCTTCAGCGAAGAAACGTTCGATATCAGCATTGTCCACTTCAACCTTTGTTTAGCATCAATACCGTAATCGACCATGAGGAGTTCGATTGTTTCACCGTCTAAGGACTGGTTTTGTGTCGCCATCACGCCCATCATGAAGAGTTTCTTAACAATCTCAGCTGGTTCGCGTTTGATACGTTTTGCAATTTCCGCGACGGTCATACCATCTGTATATTCAAATTCTGTTGGCAATTCATGGAACTTACGCTCTGTAACAGGTTTTGGTGCCTGACTACGGTTGTTTTTGTTATTGCCTTTTTTATTCTTTTTGTTATTGTTCCAGTTACTATTTCTTTGATTTCTCACTTGATTTTGACTACTTCGATTCTTTTGTTGTTTTCTAGGACCATCTTCTTCGTGATCGAAATCATCACGTTCTTTGTCTGGTCGGGCTTGTTTCTTACGACGTGTATCCACTACAGGTTCTTTAGCTACAGGAGCTACTTCAACCACTGGTTGAACTTGTTGTACTTGTTCAGCCAATTTAGCAACTTCTTCAAAGATTTCCTCAGGTTCCTTGCGTTTGTTTGCTTGGGCCAAGGCTTCTTTAGCTGCTTGAGTTTGCTTGAAGCGTTCCTCACTTGAACGAGCATATTCTGCATTTTGCTCTGCCTTTAGAGCAGCTGCACGGGCTTTGAAGTCAATGCGTGGTCCTGCTTGATTTGGACGTTTGTCCTCTTGCTTGCGGCGATCATTTCCACGATTTTGCTGACCTTGCTGTTTCTTAGCTTGGTCATTAAAGCGACGATTGTCGCGGTTGCCTTGACCTTGTTTTCCACCATTGCGCCCGTCGTTTTTCTGACGGTTTCCGTTTTGTTGTTGGTCACGGTTATTGCCTTTATTTTGCTTGCGTCGTTCAGCCTGCTCTTTTGCACGAGCTTCACGCTCAGCCTTAAAGTTTCGACTCTGCGGTTTTACTGGCGCCACTCTTTCTTCTTTAGGAGCAACCGTTGCTGCTGGTTTTACCTCTTCCTTAGCTACAGCTGGTTTAGCTGGCTCAGATTTTTCGGCTTTCTTTTCTGTACTTGCTTTTTGGTTCTGCAGGTTTTGCTTCTACTTTCGGAGCAGCAGACTTAAAGCTGGCAACGATTTTTGCAGCGACAGCTTCCTCCACACTTGATGAGTGGCTTTTCACATCCAAGCCCAACTCTTTTGCACGCGCTACAACTTCTTTACTTTCTTTTCCAAGTTCTTTTGCGATTTCGTACAATCTTTTCTTAGACAAATCATGTCCTCCTCTTCTATTCCATAAGAGACCTCATTTTCTTTGTAAATCCAGCATCTGTCACAGCCAAAACTTTTCTTGATTTTCCGACTGCTATGCTTAATTCCAGTGTTGAAAACACGGTAATAACTTCTACTTGATAATAATGACTTTTATCCTGAATCTTCTTGGTCAGGTTGGGGGCGGCATCATGAGCAAGAAATACCAGCTTTACTTTCTGGTCTTGGATAGCCTTAACGACCATTTCTTCACCCGAGATGATTTTCCCTGCTCTTTGAGCAAGACCCAAGAGATTGGTAATTTTTTGCTTATTCAAGTCCTAACTCTCTTCTTTTCACTTTGTGATCGACATAGGCAATCAACTCGTCATAAAAGCTTTCTTCAACTTCCATACTAAAGCTACGGTTAAAGACTTTTTTCTTTTTGGCCTCAAGGGCTTCTGCATTGTCTAGCTTGATATAAGCGCCACGACCATTAGCCTTTCCTGTTGGGTCGATAAAGACCTGTCCTTCTTTGTTCTTGACAATACGGAGTAAATCTCGCTTATCAATCACTTCATTAGACACAACAGACTTGCGCAAAGGGATTTTTCTAGTTTTCATCCTTCCCTCCTCTGATCAGCTCTTATTCTTCTACCAATTCGTCTGTTTCTACCTGGTCAGCTTCTTCTGCTGCTTCCATGGCTTCAAACTCACTTGCAGACTTGATATCAATACGATATCCTGTCAAATGAGCTGCCAAACGAACGTTTTGTCCACGACGACCGATGGCAAGAGAAAGCTTGTTATCTGGCACAACGACCAAGGCACGCTTGCTGTCGTTTTCATCAAAGATAACTTGGTCAACTTCAGCAGGAGCGATAGCGTTGTAGATAAATTCAGCTGGATCAGCTACCCATTCGATAACGTCGATGTTTTCTTCGATTGGGACCATACGGTCACTCTTAGCATCGTAGCGAGCTGGGTGGAATTTGCTAGTAATCTTCTTGATATTAGCACCACCACGTCCGACGATTGTCCCGATAGCATCCACGTTTGGATTGTGGCTACGAACAGCAACCTTGGTACGGTCACCTGCTTCACGAGCAACACTCATGATTTCAACAGTTCCGTCATAGACCTCAGGAATTTCTTGTTCCATTAAACGTTTAATCATTTCTGGATGGCTACGGCTCACAAATACGTTCACACCACGAGGATTGTCTTCAACCTTGTAGACATAAACTTCGATACGATCATGAGAAGCAAAAACTTCTCCAGGGATTTGGTCTTGTTTTGACAATTGTGCTTCGATGCTGCCAAGGTTAACATAAATGAAGCGGTTGTCAAAACGTTCTACTGTACCTGACATGATCTCTTGCTCATGCTCTTTGTATGTATTGTAGGTAATGGCACGTGTTTGCTTGCGCATTTTTTCCATGATGGTTTTGTTTGGCAGATTGAGTCGCTCACGACCAAACTCACCTGGTGCTTCTTCAAATTTAATCTTATCCCCAAGCTCGTAAGCTGAGTTAATGGCAAGAGCATCTTTTAAGCTGATTTCCAAACGGCTATCAAATACTTCATCAACTACTTCACGAACAGTATAAACTGTAAAGTCACCTGTCTTTTCGTTGAAATCAATGGCTACACTGTCTGATTGACCATAGCGTCTGCGATAGGCTGAACGAAGTGATTCCACCACTGCATCAATGATGTCTTCTTTTTTGATTCCCTTGTCTTCTTCCAAAATGCGGAAGGCCTCTAGCATTTCTTTACTCATCTTCTATTCACTTTTGAATCTTCAAAAGCTTCCTTTCTTTTACTATAATTTTACTGCTAAACGTGCTTTTGATACCAAACTGTATGGAATTTGAACTGTTTTCTTACGCGTCTTGTCCATATATTCCATAGTCAACTCATCCTCTTCAAAGGCTAGCAAGGTTCCTTCAAAGACCTTTTGCTTATCGATGGCTTGGTAAAGTCCAACATGGATGTATTTCCCAACCGCTCCAGCGACTGCTTCCTTGGTTTTCAAAGGACGTTCCAAGCCTGGGCTGGTGATTTCTAGGAAATATTGTTCTGGGAAGGGATCTGGCTTGATAGTATCTAGGACAGGACTGATAATCTCTGTCAAGTCCGCTGTGTCGTTCAAGGTAATTCCCTCTGGTTTATCTACAAAAATACTAAGAATCATGTCACTGCCAATCTTTCCGTACTCGATATCCACGAGTTCAAAGGGAGCTTCAATGACAGGTTCTACGACTTCTCTGACTAATTCTACGATAGTTGCGATTGCGTCCACCTCCTCATAAGCAAGAGGCGAAGATATTTCCCCGCCTCACTTTCTCATATTCTTACTTATAGTATAGCACTTTTGACTACTTATGTAAAGTATAAGCACTCAAAAGGCTTGATTTTAAGCTTTTTCTTAAAATTCTGCACGATTTTATAGAAAGAGATCCATTTTGGAAAGATAACAGTTTTTTCACCAAGCAATCTGAGTTCCTTACAAATCAACCACCCTCATCAAAACAACAGATCCTTTTCAATCTTTCACCTCTTTTGACTGTGAAATTCCTAATAACCCCAAATCATATTTCCATGATAAAATGCGTCTCACAGATTTATCAATACGATCTTCTGTCAGCTCCCCAGAGGAGACTTTCTTTAATAAATAGGGAATCTGAGTCTGGTATGAAGACCCTAAAATTAAGTCATTTCCGGCTAGAATCACTTGGAAAGCAGCTTCATCCTGATTAACAAAATCAGCTAATCCTGCCATATCTAGATCATCCGTCATAATGACACCTTTAAAATTCAGTTCCTTGCGAAGAATTTCATTGATTTTGGGTGAGATAGAAGACGGAACTGTATCGATTTTAGTCAGGATGTTGTGAGATACTAAAACACTATCTGCACCAGCATCTATGCCAGCTTGAAAGGGGAGAAAATCTGCTTGTCTTAATTCATATAGAGAACGGTTGTCTTGGATAATAGCAGTATGACTATCTCCATTATCACCATATCCAGGAAAATGCTTCAAGGTTGACCCAACCTTAGTCTTTCCAAGTTCTTCTACAACCTCCTCAACATAACTTGCAGTCGTTTGGGCATCTTGTCCAATGGTTCGATCATAGATGAAGGCTGATGGATTGCTGGCAAGATCTGCAACTGGAAAGAGTCCAGCATTGATGCCAACAGATTTTAGTAGCTCTGCCTTCTGCCTAGTATCAGAACGGATTGCTTCCATCCCCCCTTGATGATAAAGGGTCATAGGAGCTTGGAAAGGAGTATCCAAAATCGAACTGATACGAGTTACTGTTCCCCCTTCTTCATCTGAACCAATCAATAAAGGAATCTTTGAAGCAACTTGGTAGCGATCTGTCAAAGCCTTCATATCCTCTAGGGTTTGTCCTTGAAAATCTCTCCCAAACAAGAGATAACCTCCAAAATGATAGGACTGAAGGTCTTCTAGCTGATGACTAGAAGGAACCCTAGCCCAGAACAACTGGCCTACTTTTTCTTCCAAAGTCATCGAGACTAATCTTTCTTCAACTACCTTATTCTTCTCTGTTTCACTGGTTTGAGTAGTTTTCTCAGTTTTTTCTACTTGCGACTCCACTTGTCTATGATGTTGATGGTCGGACAAAATCAAACCACCTATCACAAGGAAAAAGAAAAGATAGACGACAATCGGTTTTATTCTTCTTCTCATAACACCTTCATTATACCACTTATCCGGTTGCAAGTATACACTTACCAAAATCTCCAATGAACTAGCATCAAACTAAAAAGGCTTAGCTCTATGTACAGAACTAAACCCTTGATAAAATTATATATCTAACTTTTTGGTTATGATAGAGTTTTTGATTGATATACTTTTTACATTAAAACTGAGCCTCAACTCGATAGATGACCTGACCCTTACTTGAGAATTTTTCTTCATATTCAGTCATGACATTGCCTTCAAAGTCGCTGGCGTGCAAGTCCAACCAAACTCCATTGAGCTTCATGCCATATTGAGAAAAACTCACTAGGCTATATTCAAACAAGCCACGGTTATCCGTTTTGAAATGAATCTCACCGTGTTCAGGCAAGATACGCTTGAAGGTATCCAAGAAACTCTTATAGGTTAAACGACGTTTTTCGTGGCGCTTTTTAGGCCATGGATCTGAAAAAAATTCAGATACAAGCGATCAATCTCTCCATCTTCAAAGTAGTCGGTCAAATCAGAACCATCAACCCACAACAACTTAATATTGGGTACAGCGACTTCCAAGACCTTGTCCAAGGCATAACTCAAAACGGACTTTTGAATGTCAATCCCGATATAGTTGATATTAGGGTTTTGCTTGGCCATACCTGACACAAAGGCTCCCTTACCACTACCAACCTCAACATGGATAGGATTGTCATTTCCAAAGAGGTCTCGCCATTTTCCTTTGGCTTCTAAAGGATTTAAGACAACATACTGAGGATTAGCCTCTAGTAATTCTGTTGCCCCTTTACGATTTCTAACTCTCATCTCTTCTTTCCATACTTGTCACGGAAGATGCGCAAGGCATAAATCTCCCGATTGACATTTTCTAGATCTTCATTTGTATAATATTTGGCAATCTGGCTCAAGAAGGATAACTGAGCATACCAAAATAGTTTGCTGATGACTGTTTGGTTGTATTTGTAACCGTAATAAGTCAACCACTCTTTCCACTGATAGTCTGGAATATAGTGACATAGCATATGCGCCACATCAAACATGCGATCCGTTAAACGAACGGAATCCCAATCCACTAAATAAACAAGACCGCTCTCTGTCTCAATCCAATTACTATGTCGTACATCTCCATGAACGATCGTTGCATAATCTTCCCTAAAGTTTGGCAAACTTCCGCGCAAATCCTCTACTACCATTCTTAGATATTGATTGTTCTTCAAGGATTCGGGAGCATCTTTTAACCAAGCCTGAAGCAAGTCTAAAGGTGTTTCTAAAGAATAGCCCAAACGAGTCAATTGCGTCATCAAAGGACGCGAACGATGCAAGCGGCTCAAAATATTGATAATCTGCTTGCGATTCATATCATAAGGGGTCAAAATTTTACCATTCAACCATTCTTGGGCACACATATCACGCCCATCCGATAAACGGCGAGTCCATAATAATTGAGGAGCGATTTGTTCCTTGGCTAAACCAGGTAGGATTGGAGAGGTGTTCATTTTAATAAAGACGCGCTTCCCATCAGGGTAGCTTCCCATATAAGCTTTCCCGCTTTTCCCAGGTATAGGGGTCAGCGTTAGCTCAATATCACCCAAGTCCATTTCTTTCCTCCGTATAAAGTTTCCTTACTATTCTACTAGTTTTTAGGCTATTCGTCAACCAGTCTTTTAAGTTGGTAAGGTAAATAAAGAAATTGCAAAACGAAACCAACTCCAACAAGAGCTAAAAGGGGCATTTTTTCTTTAAAGATAAGCAAACCCAGTAGGCTTTCAAGTAGTAGTACTAAAAGTCCAATAGCAGTTACTATTTCTTTCAACCCTTTCTCCTTCTTACCCTTATCTAGCGGGAAAAGTTGGGTCAAATATTGGTAATCAAAGGCATGATAGAGGGCCAGCAACTGAAAGAGCAAGAGATAGTTAAATAAAACCACCACTGCTGTCGCTATCCAAGCTTGCTCGATAAAGATCAAAGCAAGCAAAGATAGGAAGAGGAGACGAAGACTGAGGGCAAAGAGGTCTCCATTTCGCAGATAAGAACGAAGATAGAGGTTCTGCCAGATCTTGCTCGGTACCTTCTGGACTGCTTTTAGGATAAAATCTAGATAGGCACGACGCTTGACGCTGTTTGAAATTCCCTTGACTTGGGTAAAGAGGGCAAAGAAGCGAAGCAAAAACTGCTTGCGTTTACTTTCTTGGGCAATCACATAGTCCCAGTCAAGATGATTTGCACTAAAAAACTTGCCAGCCTTTTTCTGAAACAGGAAATATTTTCCGACTCCCAAAAGAAGAACATAAACACCAAAAACTCCTAAGCCCAAGCCCATAGCTAAAAATAGAGGGGCAAAAAGGAGCAAAAAGATAGTCTGTACACTGACCCAAAAGATGAAGGAAACTAGACTTTGCTTCTGGATGTGTTCTCTTACTTCTTCTTCAGCTACTAAGAGAAAGAGCTTATCAGGTGCTTCCACATAGGTCGCGATTCCACCCCAAAGCATGAGTAAAACAGAGACAATCCCAATTAAACATAGGATTGGTAAATGATTCTCAGGAAAATGCTGGAGCAGTTGACTATACTGATAGGCTAGAAAACCTACTAAGACCAGTAAAAACAAGACAAAGTGGTCATTGAGCACATAGCGCAGATAACCGACACACTCTTTACGAAAAGCCTGCTTTCGCTTTAGAAACAAGTCTTTCATCGGTCCTCCTCTTTGGTCAAAGCCAAATAGATATCATTGAGACTTGCTTGAGGCATGGCAAAAGCTTGTCTTAGTTCTTCAAGATCCCCTTTAGCTCTCACTTGTCCTTTGTGAAGAATGACAAAAGAGTCACACATTTTTTCAGCAGAGTCAAGAACGTGGGTACTCATGAGGATAGACTTGCCTTTTTTCTTTTCAAGGTCCAAAAGCTGAATCAAGTCTGAAATTGCCAAGGGATCAAGACCAAGGAAGGGTTCATCGACGATAAAGAGACTCGGATCCACGACAAAGGCACAGATAATCATAACCTTCTGTTTCATCCCTTTTGAAAAATGAACAGGGAACCAGTCTAATTTCTGATCCAAACGGAACATTTTTAAAAGCGGTTCTACACGTTCAAAAGCTAGATTTTGCTCAATACCATAGGCCATAGCAACCGTCTCGATATGTTCTCTGAGAGTCAATTCCTCGTACAAACTAGGAGTTTCAGGAATGTAACCAATCTGCTGACGATATTCTCGAGGATTAGCACCCAAGGTTAGTCCGTCGATGTTTATTTCTCCACTATGAGGTGTCAAAAGTCCAATAATTTCATTGATGGTCGTTGATTTTCCTGCACCATTGAGCCCAATCAAACCGACCAACTGTCCACTCTCGACTGTAAAGGACACATCTTTCAAGACAGGGACATGAACATAGCCACCTGTCAAGTTTTTAATTTCTAACATATTTTCTCCAAATCTGGTATAATGTAGCTATATTATATCAAAATTCAATACAGTAGAGGTGGTTTTTATGTCAGATTGTATTTTTTGTAAAATTATCGCAGGGGAGATTCCCGCATCAAAGATTTACGAAGATGATCAAGTTCTTGCCTTCCTTGATATCTCACAAGTAACACCTGGTCACACCTTGGTCGTACCAAAAGAACACTACCGCAATCTTTTAGAAATGGATGCTGCAAGTGCTAGCCAACTTTTCGCCCAAGTTCCAAAGATTGCTCAAAAGGTCATGAAAGCTACCCAAGCTGAAGGTATGAATATCATCGCCAACTGTGAAGAAGTTGCTGGACAAACCGTTTTCCATACCCATGTCCACCTCGTTCCTCGCTATAGTGCAGATGACGACCTAAAAATTGACTTTATCGCACATGAACCAGACTTCGACAAACTTGCTCAAGTTGCTGAAACAATCAAAAACGCTTAAGGAGTCACTATGAAACTATCAAATTTACTACTTTTTGCAGGCTCTGCAGTCGGTTCATACCTCCTCGTTAAGAATCACCAAGCTATCACTGAAGAAGTTCTAGATACTACTGATCGTGTTGAAGCCATTAAGGATGACTTGAATATCATCCAAGATAGCCTGCAAATTATCAACCAACAAAGAGCTAATCAAGGAATATCAAAAAGATTTAACCTACAAGTTTAAAGTCTTGGAAAAAGACGTTCAAACAAGATTAGCTGTACTAAAAGAATTGCAGGAAACTGAAGAAAACTAAGGAAAAGAAAATCTCCAACTTTCCTTATTCCCCTTTAAAGCCATTTTGGGTCAGCAGATCCTAACAGACTAGGGAGGGCATGAAAATGAAACAGTTTTTTAAAGTTTTGACGCGGATCATCCTGATTATTTGTGGTGGTCTCTGCCTTCTTGTAGCCCTGGCATTTCTAATACTGGCCAATCTTTATCTCCCTTGACCTGCCTCCTGAAAAAGTAGAATCAAATGGAAGCTATCAATTCGAGGGTGGGGGCTTAGATTTTTATGTGACATTCTCTGATGAGGTCGTCAATAGCCACCCAGTCCTAAAAGAAAGTCCAAACCTCACTAAAAACCGACTCAAAGTCTATGTCCTAAACACAGGAGATATTTCCTACCATTCAGTAGAAGACAACTTATTCAATCATGGTTTATTCCAATTTTTAGAGGAGGAAAGCAGGAAGTATTTCCAAGAAATCGGAAAGAAATCAAATCCTTCTTACTTTATTCTCTCTTGGAGGGATTCAGAAAGCATGAAAAAGGGAATCGCATTCTATGAAAAAGCTTTAACTTTGGTGGATATTCAGGATAATTCGGCGATTAAGCGCATTGATACCGTCACCGTTAAGCCTGGCAAGGAATCAGAACTCAAGCAACTCATTCAGGAGATGGATGTGGCCGGCTTGCTAACTCAAAAATATCAATAACAGATCAGTTGGATAATGATTTCTCCGATGACAAATCACTAAAAAAGAGCCCGAAGGCTCTTTTTACTTTATGCTTTATTCTCCTTCAAAGGCATCCTTAATATGGTCAAAGAAGCCTTTTTTCTTTGGATTGACTTTTAGATCACCTGCAGCTGCAAATTCTTTCAAGGCTGCTTTTTGTCGTTCGTTCAAGCCTGTTGGAGTCACGACATTGACAGTAACGTATTGGTCACCAAGGGCACCACCACGAAGGCTAGGCGCACCTTTACCACGTAGACGGAATCGTTTACCAGTCTGAGTTCCTTCTGGAATGACTAATTCTACATCACCATGAACTGTAGGGATGTCTACTGTATCACCAAGTGCTGCTTGAACAAAATTGAGGTTCAAATTGTAGAAGATAGTGGTTCCTTCACGTTCAAACTTATCGCTAGCTTCTACTGAAACCACCACGTACAAGTCACCGTATGGTCCACCGTTAAATCCTGCTTCACCCTGACCAGCTAGGCGAATCTGTTGACCTGTTTCCACACCAGCAGGGATTTTTACGTGTACGCTATGGGCTTGTTTTTCATGACCAGTTCCATGACAGGTTGTACATGGATCTTTGATTTCTTGACCACGGCCATGACAGACATCACAGGTTACTTGGCGACGCATCATACCGAGTGGTGTTTGGGTGTCCACATTGATCACACCTGAACCATGACAGCGTCCACAAGTAACTGGACTTGTTCCAGGTTTAGCACCAGACCCATTACAAGTACGACAGCTTGCTTCACGATTGTATTTGACTTCCTTTTCTGTACCAAAAATAGCTTCTTCAAAAGTCAAATGAACGCGATACTGGAGGTCGTCACCTTGACGAGGGGCGTTTGGATTACGTGATGCACCGCCACCACCAAAGAAGCTGGAGAAGATATCTTCAAATCCGCCAAAACCACCTGCTCCGTCGAAGCCTCCGAAACCGCCAGCACCACCAAAGCCACCGTTGGCTCCAGCCGCACCATATTGGTCATAAGCAGCACGTTTCTGTTCATCGCTCAAAGTTTCATAAGCTTCTTGAACTTCCTTGTACTTGTCCTCAGCACCAGGATCCTTGTTGATATCTGGGTGATATTTTTTAGATAATTTCCGATAGGCTCTCTTGATCTCATCTTGAGATGCATTTTTCGAAACGCCCAAACGGTCGTAAAATTCAGTATTGTTCATAATTCAAGATACAAAGGGCGTCAAATGGACACAGACAAAATAGGAGTTTTGACGACGGACTCTTACGTCCTAGAAAAAACTATCTTTTTGGCACAGTCCGTAGCCCGTGTTCAATTTCCTGAACACACTTGTTCCTTTCTATTGATGTTGTGAATTAAACCTCGATGTAGGTCGAGTTCAATTCCTTTCTTTTATATTGAGTAAGAAACTTCAGAGCTCGGCTACAATTCCCCAAACGCTCTTTGTTCCTTTCTATAATTTTTATGTAAATCTTTAGAGACTATTTTCTATACTTCGCTTCACTTGATCAAACTCTTCATCTGATAGAGTAAATATAAAATCCTCTTCTGAATATTCGTTCTGTTCTTTAAAATAGTTGTCAGTATTTTCTGCCAACCCTAGACTTAGAATCACTTTCCTTGCAAACTCTTGATGTGCGAATCCTATAGCCGTAATGATCTGTTTATCTTGCACAAGAACTTTCGGTTGGAAATTCTCACGAGGAAGAAATTCAAAATAGTCAAAGAAGTTTTGCCAAATTCCACCTGTAAATTTCGTGTCCTTCAACAAGCCTGCTTTGGCTAATAAAAGAGGGGCTGAAGAAATGGCTGCAATTAAGATATCTTGCTCACCAAGCTCCCTCAAAAACGAGATCAATTTCTCATCTTGTAGAGCAGGTCCAATGTTAACCATTCCTGGCAAAATCACACAAGAATAATCTTCTATACGGATTTGATCAAATGTTTTCGTCGGTTGACAGGGTAAGCCATCCTCAGATATAACTATCGAATGTTCTGAAGCCACATAATCAATCGTGATATCAAAAGACAGAGCTAAAGTACTCGTTAAAGTAGTTATCTCATAAAGAGAAAAATTAGGATAAATGATACAAAGTACTTTTTTCATACGCAACATCCTCTATTTTACCGAAAAACAGAGGCTGGGTTGCAACCTCTGGATTTCTTCCTATCATTACGACGTTCTAAAACAAAGTCGATTATACTTTGTTTTAGAACTAGTAAGGCGTTTAGGCAAGTCGCCATAGCGATTGCCGTAGAATGACAATCACTTTAGTGATTAGTCATTCTTAACGAGTTATTTTTCCGTAAACTCTCCGTCTACGACGTCATCGCCTGCGTTTCCTGTTGCTTGTGCGCCTTCTGCTCCTGCTTGGGCTTGTTGCGCTGCTGCGGCTTGTTCGTATAGTTTAACAGCAAGTCCTTGTGCTTTTTCGTTCAATGCTTCAAGTTTTGCTTTCATATCGTCCAAGTTGTTGTCTTCTTGGGCTTTCTTAAGATCATCAAGGGCAGCTTGGGCAGCATCACGTTCTGCATCGAAGCCTTTGCCTTCAGTTTCTTTGATTGTCTTTTCAGTCGCAAAGATAGCTTGGTCTACTTCGTTACGAAGGTCTACTTCTTCTTTACGTTTCTTATCTGCTTCCAGCGTTAGCTTCTGCATCTTTCATCATGCGGTCGATTTCTTCGTCTGTCAAACCTGAGTTCGATTGGATAACAATTGTTTGTTCTTTTTGAGTTCCAAGATCTTTGGCTTTAACAGATACGATACCGTTCTTATCGATGTCAAATGTTACTTCGATTTGAGGAATACCACGAGGTGCAGCTGGGATATCTGTCAATTGGAAACGTCCAAGAGTCTTGTTATCTGCTGCCATTGGGCGTTCCCCTTGAAGAACGTGGATATCAACGGCTGGTTGGTTGTCTGCTGCAGTTGAGAAGACTTGTGATTTAGAAGTTGGAATTGTAGTGTTGCGGTCGATGAGTTTTGTGAAGACTCCACCCATTGTTTCAATACCAAGTGACAATGGTGTTACGTCAAGAAGGACAACGTCTTTCACATCACCAGTGATGACACCACCTTGGATCGCAGCACCCATAGCAACAACTTCATCAGGGTTTACTGATTTATTTGGTTCTTTACCAGTTTCAGCCTTAACTGCTTCTACAACGGCAGGGATACGAGTTGAACCACCAACAAGGATAACTTCGTCGATTTCTGACAAGCTCAAGCCTGCATCTGAAAGAGCTTGGCGAACTGGAACTTTTTGTACGTTCTACAAGGTCACGAGTCAAATCGTCGAATTTAGCACGAGTCAAGGTCATTTCCAAGTGAAGAGGTCCAGCCTCACCAGCAGTGATGAACGGCAAGCTGATTTGAGTTGAAGTGACACCAGAAAGGTCTTTCTTCGCTTTTTCTGCTGCATCTTTCAAACGTTGAAGAGCCATCTTGTCAGCTGACAAGTCGATGCCGTTTTCTTTCTTGAATTCTGCTACCAAGTGGTCGATAATTTTTTGGTCAAAGTCGTCACCACCGAGTTTGTTATCCCCTGCAGTTGCCAATACGTCAAATACACCATCACCCAATTCAAGGATAGAGACGTCGAATGTACCACCACCAAGGTCGAATACCAAGATTTTTTCTTCTTTGTCTGTTTTGTCCAAACCGTAAGCAAGAGCTGCTGCAGTTGGTTCGTTGACGATACGCTCTACTTCAAGACCAGCGATTTTACCAGCGTCTTTAGTTGCTTGACGTTGAGCATCGTTAAAGTAAGCTGGAACTGTAATAACTGCTTTCGTTACTTTTTCACCAAGGTAATCTTCAGCGTAGCCTTTCAAGTATTGAAGAATCATAGCTGAGATTTCTTGTGGAGTGTATTCTTTTCCGTTAGCAGAAACTTTTTCAGAAGTTCCCATTTTAGATTTGATAGAGATAACTGTATCTGGATTTGTTACTGCTTGACGTTTTGCAGCGTCACCAACGATGATTTCACCGTTTTTGAAAGAAACTACAGATGGAGTTGTACGGTTTCCTTCTGGGTTTGCGATGATTTTTGATTCAGTTCCTTCAAGAACTGCAACTGCTGAGTTTGTTGTACCTAAGTCAATACCGATAATTTTAGACATGTGTTTTTCTCCTTAAATTTTATATTCTATTTTTGATTTTTCTTAATATTTCCCTTAAGTGGTGGGGACGTGAGCAACTCCCTTCGGGATTTCATCACTTATTTTTGAGCCTACTGTCTCAAAAATCCCCTGTTTCAGTAGCACAAGCTACTGAAACTTTCACCACGGTGGGAAATATCTTCCTTGCAAGCCTCCGGCTTGCTTCTTATCTTTCTTCATAGTTTATTGTCATTTCGGACAAAATTTTTTTAAGCTGTATTGCCTAGTTATACACTACCACCATAGCCGGTCTTAGGATGCGGTCATGGAGTTTGTAGCCTTTTTGGAAGACTTGTGCGATGGTGTCTGCTGGATGTTCGTCATCCGCTGGGACTGTTTGAATAGCCATGTGGTAGTTATGGTCAAACTCTCCATCTGCTGGGATTTCCTCAATTCCTTCTTCTTTCAGAGCATGAATCAAACTTTCTTGCACCATCTCCAAGCCTTTTTTGACATCATCTGTCAACCCTTCGACGGCAAGGGCACGTTCGAGGTTGTCGAGCGATGGCAAGATTGCTTTTGCCAAATCTTGGCTACGATAGCGTTGCAAGAGTTGGCGCTCTTCATTGGCACGACGCTGAATGTTTTGCATTTCTGCATGGGCACGAAGATATTTGTTTTCAAATTCCTCGGCACGTTCATTAGCCAAGTCCAATTCCGACTTCTCGGGAGTTGTTTCTTCTACTGGTTCAACAACTTCCTCTTCTTTTACTTCTTCATTTTTTATATCTTGGGCCATTTTCGCCTCCTTTAATGATTTCAATCTTAATTCACTTCATAGTGGTTACTGCTGAGATAGCGGTAAAAATCAGTCAACTTCATGGTTAGAACTCGATTGACAACATTAAGTTGATTAACCAATTGTTGATAATCCAGATTGACCGGACCTATAATCGCAAGGATTCCAAATCCACGATAGGGAATCAGGAACTTACTGCTTATTACTGCTAAGTCAGATAAACAGGACTCTTGACTATCCGCAACTCGGACACTTTGCATCTGGTCGCCAATCAGATTCTCTCGAATTTCCAAAGCTACCTTTTGTGGCTGATCAAAAAATTGATAGGCCGCTAAATTAGCGAAATTCAAAAGATTGACTTTGCCAGAAACCACGATATTTTCATTGAACATTTCTTTAAAGATATGTTCGACGAGATCCATAACGTTGTCCGTTGTTGTGAAGTAACGTTGGATAATTTGCGGTATCTCTGTCCGAATCTTGTAGTGAATATCCAAAACAGTCTGATCCAGGAAACGTTCTTGAATCATGGTCTTGAGGCGATTTAAATCCTCCTGCAAGAAATTTCTCGGAATCAAAAACTGACTGGTAACTGTTCTAGACTCATCAAGCGTAAAAACAGCAAGAGCTGTATGTTGCCCGAGGACAACAATATCAAAAGCTGTTAGCTTCTGCCTACTTGGTTCTACATCCAGCGCTACAACCGTACAACCACTCAAGTCTGACAAGATTTTCGTTGCCTCTTGAAGAATATCCTCAAGCTTGAAGAATTCTTGATCAAAGGCTTTTACAATCTCATAAACTTGATTCTCGGCTAAACGGTCGAAGGATAAGGAGTGTTTGACATAGTATTGAAAACCAGCCACACTCGGCATCCGACCACTGGAAGTATGTGCCTTTTCAAGCAAACCTTGCTTTTCTAGAGCCGCCATATCATTTCGAATGGTAGCACTACTAGAGTTGATAGACTCTTGCAAGGCTTTAGATCCAACAGGTTCGTGCGTTTTGGTAAAGATGTCAATAATCAGATTTAAAATATTCTGCTGACGTTCTGTAACCATCTCGCTACTCCTCTCTGATAGATCTTTTTAGCACTCGTAACCTCCAAGTGCTAACTCATGATTCTATTATACACCCTTAGAAAAGAATGTCAAGACAAAAACTCAAAAAATTAGCACTCTTTTACCAAGAGTGCTAAAAATCAGTCTGAGGACCTAGAAAATCATCTTACATTCTCAAGATATTTCTTTTTAAGTCTGTAAAAACTATAGATTAGATATAAAATCATGAGGGCATAAAGGGCAAAAATAAGGAAGAAAGACTGAGAGAGATTTTCGCGAAACAAGCTCATACAAATAGCTAGACCGCCAGAGATAGAAACTGTAGATGTACGAAGTCTAGATTTCACATCAGCCCATCGAAGACGATTGTCCATGAAAGATTGATCATTTAAATCTACATCACAAGTTGCTTTTCGAAAAACAGAATAAGAACAATTTTCCACAAATTCCCATCCTCTATCCTTAATACTTTGTAAATCTACCTCATTTTTTCTAAGATAGCTAGTATTCCACACACGGTAAATCACATCATCTGGTCGGCATTGGTCAAAACAGAAAAAGCCAAAACGATTCGATTTAAATTTCCAACCTTTCAAATGCATCTCATGCAAATAATCTTCTACCTTATCCAAATCAAAAATGGTAAACATTTGAAATTGTACTTTGCTATTCATTGTCTAACCTCCAAAATGGTTTTATTTATCAGATAATTCTTTCCACTTTTGACTCAATCTCCAAAAAATATAAGAAATCTGAATCGCATGGACTATCAATAAAACTCCATCGATTATAACAATCAAAAAAACATTTCCCAACTGAAAGAACTACCTCCAGTGACAAACTTTGTGAAAACCGGTAGTAGAGCTAAAAAGAGAAGCAAAATAGGAAGCATCCGCCTCGTTAAAATCCGTTTGACCATAGCTAACTTCCCGGCCACGTCGTTATAAATTTCAAACTCCGCATCCGACTCAATTTCAGAATGTGCTTTTCTAAAGTAGGAAAACCCATTAAAGTTTGTAATATGCTCCCAACCACAGTCTTTAAATAGTTGTAAATAGGAGGCTCTCTCTGACTTTTTCATAGGATAAAAGTCCAACTGATAAGACACCTGCTCTGGTTGGCACTTTTCAAAAGTATACTTAACCGCAACTACTAAGTTAGAGTAGGTTACTTCCTTAAGTTTCCAGCCCTGAGCATGCATTCCCCCGAGATAGAGAGCCTCTCTATCATAATCTGCAATGGTACAAATCCGATAAACAACTTTCTTTTCCATCAAAGCTCCTCCCGACTGTTTCTATAGAGCCGCTCAATACGTTTCAACTCAGTCTCTAAAACTTTGCGTCCCAAGTCTGTGATCTGATAGATTTTACGCTTTTCCTCTTCGCGGACAAAGGAAATCAAACCATCCTTTTCCATCTTTGACAAGGTTCCATACATAGTCCCAGGACTAATCGAAACTTGCGAATCCGTCATCTCCTTGACCTTTTGAGTAATACTATAACCATGACCTTCCTTTTGCAGACAGAACAAGATATAAAAGCCTGTTTCCGTCATCGGAAGATAAACTCGACGAACCTTATCTGTTAATTCCATTTACAACCACCTCCTATTCAGTTCGATATATCGCACCTCGTTATATAAAATATATCATACCTCGATATAATTTGCAATCATAACCACCCGTCTAACGGGTGGTTTGCCCCAGGGCTATAAGCCCAAATTACCAGCCAGCGCCTAAAGACGCTGGCTTTCACGTTGTTCAAGCCTCATTGCTCTTGACTCGTCACTTGCCTCTCAAAGAGGCTTTAGTATTACTTACCACTATCCCTAAAGGGATCCTCATATTCTTTGACACTCAATTTATCTAAAGCAATATCTTTTCGCTCTTGTTCCTGAATGTATTTCTTTATTGTGGCTTCATTGAGGCCAACTGTACTCACATAATATCCCTCTGCCCAAAAATGTCGATTTCCAAACTTATATTTCAGATTTGCGTGTTTATCGAACATCATTAGAGCGCTTTTACCTTTTAAATATCCCATGAAACTTGAAATACTAATTCTAGGTGGAATACTTACCAACATATGAACATAATCTGGCATTAAATGGCCCTCGATAATCTCAACACCTTTATAACTACATAATCTATGGAATATTTCTCCCAAACTACTTCGATATTGATTATAAATCACTTTTCGTCTATACTTAGGGGTGAACACAATGTGATATTTACACATCCATTTTGTGTGTGATAAACTATGTGCTTTTTGAGCCATATTTTTCTCCTTTCGCTTTACAATTGGCTTGAACACCTTAATTGTATCGCGTTTGGAGTTTTTTGGTATAACCTTCGATGCGCACCCGCATAGCGGGTGGTTTTTTTGTCTCGCAACTAACGGAGCGAGACGGACTGAAAGTCACATAAGAAAAAAGATCGTCCTCACGGACAATCTTTCTGATTTATCATTAGTATAGATCTAGGTAGTTATCAATTTCCCATTGTGAAACGAAGGTTGCATAGCTTGCCCACTCAATTCGTTTGGCTTCAAGGAAGCTAGTGTAGATGTGTTCACCTAGAGCTGCTTTAACCACTTCGTCTTCTGTCATGGCCTTCAAAGCGTTGTGAAGAGTTGATGGAAGGTCTGTGATGCCAGCCTCTTTACGCTCTTCTGCAGTCATGATATAGATGTTTTCTTCGATTGGCGCTGGTGCTTCGATTTTGTTTTCAATACCGTGCAAACCAACTTCCAAAAGCACAGCCATAGCGATATATGGATTTGCCATTGGGTCTACTGAGCGCAATTCCAAACGTGTTCCCATTCCACGAGTAGCGGGAACGCGTACTAACGGAGAACGGTTACGACCTGCCCAAGCGATGTAAACAGGTGCTTCATACCCTGGGACCAAACGTTTGTATGAATTTACTGTCGGGTTCATGATAGCTGTGTAATTATAGGCGTGCTTGATCAATCCACCAAGGAAGTGATAAGCTGTTTCTGACAATTGCATTCCTTTTGGATCATTTGGATCAAAGAAGGCGTTGTTTCCTTCTGCATCAAACAAGGACATATTACAGTGCATACCTGAACCAGCTATACCAAATTTAGGTTTAGCCATAAAGGTTGCATACAAACCATGTTTACGAGCAATGGTTTTTACAACAAGTTTAAAGATTTGAATCTTATCACAAGCACGAAGAACTTCATCATACTTAAAGTCAATCTCATGTTGACCTACAGCAACTTCGTGGTGACTGGCTTCTACTTCAAATCCCATTTTGGTCAAGACGTTAACAATCTCACGACGAGTGTTGTCAGCAAGGTCTGTAGGCGCCAAATCAAAGTAACCACCCTTGTCATTCACTTCAAGAGTTGGGTCTCCATTTTCATCAAGCTTAAATAGGAAGAATTCTGGCTCTGGTCCAAGGTTGAAAGATTTGAATCCAACTTCTTCCATATGACGAAGAGCACGTTTAAGATTTCCACGAGGGTCTCCTGCAAATGGTTCCCCTTCTGTTGTATAGACATCACAAATCAATCCTGCGACACTACCGTTCTCATCTCCCCATGGGAAGACTGTCCAAGAGTCCAAATCTGGATATAGATACATGTCTGATTCATTGATACGGACAAATCCTTCAATAGAAGACCCATCAAACATAGCCTTATTTGACAAGACCTTGTCTAGTTGTTCATCTGTAGCAGGAATTTCGACGTTTTTCATCGTTCCCAAAATATCTGAAAACATGAGACGAATAAAGGTTACATTTTTTTCCTTAACTTCACGACGAATATCTGCAGCTGTGATTGGCATGTTTTTTCTCCTTATATTTGACGACTAGCGGTTGCCTAACCGCGACCAAAAGGTGATTGTTGAGAAGCAAAGCGACTTTGCTGGAGAACTTCATTCCGAAGTGCTCGACGTACTTCAGTTTGACTCACTGGTTTTTTAGACTTCGCCTCACGTTCAGCATATTTTTTCTTAATGGCAGCAATGTTCAGACCTTCAGAGATATAGTCCTTAATCTCAAGCAATCGATCCATATCATTCAAAGAATACATACGGCGATTACCTTCGTTGCGATCAGGTTTAATCAATTCCTGGTCTTCATAGTAACGAATTTGGCGCGCCGAAAGATCGGTCAGTTTCATAACACTACCAATAGGAAAAACTGCCATATTGCGACGAAATTCTTTTTCCTTCATGTACACTTCCTTCTTTCTGTCTATTATAGTCTAAAAAAATTCAATCGTCAATCAATAATGTTATATCTTGTGACATTATTTTGTTTTTTTCAGTAAAATGCTCCGTAAACGATCAATATCGTAATTTACGATAATTGCCACAAAAACACCCATAAAGGTTTCAAAAACTCGGGCAAACACGTACAAAACAGTCTCTCCACTCGGAATTGATAAGGTAATAATCAACATAGCCGCAACTCCACCGATAACACCTGCTTTATTGTTCATTGCAACATTTGTCATAATGGTTAACATGGTGCAAATTGGAACAACAAGGAGGGTTACCCAGAAGGCTTCTTGAAATAGAGTGTTTAAGAGGAAGAAAACAAGGGCGTAAAAACCACCGATACTATTACCCAAAATACGAGAAGTTCCAAAATGTACACTCTTGTCAAAATCTTCTCTTAAACTAAAAACAGCGGTCAGAGCTCCAATCTGCAACCCTTTCCAGCCAAAGAACCCAAAAGTCAAGAGCACTAGAAAAAAACTGCAATACCCGTCTTAAAAGTACGCATGCCTAATTTGAACTTAGCCTTATCAAATCTATATTTTTTAAAATAACTCATAATTTAAACTTTCTATCTCCATTTTATCATAAATTCACCTACTTTTGAGAAAGGTAGGGCAATAAACTGTAGGAAAAGACAGAAAAAGAGAGTGGGACAGAAATCGGTAATTCGTTAGAATTCGATTTCGTCGTCCCACCTCCGCACAGTTGAGTAGGGCTGTAAAAGCTGATGAAATCAGCGTAGTAAAGCCCACTCAACCACTGCGTCTTACTCGGCAATCCAAAGACAATTGAGAGGCTAGGACTTTTGTCCCAGCCTCAAGCTTTTTATTCTCATTTATTTTTTTAAAACAGATACAAGAAAGCCAAGGTTAACAAGCTCGCTAGCAAACCTACTCCCCAGAAGAAGAAGTCGACCTTCCATTCACTCCAGGCTTGCCCTTTTCCAGAAAAACCACCCAGCTCAAAATGATGATGAACAGGTGTCATCCGGAAGATACGTTTTCCTCCAGTCAACTTAAAGTAGGTGACTTGCATCATAACAGATGTGGTTTCAAAAACATACACCAAACCAATCAAGAGTAACGTCCATTCTTGGTGTAGCGCCATGGAAATAGCAGCCAACATTCCTCCAAGGGCTAGACTTCCTACGTCCCCCATAAAGACTTTAGCTGGTTTGTGGTTAAAGACAAAGAAGCCAAGCAAACCACCAATCATGGCTAAAATCACTAACAGGATATCTAACTGGTTTTGCACATAAGCAATCACTCCGTAGGCAGATAGACTAATCACCACCGAAATACTTGCCAAACCATCAATTCCATCAGTCAGGTTAACTGCATTTGAGAAACCAACTAACCAAAAGAGGGCAAAGAGAATGTAAACAACACCTAAATGCAAGGGATAACCAAATACATTTAAGATATCTCCTCCTCTTTCATAGAAGAAATAGAAGATAACCCCTCCGACTAGTTGAAGCAAGAGTTTTTGTTTTGGATTAAGCCCTTCATTGATTTTGCGAAATACCTTGAGGAAATCATCCAAGAAACCAATCAAACCATACAAGACTAGGATAAATAGAATCATCCCTAGATTGTTGGTCAATTGATTGGTCAAAAGTGCAAATACAAAGCTGACCACAACTCCTGTTACGAGAAAGACAAGCCCTCCCATGGTTGGTGTTCCTGCTTTTGCTTGGTGTTGCTTGACATCCTCATGCATCTGTTGACCAGTAATTTGTGCTTTTCGGTAAAAACGGATAAAAGCTGGAATCCCGATAACTGTAAGAATAAAGGCAGATATTCCAGCAAGGATAGAAATAAGCATTCTAATCTCCTAATGTTATTTTTATTTTCTCGATATCTTTTAAAGCTGTATGGGCACGAACACTTTGTTGTTTGACAGTCTGACCTGCCCCCTCAAATTCAACTTCGATATTCAACCACTTGGCAAGGGTTTCGATATTTTTCTTAGTCCAACCGTATAAGTCAGGCATCTCCTCTACCTTATCAGACAGAAGCAAGATTTGCTCGTTAGCATCCAGATTTGTCCCTTCTGCTACAGAGCTTTCCTTGATTTTTGTCCCTGAACCGATAACAATCGGTTGGACAAGGTTACGACGTAGCTCCTCCGCCAAATCTCCAGGACTATAATCCTTCATTTCTGGCATTGCATAACCAGTTGTAGTTGTCACTTGGTCCAAATTCTTAGCTGTAGATTGAAGATTGAGTGATTCTTTCATGGCCGAAGCTCTCTCCAAGATAGGGTTTGCGAATTCTCCTAACGGAATCCCAGAATAATGTTCCGGTTGTTGAACGGTCACATAGAGGATAAAATCTGGATTTTCTGCGGGATGCATAGAGACAACTGAGAAGATATAGTTTGTTTCCCCTCGCAGGTAGCCTCCATTTTTCTCATCTGCAATCTGAGCTGTTCCTGATTTCAGGGCAACATTTTGTCCTGGAACATTGATTGTTCCCTTACCAGTACTGTGATTGTACATAGTACCATAGGTAGGATCTGTACCTACCATAACCATATGTTCTCTAGTTACACTTGCTGCTTCTTTAGAGACAGGATTTCCCACAACTTCTTTTTGTGATTTACGGACGGTTTGATCATTTGGATCATAGAGAGCGCTGATAAACTTGGGCTCCAACATAACACCATCATTAGCAATCGCCGTAAAGGCACGAAGCATCTGAGTTTGTGTTACTGAAATCCCTTGACCAAAGAACTCATGGCAATATTGACAATGTTATCCTCAGGGAGTTGTCCTGCATACTCATCACTCATACCAAAACGAGTCGGCACTCCAAATTTGAAACGATTGAGGTAGTCTAACCAAGTAGCATCTCCCATTTTTTGTTCTAAAAGGGTCATACCGATATTACTTGAGTGGGCAAATCCTTGTGAGAAGGTCATCATGCCACCACTTGTCAAACCTTCATTGACGTCCCAGTCCTTGATGGTAGCATCCGCCACCTTCAACTCACTACTATTGAAATATTCTCCTCCAGGGAAGGTCTTGTTATCAATGGCTGCTGCAAGCGTCAAAACCTTCATGGTCGACCCTGGTTCGTAGTTACTTTGATAGAGAATATTACGCCAAACAAAATCTTCAGTAATCCCATCTTTTGTATCAGCATCAAAGGTCGGTCTTTGAGTTGTAGCTAGGATTTCTCCTGTCTTAGCACTAACCAAGGTCGCATTCATGTACTTGCCTTTAACCTTTTCTTGGAAGGAATCCATTTGGCTTTCCATGAAAGATTGTAGAGGGCTAGAGATGGTTGTATAAACATCCTTCCCATCTACGGTTTGTTGAGTGACTTGTTCAGTACCAGGAACAATATTTCCCAAACGATCCTTTTCATAAGTGATAATTCCATCCGTTCCTGCCAAGAGGCTATTTAGAGAACTTTCGATACCAGAAGTTCCCAAGAGTCGCTTAGTCCCATCTTCATTTTCATGCAATTGAGCTAAGCCAATAAAGGAGGAAGCAAACTGCCCATTAGGGTAACTTCTATTAGGACTCGTGGTAAAATCCACTCCTTCAACCTTGGCAGCTTCTAGGTCTTTTTTAATGGACATCATATTGGCATAGGTAATCCCATTCCCTTTAACTCCAAAGGAAACCTGCTTGAGATTTGGTTGTGAGAGCTGTTCCTTGACGTAACTCTCTTCCATATCCAAGTATTTATGAAAAAAACTTCTGCCACCTTGTTATATTGAGTTTCTTCTACATATAAAATGTCGCCATTAGCAGACTTGTATTCCTTATCAATGACCGCATAAACATTGTAGGAGGTTGCATCTTCTGCAATTGGCGTTCCATTACGATCATAAATGGTCCCCCTCTTAGCAGGGACTGTTCGAGTCGTTTGGTGGACCCTACTAGCCTCTTTGACCAAGTCAACACCAAACTTTTTCCCCGTACCAATAATCACCGCAAAGTTAACCAAAAAAACAGCAAAGAGAAAGACGGCCAAGAGACTGAGGCTCTTCCCAACTCGTCTGCGGTTTTCAAGGGGAGATTTGCGATTCTTAATGGCAAAGTGTACTATTTTTTCTTTCCAGGTTTTCATATACTACTCCGCCGATCGGATATTTTCATTATTTAATTGCAAGTCTTGTGAATCCGCGATTCCTGTCAGTCGTTCTGAACGGATCAATTCATTGACTTCTTGCTTAGCATCATCTAGCTCCGTTTTCTTTTCTTCAATCTGAGTATTAACAGTTGTTAATTCACTCTGGACTTGCAAGAGCTTGGTTTGCATATAAACCACACTGATGGCTAAGACAAGGGCTGTAATGGCAATCGAAAGGTAAAAAGCCTTCTCAACACGCGAAAATCTCTTGATACGAGCTTGCAGCAATTGGCTCGTCGTTTCTCTTTTGTCTACCATTTTATCCCCTTACTTGTGAATTTTTCTAGCTACTCGTAGCTTGGCTGAGTGGGAACGATTATTGGACTCCAACTCCTCCTTGCTTGGTAAAACAGGTTTTCGAGAGACTAATTCCATCTTGGGCTTAAGATCATCTGGAATGAAAGGCAAGCCTTTTGGCACCTCCACTGTTGAAGCCTCTTTGAACAATTGCTTGGTCAAGCGATCTTCCAGCGAATGAAAGGTAATGACCGAGATTCTTCCGTCCACTGCTAGTAATTCCATAGCTTGTTGGATGGACTCATCTGCAGCCCCAAGTTCATCATTGACCTCAATACGGATAGCTTGGAAAATTTGCTTGGCAGGATGACCTTTTTTCTTGAGTTCCTTGGCAGGCTTGGCAGACTTGATAATCTCTGCTAATTCTGTTGTTGTCTCAATCGGCTTCAACTCACGCGCCTGTTCAATCTTTCGAGCAATCTGCTTGGAAAACTTGTCTTCTCCATATTTGAAAAAGATTCGTACCAAGTCATGATAGTCATAATGATTGACAACCTCATAAGCTGTCAAACTAGCTTCTTGGTTCATCCGCATATCCAGTGGTGCATCCTTTTTATAAGAAAAACCTCGCTCACGCTGATCCAATTGCGGACTCGAGACACCTAAGTCATAACAAATGCCATCAATTTCTTCTACACCTGCTTCCTGCAAACGGGCTTTCAAATGACGGAAGTTGTCCTTGATAAAGGTAACCATTCCTTTTTCGATGTAAGGCGCCAGACGTTTTTGCGCATTATCAATGGCATTCTGGTCCTGGTCAAAGGCATAGAGATGCCCCTTTTCACTTAATTTACTTAATAAATACTCGCTATGGCCTGCTCCACCCAAGGTCGCATCAACGTAAACACCATCAGGTTTTACATCAAGCATATCAATGGTTTCATGGAGCATGACCGTTACATGATGAAATTCTTTAGTCATATCTTATCTATTTTACCACAATTCTGACTAGCTTGCACTCGCTAAAGCAAAAACCTTCCTTGCTACTTTATCACTTGTATTCAGCAGATGACTCAGCAACCTGAGCTAGTTCTATGCGTTCTTGGGGATTAAAGTGTTGATGAATAGCCTCTGCTACTGCTCTTGGTATACCAACGGTGACAATCTCATCCACGCTGGCTTCCTTGATTTTTGTCAGAGATTTGAAATATTTCATCAAATTCTGCTTGCGTTTGGGACCTAAACCTTCAATCCCATCTAATTGAGAGGAGAAGGAATTTTTAGAGCGCAGTTGACGGTGGAAGGTAATCGCAAAGCGGTGAACTTCATCCTGAATGCGTTGTAGGAGGAAAAATTCTTGAGAATTGCGAGACAGCTCTACCACCTCCAGCGGATCTCCAAAGAGCAATTCATGGGTTTGGTGCTTGTCATTTTTTTGCAAACCTGCAATGGGAATATCCAAACCCAACTCCTCTTGGATGACTTGCTTGGCGATATTGACTTGACCTTGTCCCCCATCAATCACAATCAAATCTGGCGGAGTCAAAGCCTCACGTTGAACTCGACCATAGCGTCTGCGGATAACTTCTCTCATACTGGCATAATCATCTGGTCCGATCACTGTCTTGATTTTATACTTACGGTAATCTTTTTTGCTAGGTTTTCCATTGACAAAAACAACCATGGCAGAGACAGGACTAGTCCCCATGATATTGGAGTTGTCAAAAGACTCAATGCGGACTGGGGTGGGAATTTGTAAAAGTCGGCCAAGATTTTCAATAGCACCCTGGGTCTTTTCGACTGATTTTTCCAACAGATTAAACTTCTGCTCTAAGCTAACGCGAGCGTTTTTAATGGCTAGATTAACAAGCTGCTTTTTCTCCCCTCGCTGGGGTTTGAGAACCTTGGTATCCACCAAGGCCTTGACGGCTTCTTCATCAATATCCTGAGGAATCAATACTTCATTGGGAATCAGGTGAGATTTTTCCTGATAAAATTGCCCCACATAGGTCAGAAAATCCTCATCTGGATCGTTGTAGTAAGGAAAGAGATTGACATCGCGTTCAATCAACTTGCCCTGACGGACAAAGAAGACCTGGACGCACATCCAGCCCTTGTCTACATAGTAGCCAAAGACATCTCGGTTTTGGAGATCCTTGGCCATAACCCGTTGCTTGGTCCGGAGCGTTCCAATAGCTTGAATCAAATCTCGGTACTCAGCCGCACGCTCAAATTCCATCGTCTGAGCTGCAGTAGTCATCTTTCCTTGAGGTCATCGATGATTTTATCATCCTGACCCTTTAGAAAATCAGAGACTTCTTGAGCCATAGCTTTGAAATAAGCCTCGTCTTTCTTACAGATGGTGTGAGCCATGCACTGGCCAATATGGTAATAAAAACAGACCTTTGATGGTGGATTGGTACACTTGCGAAATGGGAAAATCCGATCCAATAGCCGTTTAATTTCATTAGCTGCACCGACATCCGGATAGGGTCCAAAATAGAGACCTCCGTCTTTTTTGACCTGACGGGTGATAATCAAGCGAGGATAGCGCTCATTGGTAATTTTGATGAAAGGATAGGACTTATCGTCCTTGAGCATAATATTGTACTTAGGCTTGTTTTCCTTAATTAGGTTGATTTCTAAAAGAAGCGCCTCAATATTGGACTCCGTAACGATAAATTCAAAATCCACAATTTCAGATACCAGAGCCTCTGTCTTAGTATCATGACTTCCACGGAAATAGGACCTCACGCGATTACGCAGATTTTTAGCCTTTCCTACATAGATAATCGTGCCGTTTTTATCCTTGTGAATGTAACAACCAGGGCTGGTCGGCAAGAGCTCCAGTTTTGATTTAATCAAGTTATTCATAGTTCCATTATAGCAAAAAGCCCCCTTCATTGCTTACATCAAGGAGCTCTATTTTTCGTTTGAAAATCACTTATTCTCCAGACTCATATAGTTCTTGAACTACTTGAACATCTTGAGCCTGAATACCATAATAAGAACCTGCTGGTTGCATGACTGACACTTCATTAGTATGTTCCAAGCCAATGGCATGTCCTAGCTCATGCTCGGCCGTATGCAAGACGCGATCATAGGTATAGCCATAGTTTGGATTAGATAGATAATAATGATTCAAACGAACTGTTATAGAAGTGAATTGTTTGGTTAGGAGATTTGTCTGACTCTCCGCCTCACCGGCAACAGATGTGGAACCATCATTCATTTCGGTAGCGAAAATATCGGCCTGATCCGCTTCTGTTACAAGCTCAAAGTTAAAAGCCCCAGTCTGATTCCAGTTAGCAATAGCTTCAAGGTAGGCCTTTGGGAAAGTGGCATCCATTTGAGGATCAATATAGATAGTTGCTTGCGCCTTTGACCATTTTACTCCTGAATCTTGATGATGATCAGTCTGAGACAAGCCTTGCAACTTACCAGTTTCTTGCCATTGATCCCAACCTGCTTGACCGACTTGGACCACTTTGCTAACTTGATTTAAAGTAGCAGGTAAATCACCTGTCACATACCAGAGAATCCCAAAAGTGATGAGAATTAAGAAGATAAGCGTCCATACAAGGCGCCAAAACATACGCAAAATCCCTAGTAAAAACCGACATAACACACGAATAATCCAGCCCATAATTGCCCACCTTTCTAAAAAAATAAGAATCCACCTTTAAACCATGGATTCCCATTCTAAAGATAGATTTCTTATTTTACTCGATTAAGCTGAAAGAAAACTAAGACAAGCGTTCTTCCAAAACAAAATCAATCGGCAGTGTAGCCAAAAACCGTTCCAATTGTTTTTCCCAATAATACCACTCATGGTTTCCTGGACTATGACTATAAGAAATATCAAAACCTAGCTTCTTGAGGTTCTTCACCGCTAGGTTATTGGCAACATACAAGAAATCTTGTTCGCCACACCAAGCCCAGAGTTTGGTCTTCTTGTCTGACTTTTTAGCAAGGGTTTCAAGCGAATAGGGACTAGTTTCCCAGTTATCAAGCTTACCAAAAACACCTCGCCAGTAAGCAAGCGTTCCAAGATTTTGACTTTCTGGAGAAAACTCTTCGAAACTAAGGGCTCCAGAAAGACTAGCAGCATGTGAGAAACGATTGGTTGACAAAGCCAACTTGAAGGAACCGTAGCCTCCCATTGAAAGGCCAGCGATAAAAGTTTTTTCACGCTTGCTAGACATATTAGGGAAGAAACGTTTGAGCACTTTAGGCAGTTCTTCTGCTAGAGCTGTATAGTAGTTATAGCCATACTGAGTATCTGTATACCAACCATTACTTGTATTAGGCATGACAACAATCAGATTGGTCCCTCGCACCAAGCGCTCTACATTGGTCCGTTTGAGCCAACTGTTGTGATTCCCTGACATCCCATGAAGGAGATAAAGAACAGGAATATCTGTAGAATCTGGCTCCTCAACCCGAGACGCATCCGGGTAGAGAACATTCACTCCCCACTCCATATCTAAAACTTCTGAGTAATACTCAATCTTCATTACTGCCATAACTTGCTCCTTATTCATTTAAGATAAGAAAGCCGAAATTCGACTTTTTCACCTTCTATCCGATACTTATTTTGCTTCCATAACAACTGGTAAAATAGCTGGGCGGCGTTTTGTTTGATCAAAGAGGAATTTAGACAAATTGTCACGAACCTTACCTTTGAGTTCTGCCCAGTCAAATTCTTCTCCTTGAAGATATTCTTCAACCGTTTGGTTAATCAACTCTGAACTTTCACGCAGAATATCTCGACTCTTCTTGAGATAGACAAATCCACGCGTATGCACTCGAGCTTTGGCGATAATTTTCTTATCACGACGGTTGACAGTAATCGCAACGATGAAAATTCCATCCTCCGACAAAACCTTACGGTCACGAAGAACGACATTGCCGACATCTCCGATGGCATTCCCATCAATCAAGACATCTCCTGCGGTAACGGCACCAGATGGGACAAAATCTCCATGCTCATAAGACATGGTTGTGCCCTTTTTAGGGATGAAAATCCGTTCTGGCAACATGCCAACTGCCATAGCAGCTCTGGCATGGGCATCCAACTCACGATATTCACCCTGGATCGGGAAAAGATACTTGGGTTGCAAGAGATTAATCATCAATTGAAGATCACGCGCATTTCCGTGTCCAGACACTCGCAAACTTTGGGTAATAGTTTTAACCACACCTCCAGCTTGGTAGATCATATTTTCCACACGCGCCATCATAGCCTCTTTGGCAATCGATGGTGTTGTAACGATATAGACCAAGTCTCCTTCCTTGATTTCAACATAACGGTGACGGCCGATCGACATCTTACGAAGTCCATTAATCGGTTCCCCCATTCGACCTGTCTCAAGGATAATCAACTCATGGTCTTCAAATTGGGACATTTCTTTGGTCTTAATCAAAAGTCTTTCATTTGCCAGAGATAGTTTTTTAAGGCGAATGGCTGTACGGACGATATTTTCAATATCGAATCCTGTCAAGACAACACGGCGTCCTGTCTCCGCGGCTGCATCAAAAACTTGCTGGATACGAGAAAGGTTACTTGCAACTGCAGCAACGATGATGCGTCCATCCCAGTCAGAGATGGTTTGCGTGATTTCTACACCAACTTCATTTTCACTGGCTACTTGGATATTGCTATCTGCATTGGCCGAATCACTTAGAAGAGCCAGGACTCCTTCACGACCAATCTCTGCCAATCGACCAAAGTCAGTGGCATAGGATTCACTAGCCGTTTGGTCAAACTTGAAATCTCCTGTGTAAACAACATTTCCTTCAGACGTTTTTAAGACCACACCCAAACTTTCTGGGATAGAGTGGGTTGTACGGAAGAAGGACACAACAGTCCCACCAAAATCAATCTCTGTATTTTCATCAATCACATGGAAATCATCAAATTTCTTGACACTGTCATTTCCCTTAACAAAAAGCTTGGCAAGTTCGATGGTCAACTCTGAGCCAAATACAGGAACCTTAGCTTCTGCCAAGAGATAAGGAAGGGCGCCAATCGCATCCGCATGCCCGTGTGTTAAGAAAACCCCAGCAATACGGTCGCTATTTTCAAACAGATAGTCCATATTTGGAATAACGACATCGACACCCAACTGTTCATTTTCAGGATATTTCAAACCTGCGTCTAATACAAAAATCGAGTCGTTAATTTCTGCGATGTACATGTTTTTACCATTTTCACGCACACCTCCAAGTGTTGTTAATTTAATAGTATTCATTTTTCCTCCGAATAGTCACTTCAACTTGTTTGTAGAGCTTTAAAAGCTCTCTTTTTCTGAAAGTCCAATTCACTTTCAGCCGAATCTTTTCCATTCATTATACCATTTTTTTACTAATATTCAAAATGAATCTCACACATAATCCGACTTCAACCATCTGTTTTTATCTTATAATTACAAGATGGCTAAATTCCGACTAAGCCGTCAGATCACCTCGAATCTTCAACTACTTCGACAAGATTAACAAGTACTTCTCGGCCACAGTAGCTTCTGTTTGCTCCCAAAATCCTTATCCTCCATCAACCTTTATATCACACACTTTTAGACATAAGCTTCTAATAAAAATCAGCATGGCAAGCAACTTTATCTCTTATCACAAAAATCATACATATCCAAAAGCATCCCCTGAACAAAGATAAACTCACTTCAATCCTTCCTGTCAGTGTTTATAATCTACTAGGAATTTCTTTTCCACCTCTTTCTCCATTTTCTACTCCAACCAACTTCCACTTAAGAGCAAACAAAAAGAGTCAGCAAGCCAACTCTTTCTATCTCTATTCACTTTTTTCCATTAAGAAATCATAGATTTCCTGAACTGTTCCAAGAGCCATAATCTCTTGATCCTTAACAGTTTGTTTCAGCTTTTGATAAATCTGACTCTCAGCTATATCACGCTTTTCAGCCTCTTTATTCACCCTCATGACTCCATTTTCAATGGTCACAAAGCCAAGCTCTTCAAATATCTGGATCATTTTGACTAATAGAATTTGCTCAATCTTGAGATAGGCCGCCAAGTCCTTGAGTTTATAGCGAATATCAAACTCTGGGAACTGATAGATGGTTTTATACAATTTTGCAAACTGCTCTCTCGTTCCATATCCTGTCAAGTAGTAGGCCTTGGCTATATCATTTTTAAAGTAAATAGCAGAAAAATTCTGCTCCTGGCAGATTTTCTTAAGAAGGGATAAATCTTCAGGAATATTTTTTACGACAATAGCTGAACAAGAGGTCACATCAGGCAACTCTTGCCTAAAGTCCAAAACAGGTACCCCTTCTGGCAACAGGGCATTCTTACCACGGATGTTAAAGAGTTGGACACCTTCAACACGGGCATCAACCATCATCAACTGCAAGGTTGTTTGTCCATTCCATTGGTTGACAGAAAGAGTCACTGCCAATTCCAGTTGCTTGGTCTGTGAGAATTCAGTCGCCCATTTTCCTTGTCCAAAAGCGACCACCTCAAAACTAGCCTCACCTTTGGAAATTTTCAGCTTGAGATGAGCATTACCAGCCCCCATAACGCGAGCATTTTCAACTTGAAAATCTCGAATATGGAAGACAGGTTTTTGGTTATCCATCCCAAAAGGAGCTAGACGTTCAAAACTTTTGACCGTCTCCAGACTCAAGGCCTCTAAATCCAGTTCTTCGTCTAAAAATAGATTGTTTTTACCTTGGGCATCTGCGCCTTTTTCTCGGATATAGGCTTCCAAAAGATCAGATAAGACTTCCAACTTATCCTCTTCAAGGGTCATACCTGCAGCGCCTGCGTGACCACCAAAGGCGATAAACAGTTCTCGATGCGGGTCCAAAGCTTCAAAAATATCAACCGCTTCAATGCTTCGAGCACTACCCTTGGCGCGTCCATCTTCGATATTCAAGACAATGACTGTCTGACCCAGTTCTTCAAGTAAGCGCCCAGCTACAATTCCAAGAACTCCCGGATTCCAGCCTTCCTTAGCCAAAACTTGAACACTTCTCTCAGGATCTACCATGCCTTTGGCTTCATCGTAAATGGACTGAACAATTTCCTTACGTTCTTCATTCTTTTGATGAATCAAAAGGGCGATTTCATGCACTTCCTCATCGTCAAATCCAGTCAACAAATCAATAGCTGGATTAGGATCATCCAAGCGCCCTAGGGCATTTAAGCGAGGCGCTAACTGAAAACCAACCGTCTCTTCTGTCACATCACTACTCGAAATCCCAGCGATTTCAAACATTTCTTGCAGGCCCATTCGTTGAGTATTGCGCAAGATATCAAGACCATATTGGACCATGATGCGATTTTCGTCCGTCAAGCTAACCATATCGGCAATTGTACCGATAGCAACCAAGTCTAACAACTCAACCTGCACTTCTTCCAAAAGGGCACAAGCCAACTTAAAAGCGACACCACAGCCTGCTAGATGCTTGAAAGGATAGTCCGCCCCTGGATGTTCAGGATGAATAATAGCATAGGCATCTGGTAAATCCTCAGGCATAGAATGGTGGTCGGTCACAATGACGTCTACTCCCAGAGACTGGGCCAGATCAATAGCCTCATGTCCCGCCACACCATTATCCACCGTCACAATCAAAGACACGCCCTGCTGTTCAATGAAATATTTATAGACACTGGCATTTGGACCATAACCATCTGTAAAGCGATTGGGAAGGTAAACAAGACACTCAGCACCTATCTGCTCTAAACTTTCCTTGACAATGGAAGCCGAAGTCATTCCATCCGCATCGTAGTCACCATAAATGAGAATCAACTCCCCTTGCTCAATAGCCTGACGAATCCGCTCCACTGCTTTTTCCATATCATGCAGAAGATAGGGATCATGCAAATCATCTAAAGAAGGTTCTAAAAACTTTTTCAGACTGATTTCATCCTGAATACCTCGTTCAAATAACAAACGAGCCACTTCAGGACCCAAACCAGCTTTCTTAGCTATCTTTGTAAAATCCGCATCCTCAACTTGCGGAGCAAATTGCCAATTATAAGTAGGAATTATCAAAAAAATCATCCACTCTTTCTTACGATTCTATCGTTTTATTATAACATGATTTTCAGTTTTTCTCTATCCGGTTTGCTTTTATCAAAGTTTTACTAATTTCTTTGTAATATCATTTGACAGGAAAACGCTTTTGTTGTAGAATCTATGTTACAAAACCTAACACAAAGGAGAATGATTATGACTTTAGTAGAATTTAAAGCTGTTGAAAAGTATTACGGAGACTACCACGCACTCCAGAATATCAACCTTCGTTTTGAAAAAGGCCAAGTCGTTGTGTTACTTGGACCATCTGGTTCTGGAAAGTCAACTCTTATCCGTACTATCAATGGTCTAGAGGCGATTGATAGTGGAAGTCTTCTGGTAAACGGACACCAAGTAGCAGGTGCTAGCCAAAAGGATTTGGTCCCTCTCCGCAAGGAAGTAGGTATGGTTTTCCAACATTTTAATCTTTATCCACATAAGACTGTGTTAGAAAATGTAACTCTCGCACCGATTAAAGTACTAGACAAAGATCCCAAAGAGGCTCAAAAAACTGCACAAAAATATTTAGAATTTGTAAATATGTGGGATAAGAAAGATTCCTATCCAGCCACCTTATCAGGCGGACAAAAGCAACGAGTAGCTATCGCTAGAGGCCTAGCTATGAAACCTGAACTCCTACTCTTTGATGAACCAACCTCAGCTCTCGACCCCGAAACAATCGGTGATGTCCTTGCTGTTATGCAAAAACTAGCCCAGGACGGTATGAATATGATCATCGTCACACACGAAATGGCCTTCGCTCGCAAGGTAGCTGATCGCATCATCTTTATGGCAGATGGGCAAGTCTTGGTCGATACAACAGATGTGGATGCATTTTTGACCACCCAAGTGAACCGCGCGCCCAACAATTTCTCAGCAAGATTATTAACCACGAAAGTGACAAGGTCAAATAAGGAGACGCCTATGAAAAAGAATTTCTTTCTTGCAACAGTAGTTACCAGCCTTTTAAGTATTGGATTTGTGACATCAGTTCAAGCAGATACCAGTATCGCAGATATTCAAAAAAAGGGAGAAATCGTTGTCGGCGTCAAACAAGACGTTCCGAATTTCGGCTATAAAAATCCGAAAACAGGAGAATTCTCAGGTATTGAAACAGAGTTAGCTAAACTGATTGCAGATCAACTCAAGGTCAAGGTCCGCTACGTTCCAGTTACTGCTCAAACGCGAGGTCCTCTGTTAGACAACGAACAAGTGGATATGGATATCGCCACCTTCACTATTACAGATGAGCGGAAAAAGCTCTACAACTTCACCAGCCCTTACTATACAGACGCCTGTGGATTTTTGGTAAATAAATCAGGTAAGATTAAAGATATTGAGGATTTAAACGGAAAAACCATTGGAGTCGCACAAGGATCCATCACCCAAAAGCTGATTACAGAGCTAGGTAATAAAAAAGGACTATCCTTTAAATTTGTCGAACTCGGCTCTTATCCTGAATTAATCACCTCCCTCCACGCCCATCGGATTGATGCCTTCTCAGTAGACCGTTCTATCCTTTCCGGATATAGCAGCAAAAGAACTGAACTACTTGACGATAGCTTCAAACCTTCTGACTATGGTATTGTAACCAAAAAATCGAACACGCAACTGAATGACTATCTAGATCAATTGGTTGTCAAATGGAGTCAGGATGGGACCTTGCAGGACTTATACGATCGCTACAATCTCAAACCTTCCAAACACTCAGCAGAATAAGGAGGTAGCTACATGATAGATTCATCATCTTGGACAGCTTATTTTCAACATTTTGGTCAATTTTTTAACGGATTTCTCTTTACTATAGCTATCGCTCTAGGTTCTTTTGCCCTAGCCATGCTATTAGGCATCCTATTCGGTACCTTATCCACTAGCAAACATGGCAGTTTACGGATCTTGTCCCGTATCTTTGTCGAATTTTATCAAAACACCCCTCTCCTAGTTCAGTTCGTTATTGTATTTTACGGCTTGCCTCTGATTAGTAACCATACTATCATGATTCCCATCTACTGGACTGCCGTTCTTTGTGTCGGACTCTACCACGGCGCCTATATAGCTGAGGTCATTCGGTCAGGAATTCAATCTATCCCTAGAGGTCAACTCGAAGCCGCTCTTTCTAAGGGATTCACCTATGCAAATGCAATGCGCTTGATTATCTTACCGCAGGCTTTCGCATCATTCTCCCTCCCTTGACCAACCAAGTCGTCAACCTGATTAAGAATACTTCGACAGTAGCTATCATTTCTGGAGTTGACCTCATGTTTGTCACCAAATCTTGGTCCGCACTCAACGGAAACTATGTCCCTGCCTTTTTAGGCGCCGCCTTCTTCTACTTTGCCCTCTGCTTCCCTGTTGCTCAATTTGGACGAAAAATGGAGCAAGCTAACAAAAAAGCTTATTCTCTTTAGGAGGTTTTTATGGAAAGTATTCTTGAAGTTCTCAGTCTAGACAACCTCATCTTTATTTTAAAAGGTTTTGGTCTAACCCTCTATATCTCTTTGATTGCTATCACGCTTTCAACAGCAATTGGAACCATCCTTGCTGTCCTGCGTAACGGAAAAAACACCCTATTACGAATCCTTGCTAGTATCTACATTGAATTTGTCCGAAATGTTCCTAATCTACTCTGGATTTTCACTATTTTTTTAGTCTTTAAAATGAAGTCTACTCCAGCTGGAATCACCGCCTTTACTCTCTTTACATCTGCAGCTCTTGCTGAAATTATTCGAGGTGGTCTTAACGCAGTAGATCAAGGACAATACGAGGCTGGAATGGCACAAGGTTTCTCCTATCGCCAAATCCTCTATCACATCATCCTACCGCAAGCCATCCGCAAGATGCTCCCAGCCATCATCTCTCAATTTGTAACAGTGATTAAGGATACAAGTCTTCTATACTCTGTAATCGCCCTCCAAGAGCTTTTTGGTGCTAGTCAAATTCTCATGGGCCGATACTTTGAACCGGAACAGGTTTTCAGCTTATATATCCTGATCGCCCTAATCTACTTCAGCTTCAATCTAGCTATTTCAAGCCTTTCACGGACTCTAGCAAAACGTTGGCAACAAGCTGCAGAATAACAAGAGATTGGGACAAAAAATCCCGGCCTCACTTTTTATTAACAATCAAACTTTGACGCGGTAGCTGATTGAACTTTTTGTTCGTCTTTTAGATTTCAAAAAGCTCCTAATCATTCTCGCGGGGCTGGGACTACGAAATCGAGACTTTGTCTATCGATTCCTGTCCCACCGCATTTTGAGAGAAATCTTTTTGCTTATTTCTTTACTAGAAAATAAGCGGGGAATGTTAAACTGCCAAACTTTATGCTAGACTAGAAATATGGAACATCATTTTAATCATCGAGCAGAATCATTTGATTCTCCCCAAAATCAATTTCTGGCCGATCTTGTTTGCCAGCATCTAGTAAAACAAGTGCCTGATTTGTCAAACAAATCAATCCTAGACTTTGGAGGTGGAACTGGCCTTATCGCCCTTCCTCTTGCCAAACAAGCTAAATCAGTGACCTTGCTTGATATTGCAGACAAGATGCTTGCGCAAGCTCGTATCAAGATTGAAAGTCAAAAACTTCAAAACCTATACTTGATTCAACAGGATTTATTACTTGAACCACTTGAAGAAGAGTTCGATCTTATTATCGTCAGTCGAGTTCTTCATCATATGCCTAATCTTGATGACAGTCTATCTATGTTCAAGGAACATTTAACTCATGGCGGACAACTCTTTATCGCTGATTTTACTCTACCAGCTGGAGAGACACACGGTTTTATCATTTCTGAACTTGAAGAAAGTCTCAGCCAACAAGGTTTCTCGGAAATAACAAGTCAAATACTCTATAGCTCAGACCATCTCTTTCTCCATAAACCTTCCCAATTATTTCTTACAAGCAGCAAAAATATTTAGCCCTTAGAGTATCAGACAAGCCCTAAAAACAAAGCAAATGCTAACCTTTACTCAGCTTTTGCATTTTCCCAATAGATAAGGTATAATAGTTGTATTGTCTTTTGGGGTCGTTACGGATTCGACAGGCATTATGAGGCATATTTTGCGACTCGTGTGGCGACGTAAACGCTCAGTTAAATATAACTGCAAAAAATAACACTTCTTACGCTCTAGCTGCCTAAAAACCAGCAGGCGTGACCCGATTCGGATTGCTCGTGTCTGATGACAGGTCTTATTATTAGCGAGATACGATCAAGCTTTGTCTAGCAGTTTGATAAGAGATATATAGACTCGCAGTTCCTAGGCTTGAGTTATGTGTCGAGGGACTGTTAAAACAATACATAACCTATGGTTGTAGACAAATATGTTAGCAGGTGTTTGGACGTGGGTTCGACTCCCACCGGCTCCATTATATTAAAAAAACGTTGATGATCTCAACGTTTTTTCTGTCCTCATACAAGTTTACAATGTTATAGTGGATTGAACCTATAATAGTACGCTACGGGTTCTAAAACATTTTTAGAAATTAATTTGACTTTCCTAAACTCTTTGTTCATATCTTATTTCAATCCACTAAACATCAAGATACTTAAAAGATGGCAACATTAACTTTTCTTCTATAGGAAAAATAGCATATACATTGAACAGCTATTCAATTGAATTTTTAGTGTTTTAAAGATCTGTAAGACTGACATTCCACCATTCTCCTAATATTATTCATCAAAAAAACCGTAAGAATTTCTTCTTACGGTTTTTCTAGCAAACTCATAGAATCAAGATTCTCAAGTATGCTTTATCAGAGTAATGATAAATTACTCTTCTTCCTTGCGTTTTTTAGCGAAGAGAAGTCCACCTGTCGCTGCTGCAAGAAGTGCTAAGCCAAGTGAAGCGTTAGATTGCTCTGTACCAGTATTTGGCAATTCTTTCGCTCCAGCTTTCTTAGCTGATTGGTTAGCAGCTGACTCTTTAGTTGCTTCCTTAACAGCTTTCTCACTTGCAATTACTGCTACTGATCCATCTGCAAAGGTTACAACTACTGATCCGTCATTGTTAACCTTGATATCTGTTGCTGTTGGGTTAGCTTTCTTAACTTCGTCGGCTACCTTAGCTTTTTCTGCATCAGTCAAGTTACTTGGATCTGTAACTGGGGTTACTGATGGGTTCTTAACGCCATTTGAATCAGCTGATTTCACTGTCTTCGCTGGGGTCAAGACTACTACTGAACCATCTGGGAAGGTTACTGTTGCTGTGCCATCATTTCCTACTTCTACCTTGCTTGCTGTTGGATTAGCTTTCTTAACTTTGTCGGCTACCTTAGCTTTTTCGGCATCAGTCAAGTTACTTGGATCTACAACAGGAGTTACTGTTGGATTTGTGACTACTTTATCAGCTGATTTCTTAACTGTCTTATCTGCTGGGATAACAGCTGTCGTACCATCTGGGTAGGTTACAGTTGTTGTACCATCTTTCTCAACCTTAACATCCGTTACAGTTGGATTAGCTTTCTTAACTTCTTCTGCTACCTTACCTTTTTCTGCATCAGTCAAGTTGCTTGGATCTGTTACTGGGGTTACTGATGGATCCTTAACAGTTTTATCAGATGATTTCTTAACTGTCTTATCTGATGGGATAACAGCTGTCGTGCCATCTGGGTAAGTTACAGTTGTTGTACCGTCGTTGCCAACTTCTACCTTACTTACTGTAGGGTTTGATTTCTTAACTTCGTCGGCCACTTTAGCTTTTTCTGCATCAGTCAAGTTGCTTGGATCTGTTACTGGGGTTACTGATGGATCCTTAACAGCTTTATCAGCTGATTTCTTAACTGTCTTATCGGCTGGAATTACAGCTGTTGTGCCATCTGGGTAAGTTACAGTTGTTGTACCGTCGTTGCCAACTTCTACCTTACTTACTGTAGGGTTTGATTTCTTAACTTCTTCTGCTACTTTACCTTTTTCAGCATCAGTCAAGTTGCTTGGATCTGTAACCGGAGTTACTGATGGATCTTTAACATCTTTATCAGCTGATTTCTTAACTGTCTTATCGGCTGGAATAACGGCTGTTGTGCCATCTGGGTAAGTTACAGTTGTTGTGCCATCTTTGTCAACCTTAACGTCAGTTACGGTTGGGTTAGCTTTCTTAACTTCTTCTGCTACTTTACCTTTTTCAGCATCAGTCAAGTTGCTTGGATCTGTTACTGGGGTTACTGATGGATCCTTAACAGCTTTATCAGCTGATTTCTTAACTGTCTTATCTGCTGGGATAACAGCTGTCGTGCCATCTGGGTAGGTTACAGTTGTTGTACCATCTTTCTCAACCTTAACGTCTGTTACAGTTGGGTTTGATTTCTTAACTTCCTCTGCTACTTTGCCTTTTTCAGCATCAGTCAAGTTGCTTGGATCTGTTACTGGGGTTACTGATGGATCTTTAACCTCTTTATCAGATGATTTCTTAACTGTCTTATCTGCTGGAATAACGGCTGTTGTGCCATCTGGGTAAGTTACAGTTGTTGTGCCATCTTTCTCAACCTTAACATCTGTTACAGTTGGGTTGGATTTCTTAACTTCCTCTGCTACTTTGCCTTTTTCTGCATCAGTCAAGTTGCTTGGATCTGTTACTGGGGTTACTGATGGATCTTTAACCTCTTTATCAGATGATTTCTTAACTGTCTTATCTGCTGGGATAACGGCTGTTGTGCCATCTGGGTAAGTGACTGTAGCTGTACCGTCGGTACCTACTTCAACATCTTTCGCTGTTGGGTTAGCTTTCTTAACTTCGTCAGCTACCTTAGCTTTATCTGCATCAGTCAAGTTGCTTGGATCTGTAACCGGAGTTACTGATGGATCCTTAATTTCTTTATCTGCTAATTCCTTAACTGTCTTATCTGATGGGATAACGGCTGTTGTGCCATCTGGGTAAGTAACTGTAGCTGTACCGTCGGTGCCGACTGCTACATCTGTTACGGTTGGATTAGCTTTCTTAACTTCATCAGTCACTTTAACTTTCTCCGCCTCAGTTAAATTACTTTGATTTACAACTGGAGTTACCACTGGATCTTTAATAACTTTATCAGCTGATTTCTTAACTGTCTTATCGGCTGGGATTACGGCTGTTGTGCCATCTGGGTAAGTAATAGTTGCTGTACCGTCATTACCTACTGTTACATCTGTTACAGTTGGATTAGCTTTCTTAACTTCGTCGGTTACCTTAGCTTTTTCCGCATCAGTCAAGTTGCTTGGATCTACAACTGGCGTTACGGCTGGATCCTTAGTACTATTATCATCTGATTTCTTAACTGTCTTATCGGCTGGGATAACCGCTGTTGTTCCATCTGGATAAGTGACTGTGGTTGTACCGTCATTACCTATCGTTACATCTGTTACGGTTGGATTAGCTTTCTTAACTTCGTCAGCTACCTTAGATTTCTCTACATCAGTCAAGTTGCTTGGATCTGTAACTGGGGTTACAGCTGGATCATTAAGTTCCTTATCTGCTGATTCCTTAACTGTCTTATCTGCTGGAATAACGGCTGTTGTTCCATCTGGGTAAGTTACAGTTGTTGTACCATCTTTGTCAACCTTAACGTCAGTTACTGTTGGGTTAGCTTTCTTAACTTCTTCTACTACCTTAGCTTTTTCGGCATCAGTCAAGTTACTTGGATCTGTAACTGGGGTTACAGCTGGGACCTTAAGTTCCTTATCTGCTGATTCCTTAACTGTCTTATCTGCTGGGATAACAGCTGTTGTGCCATCTGGGTAAGTAACTGTAGCTGTACCATCATTACCTACTGTTACATCTGTTACAGTTGGATTTGCTTTCTTAACTTCTTCTGCTACTTTAGCTTTCTCAGCGTCAGTCAAGTTGCTTGGATCTGTAACCGGAGTTACTGATGGATCCTTAACAGCTTTATCATCTGATTTCTTAACTGTCTTATCGGCTGGGATAACCGCTGTTGTACCATCTGGGAAGGTTACAGTTGTTGTGCCATCTTTGCCTACTTCAACATCTTTCGCTGTTGGGTTAGCTTTCTTAACTTCTTCTGCTACTTTAGCTTTCTCAGCGTCAGTCAAGTTGCTTGGATCTGTAACTGGGGTTACTGATGGATCCTTAACAGCTTTATCATCTGATTTCTTAACTGTCTTATCGGCTGGGATAACCGCTGTTGTACCATCTGGGAAGGTTACAGTTGTTGTGCCATCTTTACCTACTTCAACATCTTTCGCTGTTGGGTTAGCTTTCTTAACTTCTTCTGCTACTTTAGCTTTCTCAGCGTCAGTCAAGTTGCTTGGATCTGTAACTGGGGTTACTGATGGATCTTTAACGACTTTATCATCTGATTTCTTAACTGTCTTATCGGCTGGGATAACCGCTGTTGTGCCATCTGGGAAGGTCACAGTTGTTGTGCCATCTTTGCCTACTTCAACATCTTTCGCTGTTGGGTTAGCTTTCTTAACTTCTTCTGCTACTTTAGCTTTCTCAGCGTCAGTCAAGTTGCTTGGATCTGTAACCGGAGTTACTGATGGATCCTTAACAGCTTTATCATCTGATTTCTTAACTGTCTTATCGGCTGGGATAACCGCTGTTGTACCATCTGGGAAGGTTACAGTTGTTGTGCCATCTTTGCCTACTTCAACATCTTTCGCTGTTGGGTTAGCTTTCTTAACTTCTTCTGCTACTTTAGCTTTCTCAGCGTCAGTCAAGTTGCTTGGATCTGTAACTGGGGTTACTGATGGATCCTTAACAGCTTTATCATCTGATTTCTTAACTGTCTTATCGGCTGGGATAACCGCTGTTGTACCATCTGGGAAGGTTACAGTTGTTGTGCCATCTTTGCCTACTTCAACATCTTTCGCTGTTGGGTTAGCTTTCTTAACTTCTTCTGCTACTTTAGCTTTTCTCAGCGTCAGTCAAGTTGCTTGGATCTGTAACTGGGGTTACTGATGGATCCTTTAACAGCTTTATCATCTGATTTCTTAACTGTCTTATCGGCTGGGATAACCGCTGTTGTGCCATCTGGGAAGGTTACAGTTGTTGTGCCATCTTTTGCCTACTTCAACATCTTTCGCTGTTGGGTTAGCTTTCTTAACTTCTTCTGCTACTTTAGCTTTCTCAGCGTCAGTCAAGTTGCTTGGATCTGTAACCGGAGTTACTGATGGATCTTTAACGACTTTATCATCTGATTTCTTAACTGTCTTATCGGCTGGGATAACCGCTGTTGTAGCCATCTGGGAAGGTTACAGTTGTTGTGCCATCTTTACCTACTTCAACATCTTTCGCTGTTGGGTTAGCTTTCTTAACTTCTTCTGCTACTTTAGCTTTTTCTGCATCTGTTAAGTTAGCTGGATCTTTAACTGGTGTCTTAGCTTCTGGATCTTTAACTTCTTCTGCATCTTTAGCTTTTTCTACTGTTTTAGCTGCTGGAATTTCTGCTTTTGATCCATCTGGGAAGGTTACAGTTGTTGTTCCATCTTTACCTACTTCAACATCTTTCGCTGTTGGGTTAGCTTTCTTAACTTCTTCTGCTACTTTAGCTTTTTCTGCATCTGTTAAGTTAGCTGGATCTTTAACTGGTGTCTTAACTTCTGGATCTTTGACTCCTTCTGCATCTTTAGCTTTTTCTACTGTTTTAGCTGCTGGAATTTCTGCTTTTGATCCATCTGGGAAGGTTACAGTTGTTGTGCCATCTTTACCTACTTCAACATCTTTCGCTGTTGGGTTAGCTTTCTTAACTTCTTCTGCTACTTTAGCTTTTTCTGCATCTGTTAAGTTAGCTGGATCTTTAACTGGTGTCTTAACTTCTGGATCTTTAACTCCTTCTGCATCTTTAGCTGGTGTTGCTGGATCCTTAGCAGTTGTTGCTGGAACTGGATCACTTGCTTCTGGTGTTTGACCATCCTTGGTTGCTACAACTGTCACATTACCTTCTGGAATGTCGACTGTTGGGGTAATCGTAGCTTTTACCATTTTCATCAGCTGTTGCTTCACCAATCTTGTTACCATCTTTGTCGAACAATTCTACCTTAGTGCCTGGTGCTGCAGTCACTTCAACTGGGTCTTTAGTTCCTGCTTTACCTGTAAGGTCTGTATCGACAACTGGTTGGCTTGGTTTAGCTGGTGTTGCTGCTGTAGCTTCTTTTTGGTGCGCTTGCATCTGATGTTTGACCATCTTTCGTAGCTTTAGCTGTTACATTACCTGCTGGAATATCAACGGTTGGCGTAATCGTAGCTTTTACCATTTTTCATCAGCTGTTGCTTCACCAATCTTGTTACCATCTTTGTCGAACAATTCTACCTTAGTGCCTGGTGCTGCAGTCACTTCAACTGGGTCTTTAGTTCCCTGCTTTACCTGTAAGGTCTGTATCGACAACTGGTTGGCTTGGTTTAGCTGGTGTTGCTGCTGTAGCTTCTTTTTGGTGCGCTTGCATCTGATGTTTGACCATCTTTCGTAGCTTTAGCTGTTACATTACCTGCTGGAATATCAACGGTTGGCGTAATCGTAGCTTTTACCATTTTTCATCAGCTGTTGCTTCACCAATCTTGTTACCATCTTTGTCGAACAATTCTACCTTAGTGCCTGGTGCTGCAGTCACTTCAACTGGGTCTTTAGTTCCTGCTTTACCTGTAAGGTCTGTATCGACAACTGGTTGGCTTGGTTTAGCTGGTGTTGCTGCTGTAGCTTCTTTTGGTGCGCTTGCATCTGATGTTTGACCATCTTTCGTAGCTTTAGCTGTTACATTACCTGCTGGAATATCAACGGTTGGCGTAATCGTAGCTTTACCATTTTCATCAGCTGTTGCTTCACCAATCTTGTTACCATCTTTGTCGAACAATTCTACCTTAGTGCCTGGTGCTGCAGTCACTTCAACTGGGTCTTTAGTTCCTGCTTTACCTGTAAGGTCTGTATCGACAACTGGTTGGCTTGGTTTTAGCTGGTGTTGCTGCTGTAGCTTCTTTTTGGTGCGCTTGCATCTGATGTTTGACCATCTTTCGTAGCTTTAGCTGTTACATTACCTGCTGGAATATCAACGGTTGGCGTAATCGTAGCTTTACCATTTTTCATCAGCTGTTGCTTCACCAATCTTGTTACCATCTTTGTCGAACAATTCTACCTTAGTGCCTGGTGCTGCAGTCACTTCAACTGGGTCTTTAGTTCCTGCTTTACCTGTAAGGTCTGTATCGACAACTGGTTGGCTTGGTTTAGCTGGTGTTGCTGCTGTAGCTTCTTTTTGGTGCGCTTGCATCTGATGTTTGACCATCTTTCGTAGCTTTAGCTGTTACATTACCTGCTGGAATATCAACGGTTGGCGTAATCGTAGCTTTTACCATTTTTCATCAGCTGTTGCTTCACCAATCTTGTTACCATCTTTGTCGAACAATTCTACCTTAGTGCCTGGTGCTGCAGTCACTTCAACTGGGTCTTTAGTTCCTGCTTTACCTGTAAGGTCTGTATCGACAACTGGTTGGCTTGGTTTAGCTGGTGTTGCTGCTGTAGCTTCTTTTGGTGCGCTTGCATCTGATGTTTGACCATCTTTCGTAGCTTTAGCTGTTACATTACCTGCTGGAATATCAACGGTTGGCGTAATCGTAGCTTTTACCATTTTTCATCAGCTGTTGCTTCACCAATCTTGTTACCATCTTTGTCGAACAATTCTACCTTAGTGCCTGGTGCTGCAGTCACTTCAACTGGGTCTTTAGTTCCTGCTTTACCTGTAAGGTCTGTATCGACAACTGGTTGGCTTGGTTTAGCTGGTGTTGCTGCTGTAGCTTCTTTTGGTGCGCTTGCATCTGATGTTTGACCATCTTTCGTAGCTTTAGCTGTTACATTACCTGCTGGAATATCAACGGTTGGCGTAATCGTAGCTTTACCATTTTCATCAGCTGTTGCTTCACCAATCTTGTTACCATCTTTGTCGAACAATTCTACCTTAGTGCCTGGTGCTGCAGTCACTTCAACTGGGTCTTTAGTTCCTGCTTTACCTGTAAGGTCTGTATCGACAACTGGTTGGCTTGGTTTAGCTGGTGTTGCTGCTGTAGCTTCTTTTTGGTGCGCTTGCATCTGATGTTTGACCATCTTTCGTAGCTTTAGCTGTTACATTACCTGCTGGAATATCAACGGTTGGCGTAATCGTAGCTTTTACCATTTTTTCATCAGCTGTTGCTTCACCAATCTTGTTACCATCTTTGTCGAACAATTCTACCTTAGTGCCTGGTGCTGCAGTCACTTCAACTGGGTCTTTAGTTCCTGCTTTACCTGTAAGGTCTGTATCGACAACTGGTTGGCTTGGTTTAGCTGGTGTTGCTGCTGTAGCTTCTTTTTGGTGCGCTTGCATCTGATGTTTGACCATCTTTCGTAGCTTTAGCTGTTACATTACCTGCTGGAATATCAACGGTTGGCGTAATCGTAGCTTTTACCATTTTTCATCAGCTGTTGCTTCACCAATCTTGTTACCATCTTTGTCGAACAATTCTACCTTAGTGCCTGGTGCTGCAGTCACTTCAACTGGGTCTTTAGTTCCTGCTTTACCTGTAAGGTCTGTATCGACAACTGGTTGGCTTGGTTTAGCTGGTGTTGCTGCTGTAGCTTCTTTTTGGTGCGCTTGCATCTGATGTTTGACCATCTTTCGTAGCTTTAGCTGTTACATTACCTGCTGGAATATCAACGGTTGGCGTAATCGTAGCTTTTACCATTTTCATCAGCTGTTGCTTCACCAATCTTGTTACCATCTTTGTCGAACAATTCTACCTTAGTGCCTGGTGCTGCAGTCACTTCAACTGGGTCTTTAGTTCCTGCTTTACCTGTAAGGTCTGTATCGACAACTGGTTGGCTTGGTTTAGCTGGTGTTGCTGCTGTAGCTTCTTTTTGGTGCGCTTGCATCTGATGTTTGACCATCTTTCGTAGCTTTAGCTGTTACATTACCTGCTGGAATATCAACGGTTGGCGTAATCGTAGCTTTTACCATTTTTCATCAGCTGTTGCTTCACCAATCTTGTTACCATCTTTGTCGAACAATTCTACCTTAGTGCCTGGTGCTGCAGTCACTTCAACTGGGTCTTTAGTTCCTGCTTTACCTGTAAGGTCTGTATCGACAACTGGTTGGCTTGGTTTAGCTGGTGTTGCTGCTGTAGCTTCTTTTGGTGCGCTTGCATCTGATGTTTGACCATCTTTCGTAGCTTTAGCTGTTACATTACCTGCTGGAATATCAACGGTTGGCGTAATCGTAGCTTTACCATTTTCATCAGCTGTTGCTTCACCAATCTTGTTACCATCTTTGTCGAACAATTCTACCTTAGTGCCTGGTGCTGCAGTCACTTCAACTGGGTCTTTAGTTCCTGCTTTACCTGTAAGGTCTGTATCGACAACTGGTTGGCTTGGTTTAGCTGGTGTTGCTGCTGTAGCTTCTTTTGGTGCGCTTGCATCTGATGTTTGACCATCTTTCGTAGCTTTAGCTGTTACATTACCTGCTGGAATATCAACGGTTGGCGTAATCGTAGCTTTTACCATTTTTCATCAGCTGTTGCTTCACCAATCTTGTTACCATCTTTGTCGAACAATTCTACCTTAGTGCCTGGTGCTGCAGTCACTTCAACTGGGTCTTTAGTTCCTGCTTTACCTGTAAGGTCTGTATCGACAACTGGTTGGCTTTGGTTTTAGCTGGTGTTGCTGCTGTAGCTTCTTTTTGGTGCGCTTGCATCTGATGTTTGACCATCTTTCGTAGCTTTAGCTGTTACATTACCTGCTGGAATATCAACGGTTGGCGTAATCGTAGCTTTTACCATTTTCATCAGCTGTTGCTTCACCAATCTTGTTACCATCTTTGTCGAACAATTCTACCTTAGTGCCTGGTGCTGCAGTCACTTCAACTGGGTCTTTAGTTCCTGCTTTACCTGTAAGGTCTGTATCGACAACTGGTTGGCTTGGTTTAGCTGGTGTTGCTGCTGTAGCTTCTTTTTGGTGCGCTTGCATCTGATGTTTGACCATCTTTCGTAGCTTTAGCTGTTACATTACCTGCTGGAATATCAACGGTTGGCGTAATCGTAGCTTTTACCATTTTTTCATCAGCTGTTGCTTCACCAATCTTGTTACCATCTTTGTCGAACAATTCAACCTTAGTACCTGGTTCTGCTGTCACTTCAACTGGTGTCTTAGTGCCGGCTTTACCTGTAAGGTCTGTTGTGATTTCTGGTTGAGTTGGTGTTGTTGGTTTTTTTAGTTACAAATTCTGTCAATGGTTTTGTATCTTTAGAACCATCTGTATAGGTTACTACAAGATTGTTTCCATCTTTTGTGACTGATTGAATCTTACCATTTTTATCAACTGGAGTATCTTTTGCGATATTCGCATCGTCATTTTTCTTGTTGTACTCAAGTTGAAGTTTTTCTTTGATTTTATCTAACTCAGCGTCTGTTACTTTCGTTGGATCTGCTACTTCAACTTTATCAGCTGGAGCTGGAGTTGCAATATCGTACTTATCTGTTTGAGATTTAACGATGAAGTGAACATATCCTGGAGTCTGAGTTGCATTAGGGTTTTGATCTAATGCTCTAAAATCAGTAGTTGATTCTGCATCATTATTATCTTTAGCAACAACAAAACTTGTCCAATGGTTTGGAGCTGTAAGTGTTGTAACACCTGTCATCTTAATAGTAGCTGTAGCACCTGATACAGTACCATCACCATGAGTGACTGCTGAATTCTCGATTTTTCCAGTTGTGAAACCGTAATCTGCCGTATTATCTTTTCCAATACCACCAGGACCACGTACATACATATCTTTAACAGCCGTGTTGTCTGATGCTTTGAATGTTAAATCAGTGTTTTCACCTGTATAAACATAGATTTCTTTCTTAGCCTGATTTGAGTACGGAAGCTCAACTGTTGGAGCTACGTTTACAAATTCTGACAATGGTTTTTTATCTATAGAACCATCTGTATAAGTTACTACAAGATTTCCATCCGCATCTTTTGTGACTGATTGAATCTTATTAGTTTTATCAGCTGTTGTCCCTTTTTTGTCTGCTAAGTTCGCATCATCGTTGTTTTGAGAGTACTCAAGTTGGACTTTTTCTTTGATTTTAGCTAGCTCAGCCTCGGTCACGTTAGCTGGATCTGCTACAGTAACTTTTTCAGTCGGAGTTGCAATGTCATATTTTTGATTTTGCGGCTTAAGAATGACACGGAATGAACCTGGGTCAGTTGCGTTTGAGCTACCTACAGCTTTATTCTCAATTTTCGCACCATCTGTATCCGTTGCAGTTGCATAACGCCAGCCTAGAACCATACCTTTTGGATTTTCGCCTTTAGTCGCTGCTTCTAAGTCTTCTGGTTTCAAACCATCTGTTGCTGCTGGAGTACCTCTATAAGTAATAACTGCTGGTGCATCCGCTGTTGCTGGGGTTTCAGCAGAGATAACATTTGCTTTAAAACCATATTGAGTATTGATGGTATTTTCTTCACCTTCAACTGGTTTAAATGCTTGGTTTCCTCCAGCGTTTACAGTGGCACTTGCAATTTTTCCGCTATCATCTTTGAATTTGATATCGAATGAGTTTTCTTCTCCAGCATATACATAAACTTCTTTAGCATCTTTATTAGAGTATGGGATCTCTACTGTTGGTGCTACTACTGGAGCTGCTGGAGTTGTAGCTGTAACTGGATCACTTGCTACTGATGTTTGACCATCTTTAGTAGCTTAGCTGTTACATTACCTGCTGGAATGTCAACTTTTGGTGTGATTGTTGCTTTACCATTGTTATCAGCTGTTGCTTCACCAATCTTGTTGTTGTCTTTATCGAACAACTCAACTGTAGTTCCTGGATCAGCTGTGACTTCAACTGATGTCTTAGTACCTGCTTTACCTGTTAGATCTGTGTTCACAACTGGTTTAGCTGGGGTAACTGGTTTTGGCGTTTCCCCTTCAACTTCAAATGTAATCGTAACTTCTTGTGGAGCTTGTTTGTAGTGAGCTGGGTAAGTAACCACTACTGTTTTAGTGTAAGTACCTGCTTCTGTAGCAGTTGGTGCTTGACCGTCTTTCCATTTGAAGCTTGTTGCACCACGGTAGTTATTTGGGAATTCTGGAGTGCCAGCCTTGTTAGTTACATAAGTAGCTGGATCTGCAGCAAAACTTCCACCAACTTTGGCAGTGTACTTTTCTTTAACTGCAACTGCTTGGAATTTTGAACTTGCATTATCGATGTAGTTATCTGTGAAACCAGTCATGATGTTTGTTCTTCCACCAATAAGCCCTGTTCCTTGCATACCTGCAACATAGTCAAGTGGCTTAGAGTTATCCAAGATTGGTGTGTCATAGGTAATAGTCCACATAACATTACGAATCGCATTATTATCAGCAGTCATCGTATACAAAGCTTGTGAACGTTCTGCGGTTTGAGCTGCAACTGCAGCTTCATTGCCCTTAATTGCTGGATTTTTTGTATCTTTATAAAGTTGAGTCAAGCGTTTCGTCATTTCAGCGCCAGTATAGGTATTCATGCGACCTTTCTGACCCATCAAGTAAGATCCATCATTATCTTTCCAGTAATCACGACTATTAACTACTTTTCCGTTTTTATCTGTTTGGACAACTTTCCAGTTTGTTGGTTCACCTACTGAACCTTTCGGAATTGTAAAGTAGACATAACCACTGGCTGAATTTCCTTTACGGCCTGGGTTATCAAGAACTGTCCAATGGATAACATTATTAGCCTTGTCTACTTCGTAGCTAATTTTAACATAGCCTTCGACATCTTCTTTATTGCTATAGTCAAGGTTTTCAGCACCTTCTGATGCTCGTGGTGCTGTTGCTCTCGCTGCACGATTAGTACGTGGTTTAGCTACTAAAGAACCATCCTTGATAGTTTGAGCTGCTGATAAGTTTGCACTTGAGCCATCTGCAAAAGTTACAACTACTGATCCGTCTGCTTGGACTTGAACATCAGTCGCTGTAGGATTTGCTGCCTTAACAGCTGCTACAACTTTTGCTTTTTCTTCATCAGTAAGTGCTGATGGATCGTATACAACAGTCACTTCTGGAGCTTGGATGCTGTCTGCTTCCTTAGCTTTTTCAGTCGCAACTACTGCTTCTTCTTTAGAATTTTGAGTAGTTTCAACTGGTTTTTCAGCTTTTTCTTCAGCAGTTGCTGGAGCTACTTCTACAGCTGGCGCTGCATAAGTTGGGTTTTCTTCAGATACAACTGGCTTAACCCCCTCTGTTGTAGAGCTAGTATCTGGCTTAGCTTCTACCGTATCTGCTTTGACTGATGGTGCTACTAAAGCAGCCCCAACCGCAAAAAAACAAGCGAACAACCGAAAAGGAAATGTTTTTCCTTTTTTTGATCATACGCCAATTCTTTTTGTTCTGCATTTTTTTACGATTAAAAATACATGACATATCTCCTTTTTTTATAAATAAAAAGCATGTTTGTTACATACAAAATCATTATACAATATCTTCAAAGAATAGTCAATTGAGGTCTTCTTTTTTTAAAAATCATTCATTTTTTTCAAAAAAATACGTAAACGTGCAAAAGCTTTTTAAACTTATAAATATATGTTTTTTTCGATATATATTAAAGATGTGTTTAAACGAAAAAAATATCGGTATCAAAACAATTAAATTATAAAAAAACTTTGTAGATTTATAATATTTTTTTAGGACTATTTGATTTTTAGAGTTCGTTTTTTTGTATTTTTTTGCGCAAACTAATTCTCGATAGTTGTTTTTATTTATAACTATTTTTTTAAAAAAAATATTTGTTTCTGATCATTTTTATCACAAAAAAATTTAAAAACTTAATACACGAACATCTGTTTTTTACAAAAATGATCCTAGTAAAAAAATTCCAATAAAAAAACGCACAATACCAAATTCTCAGTTTTAAGCTTTTTTTCAACATCTATAGGACTAAATTTTTAACACTCTCCTAGTCATTATCCATCAAAAAGCTTCTCTCCACTACAGTTGACATACCAAAAAAACCGTAAGAATTTCTTCTTACGGTTTTTCTAGCAAACTCATAGAATCAAGATTCTCAAGTCTGCTTTATCAGAGCCCAATGTTTTACTCTTCTTCCTTGCGTTTTTTAGCGAAGAGAAGTCCTCCTGTCGCTCGCGCAAGTAGTGCTAAAGCAAGTGAAGCGCTAGATTGTTCTGTACCAGTATTTGGCAATTCTTTCGCTCCTGCTTTCTTAGCTGGTGCTTGAGCAGGTGAATCTTGGTTAGCAGCTGTAACAGCTTTTTCAGCTGGAATAACTGCTACTGATCCATCTTCAAAGGTTACAACTACTGATCCGTCTTTGTTAACCTTGATATCTTTCGCAGTTGGGTTAGCTTTCTTAACTTCGTCGGCTACTTTAGCTTTTTCGGCGTCAGTCAAGTTGCTTGGATCTGTAACTGGGGTTACTGATGGGTTCTTAACGCCATTTGAATCAGCTGATTTCACTGTCTTCGCTGGGGTCAAGACTGCTACTGAACCATCTGGGAAGGTTACTGTTGCTGTGCCATCATTTCCTACTTCTACCTTGCTTGCTGTTGGATTAGCTTTCTTAACTTTGTCGGCTACCTTAGCTTTTTCGGCATCAGTCAAGTTGCTTGGATCTACAACAGGAGTTACTGTTGGATTTGTGACTACTTTATCAGCTGATTTCTTAACTGTCTTATCGGCTGGGATAACGGCTGTTGTGCCATCTGGGTAAGTTACAGTTGTTGTGCCATCTTTCTCAACCTTAACATCTGTTACAGTTGGGTTGGATTTCTTAACTTCCTCTGCTACTTTGCCTTTTTCTGCATCAGTCAAGTTGCTTGGATCTGTTACTGGGGTTACTGATGGATCCTTAACAGCTTTATCAGCTGATTTCTTAACTGTCTTATCGGCTGGGATAACGGCTGTTGTTCCATCTGCGTATGTAACAGTTGTTGTGCCATCTTTGCCAACCTTAACATCAGTCACGGTTGGATTAGATTTCTTAACTTCCTCTGCTATCTTACCTTTTTCTGCATCAGTCAAGTTGCTTGGATCTGTAACTGGGGTTACTGATGGATCCTTAACAGATTTATCAGCTGATTTCTTAACTGTCTTATCGGCTGGGATCACAGCTGTTGTGCCATCTGGGTAAGTTACAGTTGTTGTACCATCTTTGTCAACTTCTACCTTACTTACTGTAGGGTTTGATTTCTTAACTTCGTCGGCTACTTTAGCTTTTTCGGCATCAGTCAAGTTGCTTGGATCTGTAACTGGGGTTACTGATGGATCCGTTACGACTTTATCATCTGATTTCTTAACAGTCTTATCTGCTGGGATAACAGCTGTTGTGCCATCTGGGTAAGTTACAGTTGCGGTACCGTCGTTACCAACTTCTACCTTGCTTACTGTAGGATTTGATTTCTTAACTTCGTCGGCTACTTTAGCTTTTTCGGCATCAGTCAAGTTGCTTGGATCTGTAACTGGGGTTACTGATGGATCCGTTACGACTTTATCAGCTGATTTCTTAACTGTCTTATCGGCTGGGATCACAGCTGTTGTGCCATCTGGGTAAGTGACAGTTGTTGTACCATCTTTCTCAACCTTAACGTCTGTTACAGTTGGGGTTGATTTCTTAACTTCTTCTGCTACTTTACCTTTTTCAGCATCAGTCAAGTTGCTTGGATCTGTTACTGGGGTTACTGATGGATCCTTAACAGCTTTATCAGCTGATTTCTTAACTGTCTTATCTGATGGGATAACAGCTGTCGTGCCATCTGGGTAGGTTACAGTTGTTGTACCATCTTTCTCAACCTTAACGTCTGTTACAGTTGGGTTGGATTTCTTAACTTCCTCTGCTACTTTGCCTTTTTCTGCATCAGTCAAGTTGCTTGGATCTGTTACTGGGGTTACTGATGGATCTTTAACCTCTTTATCAGATGATTTCTTAACTGTCTTATCTGCTGGAATAACGGCTGTTGTGCCATCTGGGTAAGTTACAGTTGTTGTGCCATCTTTCTCAACCTTAACATCTGTTACAGTTGGGTTGGATTTCTTAACTTCCTCTGCTACTTTGCCTTTTTCTGCATCAGTCAAGTTGCTTGGATCTGTTACTGGGGTTACTGATGGATCTTTAACCTCTTTATCAGATGATTTCTTAACTGTCTTATCTGATGGGATAACGGCTGTTGTGCCATCTGGGTAAGTGACTGTAGCTGTACCGTCGGTACCTACTTCAACCTTGCTTGCTGTTGGGTTAGCTTTCTTAACTTCGTCAGCTACCTTAGCTTTATCTGCATCAGTCAAGTTGCTTGGATCTGTAACCGGAGTTACTGATGGATCCTTAATTTCTTTATCTGCTAATTCCTTAACTGTCTTATCTGATGGGATAACGGCTGTTGTTCCGTCTGGATAAGTGACTGTGGCTGTACCGTCGGTGCCGACTGCTACATCTGTTACGGTTGGGTTAGCTTTCTTAACTTCGTCGACTACTTTAGCTTTCTCTGCATCAGTTAAATGACTTTGATTTACAACTGGAGTTACCACCGGATCCTTAATGACTTTGTCATCTGATTTCTTAACCGTTTTATCTGCAGGTAAAACAGTTGTCTTACCATCTGGGTAGGTTACAGTTGTTGTTCCATCTTTCTCAACCTTAACATCTGTTACGGTTGGATTAGCTTTCTTAACTTCTTCTGCTACCTTAGCTTTCTCTACATCAGTCAAGTTGCTTGGATCTGTAACTGGGGTTACAGCTGGATCATTAAGTTCCTTATCTGCTGATTCCTTAACTGTCTTATCTGCTGGAATAACGGCTGTTGTGCCATCTGGGTAAGTTACAGTTGTTGTACCATCTTTGTCAACCTTAACGTCAGTTACGGTTGGGTTAGCTTTCTTAACTTCTTCTACTACCTTAGCTTTTTCGGCATCAGTCAAGTTGCTTGGATCTGTAACTGGGGTTACAGCTGGGACCTTAAGTTCCTTATCTGCTGATTCCTTAACTGTCTTATCTGCTGGGATAACAGCTGTTGTGCCATCTGGGTAAGTAACTGTTGTTGTGCCATCTTTGTCAACCTTAACGTCTGTTACGGTTGGATTAGATTTCTTAACTTCTTCTGCTACCTTAGCTTTTTCGGCATCAGTCAAGTTGCTTGGATCTGTAACTGGTGTTACTGTTGGATCCGTTACAACTTTATCATCTGATTTCTTAACTGTCTTATCTGCGGGGATAACAGCTGTTGTGCCATCTGGGTAAGTGACAGTTGTTGTGCCGTCGTTACCAACTTCTACCTTACTTACTGTAGGGTTTGATTTCTTAACTTCATCGGCTACTTTAGCTTTCTCTGCATCAGTCAAGTTGCTTGGATCTGTTACTGGTGTGACTGTTGGATCCTTAAGCTCTTTATCAGCTGATTTCTTAACTGTCTTATCTGCTGGGATAACAGCTGTTGTGCCATCTGGGTAAGTGACAGTTGTTGTTCCATCTTTGTCAACCTTAACGTCAGTTACGGTTGGGTTGGATTTCTTAACTTCGTCAGCTACCTTAGCTTTCTCTGCATCAGTCAAGTTGCTTGGATCTGTTACTGGTGTGACTGTTGGATCCTTAAGCTCTTTATCAGCTGATTTCTTAACTGTCTTATCTGCTGGGATAACAGCTGTTGTGCCATCTGGGAAGGTTACAGTTGTTGTGCCATCTTTACCTACTTCAACATCTTTCGCTGTTGGGTTAGCTTTCTTAACTTCGTCGGCTACTTTAGCTTTTTCCGCATCAGTCAAGTTGCTTGGATCTGTAACTAGTGTTACTGATGGATCCTTAACAGCTTTGTCATCTGATTTCTTAACTGTCTTATCTGCTGGGATAACAGCTGTTGTGCCATCTGGGAAGGTTACAGTTGTTGTGCCATCTTTACCTACTTCAACATCTTTCGCTGTTGGGTTAGCTTTCTTAACTTCGTCGGCTACTTTAGCTTTTTCCGCATCAGTCAAGTTGCTTGGATCTGTAACTGGTGTGACTGTTGGATCCTTAAGCTCTTTATCAGCTGATTTCTTAACTGTCTTATCTGCTGGGATAACAGCTGTTGTGCCATCTGGGTAAGTTACAGTTGTTGTGCCATCTTTACCTACTTCAACATCTTTCGCTGTTGGGTTAGCTTTCTTAACTTCGTCGGCTACTTTAGCTTTTTCCGCATCAGTCAAGTTGCTTGGATCTGTAACTGGTGTGACTGTTGGATCCTTAAGTTCTTTATCTGCTGATTTCTTAACTGTCTTATCTGCTGGAATAACGGCTGTTGTGCCATCTGGGTAAGTTACAGTTGCGGTACCGTCGTTACCAACTTCTACCTTGCTTACTGTAGGATTTGATTTCTTAACTTCGTCGGCTACTTTAGCTTTTTCGGCATCAGTCAAGTTGCTTGGATCTGTAACCGGAGTTACTGATGGATCCGTTACAACTTTATCATCTGATTTCTTAACTGTTTTATCAGCTGGGATAACAGCTGTTGTGCCATCTGGGTAAGTTACAGTTGTTGTACCATCTTTGTCAACCTTAACGTCAGTTACGCTTGGGTTAGCTTTCTTAACTTCATCGGCTACCTTAGCTTTTTCCGCATCAGTCAAGTTGCTTGGATCTACAACTGGTGTTACTGTTGGATCCGTCACCTTGTTCTTACCAGAATCTGTTGCTGGTGTACTTGGATCTTTAACAGTTACTTTAACTGGGACTTCTTCTGTGGAGCCATCTGGGTAGGTTACAACGACTACTGGTGATTTTTCACCTGGTGTTGTTGTATCTACTGGTTCCTTGAACTTAGCTGTTGTTCCTTCTGGAAGTCCTTTGAAGTTCTCAATTGAATCTTCTGCTTTTGGTTCTTCTCCAACTTTAACAGCTTGGTCCTTAGCTTTTGGCTCGTTCTTATCTGCATCTGTTGGTTCTGAAACAGTTACTTTAACTGGAACTTCATCTTGTGAACCGTCTGGGTAAGTTACCACTACTGTCGCATCTTTTTCACCTGGGGTTGTTGTATCTACCGGTGTCTTGAACTCTACTGTTGTATTTTTAGGAAGATCACCTACATTACCAATTGAATCTTTAGCAGATGGTTTATCTCCCGGTTTAACAGTTTGAGCTTTTGGAGTTGGAGTGTTGTTTTCTGCATCAGATGTCTTCTCTGGATCTTTTACAGTTACTTTAACTGGAACTTCATCCTTAGAACCATCTGGGTAAGTCACAACGACTGTCGCTCCTTTATCACCTGGGGTAGTTGTGTCTACTGGTGTCTTGAACTCTACTGTTGTTCCTTCTGGAAGATCTCCGACATTACCGATTGAATCTTTCGCAGATGGTTTATCTCCTGGTTTAACAGTTTGATCTTTAGCTGTTGGAGTGTTCTTATCTGCATCTGTTGGTTCCTTAACAGTTACTTTAACTGGAACTTCATCCTTAGAACCGTCTGGGTATGTTACCACTACTGTCGCATCTTTTTCACCTGGAGTAGTTGTGTCCACTGGTATCTTGAACTCTACTGTTGTTCCTTCTGGAAAATCACCTACATTACCAATTGAATCTTTAGCAGATGGTTTATCTCCCGGTTTAACAGTTTGAGCTTTTGGAGTTGGAGTGTTGTTTTCTGCATCAGATGTCTTCTCTGGATCTTTTACAGTTACTTTAACTGGAACTTCATCCTTAGAACCATCTGGGTAAGTCACAACGACTGTCGCTCCTTTATCACCTGGGGTAGTTGTGTCTACTGGTGTCTTGAACTCTACTGTTGTTCCTTCTGGAAGATCTCCGACATTACCGATTGAATCTTTCGCAGATGGTTTATCTCCTGGTTTAACAGTTTGATCTTTCGCTACCGGAGTGTTCTTATCTGCATCTTTAGCTGGTGTTGCATCTTTTGGTTCACTTGCATCTGATGTGTTTCCTGCTGGGTCGGTTGCTTTCGCTGTTACGCCACCTGCTGGAATATCAACGGTTGGCGTGATCGTAGCTTTACCATTTTTCATCAGCTGTTGCTTCACCAATCTTGTTACCATCTTTGTCGAACAATTCTACCTTAGTGCCTGGTGCTGCAGTCACTTCAACTGGGTCTTTAGTTCCTGCTTTACCTGTAAGGTCTGTATCGACAACTGGTTGGCTTGGTTTAGCTGGTGTTGCTGCTGTAGCTTCTTTTGGTGCGCTTGCATCTGATGTTTGACCATCTTTCGTAGCTTTAGCTGTTACATTACCTGCTGGAATATCAACGGTTGGCGTAATCGTAGCTTTACCATTTTCATCAGCTGTTGCTTCACCAATCTTGTTACCATCTTTGTCGAACAATTCTACCTTAGTGCCTGGTGCTGCAGTCACTTCAACTGGGTCTTTAGTTCCTGCTTTACCTGTAAGGTCTGTATCGACAACTGGTTGGCTTGGTTTAGCTGGTGTTGCTGCTGTAGCTTCTTTTGGTGCGCTTGCATCTGATGTTTGACCATCTTTCGTAGCTTTAGCTGTTACATTACCTGCTGGAATATCAACGGTTGGCGTAATCGTAGCTTTACCATTTTCATCAGCTGTTGCTTCACCAATCTTGTTACCATCTTTGTCGAACAATTCTACCTTAGTGCCTGGTGCTGCAGTCACTTCAACTGGGTCTTTAGTTCCTGCTTTACCTGTAAGGTCTGTATCGACAACTGGTTGGCTTGGTTTAGCTGGTGTTGCTGCTGTAGCTTCTTTTGGTGCGCTTGCATCTGATGTTTGACCATCTTTCGTAGCTTTAGCTGTTACATTACCTGCTGGAATATCAACGGTTGGCGTAATCGTAGCTTTACCATTTTTCATCAGCTGTTGCTTCACCAATCTTGTTACCATCTTTGTCGAACAATTCTACCTTAGTGCCTGGTGCTGCAGTCACTTCAACTGGGTCTTTAGTTCCTGCTTTACCTGTAAGGTCTGTATCGACAACTGGTTGGCTTGGTTTAGCTGGTGTTGCTGCTGTAGCTTCTTTTTGGTGCGCTTGCATCTGATGTTTGACCATCTTTCGTAGCTTTAGCTGTTACATTACCTGCTGGAATATCAACGGTTGGCGTAATCGTAGCTTTACCATTTTTCATCAGCTGTTGCTTCACCAATCTTGTTACCATCTTTGTCGAACAATTCTACCTTAGTGCCTGGTGCTGCAGTCACTTCAACTGGGTCTTTAGTTCCTGCTTTACCTGTAAGGTCTGTATCGACAACTGGTTGGCTTGGTTTAGCTGGTGTTGCTGCTGTAGCTTCTTTTTGGTGCGCTTGCATCTGATGTTTGACCATCTTTCGTAGCTTTAGCTGTTACATTACCTGCTGGAATATCAACGGTTGGCGTAATCGTAGCTTTACCATTTTTCATCAGCTGTTGCTTCACCAATCTTGTTACCATCTTTGTCGAACAATTCTACCTTAGTGCCTGGTGCTGCAGTCACTTCAACTGGGTCTTTAGTTCCTGCTTTACCTGTAAGGTCTGTATCGACAACTGGTTGGCTTGGTTTTAGCTGGTGTTGCTGCTGTAGCTTCTTTTGGTGCGCTTGCATCTGATGTTTGACCATCTTTCGTAGCTTTAGCTGTTACATTACCTGCTGGAATATCAACGGTTGGCGTAATCGTAGCTTTACCATTTTCATCAGCTGTTGCTTCACCAATCTTGTTACCATCTTTGTCGAACAATTCTACCTTAGTGCCTGGTGCTGCAGTCACTTCAACTGGGTCTTTAGTTCCTGCTTTACCTGTAAGGTCTGTATCGACAACTGGTTGGCTTGGTTTAGCTGGTGTTGCTGCTGTAGCTTCTTTTGGTTCACTTACGTCTGATGTATTTCCTGATGGGTCTGTCGCTGTCGCTGTTACATTACCTACTGGAATATCTTTCGTTGGAGTGATTGTTGCTACACCGTTTTCATCAGCTTTTGCTTCACCAATCTTGTTGCCATCTTTATCGTAGAGGGCTACTGTTGAGCCTGGTTCTGCAGTCACTTCAACTGGGTCTTTAGTTCCTGCTTTACCTGTTAGATCTGTCTTAACTTCTGGTTTCGCTGGAGCTGTTGTTGCTGTCAGCTACTTTTTGGTGCGCTTGCGTCTGATGTATTTGACTGATCGTTTCTGTAGCTTTAGCTGTTACATTACCTGCTGGAATATCTTTACAGTTGGCGTGATTGTAGCTTTACCATTTTCATCAGCTGTTTGCTTCACCAATCTTGTTACCATCTTTGTCGTAGAGAGCTACTGTTGAGCCTGGTTCTGCAGTCACTTCAACTGGGTCTTTAGTTCCTGCTTTACCTGTTAAGATCTGTATCGACAACTGGTCTGGTTTCGCTGGAGCTGTTGTATCTGTAGCTTCTTTTTGGTGCGCTTGCGTCTGATGTATTTGACCTGATCGGGTCTGTCGCTGTCGCTGTTACATTACCTGCTGGAATATCTATCGTTGGAGTGATTGTAGCTTTCACCGTTTTTCATCAGCTGTTTGCTTCACCAATCTTGTTACCATCTTTGTCGTAGAGGGCTACTGTTGAGCCTGGTTCTGCAGTCACTTCAACTGGGTCTTTAGTTCCTGCTTTACCTGTTAGATCTGTCTTGACAACTGGTCTGGTTTCGCTGGAGCTGTTGTATCTGTCGCAACTTTTTGGTTCGCTTACGTCTGATGTATTTGACTGATGGGTCTGTCGCTGTCGCTGTTACATTACCTACTGGAATATCTTTCGTTGGAGTGATTGTAGCTTTCACCATTTTCATCAGCTTTTGCTTCACCAATCTTGTTGCCATCTTTATCGTAGAGAGCTACTGTTGAGCCTGGTGCTGCTGTTACTTCAACTGGGTCTTTAGTACCTGCTTTACCTGTTAAGTCTGTATCGACAACTGGTGTGCTTGGTTTAGCTGGGGTTGCTTTAGTTACAAAGTCAGTTAATGGTTTAGAGTCTTTAGAACCATCTTTATAGGTTACAACAAGATTGTTTCCTTCTTTTTCGACTGATTGAATCTTACCATTTTTATCAACTGGAGAATCTTTTGAGATGTTTGCATCGTCATTGTTCTTGTTGTACTCAAGTTTAACTTTCTCTTTGATTTTATCAAACTCAGCATCTGTTACGTTATCTGGATTAGCTACCTCAACTTTATCAGCTGGAGCTGGAGTTGCAATATCGTACTTATCTGTTTGTGATTTAACGATGAATTGAACATATCCTGGTGTCTGAGTTGCATTCGGATTTTTATCTAATGCTCTAAAATCAGTAGTTGATTCTGCATTATTATTGTCCTTGGCAACAACAAAGCTTGTCCATTTTTGACCTGCATTTAGGTTAGTAACCCCAGTCATCTTAATAGTAGCTGTTCTCTTGTCGTCAGAGACTGATCCTTCGCCAACTACCGCACCATTTTCAACTTTACCTGTTGGTAATCCATAACGTGCTGCATTATTCCATGTAGTATCTCCAGGTCCTCGTAGGTAAAGATCTTTAACTTCATTTTCGTCTGAACCTTTGAAAGTTAAATCAGTGTTTTCACCTGTATAAACATAGATTTGTTTATTAGCTTGATTTGAGTATGGAAGTTCAACTGTTGGAGCTACGTTTACAAAATCTGTCAATGGTTTTGTATCTTTAGAACCATCTTTATAGGTTACAACAACATTGTTTCCTTCTTTTTCTACTTTATCAACAACTTTTGAAGCATCTTCTACTTCTTTACCTTTTTTGTCAGCTAAACGTGCATCTGGATTGTTTTGAGAATATTCAACTTTAACTTTCTCTTTAATTTTTTCAAACTCTTTATCAGTAACATTGTTAGCATCTGATACAGTTACTTTATCAGCCGCTGCTGGAGTTTTGATATCATATTTCTTAGTTTGAGCTTTTAATACGAAAGTTACTGCACCTGGGTCGGTTAAGTAAGAACCAACAACCTCTCCATTTTTCTTAGTTTTTACCGCAGTATTATTGATTAATGCTCCATCAGTATCAGTTGCAGTGGCAAAACGCGTTACAAGCTCTAAAGAGTCGTTTTCTGTTTTTGGCAATCTATCATCAAGACCAGAAACTCGACCTGTTACTTTAATTTTTGCTGGTGTAGCAGTTTCAGAATTAATCGCTGTTACAGTATATCCAAATTCATTATCTTGTTTATCTGGATTACCATCAATATTATTTAAGGCAATATTTCCACCTTTTTTCAATGACGCTGATTTAATTTTTCCAGAATCATCGTTAAATGTAATTTCAACGTCAGCATCTTCTCCAGTATAAAGATAAACTTCTTTTTTGTTTGGAGCTGGATCTGAATACGGAATCTCTACTGTTGGAGCAACATTCGTACGTGCAAAATCTGTCAATGGTTTTGTATCTTTAGAACCATCTTTATAGGTTACAACAACATTGTTTCCTTCTTTTTCTACTTTATCAACAACTTTTGAAGCATCTTCTACTTCTTGACCTTTTTTGTCAGCTAAACGTGCATCTGGATTGTTTTGAGAATATTCAACTTTAACTTTCTTTTTAATTTTTTCAAACTCTTGATCAGTAACATTATTAGCATCCGCTACAGGAAGTTTTTCCTCTGGAACCTTAATATCATATTTCTTAGTTTGAGCTTTTAATACGAAAGTTACTGCACCTGGGTCGGTTAAGTAAGAACCAACAACCTCTCCATTTTTCTTAGTTTTTACCGCAGTATTATTGATTAATGCTCCATCAGTATCAGTTGCAGTGGCAAAACGTGTTACAAGCTCTAAAGAGTCGTTTTCTGTTTTTGGCAATCTATCATCAAGACCAGAAACTCGACCTGTTACTTTAATTTTTGCTGGTGTAGCAGTTTCAGAATTAATCGCTGTTACAGTATATCCAAATTCATTATCTTGTTTTTCTGGGTTCCCATCAATATTATTTAAGGCAATATTTCCACCTTTTTTCAATGAAGCGGATTTAATTTTTCCAGAATCGTCGTTAAAGGTAATTTCAACGTCAGCTTCTTCTCCAGTATAAAGATAAACTTCTTTTTTATTCGGAGCTGGATCTGAATATGGAATCTCTACTGTTGGTGCTACGTTTTCACGTGCAGGATTTACAACTACAGTAACTTCAATCTCGTCTGACTCTTTACCTTGGCTATCAACAGCTTTATACTTAACTGTGTAAGTGCCTTGGGTATTTGTATCAACGGTCTTAGTTGCTGTGTTACCATTTACTGAAACAACTTCAGCATGGACCTTATCACCTAGTGTTGCTTGGGCATCATCTTCTTTATCTGCTACGGTCACAAGAGATGCAAGGTCAAGTTGAGCACCTTGAGTAACAGTTTCTGTTTCCTTCAACAGCTGATGCGATAGTTGGAGCTTGGTTTTCTACTGAGCGTGGTTGCCAGCCAGCCACACTTGAGAAGCCACCTTCTACCACGTTTGAGATAGCTGATACTTCTGTACCTGCAATCTTGTCAGCCATGGTAAGGACGATCGTATCTTGGAACTTACCCTTCTCAACTGATTTGACAGTTGCTGCTTCTGGTTTTTGTGATGTCCATGCAGATGAGGCATTGTCACGTTTGACTGGAATTTCAACTGTTTGACCTGCAGTATTTGTATAGCGCATGTAGGCAATTCCTACATCATGAGGAACCTTAAGAGTAACCTCTTTTTGTCCTGCTACAACTGCATCTTGGTTAGTAGTCAAGCTTGAAGGTTCAACAGTTGTCATACCGACAGATACTGGTACAGTACGGCGGCTACTTTCTTCACCGTTAACTACTTGGCTTACCTCTACTGTTTGACGTGGTTTGATAGTTGTACCATCACCTTGGTTGTTGTTAAGAGCTGTTGGAAGCTCACCTGTGGTCCAGTTTCCATCATTGTCAACTGTGACCGTACCGATATTTTGCTCTTGACCATCGATGTAAAGCTTGATAGTTGCACCTGGAACCCCTGTTCCTGAAAGAGTACTTGAAGTTGAAGCAACTGTCTGAACAGGAACGTTGACAGAGGTGTTAGTCAAGTTTGGAGTCACACTTGGTGCCGCAACCTCACTTACCAAGTTCTTGTCGTACTTACCTGAGATAGCGTACCAGTTATGCATTGCTAGATTTTTTGCAGCTTGCACACCTGCAATATAAGAAATCGTTTGTGATGGGTCTTCAACCACTGTACGGTATCGAACAGTGATCTTGCGAATACCTGAACGAATATTTGTTTGAAGGACATAGAGCTTCTTAGTGTTAGCCATAACACCGTTCAAACCAGGAACTTTATCGTAGTCACCAGCACCAGTAGTGGCTTTTACACGCATCTCAAGCTTACTGCCATCATCAATAAACTGCTCCCCTTCCTGATTTGGATTTCCGTTACGATCTTCCCATCCAGTTCGAGTCGTATAACCTCCTCCGTCATACTCTGTTACTACATTGTATGGATCAGATACGTTTTTAGGAATTGAGAAATACCAGAAGGCACCTGGTTTATCATGTTTGGCTTCGTTAAAGGTTACAGTCCACTCCAATACCGGACGTCCTTGGCCAGATGGGTCTGTAGGCACTGTTTTCCCATTGACTACCTCATAGTCTCCCAGCTGTCTGTACTCAATCTTAGCACGCTGAGTTGGATCCCCATCCTCAATTTTCTTACCGCTCTTGAATTCGAACTTAATATCTTTTTCCTTCCATGGAGCGATCTTGAGCACGTTCTTGTCCTGCTGCTCGACGGCTTCTTGACTTAGGTTGAGTGGCTGAAGTTTCTGCTTGAGCTACCACTTTGACAGTTTGAGTTGCTGACAAGTTGGCAGTTGAACCGTCAGCAAAAGTAACAACTACTGATCCATCTGCTTGGACTTGAACATCAGTTGCTGTAGGGTTTGCCGCCTTAACAGCTTCCACAATATTTGCCTTTTCTTCATCTGTCAAAGCTGAAGAATCTGCAACCACTGTCAAGGAAGGGAGCTGAACTCCATCTGCTTCCTTAGCTTTTTCAGTCGCAACTACTGGTTCTTCTTTAGAATTTTGAGTAGTTTCAACTGGTTTTTCAACTTTTGCTTCAGTCACTGCTGCTGGAGCTACTTCTACAGCTGGTGCTGCATAAGTCACATTCTCCTCGGCTGCAACCGGCTTATTCCCCTCTGTTGTAGATCTAGCTTCTGCCTTAGCTTCTACTGTATCTGCTTTGACTGATGGAGCCACCAAAGTTGCCCCAACTGCAAAGACAAGCGAACAACCAAATAAGAAATGTTTACCTTTTTTTGATCATTCGCCAGTTCTTTTTGTTCTGCATTTTTACGATTAAAATACATGACATATCTCCTTTTTTTATAAATAAAAAGCATGTTCATTACATACAAATTCATTATACAACACCTTTTAAAAAAATAGTCAAAGAATGTTCTTGTTTTTTTTTTTTTTGAATTAAATAAGGTTATATATACGATAAGTTTCTAAAAATCATAATTCTGAGCAAATTTTTTCGCATTTTCAAAATTCCTGTGGTATAATGTTTCTTGATTTAAAATTATCACGAAAAAAACAATAACAAGTATAGGAGAAACACACATGAGAGGATTACTCGCTCAAAAAGATCAAAGACAACTCGAAATTTTTAGAGTATTTGTTTGAAAAAAACCTGACTGGATTCACTTGGATGAACTCGCTGAAATCCTTGACACCAATACTCGAATTTTTGAAAAGTGATATCAAGGAGTCGCGTGAAGCTCTTAACGACTTTGATATCCAGTCTTCGACAGCTGGGATTCGGCTTACCAATGATAAAGGTTTGGGAATCGAGCATATCTATAGTCATTTTCTAAAAAAACATCTACAAATTTCCAAGTTTTTAGAAGCCTTCTTCCTACTAGATGCACCCTTTACCTATGAACACTTGGCTGAAAAACTAGATATCTCTCTTCCATCTCTGCGAAAAAAAGTCGCAGAAATCAACAACCTCCTTCATTCAAATTATCGCTTTAAACTTAAGGTTACTCCCATCTCTATTATCGGAGACGAGAGAGATATTCGTTTTTTCTTTGCCCAATATTTCTACGAAACCTACGGTTATTATGAATGGCCTTTTTCAGAATCAAAAGAAGCCTTAGAGGAGTTTGTTGCTTTCTTTATAAAAGCAACTGCATTTCCAGCCAACTATGCCAATGTGTTTCAAATTAGAACTCTAATAGCTGTCAACCTCCAAAGATTTAAAACTGGCAATCTTAATAATTTCCCAAATAAACCTCATAGTGAGGTTCCCATCTATGCGCAACTTCCTAGCATTCAAGAAGAACTCCAGCCTATCTCTGAAATTTAGGAATTACAATCGACCCTACAACCCTAGAACAACTCTTTGATGCATATACACAGACAGGGCTCTACTTTACCGTTGAAGATTTATTGGCAGCTCGTGAAACGGATGAACTAGCAAATCGCTCTTATCACGCTGCTCGTGATATACTCGATAACCTCACCCGTCAGTTTGGAATCCACTTTGAAAATACTGACCGTCTAGTCTGGCATATCCATAACACTGCTCTCCTAGAACGTCAAGAAATTAACTCTGAGTCCATTATTTCGCATAATAGAACTTATTCCCTCAATAAGCTACAAACAATCTTCCCAGATTTTTACGAAGCAGCCGTATTTGAAATGATGCGATACAAATCTACACTGGGACAAAAGGACCACATCCATACTGTAGTCCATTTGGTTTATACCCTCTTTACCCACGCTGACAATCTTATCCCCCAACTCCTTGAAAGTCAAAATAAGGTTAGAGTTCTCGTTTTAAGTTCCTTCGACTTCGCCCATCCCTACTCTCTCATTTCTCTTTATAAATACCACACTTCAAAAAACATCCAATACGAGGTTTGGGATAAAGACACTTTGAATGTAGATGAAATCATGGAAGCTGATTACGATGCCATTTTGACAAACTTTGATGTTGAAGGATTGGTTCATCCGAAACTGATTAATGTTAGCCGTATGTCAAATCTCCAAATCATTAACGAGCTCAATACTCTTTCCCTCACTAAACTTTTAAAAAAACTTGCTTTATAGCTAACTAAATAAGTTTTCAAAACATAAAAACGCATAATATCAGGTATTCAAATAACTTGATCTTATGCGTTTTTGTTATAGAAAACTTTGCTAGAATCTATCTTCAAACTGATACACATTTACAATCAAAATAGCCGAATTTTTGTTGCGTAAACCTATATATTCATGTCGAGTTAAAAACTTTTTCCTTGCTTTGCTAAAATACAGTCAGATCCATTGATTAGTAGGTACATTTCAAAGTTTATGCTTAGACTATGATATTTCTTTAGTAGGCTATCAACAAAAAACCGTATTGATTTTACGTGAGTATGATTTTTTTCACAGAGTCACATTTCTTTTTCTACAAAAATAAAAAGAAAACGATTGCATAAAAATTTTTACTCCATGCTATACTAGGATAGAAATAAATGATAGGAGAGTGTCTATGAAAAACACGTCATCTCAACCAGATAAAAAAATGGTTTACAGTATCCGTTCTCTGAAAAACGGAACTGGCTCTGTCCTTATTGGAGCAAGCTTTATCCTCCTTGCACTAACAGCACCTTCTGTATCTGCAGCTGAAACTAGTCTTGGCACGCAAGAAAATGTAAGCGCTATTAGTGCGAACCCAGCCACTACAGAAACCAGCCAAGCTGAGGAAAAAACGCCTATTTCGGACCACAAAGATGCAAACGCTTCCCTAGAGTCTAAAACATCTGAACCAGTAGCAGTTTCTGAAATAACTACAACTGAAGCTACTCCAAACCTTCCAAACAACAAAGATGAGAAAACAGAAGTATCAAGTCTAGCCGCTGAGAAAGCTTCGCCAGCAGACACTGTATCTGAAACCCCAATCGCAGACAACTACTTCCGTATCCATGTAAAAAAACTCCCTGAAGAAAACAAGGATTCTCAAGGACTCTGGACCTGGGACGATGTTGAAAAGCCGTCTGAAAACTGGCCCAATGGAGCCAAGTCCTTCAAGGATGCCAAGCAAGATGACTACGGCTATTACCTAGATGTCAAACTCAAAAATGAGCAAGCCAAGAAAGTCAGCTTCCTTATCAACAATACCAAGGGGGATAACCTGACAGGGGACCGTTCTGTAGAGCGCCTCTCTCCAAAAATGAACGAGGCCTGGCTAGATGAAAACTACAAGGTATACAATTATCGCCCTCAACCAGCAGGAACTGTCCGTGTCAACTACTACCGCACCGATGGCAACTATGACAAAAAATCTCTTTGGTATTGGGGCGATGTCAAAAAACCAAGCAGTGGAGAATGGCCTGACGGTACTGACTTTACCGCAACTGGAAAATATGGCCGTTACATTGATATCCCACTCAATGAAGCTGCAAGAGAATTTGGATTTTTATTACTAGACGAAAGCAAGAAAGGCGATGATGTGAAAATCAGAAAAGAGGATTATAAATTCACGGATCTAAAAAATCACAGTCAGATTTTCCTCAAGGATGATGACGAAACCATCTACACCAACCCCTACTATGTGCACGATATCCGCATGACTGGTGCCCAACACGTGGCTAAATCTCGTATCGAAAGCAGTTTTTCTACCCTCGTTGGAGCTAAGAAAGATGATATCCTCAAACACTCCAGCATCACTGATTACCAAGGTAATAAAGTAGCTATCACAGACGTGGAAGTGGATGAGACAGGTAAAAAAGTGACCTACATTGGCAACTTCTCTGACACCCAACACCCGTACACTGTCAGCTACAATTCAGACCGCTTTACCACACGTTCAAGCTGGCGCCTCAAGGATGAATCCTACAGTTACGATGGTCCACTCGGCGCAACTCTAAAAGAAGATGGCAAGCGTGTTGACCTCACCCTCTGGTCTCCAAGTGCTGATAAGGTTTCCGTTGTCGTCTATGACAAGAAAGACCCTGAAAAAGTAGTTGGAACTGTCGCCCTTGAAAAAGGAGAAAAAGGAACCTGGAAACAAACTCTGGATGCAAACTCTGGTCTCGGTATCAGCAACTACACTGGCTACTACTACCACTACCAAATCGAGCGCCAAGGCAAGACTGTTCTCGCACTAGATCCTTATGCTAAATCTCTGGCAGCTTGGAATAGCGATCTAGCAAAAACAGACGCTGCCCATAAAGTTGCTAAAGCTGCTTTTGTAGACCCAGCAAAACTAGGGCCGCAAGACTTGACTTATGGTAAGATTCGCAATTTCAAATCTCGCGAAGATGCTGTTATCTACGAGGCTCACGTTCGTGACTTCACTTCAGATCCTGCTATCGCAAAAGATTTGACTAAGCCATTTGGTACTTTTGAAGCCTTTATCGAAAAACTAGACTACCTCAAAGACTTGGGCGTGACCCACATCCAGCTCCTTCCAGTCTTGTCATACTACTTTGTCAATGAATTGAAGAACCACGAACGCTTGACTGACTATGCTTCAAGCAACAGCAACTACAACTGGGGCTATGACCCACAAAACTACTTCTCCTTGACCGGTATGTACTCAAGCGATCCTAAGGATCCAGAAAAACGTATCGCAGAATTCAAAAATCTCGTCAACGAAATCCATAAACGTGGTATGGGAGCTATCTTAGACGTAGTTTACAACCATACTGCCAACGTCGATATCTTTGAAGACCTTGAGCCAAACTACTACCACTTTATGGACGCAGACGGAACTCCACGTACTAGCTTTGGAGGCGGTCGTTTAGGAACAACCCACTATATGTCTAAACGTGTCTTGGTAGATTCTATCAAGTATCTGGTTGACACCTACAAAGTGGATGGCTTCCGTTTCGATATGATGGGAGACCATGATGCAGCTTCTGTCGAAGCAGCTTACAGGCTGCACGCGCCCTCAATCCAAACCTTATCATGCTAGGTGAAGGTTGGAGAACCTATGCTGGTGATGAAAATATGCCTACTAAAGCTGCTGACCAGGATTGGATGAAACATACCGATACTGTTGCTGTCTTTTCAGACGACATCCGTAACAACCTCAAGTCAGGTTATCCAAACGAAGGTCAACCTGCCTTTATCACAGGTGGTAAACGTAATCTTAATACCATCTTTAAAAACCTCATTGCTCAACCAACCAACTTTGAAGCAGACAGCCCTGGAGATGTTATCCAGTATATCGCAGCCCATGACAACTTGACGCTCTTTGACATCATTGCCCAATCTATCAAAAAAGACCCAAGTAAGGCCGAAAACTATGCGGAAATACATCGTCGTTTACGACTTGGAAACCTCATGGTCTTAACAGCACAAGGAACACCATTCATCCACTCTGGTCAGGAGTATGGACGTACTAAACAATTCCTGGATCCAGCCTACAAGACTCCTGTTCCGGAGGATAAGGTTCCAAACAAATCTCACTTGTTGCGTGATAAAGACGGCAATCCATTTGTCTATCCATACTTCATCCATGACTCTTATGACTCTAGCGATGCTGTCAACAAGTTTGACTGGACCAAGGCAACAGATAAAAAGCATATCCTGAAAATGTTAAGAGTCGCGACTACATGAAAGGATTGATTGCTCTTCGTCAATCTACAGATGCCTTCCGACTCAAGAGTCTACAAGATATCAAGGATCGTGTCCGCCTCATTACTGTCCCAGGACAAAATGGTGTTGAAAAAGAAGACGTGGTCATCGGCTACCAAATCACAGCTCCAAATGGAGATATCTACGCAGTCTTTGTCAATGCAGACGAAAAAGCTCGCGAATTTAATTTAGGAACTGCCTTTGCTCACTTGAGAAATGCTCAAGTCTTGGCTGATGAAAACCAAGCAGGACCAGTAGGAATTGCCAACCCTCAAGGTCTCAAATGGACTGAAAAAGGCTTGAAATTAAATGCCCTTACAGCTACTGTTCTTCGAATCTCTCAAGGCGGTGCCATCGTCGCTCCAGCCGTGGAAGAAAAACCTGAGTTTGATCTTTCTAGCTTGGAAACCGACCAAAGTCAAGCCCAAAACCTAGCTGCAAAACCTAAAACTCAAGAAACTGTTGTAGAGACTCTGTCTCAAAAAGTCCTGCCAAACACAGGTACTGAAAAACAATCTACTCTTGTTCTTGCAGGAATTGGTCTCCTCACATTCCTAGGACTTGGAAGTTTCCTAAAGAAAAAAAAGAAATAATAGGGCTATAGGCTTCACCAAGACAGCACGTCACAAATAATCAATAAAAAAGCAAGAACTAAAAAATTCTTGCTTTTTTACATTAGCGAGTTAAAATAGTGACTTTTATTACCAAAGAATTCCCTTATAGGATAAAAGAAGAGCTAGGAATAATAATCCGTAGAAAAACATAAAAGAGCCACTTTAATTTCACACATAGAGCTACAAATTCACGGATAAAAGGCTGATGGAATGTAGTAGCCCTGCCGTCCCGACATCCGAGGCCATCTCCCTTTCATTTTTTTAACTTACGAGCATAAGTACTAGTTCTAAAAAAACATGATAATCATTTGTTACAAAGAGAAATTGAGGTTTGTCTACCAGTTTCTCGCCAAGTTCCTTAGAAAAGAGAAGGTTCTCGTAGGTAGTCCTTGATTGATCCTCCAGAATAATCGCATCTTGGGGAACATCTGTCTCTTCAAGCAGATAGTTTGTAATTGCCTGCGCTTCAGAAATCTTCTCATCTCCTCCTTTTCCACCGCTGGCAATAATTTTTATGTTAGAATTCTTAGACTTGTGGTAAGCTTCTACGGCCTTATCAATTCTCCTCTTCAGCAAAGGTGTTACCTTTTCTCCGCCTAATAAACCAGCACCGTGAATGATAATAAAATCATAATGCTTCTTCTTAGGAATAAAGAGATACAAGATAGAGTAGAGCATAAAACCCGCAAAGGCAAAGCCAAAAATAAAATAAGAGTAGAAAATGAATACAAATAAAATGTTTAGAAAGTGATTGGTGTAAAATAATTCATTTTGACCTCCCAATCGAAATGAAATCAAGGCAAAAAATACCAAAATGACTATTCCAAGGAGCATGGAGAGATAATTGGCCTTTGAACGTCCCTCTCGCTTCAACAAAATGACCCCATTATAGATTAAAAAGATACCACTCAGAAAAAGCAAAAAAGGAAGTAAAATAAAGGGAAATATAAAAAAAGCGAAATGAATCTTCTCATACCCATTTTGATAAAAAAGGTAGCCTAGATAAAAATAACTGGAAATGAGGGATAATAAGAATAATACTGGATTCCACAAACTTCTATTATCCTTCCAAAATGACACTATAAAGGCTAATACAATTCCTATAACGAGATACATTTCTTCCTCCTTTAATAACTACATTTTATCATAATTATCTAAAGAGAAAAAGAGGGCATCTACCCCTCTTAATCCTTCATCTGACTCTCTGCATCGGCCACAACCTGTTCTAAACTAGTCTGACCAAGTTCAGCCTCCATAGCCAGCTGAATTCTCTCCAATTTTTGATCCAAAACATCATGAATATGAGCTCCAACTGGACAATTTGGATTCGGATTATCATGGAAACTGAAGAGTTGACCAGTCTTGCCAAGACACTCCACCGCTTGATAAACATCTAAAAGACTAATGTCCTTAAGATCCTTAACAATCTCTGTTCCCCCTGTTCCACGCGCGACTGAAATCAGCTCTGCCTTCTTCAACTGGGACAAGGTTTTTCTGATAATGACAGGATTGACCCCGACACTAGCAGCCAGAAAATCACTGGTCACCTTGCTTTCCTTCCCCTTGAGAGCAATGATTATCAGCATATGAGTCGCAATGGTAAATCTACTTGGAATTTGCATCCTCTTCTCCTTTTTACGAGGCTCCCCTGCCTCTACTCTTCTTTTTCTTTTATTATACCCTTTTTAGTTGTAATGTCAATCGTTACCACTTTTCAAGCCAGTCATCCAATTCAACATCATGTCCCTCTGACTCTGAGCGATTTCGTGCAACAAGTCCTGATTGTGGGTATGGTGAATCCCATTAACTAAGCTCTCATAGTAGACTTGATAGTAGGGTAATTGTAAGTCTTTTGCTAGCTGTAATTCTGCCTCAATATCATAATCCACCCGACGAAAATCAACATCTTTCAAGCCTTTTTCATCAAATTCTAAGATCATGTATTGGGCCCGCAAGTCTTTGCGTAAATTCTCAGATAAAAAGAAGGGTTGACCAATCGAACCTGGGTTCAGGATAAGCTGACCACCACTACCATAGCGAAGAAATTGCTGATGGATATGACCATAAATGGCAATATCGCAATCTGGATTGGTGACAAGACGGTCAAAGTCCTCTTGCTTACCAAGATGAATCAGCTCTCTTCCCCAATTTTTATCCGGCAAATGATGGCTTATCCCTAGCTTCAGATTTCCAAACTGACGATGCACTTGCAAAGGATAGTCCTGCAGTGCCTCAATCTCTTGGCTACTAATTTCTTCCATGATATACTGACACTGGCGCAAGAGGTAGCGATGGCTCGGTCTGGTTTCATCCAACTGACGATGACAAGCTCGCAACAAGCTCTCTTCCCAATTTCCCAGAACTCGAATCGTAATCGGCAAGTCCTCTAATCGTCTGAGAATATTTTTTCGTCCTGTCCCAGGCATGAGAATATCTCCCAAAAGCCAATATTCCTCAGCGCCTGCCTTCTCTGCATCTGCTAAAACAGCTTCCAGTGCTCTTGTATTTCCATGGATATCTGAAAGTACTGCAATTTTTGTCATGATGATCCCTCTTGATTTATTTCTGTTTTCATTATATCAAACGCCCTTCCAAAATCAAAATCTACTTCCTTTTCCATCGTTTTTTACTTTACTTTTTTAGTGAAAAGGGTTACAATGAAGGTGACAAAATGTTAGGAGGTTTTTGCTATGACACAACGTTATGAAAATATCATGGTCGCTATTGATGGTTCTAAAGAAGCTGATCTTGCCTTTGTCAAGGGAGTACAGATCACCCTACGTAACCAAGGAAAATTAACCCTTGCCCATGTGATTGATACTCGTGCCCTTCAAAGTGTTTCAACATTTGATGCTGAAGTTTACGAAGAACTACAACTTGAAGCTCAAAACTTGATGGCAGAATACGAAAAGCGTGCTAAAGACGCTGGAGTCACAGACATTCAGCTGGTCATTGAAATGGGCAATCCCAAGACCCTCTTGGCTAAAACTATCCCTGAAGAAGAACATGTTGACTTGATTTTAGTCGGAGCAACAGGACTCAATGCCTTTGAACGTCTCCTAGTTGGTTCTTCATCCGAGTACATTTTGCGCCATACCAGCGTTGACCTCCTTGTCGTTAGAGATAAGGATAAAACTTTATAATTAGTAGAAAGACAAGAGGTCGGGACAAATCCCGACCTCTTTTTTTATAAAAAATTCCTTTTGATGTAGTAGATGAGTGGTCTTTTTATTGATCTTTCAGACTCCAAAAAGTCCCTTATACGAAAACAGCATTTTCTCTAGCCACAGCCTATTATTTATTTTCTCTTTCCTTATGGCGTTCATAGGCCTTTATCTGTCGCTCAATTTCCTTTTTAATAGCTGGTTCTGGGGCATATTTCTCCTCCCAATCATCAGGTTTAAGGATTTTATGAGTTACTGGATCAAAGTGGGCCTTACCATCTGGGAAAACCTTGCCCATATTGGCCTGATGGACAATTTCAAAAATACGTTCTGGATCCACACCCATCAATACAAAACTTCCATAGGTGAAGTAAAGTGTATCAATCAAGGCATCTACCTGCCCGATCAAATCCTGCTTGGCTGGAATGTTTTTTGAAACTTTTGTTACAGCCTTATCCAAGGCTCGATGCATCTCTGCAACCGCTGCTTGAAAATCCTCATCTGAGTTGCTAGAGGCACGAACAAACTCTACCAATTCTTCAATCTTAAAGTCCGCACGATGGGTTGCCCCTTCCAAATCCCAAGCCTTTGGTTCTTCCTGGGTTCTCTCATCCATCATATGATGGAAGGCCTTGACCTTATTAAAGTGATAGTCGCGACTGACAAAGACTTTTTCAGAAGCCAGTACCCCAAAGTGTTCCAAGGCTTTATGAATCCCATCCTCTTGGTTACTCGTCGTGATATGCTTGGCTACTTCCTTGACACTACTACTACCATTTCCCATGGCGACAGACATCCCAACGCCAGCCAACATTTCTAGGTCATTATCCGAATCACCAAAGGCCATAACTTGGTTCAGGTCAAAGCCGTACTCTTTTCCGACGCGACGAATTCCTTCTAATTTCGAATTCCCTTGGTTGATGATGTCCGCTGCAAAAGGATTGCTGCGTGTAAACTTAAGATATTCAAACTCTGAAGCTGCTTGGTTAGACTCCTCAGGTGTCATCAACATGAGAACCTGGTAGATGGGTTGGTTAATCAAATCTAGTAAATCATCTTCCTTTTGAGGAAGGGCCTTACTGACCATACGATTAAAGGAATGACTGACTGTTCGAGTCAAAAATTTAGGAACAAAGCGGCTCACTAGCTGGGACAAAGGACTTAACCCAAAGGACATAATCCGAGAGCCAATCACATCTTGTCTCGTCCCCATAGCGATTTCTTTTCTATTTTCCTTAGCGTATGCAATAACTTGTCTTAGACTTCGTTTATCAATCGGACTCGCAAAAAGTACACGTTCTTTGTTAAAGATATATTGGCCATTGTAGGTAACTGCAAAATCCAGATCCAAATCATCCATCAAATCCTTAACAAAAAATGGTCCTCGTCCGGTCGCTACCCCCACAAGAACACCCTGGCCCTTCACAATCTTGATGGCTTCTTTAGTGGATTTCAAAACACTCTTTCGATCATTGACAAGTGTTCCATCTATATCAAAAAAAACAGCTTTGACTTCCATGACTATCTCATTCCTTTCTTTTATGATACAATGATTATACCATTATTTCAGAAAAAGTGAGTGAATCATGACTAAGAAAATCCTCGTTTTACACACAGGTGGCACTATTTCCATGCAAGCAGATGACTCAGGAGCTGTTAGAACTAGTGCAGATAATCCTATGAATCATGTCTCAAATCCCTTAGAGGGAATCCAAGTCCATGCTTTGGATTTTTTAAATTTACCCAGTCCTCATATCAAGCCCAAACACATGCTGGCTCTCTATCACAAAATTAAGCAAGAGGCAAAGAATTTTGATGGCGTTGTCATCACACATGGCACCGACACCCTCGAGGAAACGGCTTATTTCCTTGATACGATGGAGATTCCTCGTATTCCCATCGTATTGACCGGAGCTATGAGAAGCTCCAATGAACTAGGAAGTGATGGCGTCTACAACTATCTCAGCGCCTTACGTGTTGCAAGTGATGACAAGACCGCTGATAAGGGGGTACTGGTCGTGATGAATGATGAAATTCACGCTGCCAAGTATGTCACTAAGACCCATACCACGAATGTCGGAACCTTCCAAACACCGACCCATGGCCCACTAGGTCTCATCATGAAGCAAGAAATTCTCTATTTTAAAACTGCAGAACCACGTGTCCGTTTTGATTTAGATAGCATCCAAGGTTTGGTGCCCATCATCCCTGTTTATGCTGGCATGACAGAAGAACTCCTTGATTTACTGCCTGTCGATCAACTGGATGGTCTCATCATTCAGGCTTTCGGTGCTGGAAATGTTCCTAAGGAAACATCTCGAAATTAAACACCCTTATCCAAGCAGGGCTTCCCATTGCCTTGGTTTCTCGTTGTTTTAATGGTATCGCTGAGCCTGTATATGCCTATGAAGGTGGAGGCGTTTGTCTGCAAAATGCTGGTGTATTTTTTGTCAAAGAGCTGAATGCTCAAAAAGCCCGCCTCAAACTCCTCATTGCTATCAATGCTGGCCTCAAGGGAGACGAATTACGAGCCTATATGGAAGGATGAGAAAAGGCGGTTAGATAGAAAAGGATAGACCAAGTCTTGTTTTCTAGTCCACTCCGAGAGTCTTCAACCATCAACTTGATGCTTGAACTATTGACCAAAAAATTTTGCTACTAAAAAGCGAGGTCGGGATTTTGATCCCGACCTCTTTTTCTTATTCTTTTCGAGTTGAACGGCGTTCAATCAAACCATGTGGTAGGAGAACTTCACGTTCTTCTAGCTCTTCCTTGTGCATAATCTTAGTCAACATACGCATACTAATGGCACCTAGGTCATACAAAGGTTGAGCAATGGTTGTTAGGTTTGGACGAGTGTAGCGCGCGATTTGTGAATCATCACTGGTAATAATTTCGAACTCTTCTGGTACAGAAATTCCTTTATCAGAAAGACCGTTCAAAACACCTGCCGCTAATTCATCGCCTGTTACAATCGCCGCTGTTGCTTTGGAAGAAATCAAGCGTTCTGCCAAGGCATAACCATCGTCATAACGGTATTTTGATTCAAAAACAAGACCTTCACTGTAGTTGATTCCGGCTTCTTTCAAAGCATCTTTATAACCAGCCAAGCGAATTTTCCCGTTGATGTCATCCACTAATGGTCCACTAATAAAAGCAATTTTTTTATTTCGTTTCAAGAGGTGGCGGACTGCATCAACAGTAGCATGTTTATAGTCAATATTGACACTTGGAAGTTGGTGCTCCACATCCACTGTCCCCGCGAGAACCACAGGAGTACGTGAGCGTGAAAACTCTGAGCGAATCTTCTCAGTCAAATGATAACCCATGAAGATAACGCCATCCACCTGTTTAGAAAAAAGAGTATTGACTACAGATACTTCCTTCTCATCATCTTCGTCACTATTGGCAAGGACGATGTTGTATTTGTACATTTCCGCGATATCATCAATCCCTTTAGCAAGGGTAGAGAAATAAGTATTTGTGATATCTGGAATGACGACTCCAACTGTTGTCGTTTTCTTGCTTGCTAGACCACGTGCTACTGCATTTGGACGATAATCAAGACGGTCGATGACCTCTAAAACCTTCTTGCGAGTGTTTTCCTTGACGTTCTTATTGCCATTAACAACACGACTAACAGTCGCCATTGACACTCCTGCTTCTCGGGCAACGTCATAAATTGTTACTGTATCATCTGTATTCATTCCGTTTCCTTTCTACTTTGAAAATTTTGTTTTCATGATTCCACTATTTTCATTCTACCACTTATTGTAAGCATTTTCAAGCATTTGATGAAGATTCGTTGAAAAAAGTTTCAAAAACATTCACAACTTTTTAAAAGCAGTTGACTTTTCTTGATTTTTCTAGCAGTTTGCAGTATGATAATAAGAAAATCAATCAGGAGAAACGGATGGCTTTTACAGATTCCCATAGACGGTGCGCCAGTTTCGGTGTTGTGACCAATCTACCCGATGATGTTATCGACTCTATCTGGTATATTATTGATCATTTTTTAAAACATGTTTTTGAATTAGAGGATGAGCTCGAATTTCGACTTTTAAACAATGATGGTTCCATCACTTTTCGTTTTTCTAGTCAACATCTTCCGACTACGATTGACTTTGATTTTAATCATCCCTTTAATCCACTCTACCCACCAAAAGTTCTGGTGCTAGATATGGATGGCAAGGAAACTATTCTCCTCCCTGAAGAAAATGATCTATTTTAAAAACTCTAGTCTCCTCTGTAAATACTTCAGAAACTAGAGTTTTCTTATTTTTTCAATTCTTGATACAAGTAACGAATTGGTTGTCCCAAGACTGGATGGATGAAATGAGGTGCAATTTCCTGCAGAGACTCTAAGACAAAGAGTCGCTCAGCGATATAAGGATGCGGCAAGATAAGCTCATCTGTATAGAAGACTTTGTCCTCGACAAAGAGCAAATCTAGGTCAATCAAGCGAGGTCCCCAATGCACCTCTCTGATCCGTCCCATTTCTGCCTCAATAGCTAACAAGGTTTCTAACAAGATTGGAGCAGGCAACCAGGTTTCCACTTCAATGACTTGATTGGCAAAGCTATCCTGCTCCACACCACCCCAAGGCTCGGTCGTCAAGACACTAGACTCTTTGAGAATACGAATCCCGCGAGCACTCATGTTAGCAATAGCTTGCTTGAGATTAGCCGTCTTATCCCTCATATTACTTCCCAAGGCAATAAAGGCACGCTGTTTGCGACGGTGGATGGTTACTGAACAAGTATCCAGCGGTAGATGGATAGGTGCCCAAGGTTTTTTTAGTTCCAGCTCAATCTCTTGAACGAGAGGGTAGGTCTCAAAAGTACGCTCTACTAGTTTGTAGGCTACTGTTTCAATCAAGTCTTCAGTATTTCCTGAAACCATGTCGTCCATTGCTGGCAAAGTTCTCCGTAATGGACAGAAGCAGTTAAATCCAAGTCTGTCGCAGCCTTGGTCATATCATAGGATAGGGTGGCTGAAACGACAAACTTCTGCCCCAGTTCTTTCTCACTAGGAAAAACCCCATGGAAGGCAAAAATTTCCAAATCTTTTATCTTCAATTGGTCCATAAGTAGTCCTTTCTAGAAAAATCCGCCCAAAGCAGATTCTTTTTATACTCAATGAAAATCAAAGTGCAAACTAGGAAGCTAGCCGCAGTCTGCTCAAAACACTGTTTTGAGGTTGCAGATGGAAGCTGACGTGGTTTGAAGAGATTTTCGAAGAGTATTATAGTCCCATTAAACGATAAGCCTGATCACGAAGATCCTTATCTGTCTCAAATAGACCACGAGCCACTGTTGTCAAGGTTGCAGTTCCTGGTTTTCGAACACCGCGCATACTCATACACATATGCTCCGCTTCAATAACAACGAAGGCTCCCTTGGCTCCCAAATACTCCATCAAGGCATCAGCCACTTCGATATTCAAACGCTCTTGAATCTGTGGCTTTTTAGAGTAGACTTCCACCGTACGAGCTAACTTTGATAAGCCTGCTACACGGCCATCTGGAATGTAGGCAATATGAGCCTTCCCATAAAAGGGCAAGAAGTGGTGTTCACACATGGTATGGAAAAAGATATCCTTTTCTACTACCATATTGTCATCAATAATTTCAAAGGATTTTGATAAATGTTCCTCCGCAGTTTGACCAAGACCTGAAAAAATCTCTTGGTACATACGAGCAACACGGGCAGGTGTTTCCTGCAAACCTTCACGATTTGCATCCTCACCAACTGCCTCGATAATCATTTTTACAGCTGCTTCAATTTTTTTTGTATCCATTCTCTAATTTTTCCTCTCCATCAGATAGGCTCTCACCTGGCTCAAGAAATACAAGGAGCCCGTAGCTATCCTAACTGTTTTTTTCTCTTCATTTTCTGATAATTTTTTGTCTAGAAATTCCTGCCAACTTTGGTAGTTGAGATTTCTAGAATAGGCTGATTCTTTTAGTAACGCTTCGTCAGTTGCCCGACCATCCTCAAAGTGAGTGAGGGTCAGTTCAGTATCTGGCAAAGTCTCTAATAAGTCTAACATATCCTCCAAGGCCTTGGTTTTGATACAAGTAAAGAGGATTTCCTTATGATAATCCGCAAAACGGTCTTGCAAGGTTGCCAATAAAGCCTTGATAGCATGGGGATTGTGAGCCCCATCCAAAATCAGCAAGGGATCTCTTGACACGATTTCCAAACGCCCTGGCCAACTTGTTTCTTCCAAGGCTTGAGCAAGCAATGACTTGCTTGCTAGTTCTCGACCATCTTCTTTACAAAAAATATCAAGTAAAGCTATGGCCATCCCAGCATTCTCTATCTGGTGCAAACCAAGCAGGCCAGTCTGGAAGCGACCCTGTCTGAGAGAACTAGTATAATCAAAGACTTCTCCCGTCTCCACACTCCCTTGATGACTGACTTGATAATCTTCCCCATAAACAAGCCTAGGAGCCTCTTTCGCTTTCGCGATTTGGTTGATAACTGCTAGGGCTTCTGGGACAATATTCCCTGTTACTAGGGGAACTCCTTGTTTGATAATTCCAGCTTTCTGCTCCGCGATAGCTTCCAAGCTATCCCCTAGTAAAGCTACGTGATCCAGGCCAATGGTCGTAATGCCCGTTAAAATCGGTTGACAGACATTGGTGCTATCCAAAAGTCCGCCCATACCTACTTCCATAATGGCCACATCGACTTGCTCAGAAGCAAAATAGTCATAGGCTATAGCAGTGATAATCTCAAACTCTGTCGTCCCCTGCAAATCGTGAGCATGCTCCCCCTCAAGTAGTGAGCGATAGTCTACCATCAAGGCCTCTAACCTTGCTTCTGGGATAGATTCCTCATTAATGGCAATCTGATCCGTGTAATGAATCAGGTAGGGTGAGCTAAAGACTCCAACTCTTAGCCCCATCTTTACCAACATATTCTTCAAAAAGGCTATAGTAGATCCTTTACCATTGGTTCCTCCGATATGGATAACCTTGAGTTTCAGATGGGGATTGCCACGTAGGGCTAATAGCTTCACCATTCTCTCCAGACCAAAATGCGGTTGGTCTGTCCGATAGTTAGCTATCCACTGATTCGTTTCGTTTTTATTCATCTTATTTATACTGTTTCAAGTTTAAATTTTCCGCATCATCTGCCAGACGGATGGCTGATGCAATTTCGACTGCCATCTTGTGACTGGCTACATCATGCACGCGCACCACTTCCACACCTTGTCTAGCAGCAATGCTGGTCACATGAGCCGAAGCCGTATCTCGATTGCGGAAGCCAGCTTCTGTATCTGGATTGACTTCAAATCCATTTTCTTCAAGGATATTAATGACAAATCGCTTACGAGAAACTCCTAAAAAGATAGGATAGCCCATCTCGTGCAACTTATCAAGATCACGTAGGAGGATGAGATTTTCCTTTTTGGTCAAGCCAAAGCCAATCCCAGGATCCAACATGATGTTTCCTTTCGAAATTCCTGCTTTCCGCTCTTCTTAGAGCACGGTCAAAGAATGCTGCCATCAACTCTTCTACTGGTAGTTTTTCAAACTCATCTAAGTCTTCCTTGGTAAAAGACTCTCCAAAGCCAAAATGAGGGAAGATGAGCGAGCTAGGATGCTGAGGACGTGCCATAACTGGATTAAACATGATGACTACTTGAGCTTCTGCTTTGGCAACTACCTCAGCCATCTTCTCATCACCCATGAGCCCTGTAATATCATTGACTATATTGGCCCCAGCTTTTAGAGCTGCTTCTGCAACCTGACTTTTCCAAGTGTCTACCGAAATCAGAACATCACTTTCTTGACGGATAGCCTTAATCACTGGAACCACACGTTGGATTTCCTCTTCAATCTCAACATAGCTACTTCCAGGTCGAGTGGATTCCCCACCGATATCTAAGATAGTGGCTCCTTCAGCTATCAATTTTCTAGCCTGCTTCAAGGCTTCCTCAATAGCAAAAAATTGGCCCCCATCTGAAAAAGAATCTGGGGTGACATTGATAATTCCACAAATAGATGTTTTTTTAAGATTCTCTCTTTTTATCACACTAGTCTCTCAATTTTCATTTAGATTGGTATCTCTCTATTTTACTTTTTTTTTTGGATTCTGTCCAATTATCTTTCAGTTCCTTAATATCATTAAGACTACAAAAGAGCGCAAAAAAAGAGAGTGGGACAGAAATCGGTAATTCGTTAGAATTCGATTTTGTCGTCCCACCTCCGCACAGTTGAGTAGGGTTGTAAAAGCTGATGAAATCAGCGTAGTAGAGCCCACTCAACCACTGCGTCCTGCTCGACAATCCAAAGACAATTGAGAGGCTAGAACTTTTGTCCCAGCCTCTTTTTTATATTCTTATTTTTCAGTCAAAGCTGCAAGTCCTGGAAGAACTTTACCTTCAAGAAGCTCCATTGAAGCTCCACCACCGCGTCACAAATACCTACACTAACACAAAAAGGTGACAGAGCCACCTTTTTGTTAACGTTTCAGTTTTGTTCCTTTTTCTACAAAATCAGGATTTTGCAGAGACTAACGGGCTGAAATTATTTTTCTGTAAGTGCAGCCAAACCTGGTAATACTTTACCTTCAAGGAGTTCCATTGAAGCGCCTCCGCCCGTACTAATCCATGAGAACTTGTCTGCACGACCAAGGTTGATAGCTGCGGCAGCTGAGTCACCACCACCGATGATTGATTTAACGCCTGGTTGTTTCACGATAGCGTCCATCACACCGATTGTACCAGCTTGGAAGTCAGGGTTTTCAAATACACCCATAGGTCCGTTCCATACAACTGTTTTAGCACCAGTCAAAGCTTCGTCAAATTTAGCGATAGATTTTGGACCGATGTCAAGACCAAGGAAACCTGGGTCAACTGCTTCACCTTCAGTCTCTTTCACTTCAGTGTAGTCAGCAAATGCGTTCGCTTCTTTTGAGTCAACTGGCAAGATCAATTTGCCGTTTGCTTTTTCAAGAAGAGCTTTCGCAACATCCAATTTATCTTCTTCTACAAGTGAGTTACCGATTTCGATCCCTTGCGCTTTGTAGAATGTGTAAGTCATACCACCACCGATAAGAACTTTATCAGCTTTTTCAAGCAAGTTTTCGATAACACCGATCTTGTCTGAAACTTTTGAACCACCAAGGATAGCCACGAATGGACGTTCTGGAGCTTCAACTGCTTCTTGGATGTAGGCAATTTCGTTTTCAAGAAGGAATCCAGCAACAGCTTTTTCAACGTTTGCTGAGATACCAACGTTAGATGCGTGTGCACGGTGAGCTGTACCGAATGCATCGTTTACGAAGATACCATCTCCAAGTGATGCCCAGTATTTACCAAGTTCAGGATCGTTTTTAGATTCTTTCTTACCGTCAACATCTTCAAAACGAGTGTTTTCAACCAAAAGAACTTGTCCATCTTCAAGAGCGTTGATAGCCGCTTCCAATTCAGCACCACGAGTAACACCTGGAAGGAATGTAACTTCTTGACCCAATTTAGCAGCCAAGTCAGCGACTACAGGAGCAAGTGATTTACCTTCTTTGTCTGCTTCTTCTTTAACACGTCCAAGGTGAGAGAAGAGGATTGCACGTCCACCTTGTTCAAGGATGTACTTGATAGTTGGAAGAGCTGCAGTGATACGGTTGTCGTTAGTAATCACGCCATCTTTTACAGGAACGTTGAAGTCAACACGAACGAGAACTTTTTTCCCTTTCAACTCAACGTCTTTAACAGTCAATTTTGCCATTTGGAAAGACTCCTTAATTTTTTTTTACGTGTTAATTATATCACAAAAATCAATAAAAGAGATAGCAAAACCTTAAACTTTTTCCAGTTCTTTATTGCCCTTTATTTCTTATTATTTTATAATAAAAAATAAGATAAGGAGCGCTAAATGACGAAAAATACTCTAACAAATAAGCAAAAAGAGGCAGATTCAGACCTCAATATCATTGCCATTTTGACAATTCTTTCGTTTATAGGATACATCCTTTTCAAAAAACAAATACTTGATTTCTCTCACCAAACAGAGTTTTCCGTCTGGATTCGTCTTCTTTTTCTCGCAACTCTCCAGTTTTGTGTTGCTGGATTGGGGACTAGCGTGGTAATGATTCGAAGAAAAGAAAGCTGGAAACAATATGGTTTGCTAGCTAAACACTTCCTCCCAACCCTCATTCAGACGGCTACTATCTGTCTCCCCTTACTTCTTTTTCTCATCAGTAGAGGGCAGATTCATTCCTATATCCCCTTTCAATCCATCCTCTTAACCAGAGAAGTTCTGGCAAGTTCTTTTCCGACAAATATCTTGGGTTTCCTCCTTATTGGACTTATCTGGGGATTCTGGGAAGGTTTTAATTATGTTGTCATTGCAAACAAAATTAACTGTCGCTTTCCATCACATCAGACTTGGCTTGATTACGGAGCCTTGACTTGTGCTCTTATCTGTCTGATGATTCATGGGATGATTAGTTTTCATCTCCATGCCATTTTAGAGGCTTTGTCTGTTTTTATCTTGATTTATGGTATGCTCGTCATTCAAAAGAGAACAGGCAACGCTTGGGGTTGTATTTTTATCTTCCTATTCATTTGGAACGCATTTTAACCCCCAAACAAGATTTTCACTTCTTAAACTCAAAAAGAGGTTGGGACAACAGATCCCAACCTCACTTTTTATTAGCAATTAAACTTTGACGCGGTAGCTGATTGAACTTTTTGTTCGTCTTTTAGACTCCAAAAAGCTCCTAATCATCCTCGCGGGGCTGGGACTACGAAATCGAGACTTTGTCTATCGATTTCTGTCCCACCGCCTTCTTTTTATTTCTAAGAAGTTACATTAAGCAAAGTTTTTTTAATTTACTCTTCTTTTTTTCTTTTTGAGCGAGAAGTCCAAAGCCACCTAGAACTCCAACCAATCCAAGAGCCAGAAGATTTGCATCTACTCCTGTACCAGTATTTGGTAATTGTTTTTTTCTACTGCTTGACCTTGCTTAGCTTCTTCATTGACCACTTCTTGCTTAGTCGTTTGAGACACTTGATCAGGTACGACTGGTTTTTCGGTTGGTGCTTCAACTACTTTTGTACCAACTTCAACAATCTCAGTAACAGTTTCTTTGATAAGCTCTGTTCCCTTAAGACTGCGTTTGCCTTCAGCATCAACTTCTACAAGATTTCTACGAAGGCCTTCAACTCCTGCTTGAACCAGGCGACGTTCTCCTGCTTTAAGACTAGGATTTACTCGTTCTTCATGTCCATAGGCAAGAACTTCTTCTTCCATAACCAAGCTTGGTTTCTTAACTTCCAAGACTTTTGGTCCTTCTAGTGGTTGAACACGACTTTCTACCTTAGTACCAACTTCAACAATCTCAGTCACAGCTTCCTTGACTACCTCTGTCTTAAGAAGTGTGCGATTGCCTTTAGCATCTACCTCAATCAAATGACGGATTTGCCCTACCTCACCTGCTTGAACCACACGGCGTTCACCTAGTAAAGCTCTGCTGTTGGACGCTCTTGGTGATTGAAAGCTACGGCTTCTTCCTTCACTTCCAATTCTAGTTTTTCGAGAACAAGATTTCCAGAACCGTCCAATGGTTGAACACGACTTTCTACCCTAGTCCCAACTTCAGTAATCTCTGCAACTGCTTCCTTGACTACCTCTGTCTGAAGAAGCGTGCGATTGCCTTTAGCATCAACTTCAATCAGACGACGAGTCTGACCTTCTACACCTGCCTGAACGATACGACGTTCACCCAACAAGAGGTCTCCTGACGGACGTTCTTGGCGTTCGAAGGCTTGAGTTTCTGTTTCAACCACTAGCTCAGGTAGAACTTCAACTGTTGGAGCAGTTTCACCTTCTTCTAAGCTACCCACATGGTGGCTTTCTTCTGCAGGAGCTAGTTTCTTATTCAGCTTTTCTTTTATGTCCGCAAAAGCTTCTGGAGTTGGCGTTTGTGAAGATAACAAAGCTTCAGCTTGCGCAATCAACTCAGATTGAGGATCTTTTTCAAGAACGGATTCGAGCAAGCTTTCCAATTCTTCTCTAGCAGTTTGATAACGTTGATTGCCATCCAATTCAGTACCAGCTTGTTTCAAGTCATTCAAGGCCTGGTTGACTTCTTCTTGACTAGCATCATGATTTTCTAAGATAGCTTTCGCTGCATCAAGCTTCTCAGCAAGAGCTGCTTGTTTTTCGGCATCAGCAAATGTATAAGCTATTGTTTCTTTGCGTCCTTGAGCAGACGTGATTTCTTGTTTCAGATATTCGTCGTTAATGGCTGCCTTAGGTGATACTAAAACATCAAAGTCGACAGTTTGTCCTTGATAGTGCAACTCAAGTTTTTGACGGCCTGTCTTTTGAGCATCATAACCTGTAATTTCGACACCCTCGTCTGTAAAGCTATGTTCAGTCTCAGTTTCATCATCATACAAGACCTTGAAACGTCCTTCTGATAAGTCTAGAGCATCACCTACCAAGTAATCAATTTTCGGTTGTTTGCTAATATACAAGGCTGCGACTTCTTTTGGACCAGTTTCTTCACCAGTGACTTGAACCTTGAAGCTTCCTGCAACTGGAAGACCAAGATAGGTTACTGTTAACTCTTGTTCGCCATGATGGTGAGCATCGTAGCCGTTGACTACAACACCAGCATGACTAAGGTTGATGACTTCATCTGCTTCTTCACCTTCGTATTTGACACGGAGAAGACCACCTTTAAGATTCAATTCCTCACCAACTTGATAAGTTGCCTTTTTAGGTGCCACTTCTAGACTGACAGCCTTAACCTTTCTTTCATCCTGAGGAATTGTTACCGCAAGAGTATTACTGATTTCTTTCCCTGGCAATTGTGTGCGGTAGTAAAGAAGACTTGGACGTTTTTCAAAGCTCAATGGTTCTGTCGCCAAATCCCCTCCAACTGCTGTATTTAAGGTAGCGATTGGAGTTTGTGAATCTGCCTTGTCATAGACTGTGATGGTTGCCCCAGCAGGAACTTCTGAGAAGCCGAGCTGAACCTTATTGTCAGTTAGAACACGCGCTGCAACTTTACTCATTGGAATGTTTTGGCTCTCCGTATCAAGAGTTTCATACATTTTCCAGTTGTAGATACGAATGGCTTTCCATGGTGTTCCATTGTCAGACGTGATGACGTTCAAGCGCCAGTCTTGCGCAGTGATTGGGCTATCAAGGGTGATATCTGAAACATGGGCTTTATTGCCACGAACAGCTTTAGCTAGTTTCCATTCGCCTGCTTCATCTTTGTAGTAAAGGTCAAAGTCTTTGGTGTTCATCAAGCCATCATTAACAGACTCTCCACCAGCTCCTGCGTGGTCCATGACCCATCTAACAACACGGCGTGGTTGCGTCAAACGGATATCAACGCTACCACTCAACTGAGCAGAAGACCATTTGTCAGATAGACTGGTGATGGTCCCATTCAACATTCCTTCGATGCCTTCTCCACCTTCTGTATTTGGGAAGGTACTTCCGATAACAGTCGCTCCTGGAACGATATTTTCTGCTAATGGTCTTGGAAGACTTGTGTCTTGGACAGTCATTCCCCACTCGAAGTTTGTAGTTGCTGCTTCAGAGCGAAGTCCATTCTTCCCAACTGCGACAACCTTCAACTCTTGACTAGTACCAGTTGCACTAGCTGAACGGCTAACTTTTGGTAGGTAGATTGTAGTGGCAGATGAGCCTGTCAATAGGCGCCAAGTATCGCCATCCTTCTCATAAACTTCATAGAAATCAGCATCTTTATTTCCAGTAAATTGGACAATGGCTTCCGCTTCTTGAGCATTTTTCAGAGATTGCTTGGCTACTTTAAGAGCTGTTGGTGCTTGAGGAGCCTCTTGATTATCTGTTACAGTCAACTCACCCAAGTTAAATTGATAGCCCTTAAGGGCAGCAGTATTTTCAAAAGTGAGCTTGATACCGTAAATAGTCTGACCTGCCAAGGTACTCAAGTCAAATTCGTCTTTTGTCCAATCATCAGATAGAGTCAGCTCTTTACGAGCATTCTCGCCACCATAAGTATAGTTTTTCTGAGTTGCAAACTCTACATAGACCTTGCTTCCCTTACCACCTTTATGAGCAACACGAAGTTTTGTTTTATCTGTTACTTCCAGTTTTGTAGAGTAGAGACGAACATCTTGGTTGGTATTTTCAGCTAAATCACCCGCAAACTTAAGTGAGTTACCACCATTGTAGGCATCTTCAAAGTCATAGTCAGCTTGAAGTTTAGCACCTGATGAAGTTTGCCACCAGCGCCATGTAGGCAAGATACCTGATACAGAACGATAGTTCCATTCAGAATCCTTAGAAACTTTGCCGTCTACAAACCATTTTTTACCATGTCCTGTGTTAAAGGATGTTGTAAAGGTTCGGCCTACTGCTGGTGTACGGTCAGCTACAAGGTTGGCAATCCCGTACCAATCCTTGTCATCTGGTTTTTGACCAGTTGGATCTCCTTGATAACCTGTAAAGAAGATATTTTCATTCTTATGATAGTCTTCGCCTGTCTTACCAAGGCTCGTGATAGTATCTGGGGCAAAGAGGCCAAGTGATAAGCGGAGCTTGCCATTTTCATCTAGAAGGGCATCCCATTTCACTTTTGTCTTGTAGGAACCACCTTGTTGCAATTCCAAACCTGCAAAAACATCATACTGGCTACGCTCTAGCCATTTTGCCATAGCTACAGAGTAATCATTTTTCTCTTTGGTCCAGTTAAAGTTGGCAAAGAAGTGATCTGCAGGAACCTTGTCCCCCTCTTTTTGCATGAATGGGTAGTTGTATTCACCAAGTCCGTCTTCGTGATAACGACCATATTCATAGGTCATGGCATCGTACCAAGAATACTTGACTGGGTGGTTGACTTGAGCTGCGTACTCCTTGGTATAGAGCATGAAGTCACGCATTTTCTTACCAAGGGGTGCTACGATATCACCAGTTGTTTCTTGGTTGATAAAATAGCCGTCAAATCCATAGTATTTAGCCAAATCAACCAATTTACGAGCGATAGGGAAAGTTCCATCTTCGTCTTGTTGAAGGGCTTCGGCAAATTTTTCTTGGTCTGCAATACTATTAGACCAGTTGAAGAAGAGTGTACCCAATACAGGGACACCATTACGGTGACCAGCATCAATCACGTCCGGAGTTGGAACGAGCCCTTCCCAGAAGACCATTGAATTCAAGTATTGCCAGTAGTCAAAAGCATAGGCTTTAAACTCTTCGCCACCTACAGAAGCGTGGTCTTTAGCCTTAGAGTTGGTATTGGCAAGAGCTTCAACCTTAGCATCCTTATTGGCTTTTTCGTTGACTACATGCCCACGGTAGCGTTTAGCCAATTCAACTGAAGAACGATTAATAGCGTCGTCTTCGCGAGCACCTGGTTCCCATTTCAACAAATCTTCCCATGTGTCAAACTTAATTTCTTTTGGTCGAAGACTTTTTTCTTCTTTCTTAGGAACGTCAGCGACAGTAGCTTTTTCTTCTGGCTTATTTTCTGTAGTAGCAGGCGTTTCTTCAACCTTAGGAGTTTCAGCAGTCGGACTTGTCGCTTCTTTATCTGTTGCTGTCAGCTCTTCCAGTGATGGCTTCTCATCTGAAACTGGTTGCTCGCTAACCTTGTCTTCAGTTGCTTCCAACTCCTTCAACACTTCTGGCGCAGGCGTAGTTGGTTGCTCCGAAGCTACTGCTGTTGTCCCCGTAGGATTTTCAGCAATAACTGCTTCTTCAGCTAAGGCTGGACCTGCAAATAGGACTGAACCAATCATCAAAGAGCAGGCACCCACTGACAATTTTCGAATACTATAGCGGCAACGTTTTTCAAAAAATGGATTCTTCATCTTTTTCTCCTTTTACTCTTAGAAAAGTAAGCGCTTTATTTTTGTTTTAAAAAAAGTAGCTGCCCTAATAAAGATAATAGAACAGTTCATCTCCATTTTACGCTATTTAGATGAAGAGTCAACATGAGTCCCAAAAGAACTATATAGAAGTGAAGAATTAATATAAATTAGACAATCAAGCTCCATTTTTTTAGAATAAATTTAACATTTTTTTCTTAAAAAAAGATCATTTACTACTTGTTAGATCGCTCTTAATCCTTTAAAATAGAATGGGAGAGATTCCGCGATTATTTTTCGGAGGAAAAAGAAAATGTCCATTAATTGGCAGGAAATTGTTTTTCACTTTTTAGGTGGTCTGGGACTATTCTTATATAGTATCAAGACCATGGGGGACGGTTTGCAACAAGCGACTGGAGATCGTCTTCGATTTTTACATTGACAAATATACTAGCAATCCTTTCTTTGGTATTCTGGTAGGTATTGGAATGACTGCCCTGATTCAGTCTAGTTCAGGGGTTACAGTTATTACGGTTGGTCTGGTTAGTGCGGGACTTTTGACCCTACGTCAGGCTATCGGGATTGTCATGGGTGCCAATATCGGGACAACTGTCACATCCTTTATCATCGGTTTTAAATTGGGAGACTACGCATTACCTATGCTCTTTCTCGGAGCAGTCTGTCTCTTCTTCACAAAAAATAGAACCATCAATAACATCGGACGAATTGTCTTTGGTGTTGGCGGTATCTTCTTCGCCCTCAATCTTATGAGTGGTGCTATGGAGCCCCTCAAGGATTTACAAGTCTTTAAAGACTACATGGTAGAGCTAAGTAAAAATCCAATCCTGGGAGTCTTTGTCGGAACTGGTTTAACCCTTCTAATTCAAGCCTCATCAGCGACCATCGGTATTTTGCAAAATCTCTACGCTAGCAATCTGATTGACCTTCAGGGAGCCCTACCCGTGCTCTTTGGGGATAACATCGGAACTACTATCACAGCGATTATCGCTTCACTTGGAGCAAATATCGCAGCCAAACGTGTAGCGGGTGCCCATGTGGCCTTCAACGTTATCGGAACGGTTATCTGTATCATCTTCCTCGTTCCCTTCACAGCCTTGATTCAATGGTTTGAAACGACTCTTCATTTGTCTCCAGAAATGACCATTGCCTTTGCCCACGGAACCTTCAACATTACCAACACCATTATCCAGTTCCCATTCATCGGAGCGCTTGCCTTCATGGTAACCAAGCTCATCCCTGGTGAAGATGAAGTTGTCAAATACGAAGCTCTCTACCTAGACGAGCAACTGATCAAACAAGCTCCATCTATCGCTCTTGGAAATGCTAAAAAAAGAACTCCTACACTTGGGGAACTACGCTGCAAAAGCCTTTGACCTCTCTTACGACTATATCATCAATTCTAATGAAAAAAAGTTGCAGAAAAGGGTCATAAGACTGAAGAAGCCATCAATACTATTGATGAAAAAAATTGACTCGTTACCTCATCAGTTTATCAGGTGAAGCTTTGAGCCAAAAAGAGAGTGAAGTCTTAACCAACATCCTAGACTCTTCACGAGACTTGGAACGTATCGGAGACCACGCCGAAGCTTTAATCAATCTTAACGATTACTTGCAACGCAAGAATGTTCAATTCTCTGAAGCTGCCTTTAGAAGAACTCGCAGAGATTTATCTTAAAACGAGCGAATTCGTCAAAGATGCTCTTGAGAGTGTTGAAAATAACGATCTTGAACAAGCTCAAGCCCTTATGGAACGTCACGAAGACATCAACAATATGGAACGTGTTCTTCGTAAGACACATATCAAACGTCTTAATAACGGTGAATGTTCTACCCAAGCAGGTGTCAACTTTATCGATATCATTTCTCACTACACTCGTGTATCAGACCACGCTATGAACCTGGCTGAAAAGGTTTTGGCAGAACAAATTTAAAACGAAAAAAATGCTTTTGATTCGAAAGAATCAAAGCATTTTAAATAGCTCTCCAATCATAATAGAAGATGCAGGCTGCGCCCTTGTACCTAGCTTCTTCCTTTTTGGATAAAGCAGGGCCAGATTGACTAACTCTGGCGCTGGTGTTTTTGGGATTTTTGGAGTAGTTCGAGTGTAACTAAACCTGAAAGTCGTACTGCCAGCAATCGCTCATTGGTACTGGGCAATTGCTTAGCAGTCTCTACCAGTGCAAGCACTAGATCTTCACTCAAGTTTTGACGGGCATGATTGTAAAGATCCCGTATCAAGGTTTCTAGGTTTTCTTCTGCCATTCCTAGCACCTCCATTTTAGGTTAATAGTTCTTAATCAAATCTACTGTTGAACGATCCAATTTTTTGACCAAGGCTTGTAAGAATGCTTGTGCTTCAAGGAAATCGTCCATAGCATAAAGGGTTTGGTGAGAGTGGATATAACGGGCACAAACACCGATTGTTGTTGATGGGACACCACCATTTTTCAGATGAGCTGCACCTGCGTCAGTTCCACCTTTTCCACAGTAGTATTGGTACTTGATGCCAGCTTCTTCAGCTGTCGTCAAAAGGAAATCCTTCATACCTGGGAGAAGCAAGTGACCTGGATCGTAGAAACGAATCAAGGTTCCATCACCAATCTTACCTTGACCACCATAAACATCACCAGCAGGTGAACAGTCAACTGCCAAAAATACTTCTGGATCAAATTTGGTTGTTGATGTATGGGCACCACGAAGTCCGACTTCTTCTTGGACATTGGCACCAAGATAAAGTTCATTTCCTAGTTTTTGACCTGACAAGTTTTCAGCCAACTCGCTAACCATGAGAACTCCATAACGGTTATCCCATGCTTTTGAGATGATATTTTTTTCATTAGCTGTAAGGATCGCGCTACTATCTGGAACGATGGTGTCTCCAGGACGAATACCAAAACTTTCAGCCTCAGCCTTATCCGCGAAACCACCATCAAAGATGATATCTGAAATAGCTGGCATGCTTGGACCACCTGTTCCACGAGTTAAATGTGGAGGTACCGATCCTGAGATTACTGGAATTTCACGACCGTCACGAGTAAAGAGTTTAAAGCGCTGGCTGCTGACCACCATAGGATTCCAACCGCCAATCTCAACGACACGGAAGGTTCCATCAGGTTTGATTTCACTCACCATAAAACCAACTTCATCCATGTGAGATGCTACCAAGACGCGAGGTGCATTCGCAACTTCTGAATGTTTGATACCAAAAATACCACCCAAGCCATCTGTCACTACTTCATCCACGTGAGGAGTTATTTTCTCACGAAGATAAGCGCGTACAGGCGCTTCATGACCTGAGATAGCAGAAAGTTCTGTTACTTCTTTGATTTTAGAAAATAATGTTGTCATTTTAATCCCTTCTTTCTTTCAACCATTTTACCACTTTTTATAGGAGAAGGGTAGTGGAAATCACAAATCCTCCGACTTCATAGTTCTTACCAAGTAAAAAGGAATCTGTTACGATTCCTTTTTACTTGGTATTTCTTTTTAATGAAAAGTGGTCTGGCACTGGATCTTTACCCGTTTTAGACCAGGGATGGCAACGTAAAATCCGAGCCAAGCCCATCAAAACACCCTTGAAGCCATGTTTTTCAATAGCCTCAATCATATAGTTGGAACAAGTCGGCTCAAAGCGACAAGAGGGTGGAAAAGCTGGCGAGATAAAGCGTTGGTAAAAGCGCACAGGCGCTATTAAAATTCGTTTCATTATTTCTTGGTTACAGCCATGGTATGTAGTTGGCTAATTTCCTTTTTATTGAGACGACGGGATTCTCCTGGACGAAGACCCGTCAAGTCTAAGTGTCCAAAACGTGTCCGAGACAACTTATCCACTTGAAGCCCAACTGCTTCAAACATCTTTTTAACCTGGTGGTTACGTCCTTCATGGATGGTCAACTGTACAACAGAACGGTTTTTGACTGGGTCTACTTTAAGAATCTCATAAACCGCTGGCTTGGTTTTCTTACCATCAATCTCAAGACCACGAGTTAAGGGGCGGAGGTTTTCCTTGTTAGCAATCCCTTTTACACGCGCAACATAGACCTTATCGATTTCATTACGTGGGTGAATCATCTCGTCTGTAAAGTCACCATCATTGGTCAAAATCAAGACACCTGATGTATCCCAGTCCAAACGTCCTACAGGGTAGATACGCTCTTTCACATTAGGCAAAAGATCGACAACAGTCTTACGTCCCTTATCATCTGTCACACTAGAAATCACACCGCGTGGTTTGTTAAGTAGATAGTAGACCTTTTCTTCGTTATAGATGGGTTGACCTTCAACTTCTACCTTATCGCCAGACTTAATGGTTGTCGCTAGTTCACGCACTACCTGACCGTTAACAGTCACCAAGCCTTGTTTGATCAACTCTTCTGCTTTTCTCCTACTGGCCACACCTGCGTGGGCAATATACTTATTGATTCTCATCTTCTTCTATCCTTTCACCAAATAATTGGCTTTCTTGTGCTTGAATTTCAAGCTCATCAATCACAGGCAATTCTTCCAAATGGTTAATACCCATGTAATCTAGAAAATAATCCGTAGTTACATAGAGATTAGGGCGACCAAGAACTTCTTTTTTCCCATCTTCTCGTATCAAATCGAAGGCCTGTAACTTAGCTAGAGCTCCGCTTGAATTAACCCCACGAATAGCGTCGATTTCTATACGTGTGATAGGTTGCTTATAGGCAATAATGGACAAGGTTTCAAGCGCAGCCCGAGATAGACTCTGGTTGATGGGCGCCTTAGAATATTCTTTCAAAATGGCTGCGAATTGAGGCTTGGTTACCAATCTGTAGGCACCACCTGTCTCAATCAGGGCCAGACTAGAATCCTGGTCTTTTTCATGCTTTTTGGCTAATTTTTCTAGACTCTGCTGAATACCTGTTGGAGGTAGTGAGAGGAGTTCAGCCAATTGACGAATCCTAATCCCATCTTCACCCGCTACAAAGAGGAGTGCTTCTATTTCTGCTAAAGTACTCATATTTCCTCTCTATCAAGCCTGACTTTGTTCTACTTGATTTTCTTCTTTCTTTTTCATGAGATAGATATCTCCGAAACTCTCTTCCTGGATCAAGAGAATTTCTTGAGTTTTAATCAATTCCAAGGTTGCTAAAAAAAGTGTAATGATCTCTTGTAAATCCTTGGTTTCTTTAAACAAATCCTGCAAGCATAGTTGTTGCCCTTCTACCAAGGCTTCTCGAACGATGACCATCATATCCTCAATCTTATACTCATCTCGTAAAATGGTTGTGTGACTTTTGGAAAATTCTTCTTTTTTCTTAGCTAACAAAGTTGAAAAGGCTAAGAAAAGGTCGATTGTTGTCTTATCGTGCACAAGTTCTGCATCCTCGTATATCAACTCTGTCGGAGCTTTTGAGTAATATTGAGCTCGTTCTTGGTGCTTAACTTCCAACTGCTCTCCCAAGAGCTTGAACTTGCGGTATTCTTCGATCTGAGAAAGAAGGTCCTGTTCAAGATCATCTTCTAAATCTGTCACTTCTGCAACCTTTGGCAAGAGCTTGCGACTCTTTATGAGCATGAGTTGACTAGCCATGACCATGTACTCACCTGCGACTTCCAAACGCATGGCTTGTAAGGTTGACACATAGGCTAGGTACTGCTCGATAACCTCTGTGATAGGCACATCATAGATATCCATCTGGTACTTTGAAACCAAGTGCAAAAGAAGATCCAAAGGCCCTTCAAAATCTTTTAATTTAATATCCATTATCTATATTTTTCCAAGGTCATGACTGTCTTTAATCCTAATTTTTTAGCAATTTCGTACAAGTCAACCTTTTCTTCGATTTGTCTTAATATAAACTGTTCTCTCAATCCTTGAGCGGATAATTCTGGGAAACCTCTTTCTTTTAGAAAGGCTTCTAACTGTCGAAAGGCCCACTGACGCGAGTAGGCTTTGCCAGACTTTTCAAAAATATAGGTCTGGTCCATCAAGGGTTCTAACTCTGCAAGCAAGTTTGTGGGAAGGCTCAAGACTCTTTGTTGAGAAGCTTTCTTGATTCTCAACACTTGAAAGTCTAGATTCACATCACTTGTTTTTAAGGCTAGAATTTCACTTGGTAAGAGGCCCAATTCAACTATCAGTAAGGCCAACAAGCGTCCCTCAGGATAGGCACTTTCTCGCCAGAAAGAACTGAGGTCTAAAAGTTCTGACTGAACTTGCTTTTTCTCAGCCTGTTTTGGTAATTCTAAACGATAAAAGGTACCAATTTCCCCTTTCTGGTATAAAAAGTAAAGAAATTGATTGCAAGCAGAAACCTTACGCTTTTGGGCACTAATTTTAAAATTTGATAGTTGAGCTTGGTAGATTTTTAAACTTGTCTCAGAGATTCGTTCTCCAATCAAATCTAAAAATTGCTCTAAATCATACTTGTAAGACTGCTTGGAATTACTGGACAAGCCTTGTTTTTCATCTAAAAATGCGATTATCCATTCTCTCATTTGCTTCGAATCTCATATTCCTTACTAAAGTCATGCAAGAGGGCATTTACTGCCTTGAGGATAGACTTGCGCGTGATGATCCCTTGGAAAATCCCCTCTTCATCCACAACTGGTAAGAAGGATTCATCTACTAACTTATGCAAAACATCCGTGAGGCTATAGTCTGGCTCCACAACTGCTACATCCTTTTTGGTCATATGGACAATGTCCGTATCTGCCATGGACTCTTGGCTCAAGCCTTGCTCCATTTGGTAGGCCAAAATGTCTCTAAGCCCAATGGTTCCGACAAATTCTTTCTCATCAGTCACTACTGGAACTCTGGTGTAGGTCATCTGGCTTAGAAGGAGAGTTGCATGATCTGCATTGTGAGTATCAATCAAGACTGCCAAATTTTCAGCAGGTGTCAAAAAGGTTTCCTCTTGCTCCAGCAAAAAGAGTTCAAATTCCTTGGCAATCATCGAGCAAACTCCTTGGACAAGCCAGGATAAACCTCATGATCACGTGTCAAAAAGTCCACTTTGAAATAGCTGTCATCAATTTCTACACGGGCGTAGAGACATTCTCTGATGGTTCCACGTGGTTGGCTGATAGAACCAGGATTTAAAAAGAGGGTCTTTCCTTCCATCCAAGCATTTGGAACATGCAAGTGACCATAAAGACAAATATCTGCATCTTCCTCTTGAGCCCAAAAATCAAGCTTTTGGAAATTAAAATTAATATCAAACAAGTGACCATGGGTTTGGATAATCTTGGTAGGCCCAAGTTGGGTCACCAAGCGTTCTGGGTAACCTGCATAAAAGTCCATGTTGCCTTTGACGACCTGAATCCCTTCCCAGAGTGGTGAATCTGGGCGAAGCTCCGAGTCACCATCGTGAAAAATGGCATCAACTTTCCCAAGATAGCGATCACGTATTTCTTCTACAATCAAGCTATCTCCATGGGAGTCGCTCATTACAATGATGGTTTGCTTTGCCATGATGGAAATACCTCCAAAAGTTTCTTAACGGCTAAGGCACGGTGAGATTGACTATTTTTTTCTTCAAGGGTTAATTCAGCTGATGACTTGCCTGTTTCTCCTACTAGAAAAAGAGGATCATAGCCAAAACCATTTTCACCCTTAGGTTCAAAGTTAATGTAGCCTGGCCAATCAGCTTCGACCACCAAGCTTTCCTTACCTGGGCTAGCCACAACCAAAGTGGTGTGGAATTGTGCCGAACGGTCCTTGAGTTCAAAGACCATGGCTAATTCGTGCAAGAGTTTAGCATTGTTTTCTTGGTCAGTGGCTCCCACTCCTGCAAATCGAGCTGACCAAACGCCTGGCAATCCACCGAGGACATCGACTTTAAGACCAGAATCATCCGCCAGAACCATCTTGCCTGTCAATTTAGAGATCGTTTCTGCCTTAAGGCGGGCATTTTCTTCAAAGGTCATACCTGTTTCAGCTACTTCAGGTAAATCTGGATAATCATTGAGATTTTCTACATCATAACCTAGCTTATCAAAGATAGCACGAAATTCCTTGGTCTTACCTTCGTTACGAGTCGCAATCAACAGGGTTTCTCTGACCTTGTTAGTCTCAAAGAAATCTTGAACGTTGACTCCTTCTTTAGGCAATTCGACATGCAGAAGTTGTCCATTTTCAACTAAGAGCAAGGCACCTTGACGTTGAATGACTTCCAGATTTCGTCCCATTTCTTGGTTAAGTATATCTACCACAAAGGACAATAAACGATAGGGAGAATCGTAGCGTAAAACGGTGACTGAAAGTGGAAAGCCTCGCTCCTCATCTCCAAATATTTTGGCGAATTGGAACAGAGGAAAGTTTAACTCATCATCCGTCAAAGTCCGAATGCCGCCAAAAACACTGTAGGACCCGACATACCAGTCCTGGTCGTCCTTATATTCATAAATTTTATTTGTCATAATGTTACATGCTCCACATGAATCTCTTTTTCCAACCATTCTGCACCTATCTGGGCAAAACTCTGACTATTAGCTGTTGTATAAAATCGGTGTTGCAGCGGGCCTGCATCACGGCTACGATTTATTTCAAAATAATTGAGCAAGACAGAGATGTCCCGCACGCACTCTGCACCACTATCGATGAGTTTTACATCTGGTCCCATCACATTTTGGATGATGGGACGAAGAAGCGGATAATGGGTACAACCCAAAATTAGGCTATCCACCTTTCCAACCAAGGGACGCAGGGTTTCATAAACTACTTTCTTGGTCACACTAGTTGAAAGTGCCCCTGACTCAACCAAAGGAGCAAATTTGGGACAGGCCAAACTCTCCACCTGCAAATCTGGATCTAAGTCATGAATCTTTTGGCGATAAATATCAGATGTTACAGTCATAGGTGTTCCAATGACACCGATTTTCCCACCTTGGCTGGACTTGATGGCTGCCGAAGCACCAGGCAATATCACACCGAGAACAGGAATATCCAGCTTAGCTTTAATCTCTTCCCAGACGACTGCCGTTGCCGTATTGCAAGCAATGACAATCATCTTGACATCCTTGGTCAAAAGAAAGTTGACCAGTTGCCAAGTGTATTCACGAATTTGCTCAGCAGGGCGAGGACCATAGGGTGCCCGTGCTGAATCTCCAATATAGATGATTTCTTCATGGGGAAGCTGGCGCATCAGCTCACGTACGACAGTCAAGCCTCCGACACCCGAATCCAAAAAACCAATTGGTCGATTATCCATACAGTCTTCTTTCTAGTCTTATTTTTCTGATTGATAGTTCATTATGATTACATCTCTTAGTGAAAGTGCTGACAGACTGGCAAATTTCCAACTGTCTCCCTCTTAATCATAATCAAATATCAATAGAATGCAAGGAAAAAGTCTTATCCTTAAATATTAAGTCAAATATAGTGAGAAGTCTGGAACTTTCATCCCAGACTTTTCCTATTTATTTCTTTTTATTGTTAGCAAGGGCTGCTTTTTGTTGGCGAATGATTTGGTGGTACACTTGTTGTACTTTAGCTTCGCTTGGCTTTTGACCGTTTGCACTCAACAGAGTACGAACTGCTTCTGCATTCAAACGTGGATTATCAGCAAATTCTTTTTCGATTTGCTTGCGCACCAAGTACATTCCTCCAAGAGCTCCCCCTAGAAAAGCTAAAACAATCAAGACAATTGCTAAAATAAGATCCATAATATTTCTCCTGTTTCTTTTTGAGTCTTCTATATTATACCATAAAGTCCCCCGCCTGACTAGTTTGATTTACGCTTACATCCACTGTGATTTCCTAAGTAATTAGCAAATACTTCATACTTAGTAAAACTTAGTAAAATAAGCCCATTTTCCTTGAAAGCCCTTGCAATAACTCCATTTATTTGTTATATTAAGATTATCTGAAAAAATCACATATATTTCTGAAGACTTATTTTTTTGCAATAAAATGTATGCGCTTCCAGATATGAGAAAGGAGAATTTTGTGGATAAAAGATATTGGGAAAAATCCTGCAAGTATAGCATCCGAAAATTGAGCATCGGAGCTGCCTCTGTTTTACTAGGAGCTGTTTTTTTAGCAGCACAGGGTGTGGCTGCTGATGGTATCGAGATTCCGGAAAGTGAGGCAACAATTACTGAAACCTCTGCTAAACCGGATACGAAAGTTGAGGAAGTTGTTACTTCTAACACAGAGACTCAGCCTATAGCTGAATCATCTGAGAAGCAAACCATCGCAGAACCAGAGTTACCTCAAACAAGTAGTCAGTCAGATACAAGTACAGCTACCGCTCCTGCTGAAAATAAGGAGAGCGAGAAACCAGAACTTCCTGTGAACAAACAAGAACATTACGAACTACATTACAACCAACCAACTGCTCCTTCCTATGACGGATGGGAAAAACAAGCCCTTCCAGTCGGAAATGGAGAAATGGGTGCCAAAGTCTTTGGCTTGATTGGTGAAGAAAGAATCCAGTACAATGAAAAAACCCTTTGGTCTGGAGGCCCACAGCCAGATAGTCAAGACTACAACGGCGGAAACTACAAAGATCGCTACAAAGTCTTAGCAGAAATCCGTAAGGCCTTAGAGGACGGTGACCGTCAAAAAGCAAAACGCCTAGCTGAAAGAAATCTCGTTGGGCCTAATAATGCCCAATATGGTCGCTACCTAGCCTTCGGTGATGTCTTTATGGTCTTCAATAACCAAAAGAAAGGCTTGGAGAATGTTACCGACTACTACCGTGGCTTGGATATTTCTGAAGCTATCACAACTACCTCTTATACCCAAGATGGGACAAGCTTCAAACGCGAGACCTTCTCTAGCTTCCCAGACGATGTTACTGTCACCCACTTGAGTAAAAAAGGGGATAAGACCCTTGATTTTACACTTTGGAATAGCTTAACAGAAGACCTAATTGCTAATGGACAGTATTCTTGGGATAATTCTAATTACAAAAAAGGGACTGTCAGTGTAGATTCTAATGGTATTTTGCTCAAGGGTACTGTTAAAGATAACGGCCTTCAATTTGCCTCTTATCTTGGTATCAAGACTGACGGACAAGTCACTGCTCAAGATGGTTATTTGACTGTTACAGGAGCAAGCTATGCGACCCTTTTACTCAGTGCCAAGACTAATTTTGCTCAAAATCCAAAAACTAATTATCGCAAGGATATTGACGTAGAAAAAACTGTCAAATCTATCGTTGAAGCTGCTAAAGTCAAAGACTATGAGACTCTGAAAAATGATCACATCAAGGATTACCAAAGCCTTTTCAATCGTGTTCAACTAAACCTCGGCGGTAGCAAGTCTAATCAAACTACAAAAGAAGCTCTTCAAACCTATAATCCAACAAAAGGCCAAAAGCTAGAAGAACTCTTCTTCCAGTACGGACGTTATCTCCTGATCAGCTCTTCTCGTGATAAGACAGACGCCCTTCCTGCCAACCTGCAAGGAGTCTGGAATGCTGTAGATAATCCACCTTGGAACTCAGACTATCACCTCAATGTCAACCTACAGATGAACTACTGGCCTGCCTACATGAGCAATCTTGCAGAAACAGCTAAGCCAATGATCAATTACATTGACGATATGCGTTATTATGGCCGTATCGCTGCTAAGGAATACGCTGGTATCGAATCTAAAGAAGGACAAGAAAATGGTTGGTTAGTTCATACCCAAGCTACTCCATTCGGCTGGACAACTCCTGGTTGGAATTACTATTGGGGCTGGTCTCCTGCTGCCAATGCTTGGATGATGCAGAACGTCTACGACTACTATAAATTCACCAAGGACGAGACCTATCTCAAAGAAAAGATTTATCCAATGCTCAAGGAAACTGCTAAGTTCTGGAATTCCTTCCTGCATTATGACCAAGCAAGTGACCGTTGGGTATCTTCTCCATCCTACTCACCAGAGCATGGAACTATCACTATTGGGAATACCTTCGACCAGTCTCTAGTTTGGCAACTTTTCCACGACTACATGGAAGTGGCTAACCATCTGAAAGTGGATCAAGACCTTGTAACAGAAGTTAAGGCTAAATTTGACAAGTTAAAACCACTTCATATCAACCGAGATGGTCGTATCAAGGAGTGGTTTGAGGAAGACAGCCCTCAATTCACAAACGAAGGTATTGAAAATCACCACCGTCACGTTTCTCATCTGGTCGGACTCTTCCCTGGTACCCTATTTAGCAAGGATCAACCTGAGTACCTGAGGCTGCGCGTGCTAGCTTAAATCACCGTGGAGATGGGGGTACTGGATGGTCTAAGGCTAATAAAATCAACCTCTGGGCTCGTCTCCTAGATGGAAATCGTGCCCACCGTTTGTTGGCTGAACAGCTCAGATCTTCAACCCTAGAAAACCTCTGGGATACGCACGCGCCTTTCCAAATTGATGGTAACTTTGGCGCAACCAGCGGGATGGCAGAAATGCTCCTTCAGTCTCACACAGGTTATATTGCACCATTACCAGCCCTTCCAGATGCTTGGAAAGACGGGCAAGTTTCTGGTCTTGTAGCCCGTGGCAACTTTGAAGTCAGCATGAAATGGCAAGAAAAGAATCTTGAATCCCTCACCTTCCTTTCAAATGTTGGTGGAGACTTGGTTGTAGACTATCCAAATATTGAAGCAACTTTGATTAAGATTAATGGTAAGGAAGTCCAAGCTACCCGTATCAAAGATAACCGTATTCAGCTTGCTACTCAAAAAGGCGACGTCATTACCTTTGAAAACTTCCCTGGACGTGTGACTCGTTTGACAGCTGTTCGAAAGATGCCATGACGGCTGAACTTGACTTTAACCCAGTCAAGGGAGCAAGTCATTATGTCATCCAACGAGAAAGCAAGGATGAAAATAGCCAAGCTTCTACCCTACGTGAGTTTATCACCAACCAAACTCACTTTATCGATCGCTCAATTGATTCTAGCCATGCCTATACCTATACTGTTAAAGCTATGATGGGCGAACGTTCAACACCAGTTTCAGATGCTGCTTCTATTGATGCCTTTAGTGAGTTGGTAGATGACCGTGACAAACGCATCCAGTACGGCTCTGCCTTTGGAAATTGGTCTGACACAGAACTATTTGGTGGAACAGAGAAATACGCTGATATCTCAAATGGAAATTATTCTGATAAAGATGCGACTGCAACCATTCCATTCAATGGACCTGGTATTGAAATCTACGGTCTCAAGTCATCTCAATTGGGACTTGCCGATGTTAAAATTGATGGCAAATCTGTTGGAGAACTTGACTTCTATACAGCAGGAGCAACTGAAAAAGGTGTATTGATAGGACGTTACACAAATCTATCCTCAGGTCCTCATTTGATGACCATCACTGTTAAGCGCGAGCACAAAGGACGTGCCAATGAGCGTGCAAAAATTTCTCTCGATTACTTCAAAGTCTTCCCAGGACAAGGAGAAGCTGTTGAGAAGATCGACGACCGTGACCCTCGTATCCAGTATGGTTCCATGTTTAAGGATTGGAGCGATGCAGAACTCTATGCTTCTACAGAAAAATACGCTGACATCAACGCTGATGATAGCCTCGCTTCTGAAGCCACTGCAACCATTCCATTCTCTGGAACAGGTATCCGAATCTATGGATTAAAAACAGCATCACTAGGCAAGGCACTTGTCACACTGGATGGAAAAGAGATGCCAGCTCTTGACTTCTACACTCCAGGAGCGACTGAAAAAGGTGCATTAATTGGCGAATTTACCAATCTAGCAGATGGCGATCACGTTCTTACTTTGAAAGTAGATCCGAATTCTCCCCAAGGACGAAAGAAAGTTTCTCTTGATTCCTTTGATATCTTAAAAGCTCCGTCCGTGTCACTCGATAGTCCAATCCTTGAAGCCGTTAAGAAAGAAGACAAGACTGTTACTCTAACCTTACCAGCTGGTAATTGGGATGCTATCGCTGTGACCTTCCCTGGCATCAAAGATCCTCTCCTACTCAGAAAAGTAGATGAGGACCATCTTGTCACATCGGGCGAACAAACAGTATTAACCATTAAGGACAACAAGGTTCAACTAGATATTCCTGAGGCTACAGATCGTAAAGCTGGCAATTCGATAGAAGCTTATGCCATCCAAGATACAACAACTACTAGTCCTGTTGTATCTGTCTTTCCTAAGGACGAAACTGCTCCAGTTGAAGAAAAAATCCTTACAAGTAAAGGGGATGAGCCTGCTCCAGTTGTAACCATTCCTGAGTACACAGAGCCTATCGGCACTGCGGGTGACCAAGAAGCACCTTCTGTAGTAATTCCTGAATACACTGAACCTATCGGCACTGCAGGAGACCAGGAAGCACCTTCTGTGGTAATTCCTGAATACACCGAACCTATCGGCACTGCAGGAGACCAAGATGCGCCTTCTGTGGTAATTCCTGAATACACCGAACCTATCGGTACTGCAGGTGACCAAGAAGCGCCTTCTGTAGTAATTCCTGAATACACTGAACCTATCGGTACTGCAGGTGACCAAGAAGCGCCTTCTGTAGTAATTTCTGAATACACTGAGCCTATCGGTACTGCGGGTGATCAGGAAGCGCCTTCTGTGGTAATTCCTGAATACACCGATCCTATCGGAACTGCGGGTGATCAGGAAGCGCCTTCTGTGGTAATTCCTGAATACACCGATCCTATCGGCACTGCAGGAGATCAAGAAGCACCTTCTGTGGTTATCCCTGAATACACCGAACCTATTGGAACTGCAGGAGACCAAGAAGCACCTTCTGTGGTAATTCCTGAATACACTGAGCCTATCGGTACTGCAGGTGACCAAGAAGCACCAAGTATCACACTTCCTGAGTTTAAACTCAAAGTAATGAAAGATCAGACCACAAGAGCTCAAGTTATTAGTGGAACAACTGAACTCGAAGGAGCAAGTTACCTTGACAGTCAAAAAGTTGAAAACAAAGAACTCTTTGGCAAAAAATACGATGCTTATACCCTTCAACTTAAGGATAAAGACGGCAAACTAGTTCAACCAAAAGGTGCTGTACTCGTTCGTTTACCAGTTTCAGGTGCTGTCCAAGAACTCTATCAGTTGATTCCGACAAAAGACTTGAAATCACAAGAATTCACCATCCGAGATGGCTATCTTGAGTTTATCGCTCTTGACCTGAATACCTATGCTATTGTCTATAAGACAGAGAGCACAACTGTTAAACCAGTGCCAGCCCAGACAGAAGAAACAAAGGTAGAAACTACAACACCATTGGCTCAAAGAAAAGATGCCAATGATAAAGCTTCTACGAATGAAAAACAACTTCCAGCTACTGGTGAGCAAACTAGTCCTCTCCTCTTTATGGCAAGTCTCAGCCTAGCCCTCTCGGTTGCCTTCTTACTAAAAAGTAAGAAAGATTAATACTCAATGAAAATCAAAGAGCAAACTAGGAAACTAGCCGCAGGTTGCTCAAAGCACTGCTTTGAGGTTGTAGATAAGACTGACGAAGTCAGTCACATATATAATCCAAGGTGACGTTGACGCGGTTTGAAGAGATTTTCGAAGAGTATAAAAATTGTCCCCCCCAGGAATAAAAATTTATTCCTATATAAAAAAGGATGGAAAATCATTCCATCCTTTTTCTGTTTCAACCTTATCAATAAAATCACTGACAACCAAACACCTAGAAATCAAGACCCAAAATAATCCATTCATCTACATAATCCCAAAAAGGTATCGGAGATTCTGGTAACTCATCCTTTGACCAAAATACACCTCCTTCATCTATTGGTTTAGACAAGTCTAGTACGAGATACGTTCCCATACCATTGCTAAAAAAATTGTAATAACAGGAAATGTCAGCTGTTAACTGCTCATCAAATTCCCAATCATAATCTGCTATTGGTTCAATCATATCTAGGTCGTCTAATCCCATACTTTTACTCGTAAAATCATTAAAACCTGCATGAATGTGTGTATAGAAATCACGGATACTTCCGTCAAGTTCTAGTTTGGACTGATTAAAGTGATCTGTAAACTCTTGGTCCGAAATCGGCATTTTGCCCTCATAAAAAACTAGACTCTTGCTCTGATAAGTTCTAATAGAATAAAGCAAGGAATAGCTAGGTCCAATTTTGATAAGGTCTATAGCTTCCAAAAACTCTTCTAGATAAGAGATCGTATTGCTGAGTTCTTCAGCTAGATATTTTCTCCACTCTCCTAGGATGATTTGTTTTCTTTTAGAAAAATCTGATGTTTGAAATGCATCGCGCCAATATTGTGGAATAGTATGGCTTGACAGATTTTCAAAATTAGATAAAATCTCGACCATCTCTCCAGATGGCACATATTTCTTTAAAAAATTTAATTTTTCATTCATAAACTACCTCTATTGATTTCTGTAAAATTCCCTTGACCCCACTATCCTTCAACTCTTAAGTCCTAGATAGGTATAGTTTCGGGTCCCTGGACAATCTTTTTCCATCCTCACCCTAAAATAAAACCGATGTCCCCTGCCATCCTTGGCATTTTCCTTGTTCAAGACAAAGTAGTTCTTTTGGTTAATGGCCATGGTTCGCAGAATGTCGTCAATCAGAAAAGTCAGAGGTACATTCATGGCAGAGTATTTTTGAAAATCTTCCTCAAAACGAATATAGTCATCTGAAAAATAGTCCATCTGTAGTTTATTTTCATAGAGCTCTTTTCTAGTCATAAACTTCCTCCTGACAAAGTTGGATGGCGAGAATATCATCTAGCCTGATTAATCGATAGCCTTCATCCGTTCTAATAGAGATTTCTTGAGGAGATAATTCTCTTACTTCACCGATTATCGTGCTCTTACGATTTATCCTTGACCATAAAAGAGCCTTTTAGCCGTCCAACGTAGAGCTGGGAAAGCAGCAACAACTTCTCGACTGGATTCAAATCGGTCGACAAATCGACACGGTTTTTTTCTGCACTGAGTGAACTCGTATGCTCCGATAGAAAAAAGCCCATCCACTTCTGCATGCCTGGATCTTGATAGTCCCTCGCGGATTGAAAGGGCAAATAAGAGCGATCAATCATTTTAATCCATCTAATCCTCCAGCAGAGTGCCCTCCAATCAGCTTACTTCTGGCAATACTTCTCGATGCATCCTCTAAAGCAGTCGCCTTCAAGAGAGAAGTAAAGCCGAATTGCTCTCGAATGGAATCAATGGCGGTCTGGAGCCTTTCTTCTTTTTCTACTTTATCAACATCATCAAAAAGGGAAATTAAAGCAAAGGACTCGTCCACAAATCCTGAATAACTAACGGCAACACTTCTGACAGCCCCAGAAGTATATTTACTATGGAATAATCTCAGTACATAACTGACTAAAAGACTGGTATTATTGGTCGGCTCAACCTTCATCTGGGTATGGATGGAGCGTTTTTGTTCCTGCTTAGAAAAACCAAGATGAATAGATACCACTGTCGCCTTTTTACTAGCTCTTCGAAGCCTGATAGCCACCTGCTCAGCCATCTCTCGAAGGATAATTTCGATGTCTCGCTGCTTGACATAATCTCTCGGTAAAATTTGCGAATTGCCCAAGCCGTGAGATTTGGCTTTATAGGGCTTATGAACATTGCTCTCGTCAATCCCATTGGCATGAAACCACAAGCGAAGTCCAGCTTGCCCAAGTTCTTTCTTCAGGACATCAGGATTGCTATTGGCTAATTCCTTAATCGAATAAATCCCCAAACTATTCAAGCGCTTCTCCATCCGATGCCCAATCCCCCAAAAGTCGGTCATCTTTGGAATAGACCAGATCTTATCCTCCACATCTTGGTAAGACCAATTAGCTCGCATGGTCGATGTGTGCTTGGCTTCATTATCCAAGGCCAACTTAGCAAGCAGGGGGATTGGCATTCGACATACCGACTGTTGAGTAAATCCCAGTCTGCCGCCAGATATCTCTCTGGATACGAGCCGAAAGCATATCTAGCTTATCTTTGCGAGAAATCTGCTGGTCCGGGACAAAATAATTGAGCGAACTGGTTAGATCAATAAAGCCTTCATCAATTGAATAAGGATAAATATCATCTGGACTGCCATAATTCTGGAAAATGCGCTGAATTTCCATGTTGACTGCGATATACTTATCCATCCTAGGAGGGACAATGACGGTCACTTGAGCCCAATCCTCGATAAATTTCACATAAGCTGAATCCGTAGGTAGGCCTTGTTTCTTAGCATTGTAGTAGGAAAATTTGCGCGTCTTGATATCAAAAGGCAGATCATGAGCACGACCGACATTTGCTTTTCCAAAGACCTTTTTAAACATAGGCGAGGAGGCAAGAATAAGCCCAACAGAATTATCCGCCCGACTCATGACACAAAGGGAGGTTTTGAGGGGATGGAGCCCTCTTTCCACACACTCAACACTGGCATAAAAGGACTTCATATCGACAAAGGCAATATCACTTTTGGGCTCTCTGGAATAATCAAAGTAGCCCATAGCCTATCCCTCCATCGGTACAAAGTTGCCCACGATAATGCCCACAATCCGTGGATCTTCCTCATAAGAAATGTGAATATCCTTGTATTTAGGATTGATTGAGACCAGACGTAAACCTTCTGCCTCTCGATAGACCCGCTTGATATAGGTCTGGTTATTGCAAACCACTGCATAGACAGCACCGTCGTAATCAAACCCACTCTCCCGAATCAGAGCCACGGAACCATTTTGATATTTGGGTTCCATAGAATCCCCTGATACCCAGGATGCAAAATCATGAGCCAGTTCTTCATTGAAATAAACCGTGTCAAAGTTTCGATCATCATAAACTGAAGCTCCAATACCCGCCGACATGCGTTCATAGACATGATACTCGAAAAGTTTTTCTGAAATAAGCGTTACCTTCTTAGCTTGTTCTTCTTGAACCAGATCGCGAGCATAGACCACTACCTTTTCTTTCCCTTGGCTAGAGAGGCTATTATAGATACGAACAATCTCGATTTGGGTGAAATAACCTTTTGGTACTTTTAAAATCTCTTCTAGCTGTCTAACCTTTTCTTCGGAAGGTTCCTTGACTCCACGTTCCCAAGCTGAATAAGCCTGAAAACTAATCCCAAGCTGCTCTGCAATCTCTTTCTGTGTTAGCTTTAGCTCGTTTCTCCTAGCCTTAAGTTTTTCTGGTTGGTACATGATTTACCTCCTAGTGTTATCTTTCATCCTAGGTTGATTCTATTTTTAAAATTCAACCATTTTGGTTTAGTTTTATTATATAAAAAAAGTAGACAAATGTCTACTGGGAATATTGAGTTTTGGCAAACGACTGGTAATGATGATGCTATAGATTCCTTATCTCAAATATCGCCGTATGAATCCACTCGTTATTCATTTGAAAGTCATTTTCTATGATTTTTACTAAAGGTAAAACCATTTTTTAAAAGCACTCTCTGAGAAGCCTGATTGTCCCTTGCCGTCCCTGCGATAATCTTATGTAAACCATAAGTAGTAAAGGCCTTTTCTAAAACGAGTTTAACCGCTTCACTTGCATAACCTAAATTGGTAACATTTTCTCCGATCCTATATCCAAGTTCTGCTGTTTTTCTAGCCTTCCCTAAAACACTTAAATTGATTCTTCCGACCATAGTACCTTGTGCATCTCTAATAAGATGCATGTAGACATCATGATTCTCTTGTTCCCTTAACAATTTCCTTGTAATCTCTTTAAAACCTTCTAAGTCAAAATAGTGAGCTGGTCTAGGAGGTAAATTCCGCTCAAAATACTCCCGATTTTCTTTCTCAAAAGAATAAATATCTATACTATTTTTCTTCAGACATTAACTCTAAACTTATCATTGTAAACCATCTCCTATCATTCTCTAAACTCAAATTTACTCATGTTCACACAAAGTGACATTTACAGAATTTACAGAGATATCTTAATTTATTCATATCGTATCTACATTATAACACAAGATACTATGAAGAAAAATAATATCCAAGGTTAAAACACATTTCACCTCATAAATTACGCCATACCGATGCTACTCTTGCTAAACAAGCAGGTGTTTCTCTTGAGGCCATTTCAGAAGCTCTTACTCATAGTGATAAAGAAATTACAAAAACTTACGTTAATACCAAAGATAAAGTCAATCAGACTGTAGGTGATATTGCATTTCGTAGTTTAAAAAAAATTGATGGGGTGAATATGGGGTGAATTTTGGGGTGAACTTTGATTTTTTGAAACAAAAAAGACATCCAAGAGTAAATTCTTGAATGTCTGTAAACGTTGATATAATCGTATTGATTAACGTTTTGAGAATTGTGATGCTTTACGAGCTTTCTTAAGACCTGACTTGGAAAGCATGAGTTTCAGTTGGACTAAAAACAGCGCAATATCAAGGCTTTTCAGAACTAAAACTACTTATTCATTTCATAAAATTTGAATCAATATTTTTTTAAATAGGGTAATAGTTCAGTTCTGTATGCTGATAACATACAAAAGGAACACTTCAGTCTTTGAAGCGTTCCTTTTGCATTCTTGCAAAAAAATTATATCGTTAAAATTTAAACTCTAGAAAATGACTTATCTTTTTTTCAAATCTGTCGCTACCTATGCCATGTTTAAAAACCGTAAGTCTCATACATAGAATTTTTCATTACATATTGAATAGATTTCATAACACTTTTTTTATCATTTGATAATGTGAGATATAGTTGTTGCAACTCTTCTAACGAATTCCCTTCTAACATTGCCATCCACATTCTTAATATACTTACAACAACATCCGATAATTGAATAAAAACATCATTATCAGACTTTACAAATTTGTAATTCGCTTTTTTCCCAGAAAATTCTACAGGAGATTCTTCTAGTTTTTCTTGAATAGTATATTCTTCATCAAATATGTGCTCTGAATTGTAGTAACTAACTATGGAATTTGCATACACAGAATAGTAATTTTCAATCATAACACCAGCTTTATTCGATGTTGGCAATATTAAATCTTCTTTTTTATGAGCTTTAAGTGACTGCCTTATGTATTCCATATTAAAATCCACAACAGTTGGATTAAATCTCTCAATCCAACTTAACAATTCATTAATAAATTGCTCCTGATTGGTAACATTAGGGTATTCAAAATACTTCATGAAATTTACAAACCAAACTTTATCTTTTTTTATATAATAATACAGTGAATTTTTTAAGTCTCTACTAAAATATAACCCTCCAATAGCCGATTCTGGCAACGTATCAATTATATCAACTATACTAAAATAAAAATTATCTAAATATGTGTAATGTATCCAACAGTTATTTTTTTCCAACCACTCAACAAAGATTTTTAAACTTCGGTTTAGAAAGTAACTCTATGAAATTTTTTTAGACTTTTTGCTGAATATGCTTAAATTTTATCTCTCTCATATTGGACTGCAATTTTAAATTATCAACCAGTTCATCTGTAATGCTTTGCTGTAAGATTTTTCCTTTTTCAAAAGCTAGACCACCCAAAATAAAATATGCATGTTCGTCAAAATTAAAGCCTTCTTCTGTCAACTTAAAAACTCTAGCATTATTGGTTTCATCATAGTATAAGACATACTCTTTATCCATATTTGGAATATTATGCAAACTAACAATATTCTCTATCATTCCTGTATAATCCATTCCACTTACCTCAGAATTCTAAAATTTCCATTCTTCTTGTATTTCTAAAAATGCAGCCCTCAGCTCCTCTATTGCTTTGTACCTCAAATTATGATTAGAATTCAAGCCTTTTTTTCCATAAATTCTTTTAGTTTTGGAAAATCAAATTTATTCATATTTTTTTATATCTTCCAGTTAAAAACAAAATAAATTAATTTCGAGAGTGCGTAATATTCGTATTGCTTGTTGTAATTTTTTTAAACCCTTCTGTACTTAAACTAGATACATCATTAAAAATATCCACGAACTTCTGTTTCTAATGATGTCAGCTGGCTATCAACTGTTTTAACTAATCCAAAGTCAGCAATTTTTTTACGACAACCTCATCTTGATATTTTTTTGAGTAAAAACATTTTTTTGGGACTAATATCTCTATGCAAAAACCCCAATTCTGTCAAACACTTCAAAAAGCCCTAATTATTTGTAAACAGAGCTTTCTACGTATCAAAAAAATTGAGCTTCTGATTATTCTTCAAAAATAAAATCATATAATGAAAAAAATCTGCGAACTCCATGAAGTATTCATTTTTTTATTTTTTTATCTAAACGATAAACTTCTAATACATAAGGAGAATTTATGGATTTCATAACTTCATACTCTTTATAAAATCTCTCCAACTCTTTAGCATCTAAATCAGTCCTAGCTCTTTTTCACAACAAAAATATTTATCATAGAAATCATCAAAGTATTTAAAAACCTGAGCATACGACCCTTCACCAATAGGGAACAATTTAAAAACCAGATTCAACTCCACCACTTTTTTTATTAATAGTATCTCCAATAAAAAAAATATAGGTAGTTCGTATTTAATTTCATTTTTGCTCCATATCTGTAGGAATAGAACTTCCATTATACTCCATAAGGAATTGATTACATTTTTTTGAAATATTTCACCATATTCTTTATCAACTGTAAAACCAATATTCTTTAATTCCGAAATCTTTGATAACCTATCCACAATGTTGATACAAGCCAGCAATTTCCTACTTGAATCCGCCAAATAGTAAAAATTTTCCTGCTTCATTCTAGAGTTCATTTCACGCAAAAGTAGATTTACATGGTAATGAATACTTGATAATAGCAAAGAAAGACGTTCTCCAAAAATCTTCTTGATATAGATACTGATTGTCTGATTGAAATCCATTTGAAAATGTCTCAATAAAAATCAACTTCTATTGATTTTATTTTATTAGATAACTCTGCAGTCATATTTCCATCAATTATGCTCATGATACACCATTTCCTTACTACATGTTACTAAAACCAAGCACCTTAATATTGCTTACATAAGGTGATGGTTCTTTGTCATAAACCTATTATAATATTTTTCTTTTTTATATTCTACTTATCCATATCTCTCAGCGCATACTCGCATGCTTGAATGACAAAGCTTGAAAAAAAGTTACACCCTTGTCTTGTATTGCTTTCTCAATTTCTTCAATCAGTAGAATTAAAGCTAATAAAAAAACTAGCTCTCAAAGAAAGTAAAAAGTTTGAAGAATTAGCATTAAATGAGGAGTAACTTAAACAATGGCTACAAGCATTTGATGAAGATCTAAAAATGATCGAATGGAATTAAAAGATTATGCTTTGTTCTATACGACATTCTTTTTTTATCATATAGAAAATCAGAAACCTATGCTCTCCATTGGAAACATATCAATTATAAAATGAAATTCTCATTGAACAAACATTAGACAAATTCGGGAATCTGAAATCAACCAAAGGAAATAAAAAAACTCTATTTAAAAGCTCCTAAAGAACTAATAAATATCCTGACCGATTGGAAAATAGAACACAAAAAGCAACTAAAGCTGTTTGGAATCAGACAGAATGAAAAGCAATTCGTTTTCACATACAATAATAGAAAAAACGGTATTAACGTTCCACTTCATATTGATTACCTTAATCATCGAATGAATACTATTCGAAGAAGACATCCGGAACTTCCTCCAGCATCTCCTCACAAATTAAAACACACTGGAGCAACTTTGGCAAGACGGGCTGGAACATCATTAAATGCTATTTCAGAAGCACTTACTCATAGTGACATCTAAATAACGAAGACTTATGCCAATACTACAGAAAACAGTATATCAAACAGCAGGAGAAATAGCCTTTAGAAGTCTCAAAAAGCAATAGGGTGAACTTGGGGTGAATTTTGGGGTGAACTTTAGTTTTTTGAACAAAAAAAGACATCCAAGAGTAAATTCTTGAATGTCTGTAAACGTTGATAGTATCGTATTGATTAACGTTTTGAGAATTGTGATGCTTTACGAGCTTTCTTAAGACCTGGTTGGGGCACCACTTATTTCATCTAATTTCAAAGTGCTTTTAAAATCAACGTTTTTCATAAGTTTTTCAAAAAAATAAAATTTCAACTAATTTCAATCAGTTTCATTAAAATAAGGTAAACTTTCATAAAAAAATAAGCAAAAAAAATCGAACCAGAATATCAAAAGTTTCCCTTATCTAAAATTTTTACATATATACTAATTTGTTTCCATTCATTAGAAAAGAGAGCCACTGCTCTCTTTCTTTTTATCTATTATATTTTCGTTTTCCTGCTAAAGCAAATAGTCCGACACTTGCTCCAAGCAATGCTAAAAGTTCTGAATCCTTTGTTCCTGTATTTGGAAGTTGCTTCTTAGGTTCTGCTTTTGTATTTGTAGTTTGTGCAGGAGCTTGATATGTTTTATCGTCTTTAGTTCCCACTGTAGCAAAATTAACAGGCTTATTTTGAGCCTTAGCATCCACAATGTCAATTACTTTACCGTTAGCATCAGTAACTTCTTTAGGTTGACCGCCTGCGTTACGAATTGCATCTTCTTTTTCTTTCAAAGCTTGCAAGCGTTGTTGTTCAGCAAGGTATGCGTCATGCTCGGCTTTGAGTTGCTTGAAGTTCTCATACCTACGAGCCTTAACTTCTGCGATACCCTCTAGGCGAGCCAACTCCTTCTTAGCAGTGGCAATATTTGCTTCCGCAGATGCAACAACTTCTTTTTGTTTAGCTACATCTTGATTAGCCTTGTCTGACTCAGCCTTAGCCTTATCAACATCAGCTTGAGTAGGAACTTTAGGAACTACTTCGTCCTTAGCAACAACCGCACGATTACCAGTCCTTCCAGATGCTTCACCCGCCTTGCGAATTTCCTCTTCTTTTTCTTTCAAAGCTTGCAAGCGTTGTTGTTCAGCAAGGTATGCGTCATGCTCGGCTTTGAGTTGCTTGAAGTTCTCATACCCACGAGCCTTAACTTCTGCGATACCCTCTAGGCGAGCCGACTCTTTCTTAGCAGTGGCAATATTTGCTTCCGCAGATGCAACAACTTCTTTTTGTTTAGCTACATCTTGATTAGCCTTGTCTGACTCAGCCTTAGCCTTATCAACATCAGCTTGAGTAGGAACTTTAGCAACAACCTCGTTATTGGCAACTACTTTTGTTGCTGGCTCATTAACTGCTACCTCAGTCTCATTAGCAGATACCCCAGTAGTTACCCCAAGAGCCGAGATTGCAAGCGTTGAAATAACCGCTTTTTTGATGGCGCCATGGCCTTGTGCGTTTGATTCCATCATATAAACTCCTTTTGATAATTTTATAACCCTATTTTATCATATTATATAGTTTTTTAAAACTATTTTATGTAGTATTTCTCTTCAATAGTAGTTGGGGCACCGCTTATTTCATCTAATTTTAAAGTACTTTAAAAACAACATTTTCCTAGTTTATATTATCATTCCTATAATACCCTTAAATGCAACATTTGTTAAGAAAACAAACAGGACAACATCATAATGTGAGAATAGTTAAAATTTATAAAAAAAGCCTGAGGCTTAGTCAAAAATTCCTAAAATGCGGGAATCTCTCCTACTTCAAACTTATAATTCGTATACACGAATCATAAGAATAATGAGGTTTCACCTCAAACACCAATTCATTCATAAAAAAATTTATTTTTCAATTGTTCATTCCCTAAAGGGAATTATACTCCAAAAATCAAGATTCTGTCAAGTTAAATTTCCGTTACAAATCTTTATCCTACCCTCCCTCCCCCACAAGTGCTGTGGGGGATTTTTTGTTTTTTCTGAACTTTTTTCACTTTTTAGTCCGAAAACTCCCAAAAAATCTCCTTATAAATAAGAACAACTGTCCAGCTCATGACACTAAACCGAGCAAGAGCCCATTCACTATTTTTGTCCAAAAGAAAGGTAAAGAATTATGACAAAAAAACAGAACTCAAAACAACCCAAACCTGACAAGGTCGCTATCCGAAGAGAAAAAGAAATCAAGGAAGCGATTGAACGTGGCGACTGGAAAAGAGTTGTCCATCTTTTATCATTACCATTTGATAACACAGAGAGGAAAGACAGGTATCATGGAAAACTCAGCCTCAATTTCATCTATAAGAGGAAAGAAATGCTTGACTTTCTACCTGACAATTCCAGACACTCCAATCCTCTTGAGTCACTCATTTATGAAGAAGATACCAAGATTGTCTATCAGACAATTGACGAGTTTGACGACATCGAACAAATCATTATCTTTGGTTACTTCTTTGAAGATAAAAATTTCACTCAATTAGCTAAAGAAGTTCACCTTAGTGACAAAACAGTCAAAAGAAGGCTAGAAAAATCGCTCAAACTTCTGAGGGAAAAACTAGAAGAGTAAATAAAGACTGTCCAGCTCATGACATGAAACCGAGCTTGTCTCTTCTCACTTTTAAATCTACTTATAGAAAGGTATATCCATATGAAAATTAAACCACAACACCGCAAAGGCGGTTACTCAAACCACATCGCCCAACAATACGTTGACCTCAACTCTCCTATCTACTTACTGAGTGACGAACTCGAACCCCAACAAAAGTACGAAAACAACAAACCGACAGGGGAAATTGTCGCTTATAAGGCTTGGTTTGGTCAAAAAGGGCTTCCGCCTTTTCAAGTGAAATTTACAGAAGCACCTGAACTACCTGACTACCTATCTTTGGTTTCATTTGAAAATCTACTTGCCTGCGAAGTGAACTATAATGTCTATTTCAAAGCTGACGGATTGAAAGAGGTGAACTAATGGTTTCAACTCTCACACAAAGAGAGTTGGAACAATACTTGTTACAGAGCTTGAACATGGGTTTGGGCTCTGTCTTACAGGGTGAAACATCCTACACCAACTCGTTTAATATACTTGTCAAAGAAGACGGCTTTATCTTTGTCCCACGTCTTCCTTGTGGCTTTATCATAGATGATGACTTGTATCAAAAGATTTTTCTAATCGCAAACGCCTCCCTCTACCCCCAGTATACGCTATTAAAACAAAATTCTGCTTACTTTGTCGCCTTAAAAGCAGAGGATATTCATGTTCAGCGAGGCTTATTCTTCCCATGGAAAAGAGGAATTTCGGAGCGCTTGGTTATTCCATATCTTGAAACATTTACCTCGTCTCTAAAGGGTAATAATATTCCTATCATGAAAAATCTAACCATTAACTATGATAAGGTAACATCCCTTGCGATTGCAGGAAATTCAGGTAGTGGGAAAAGTTATGCCCTTACCTACCTTTTAAGTGTCCTCAGAAACTTCTCTGACTTGATTATCATTGACCCTAAGTTTGATACCCCATCACGCTGGGCAAGAGAACACCAAATCCCTGTCATTCACCCTCATGAAAACCGTTCTAAGTCTGACTTTGTGTCAGAAATTAATGAAAGCTTAAGCAAGTGTCTGACTATCATTCATAAAAGGCAAACCATCCTGTTTGAAAACCCTAGGCACGACTTTAAACATCTGACCATTGTCATTGATGAAGTCCTCGCCTTGTCTGAAGGGGTCAATAAAACCATCAAAGATTCCTTCTTCTCTTTATTGTCTCAAATTGCATTACTGGGACGAGCCACACGAGTTCATTTACTTCTAGTCAGTCAACGCTTTGACCATACTACTATCCCAGTATCCGTTCGGGAACAACTTAATGTACTCATTCAGATTGGAAATATCAATCAGAAAACCACGCAGTTTTTGTTTCCCGACCTTGACCCAGAAGGCATTGTTATTCCGATCGGTAAAGGAACTGGCTTAATTCAAATCATTGATAACGAACATCCTTATCAAGTTCTCCCCCTCCTCTGCCCCACCTATTACACTAAGAAAGGAATATTATAAACCATGAGAAAAACGAACTTTCAAAAAACTATACATCCAGCAACTACCCTTTTTATAGTTGGAACCCTATCTATGCTTATTTCAATCTTATTGAGGCTTGGAATGAACCCCTTGGAAAACAGTATCTATTTCACATCTCTGTTTGATTTCCTGCGCTTGCTTCACTTTATCAGCTCATCTATTTCTTTCTTGTCCCTTCTCTTATTCTTTGGATTACTTGGCTATGAAATGAAGATACGCCAGAGAGAAGACAAAATAGTTAACCTCTTTAAATCCATCATACAGACCTTTCTCTTCGTCTTTTTCTGATTCAAAGAGAACACTCGGAATCTGTAGACACAGGAGAACAAGGGAGCATAAAGAGATACAACCCCATCAACAAGCAGTTCAATCAAGCGATTCAGAAAGTGGTTGTAGATATTAGAGAGAAAAGCGCAACCTTGATTATTCCTGTTCCCAAGTCCCAACAAGCCATTAGAATTCTAAAAGATTTAGGAACAATCATCAGTGAAGAAATTTCTAGTCGCAATCCAGACTATTATTTTTCACAACCTGAAAGAAAAGGCATGAACTTCTACTTTATCGGAACAAGACGCAAATGATAGGAAGGGCGCTATGGCGCACGAAGTGAACGCCACCTAGCGCCCTTCTGTTTGGTATATGGACTAACGGGTTACTACGACCCCGTTAGTCCAATAATCAATAATCACAAAAATATCAAAAAAAGCGTATTCCACCTTCCGAAAGAACCCTTCTAAATCTCCTTATAGATAGAAATACAATTTGAAAGCGAGGCATGTTGCATATGTCAAAAGAACAACGTTCCAATAAATGGGCTTTCCTTTTCTACAGAGAAAGCGCCCCAGAAAACTATTTAGAAATCCTTGAAGATCTTCATATTCCCTTTATCTTATCCCCTTGGCACGATAAAGACGTTAATAGAAAAACAGGGGAACTTAAAAAAGCTCATAAACATGGCGCATTTTTCTTTGATTCACTCAAAAGCTATACTCAAGTATCTGAGCTCATCAAGGATAAATTAAAGGGTCCTGCTCATGTAGAGCCTATTATGTCTCCCAAGGGGATGTATGACTACTTTGTTCATGCGGAGAATCCTGAGAAAAGTCAGTACGATATCAAAGACATAGAGACCGGATGCGGATTTGAACTAGACAAATTCCTCATAAACAATAATAATGATGATTTTCTATCAACTATTATTGACGTGATAGACAAAAAGAATTTCACAGAGTTTAATCATTTGGTTAGATATGCGAGAGAAGAAAATCCTACCTTATTAAGGCTTATCGTAGACAAAACCTACTTTTTCGCCAAATATTTAGATTCCCGAAGGTATAGCACAGATAAAATCAAAATAACTTCATCAGAAAATCCCTGACGAACACTTCTAATGAAACTAGAAACGTCATATTAAACTCTACTTCAATAAAATTATAATGGAGGAAAATCTATGCAAGTAATTTTACCAGATGAACAAATCCATCAAATTCAACTTTTACTCTCTAATCTTATAAAGAAAGAAATCAGAGAGCAATTAGACAAGAACAGTATCTATAGCCCTTATTTGAACAAACAACAGACCTGTGACTATTTGGGAATTTCCAACAATACTCTTGATTCATGGATTCGAAGAGGGCTTCCATCAATCAAAATTGGAAAAACAATTCGATTCCACAAGGACGCTATTGACAGCTGGCTAAATGGTAACAACTAGAAAAATCAAGATTTTTATTTTATAATGGTCATGATATTTTTCTGGTTCGATACAAAGGAGAATATCATGACTATCAGTAAGACAAAAAAACGGAACTTACCGCTTAAAAGTCTATATACCAATAGAAGCACGAATGCCTCTTGGCATCGTTAATAATAACTATTATGATAAAAGATTTAAAACAAGAAAGGAGGCACGACAAGCAGAGATAGACTTACTTACGAAGTTAAACCAAATTGAAGATAATGCGTTTTCGGGACTAGGCAAAGAAGATATTCTTTTCTCAGACTTCTATAATAATATTTGGTGGGAATCCTATAAAGCAGGACAAACTACATCAACTTCTAAGCCACCAAGCAGGTCAACAATTGCTAATACCAAAACATGTTTTGAAAAGCATATACTACCCCTTCTTGGCAACTATACGATTCAATTTTTAAACCAAAATAAACAGGTTATTCTAAATTTGATGACGTCAAAAGCTAACGAATATGCAAACTTCAAAACTTTACGAAGTTACGTTATTTCTATTTTTGATTGGGCAGAAGAACTTGAGTATATTGAAGCAAATAGAGTTGCAAAAACTTTAAGGCGAATTAAGGCTGTCAAAAAAATTCAACTTGCAGAATCAAAACGTGATGAAGATTTATATTTAACTCATGAGCAACTCCAAGAGTGGTTTTCAGCCTTTAAAGAGGATTTAGAGAATGATAAAATATCACTCAAAGATTACGTCCTTTTCTATCTCACTTTTTTCCTCGGAGATAGAAAATCAGAAACATATGCTCTCCAGTGGAAACATATCGACTTTTCAAAATCTCAGATTCAGTTAATTCAGGCTTTAGATAGATACGGACAAGTAAAATCTACCAAAGGAAATAAAAAAACTATCTTTTCTATTTCTAGTGACTTACTTCAACTTCTGACTTCATGGAAAAAACAACAAAAATATGAACTGGCAAAGTTTGGTATCATCAGTAATCCAGAACAATTTATCTTTACTTACATAGATACCAAAGGTAATATCAATAAACCTTTACATTCTGACTACCTCAATAATAAGATGAAAACTATCAGAAAGCGACATCCAGAGCTGGCACATGCTACACCTCATAAACTGCGACATACAGGAGCAACGCTTGCTAAACAAGCAGGAATGAGCTTAGAAGACATTTCCGAAGCTCTAACACATAGCGACACAGGTACAACACAGATTTATGTCAATACTTCTAATGTAGTCCCTATGGCAGTCGGTGAATTTGCCTTAAAGTCTCTAAAACAATAAGGTGAAAATAAGGTGAACTTTGAGGTGAACTTTTTCAAAAAACATAAAAAAAGCACCCATGAGGTAAACTCTTGAGTGCTTTGAAACATTGATATAATCGTATTGATTAACGTTTTGAGAATTGTGATGCTTTACGAGCTTTCTTAAGACCTGGTTTCTTACGCTCAACTTTACGTGAGTCACGTGTAAGAAGTCCTGCGCGTTTCAATGAATCGCGGAAGTCTGGGTCTACTTGAAGAAGGGCACGAGCGATACCGTGACGGATAGCTCCTGATTGACCAGCATATCCACCACCTACAACGTTAACGAAAACGTCGTATGAACCTACAGTTGAAGTAACTGCGAATGGTTGGTTGATGACAAGACGAAGGTCAGCGTGTGGGATGTACTCTTCAACATCTTTTTTGTTAACAGTGATTTTACCAGTTCCTGGAACAAGGCGAACGCGTGCAACAGCGTTTTTTTACGACGTCCAGTACCCTGCATATTGTGCTTGTGACATACTTTATTGTTCCTTTCCTTAGATAAGTCCTGAAATATCAAGAACTTCTGGTTGTTGTGCAGCGTGAGTGTGCTCAGCTCCAACGAATACTTTCAATTTCATACCTTGAGCGCGACCAAGAGTATTGTGTGGAAGCATACCTTTAACTGATTTCTCGATCAAACGAACTGCATTTTTAGAACGAAGTTCACCAGCAGAGATTGATTTCAATCCACCTGGGTGGTTTGAGTGAGTGTAGTAGATCTTATCAGATGCTTTTTTACCAGTCAATTTAACTTTTTCAGCATTGATAACGATTACGAAGTCACCTGTATCAGTGTGAGGTGTGAATGTTGGTTTGTTTTTTCCGCGAAGCACGCTAGCAACAACTGCTGAAAGGCGTCCAAGAGGTACATCAGTTGCGTCAACAACGTACCATTTGCGTTCTACTTGGCCTGGTTTAGCCATGAATGTAGTTTTGTTCATGATTTCTCCTATATGAATATCGTTTTTGTTTACAGGGCGGATGTTCCGGTCCGCGGGGTATTTGAAAGGTTCCGGGGCCTTACAAATGGGGTAAACAATACCGTCTACTATTGTATCAAAATTCTCAGATAAAAGTCAAGAGATTGGGAAAATATTTTTTTATTTCTGCCAGATTCTCAACCTTTTTTCTTCCTGTTCCTGAAGGATTGTCTGAAAAATTTTAGAGACTAAATAAATGGCACAAGTCAGGAATAGCGTAACCACTAGATAATTGATCAAACGACCGTGGTCTCCAACCAATGGCGGTTTTGTCAAAAATCCATAATCTCCACCTGTTACTAAATTGACCATGAAAATCAAGGCATTGAGCGAAGACGTGATAATTAGGATTCGTTTGAAATCCAGTAAACTAGCATCGTAGTCCTTCAAGAGATAAATCAAGGAATTTCCAAGAAGGGCTAAGTGTCCGAAAATAAAGGACAAGATGGCAATGTGGGGGAAGGGATAGGGATCTGGCACTGGATAAATAAAAGCTGCCAAAGTTCCAAAGGTTCCCAATACAGCAAAATACTGTTTGACTCTAGAGACACCTGGGGTCAAAAGCACTACAAACATAGCCAAACGGCAATGATAAAGGGGTAGACTTTCAGTTAGAGGCATCTGATTTACTAAATACCATCCGTAGAGCAGGATTAGCTGTACCGCCTGTAAAATCTGGAAAAATCGCTGACAGGCCTTTTTTTCTCACCATAACGATAGGCAAGAAACACAGTCAATGCTAATAAGGTAAATAGACTTCCATACCAAAGAAGGTCAAACTGGGGTGGCTCCGTCAGTCGCGTACTAAATAAAAGCTTCCCAAAAATTCATGTAACTTTCCTCATTTTCATATAAGCCAATCTCTTACTGATTTTTATAGAGCCTAGCTTACATTTATTTCTTATAATTTTGTGTAAAAGAAACTGTCGATCTTAATATAAAACAAAGCTTCTAATCGACATATTGTTCCCGCTCACCCTGATAGACCTGCCATAGAATTTCCATTTGTTCTTGGGTTATTCGTTTTTCAGATAGGGGTGGGAGATTCTTGATATCAAAAAATTCAAGTTCTGCAATTTCTTGATTTTCTTGAAATTGTCCATCCAATAACTGACAGTCAAAGACGAACTTGGCATACTGCTTACTCTGCATTTGAAAGCGATTGGTATCAAAAACTGCCAATAAAGAACCTACTTCTGCAAAAAATCCTGTTTCTTCCTGGATTTCTTTCCGAATATTCTCCTTAGGAGAATAGCCAACTTCACCAAATCCTCCTGGCAAAGCCCAAGTATCCTCTCCTTGTCCTCTAACCAGGCAAATCTTCTGGTCTTGAACAATCCAAGCCCTCACATCCATCAGGGGAGTTGCATAGCTAGCTGTTGGTTTTAAGATCGCAGTCAATTCCTCTTGATTAATATCCGTGGTCTCCTGCAATACGTTCGATAAAATCTGACGTAAATCCTCATAACGTTCACGGTCAAAAGTGTCCTTTGTATAGGTCAAACCAGTATCAGTGATGGCCAACATTCTCTGCATAGCCTTGGCAAAATCAGTTGCGCTCATTTTCTAGGCTTTCTACTAGCTTGGCTAGATTCATAGAGTTCGAACCTTTAAGCAAAATTTGGTCATGTGCTCCAAGACTTTCCTTGACCTGCTTGACCATGGCTTCAAACTGGTCTTCTTCAGCAGTTTTCTTGAAGTAGTAAACATGACCGATTGGGAACATTTGACTGGCTAGTTGAGCCAAATCAGCAATGTCTTCGCCGTAGAAAATAACGGTATCAAGGACATCGGGTGTAATGCTCAAAATCATTTGATTATGAAGTTGAACAGACTGTTCTCCAAGTTCTTTCATGTCCGCCAGAACTGCGATTTTCTTACCACCTTCATTAGCTGGAATAGCAGAAAAAGTTTCTAAAATCAACTTCATAGCTGTTGGATTAGCATTGTAAACATCTGATAGGATATCTGCTCCATTGGCAGCTTTTTTCCACTCGGTACGATTGCGGGTCAATTCTAGATCCTGGAAGGCTTGACCAATCTGCTCCTCCGTCACTCCTTCTTGCAGGGCAACGTAAGAAGCTATCATAGCATTGGTCGCATTGTACTTACCAGTTACTGGCAAATCAATAGCTTGCTCCAAGAAATTAGCCTTGAAAGTCAGGCTATCCTTACGCTCTATTAAGTCTGTAATTTCTAGTTCTGCACCTGGACCAAAACGAACTACTTTTTATCAGCAGGTAGATAATCCTCTAAAATGGGATCAGATGGCGCCAAAAGTAAGCTACCTTTCTCCATCCCATCAGCGATTTGCAATTTCCCTTTGGCAATCTCTGAACGATCCTTGAAGAAGGCCAAATGTGCCTCTCCGACCAGAGTCACAATAGCTGTTTTCGGATGAGTCAGTTCAGACAAAAGATGAATATCTCCCAAGTGATCCTGCCCCATCTCCAAAACCAACTTCTCAGTATCATCTGGCATATGGAGAACTGTATAAGGTAGTCCAATCTCGTTATTGTAGTTCCCTTGTGTTTTGTAGGTTTTGTAGCTTGTAGAAAGCAAATGGGCTAACATATCCTTGGTAGTAGTCTTCCCATTTGAACCTGTAACAGCAAAGACATCTACTCCTGTCTTTTGAAGGTAGTAGGCTGCGAGAGCTTGAAAGGCTGTCAAAACATCCTCTACTAAAATGTAAGGATGATCTGCTACTTCCTTCTCTGACAGGGTTACAGTAGCGCCATTTTCAAAGGCTGTCTCGATAAAATCATGACCATCACGCGCCCCCTTGAGTGGCACAAATAAATCCCCAACTCCAATCAAACGGCTATCAAATTCTGCCTTGACCAGTGGGCTATCCACATAGCTAGTCACATCATTTTTAGCACCAACAAGACGCGCAACTTCGTGAATCGTAAGTTTCATATTTACTCCTTTAAAAAGGGGCAAGAAGTCTCTTCCCGCCCTTATGTCTGTCTTTACAATAGGTGCGCTTCACGCTTGTCAAAACTTTCCTTAGCAAGATCAACCAAACGCTCGATTAGTTCTGGATAGCTAATCCCCATATTGTCCCAAAGCAAGGGATACATAGACCATTGGGTGAAGCCTGGCATGGTATTGAGCTCATTTAGGAAAACTTCTCCCTTATCTGTATAGAAGAAGTCGCAACGCGACAATCCAAGTCCACCGATAGCACGGAAGGCAGTTTCGGCATTCTTGCGCATAACCGATACCACATCATCGCTAATATTAGCTGGGATATCCATAGTAATTTTGTTATCGATATATTTGGCATCATAGTCATAGAAGGCTACGTCTTTGACAACTTCACCAGGAAGAGTGCTCTTGACATCATAGTTTCCTAAAAGTCCAACCTCGATTTCACGGGCATTTACCCCTTGTTCTACCAAGACACGACTATCGTACTTGAAGGCAAGCTCTAGAGCTTGATGGAGTTCCTCTTTATTTTCAGACTTAGAAATCCCAACACTAGAACCCATATTTGACGGTTTTGTGAAAACTGGATAAGTCAATTTTCCCTCAACTTCAGCAATCTTAGAAGCCAAGTCATCCCCTTCAACGATAGCTACGTAAGGAACTTGGGCAATTCCAGCAGACTCCAAGACACGCTTGGTAGTAATCTTATCCATAGCAAGACTTGAAGACAAGATGTTGCAACCAACATAAGGCATTTTCAAGACTTCTAAGAAACCTTGAACGGAACCATCTTCTCCCATAGGTCCATGAAGAACTGGAAAAACAACGGCGCCTTCTTCGTAGATAGCACTTGGAGCAATTTTCTTGTCCCAATCTATCGTTTCATTGGTCATGAGACGTTCATCTTGTCCAGGAGTTTGGGTAAATTCTTGGGTTTTGATAAAGTCTCCAGACTGGCTGATAAAGAAGGTTTTTACTGTGAAACGATCATAGTTAACCGCACGCATGACACTCTCGGCTGACAAGACAGACACTTCACGCTCTGCACTGCGTCCACCATATAATAGAATAATTGTTTGTTTCATATGATTGTCCTATTTCTACTAGAATACTCGCCTTTTAGTATATCACATTTGTCTATTTTTTTAAACTTGAATAGCACAAAACAAGAAAAGAGACTGGAAGAAAAATAGTCCAGTCTCTGTGTTCTTAAATATTTTATACCTGCTAGCTAAGTATTTAGCGATCTAACCTCATAGACTAAAGCTCTGTACGATTTTCAATGGCCCTTAGGAGTGTTACTTCGTCCGCATACTCGATATCAGCTCCCACTGCTAGACCTCGTGCTAGACGAGTAACCTTGATCCCTGCAGGTTTAAGAAGTCGAGAGAGATACATAGAAGTCGCTTCACCATCAGCTGTCGCATTGGTGGCTACGATGACCTCTGAAACCTCGCTATCCATGAGACGAGTCATGAGACTTTTAAGATTGATATCGTCAGGGCTAATCCCATTCATTGGTGAAATGAGGCCGTGCAAGACATGGTATAGTCCATGGTATTCTTGGATATTTTCCATAGCCGCTACATCTCGGCTATCCTCTAATACTAGGATAGTTGTCTGGTCACGACTAGGGTCCGTACAGATAGAACATGGATCATCATCCGTTAAACGTCCGCAAATCGAACAATAGGTCAATTCTCGCTTAGCTGCAAGGAGATTTTTGGCAAATTCATTGACGTCATCATCAGGCATCCCAATGGTATAAAAGGCCAGTCGGGTAGCTGTCTTGATCCCGATACCTGGAAGTTTAGAATAGCTGTCAATCAGCTTGGCTATAGGTGTTGGGTAAAAGCATGGCTTCCTTTCTAGTTCATTGGATGGTGTTGGTTGTAAAGATTGATAATATCGCGCGCAATAGATGGACCGACACCATTAGTTAGATTCGTATTATGCGGGAAAACAACTGCGACTGCAATCTGCGGATTATCTGTCGGTGCATAGGCAACAGCGTTGGTATTATTGGCTTTTTGTCCGCCGTTCACGTAACTTTCGGCTGTACCGGTTTTTCCACTGATAGAGACTGCTGCCCCATTTGAAAAGGCACGACCTGTCGTAAGTGCACTTGTTCCGTGCGATACCTGGTAAAATCCTTGTTGTAGGATAGACATGTCAGACTCAGAAATATTGATTTTATTCATTTCTGTGCTGTCATTTTGCTTAATGAGTTCTCCTAGACCACCTTGTTCGTTGTTGTCGTAGATTCCTTCTACGATATGAGGAGCTAAGCGGACACCATTATTGGCAATCGTTGCTACATACTGAGCCAACTGCATTGGTGTGTAGTTATCGAACTGTCCAAAAGCATTATTTAGATAATTAGCCAAATCAAAGTCTTTAGGGATAAACCCTGTTGACTCATCTGGTAGGTCAATCCCAGTAGAAACTCCCAGACCATACTCGCCAAAAGTTGAACGTAATTTACCCATAGCAGACTCAAGATTGCTGGTTCCTACTGTCATATTAGGCTGATAGGTTTGCCCCATAATCCCTAGAGCGGTTTGGACCATGTAGGTATTAGATGAGTATTCCAATGCCTCGACAGCTGTAATCGGGAAGGATCCGTAAGAAAGGGTGTACCATGAATTGATTGGTGCAGAACCTTGAAAGACGATTGGTTGATCTGTTAAAGTTTGATTGCCTGATAAAACACCATTTTCCCAACCTGAGCTGATGGTTGCCGCCTTAACGACAGATCCTGGAACAAAAACGTTGGTCACTGTACCTAGTGAGTCTGGAGTCAATTCACCAGATTCCAGATTGTGCTTAATCCCTGACATGGCTAGAACAGCTCCTGTCTTAGGATTGAGGGCAACCGCATAGACACCTTCCGAATATTGAGCACCTCCATTAGCAAGCTCAGAATTAAAATAGCTTTTCAGAAGGCTATCCACACTATCCTGGAAAGCCAAATCAATGGTCAGTTTGATATTTTTACCCTTGCTACCTTCCTCAATATTTTCTACACTTTCCATATCTCCATGTTTGTCGAGATGAATTTCCTTAACAGTACGTTTCCCTTGTAGGACTTCCTCATATTGTTTCTCAAGGTAAGAGGTTCCAACACGGTCATTGAGAGAATAACCTTTTTTTAGATAGGCATCTACTTCCTCAGCTGGAAGACCTGACTTTTCACTTGAAACACTTCCTACGATAGAGGCCAGAGAGGTTTCAAGGACCTTGCGATCCCACGAGGTAGAGATGCTAATCCCAGGCAACTCTTTAGATGCAGAGGCGATTAGAGCGACTTGAGTATCGCTTAAGGGATCTGTTTGGATATTGCCTGTTGCAAAATTTCCAACTGCATTGAGCTGACTAAAGAGATAAATAGCCTTCTTTTCATCCTCTGTATAATTAGTTTGGCTAGAGCTAACACTCTCAACAGCATTGTTATAAAGATCCGATTCAGAAAGTTGATTACCATCAGAATCAAAACGCTTATCTTTGGGTAGGGCCTCTACCGTTTTTTTATAAACTGCTGGATCAGCTAGATAATAGTCAGCAATTTGACGTTCTGTCAAATCTGGAGAGGATACCGTCACATAAGTTAATAGTTTAGTAGAAATATCCTTTAAATCAGTCGCTGTCATCTTATTGCTTCGTGTGAAAGCAACTACTTGTTTAACCGTATTTTCTACCAAAGGTTTTCCAGCTGCATCATAGATTTCTCCACGGGCAGAACCTGTTGTAACCCGCGTCTGACTAGCAGATGCTAACTTAGCTTCATAAAAATCTTTGTTTAAGACTTGCATATAGAGCAAGCGACCAATGATTGTCATGAAGAGCAAAATAACGATCGCAAACAATAAATTAAGCCGAGTCGGTATCGAATGGCTGTTGAATTTTTCTCATACAAATCAATCTCGTTTCTAATCAAAATCTCACTCTTCATTGTACCATAATTTGATGAGAAAATTATGGAAAAAGAAAAGACTTTTCCTTTTTATCCAAAAACAAAGCATCTATGGTATAATAGAAGTAAGCGCTATATTATTTGCTGGATTTTTTATCAATAAAATTTGACAAATAGCTACAAAGGAGTCCCATGAACAAGCAAGACATCTCTACGATTATTGATCTTCACTTTGAAGAAATGACCGATTTAGAGCAAGAGATTGCCCGCTATTTTTTGCAGGCAGATACCATTCATGATGACTTGTCTTCTCAGCAGGTCACACAAAAACTTCATATTTCTCAGGCCGCTCTCACTCGCTTTGCCAAAAAATGTGGCTTTACGGGTTATCGAGAGTTCATTTTCAAATACCTACAACAAATTGACAACCTTTCAGTCCCTCAGCAGGATATGAACCCCTTGACTCAACGAGTCTTGAGAAGTTATACAAATATCCGAGAGATGTCTCAAGAGTTGATCGATGATGATCAACTGGAGCGCATCGCTCAAATGATTGATCAGTCAGAACGCGTCTATTTTTTCGGAACTGGAAGCTCTGGCCTAGTTGCACGTGAAATGAAATTACGTTTCATGCGACTAGGAGTCGTCTGTGAGGCTTTGACAGATCCTGATGGATTTGCCTGGACGACCAGTATCATCGATGAAAAATGTTTAGTGTTTGGCTTCTCCCTGTCAGGAACAACTCCCTCCATCATCGATAGTCTACTTGACGCTCAAGATATGGGGGCTAAAACCGTTCTCTTTACAAGTGTACCTAGCAAGGAGACCCAAGCCTTTACGGAAACTGTATTAGTAGCAAATCAGAGTCAGGCTTCTTACATCCAGAGAATCTCTGCCCAACTTCCGATGTTGATTTTAATCGACTTACTCTATGCCTACTTCTTAGAAATTGACCGCGAAAGCAAAGAAAAAAAATCTTTAATAGCTTTTGGGAAAACAATAAACTAAATGGCTATCGTAGAAATAGAAGGTCTAGATAAGCCTTCATCCCTTTCAAGTGAATAATCATATGAGCAACCAGCGATAAAAGTCGTTGGTTTTTAGTTTGCTCAAGTCCTATAACTGATGACTTATGCACATAGAACTCTACACCTGATTCTTGATATAAAAAAGCGAACAAGACCAGATTCTGTTCATCAGAAAACTAGTTTTGTCCGCTTTTTCTAGTTGAGATTAGCTTCTTGGTCCAATCTCTAATAGATGTTATAGCAGTTTATCTAAACAATGCTACTATCGCGATAATTTCTAACAAAATCTAAACTTCCTCAAAAGTACTTTCGAGTCCTAAAGATTTTATTCTTCGTCTTTTTTTCTTTCCCATTGCAGCCAGTCCAAGAATCGCTCCAACAGCACCTAAGGTTGCCAGTGTAGCCGTTTCTTTAGTTCCTGTCTCTGGGAGACTATGTTGACGATTTGCAGGCGCTTGATAGATATTGTCGTGTGAGCTTGCAGGAGCTACAAGAGTCTGTTCATCTTTGTATTCTGGGAGTTCATGGACAGCTGCCTCTGCTCCATTGACACCACCTGTGAACTCTGGGGCTTCTCCACGAATAGCTGCTTCTGCACCATTTACGCCACCAGTAAACTCTGGTACCTCGTTGACAGCCGCCTCTGCTCCATTGACACCACCTGTGAACTCTGGGGCTTCTCCACGAATAGCTGCTTCTGCACCATTTACGCCACCAGTAAACTCTGGTACCTCGTTGATAGCCGCTTCTACGCCATTGACATTACCAGTAAACTCTGGGGCTTCTCCACGAATAGCTGCTTCTGCGCCATTTACGCCACCAGTAAACTCTGGTACCTCGTTGATAGCCGCTTCTGCGCCATTGACACCTCCTGTGAACTCTGGTACTTCATGAATCGCTGGATCTGTTTTACCTGTTTCAACTTTCTTAGTTCCGACTAGTACAATCTCATCTTGTGGTTCTTCAACAACTTCGCGAAGTTTTTCAGTACGGCTTCCATCCAATGCTACTTCGGTGATGATACGTTCTTTACCTTCACGACCTACTTGAGACACGCTCGTTTTACCTTCTGGAAGAGTTGGATCTTCTTGCTTCACTGTCTTGAAGCCTCTTGGTTCTTCAACTACCTCAAGACTTGGTTGACTAAAGCTCAATTCTTTAACACCTTCAGCTGGCTCAGATGTTCCTTCATAAGTACCAACTTCGATGACACGATCTTGAGCTTCTTCACGTTCAACCTTAACTGTCTTACGTGTATCTCCATCTACTTCTACATAAGTCGTTACTTGACCTGCTTTACCTTCTGAAACAACTTGTTCCTTACCTTTAGCTAGGAAGGCATTCTCACGACGAACAGTATTAAAGGCGATTGGTTCTGTCGTTACTTCAAGGCTTGGTTGCGTTTGAACTAAGACCTTATCTCCTTCAGCTGGAACTGTTGAATGTTTTTACTTCCTCTTTCGGAGCGACTTGAAGTTGGTTAATAGAAGCTAGGGCGACTTGTAAAAGCTTTATCTACTGCATCTTGAGTCTTAGCTTCTTCGATAGCGAAAGCAAGAGCTTGCTCTGCCAACTCAACCAGTTTCTTCTTAGCTTCCTTATCATCACCCAACTCAGCTGTTTTACTTTTTAATGGCTTCGGACAAGCTTGCCATAGCCTTGTCGTAGTCGATGGTTGGCTCTACTGGTTTTGCTTGGTACCTCTGGTCGCGTTGGTTCTTCTGGCTTGCTTGGCTCCTCTGGTTGTGCTGGCTCTTCTGGTTTTGGATCCTCTTTCGGAGTTGCTTGAAGTTGATTGATAGCGGCTAGACCCGTTGCCAAAAGCCTTATCTACAGCATCCTGAGTCTTAGCGTCTCTGATGGCAGTAAGGGCTTGCTCTCCAAGTTCAACCAGCTTTTTCCTGTGCGACTACATCATTGACAAGTTCAGCGACTTTTTTTCTCGACTGTCTGCGACCAATTCTGCAATCGCTTTATGACGGTCAACTTTAGACTCTTCTGGTTTGCTTGGTTCTTCTGGTTTTGGATCCTCTTTCGGAGTAGCTTGAAGCTGATTAATACCAGCTAGAGCATTTTTCCAAAGCCTTATCTACTGCATCTTGAGTCTTAGCTTCTTGAATAGCTGAAACAGCTTGCTCTGCCAACTCAACTAATTTCTTCTTAGCTTCTTTATCGTCACCAAGTTCTTTAGTCTTTCTTTCAATTGCTTCTGCCAGACTTGCCATAGCTTTATCGTAGTCAAGCTTAGGCTCTTCTGGTTTGCTTGGTTCTTCTGGTTTTTGGATCCTCTTTTTGGAGTCGCTTGAAGCTGATTAATACCAGCTAGAGCATTTTTCCAAAGCCTTATCTACTGCATCCTGAGTCTTAGCTTCCTGGATAGCAGTAAGAGCTTGTTCAGCCAACTCAACTAATTTCTTCTTAGCTTCCTTATCATCGCCAAGTTCTTTAGTCTTTCTTTCAATCGCTTCTGCCAGACTTGCCATAGCCTTGTCGTAGTTCGGCTCCTCTGGCTGGTCTGGTGTCGGTGTGTCATCTGAACCGTAGTTGTCTTCTTTATCAAGGATAGCTTGTAAGGTTGTGGCTGTCAGCATCAACTCTTGCGCATTGACAGTGCTTGCGGAAAGTTGTTCTGATAATTTGTCCAAGTTTGATTTGAAGGCTTGACGCGCCTCTGGAGTGTTTTTTTCAAGGATGTTTGGTCAAATTTAGCCAATTCATCCTTCCAGTTCTTCATAGCTTGAACTAATTCTTCTTTGGTATAAAGAGCGCTATCTTCACCACGGGTGATGAACTGGTCAACTTGGATACCAATATTTCTAGAGGTATCATTTCGTTTTTGGATCCAATTGCAAGGTTACAGCATGCCAACCTTCTTCTAGACCAGTCAAACGAACGAGAGTCTGATCGCCTTGACGTGTAGTCGCTGTACCACTGAAGTACTTCTTGCCATTGACATCAGTGGCATTTCCTTGACCATCTTGATACTCAAGTTCTTTACCATCTAGAGTAACCTTGTAGATACCATGTCCAGGATCAACAAAACCTTTGATTTCAAGACCTGTTCCGTAGAAGTAAGCTGTTACGCTAGCATTTTTTTCTTTTTGCTCTTCAGTCAAACGACCAAATGATGCCCAAGACTCAGTGTTTTGATATTTACCAGAAGAATTAGTTTCATGGTGCCAACCTGGACTATAGTCAAGTTGACTGGCCTGATCATCGTGACTTACTTGATCTTTTTGAAGCAATTCAGCTTTCATTACTTGAACAGTTGCTTCAGTTGCAAATCCAAGCAAGGCATCGTCTGAGCGCTTGTCATTTTTCACTTTAAAGTCAAAGATTGAATCCGCTTGTTCAGTAAAGTCAATTGTCGGAATTGTCAAAGTCTTTTTCTGTTTCACCATCTTGGAAGGTCAAATCAGCCGTTGTATCTTTATAAACCTTACCGTGAACTCCTGTTCCTGGCTCAGTCACGACATGAACTGTCGCAACTCCTTTGCTACCACCAACACGTTTGATGGTTACAGTAACTGGTTGACCTTTTTGAACTTCATAGGTGGTTTCTTTCAACTCAAACATACCTTTACCAGCATTGTTGAGCGTGTAGATACCTTCAGTTGCAATAGCCTTGCCAGTTTTGTTGACGAGTTTGATGGTGTGTTCACCTGGAGCCAAGTCATCTGTTTCATAAACCATCTGACTACGTTTACGAGCTGCATTATTGGTTTGTACGTCCGCAACCTTTGACCATCCACGTAAACTGACATTTCACCGTGGTTTGGATCCACTGTAGATACGACATAAGCCTTAGTTCCGTTGAAACGGTAGGTTACGCTTGCATCTTTTTGGTTAGTCCACATAGATGTTCCGCGGATACCTTCAGATTCGTCATACCAAGTTGTATTTTCTTTATCAGCTGTTGTATTTGAATGGTAGTCCAATCCAAGAGGGTAACCATCTGTCTTCTCGATACTGCTTGGAGTCTTATAAACAGAGAAGTTTGTCAAAATAGGAGTCGCTTGTGCACCAGTAATAGTCACACGAATCTTTTGTGCTTCTACTGGTTGACCTTGGATAAGGCGACGATAACCAACGGTTGAGCCTTCACCGTATGGTACCCAACGACCATTGAGTTCAACTTCAACCTTGAATCCTGAAATACGTTGACCTTTAGCGATATCTTCTTTGAGTTCAATCACGTCAAAGCGTCTCTTTTGACCAAGATCGACAGTAAATTCACCTGTCTTAGCATCATTTGCTAGTGCCCAGCTAGTATCATCCTTACCATCTGTCAAGTGACTTGCTTGATACAAGTGATTCTTACGAGTAGAGCTTGCAGTTACAGTTGCACCTTTAGCAAAGTCAGTCGCATACATTTGATCCAAGGTTGCGCGAAATTCTTTCAAACGCGCCACGTCTGCATCTGCGAATTTACCTTCTTTATTAGGTGGAATATTAAGGAGAAGTGGCGTTCCCCGACCAACAGACTTGAAGTAGATGTCCATCAAATCTTTGATTGATTTTGGTTGTTGATTGTCATGGTAGAACCAACCTGAACGGATAGAAACGTCTGCTTCACCGACTGAGTACATATCACCATCTGGGTCCCCGTGGTTGAGATAGTCATTTCGAACATCATCAGTGATTTTAGCTTTCTTGACCTTATGCCAAACTGGATCTCCTGCGATACCACGTTCATTACCAATCCAACGGACACTTGTCGGTTGAGCAGAGAAGATGGCGATATCTCCTTCAGCTTCCTTGATGTACTTGAACCACTCATCAAAGGTATAAGTTACTTTTTGAGCTCCGCTACCACGCGCACCGTCCATCCAGACTTCGATAAATTTACCATTGTTTCCGTATTTAGGATTTCCAAGGATTTCCTTGAGTTGGTTGAGATAGTATTCGTTATACTCTTTCTCAGTTGCAACATGATATTTAGGGTTATTAGCATCCCATGGTGATAGGTAAACACCCATATTCATGTCATACTTAGTCGCTGATTTAGAGATTTCTTCGAGAAGGTCTCCCTTACCATCTTTCCATGGACTAGCGACCACCGTGTGGTCTGTATATTTAGATGGATAAATCACAAAACCGTCGTGGTGTTTTTACAACCATGATTGTTCGTTTGAATCCGGCATCCTTCAAAGTCTTAATCCACTGGTCTGTATCAAGGTTAGTTGGGTTAAAGTTTTTGAGGATTTTTCTCTACCGTTCCCCCACTCAGAGTTGGTATAAGTATTCATACCATAGTGGATGAAGGCACCAATTCTTCCTTGTGGTAGTCCAATTGAGCCTTGCTTGGCAGTGGTCCATAAGCGCAATTTCTGTTTCTTCATCTTTTTGGATCCACTACTGGAGTGACTGGTGTTACTGGTTTTGGATCTTCAATTTTTTTCGTATTCAAAAAAATAACTTGGTTCGCTCCTTTGTGTTGGATGGTAGCTTCTTGACTTGCATTTACTGCACGGTAGCCTGCAATTTCTTTTGGCTTGGAATGTGTGAACAAAGGAAACTTCATATTCTTTCCCTTCGTTGTTGTCCACAGTTGCAGGTGCCAATTCTTGATCTGTACCTTTCAAGCGGTAACGAACGTCGAAGGAACCTTTATTGACCTTATAAACAACCTTGATGACGCGTGTTCCTGCAGGAGCCTTGCTCACAACGCTATAATCATCTCCCCAAGCATCTTTCAGTTGCTTGTTGACAGCTTTTCCGTCAATTGAGACAATCTCATATTTGTCTTTATTCTTCTTGTAGAAGTCGGTCTTCTCAATTTCTGTTTTATAGTTATAGTCAAATTGAGCTCCAACTTCTGTCTTTTTCAACAAAAGTATCGTTTTTCTTTGACTGGATTATCTTTCTGGTCTACGTGTTCGATAACAACTCGTCCATATTCAACACCTTCAAGAAGAGTTGCTACACCACTTTCATCGAAAGAGTACTTGTTTTCACCGATTACTGCCGTCTCATTTCTGAGCATTTTCCCCTCTGGAGTGAAATAATAACGGCTACCATTATCGCCTTGATACCAGCCTTTAACACCGTATTTATCAATGATGCCTTTAGCCCATGCTAGTTGTTCTGGTGAGAGAACAAGCCCTCCTCCAAAGCGGTCTTTCAGCGATGTTCATATTGTCAACAGTACCACGTTGGTGAATACCGATAACTTTACCTTCACCGTTGATAATACCGCCACCAGAAAGACCTGATACAGAAGTCAAACGATAAGTAACACCAACTGTTCCCTTATCATCATACTTTTCAGTACCTTTAACAACACCATCAGCCTTATACAATTGACCAGGTACGATTGGTTCTTTCAATTCTGGAGAAGTAGAATCTGTTGGGTAGCCGATCGTGCTAACTGGCTCACCAGGGTTATAGGTACGGTATTCAGCTAAAGGAGTAAAGGTTGCAGCCTTATTTGGGCTTGCAATCTGTACTGGAACTGGAGCCACAACCAAGGCTAGGTCATTTTTGTACCCTTCACCAAACTTTTCTTTATTCCAGAAATGGATGTCCTTTTTCTTGGAACAAAAACAGTTTTTTTCCTGAAGTTGGTAAAGAATTATTCTTAGCAGAATTTGAGCCAACATTGTAGTAGAACTTAGCGGTATCACCACCTAAGATATTACCAGCATTGGTTTCGGCATCCTTCTTCAAGAAATTATGAGCTACTGTCAACATGATATTTGGAGCTACAAAGATACCAGAACCTGAATTGAGGTAACGCTGAGTTCCACCGTCTGCTAGAGGTGAACTGAAGATTGTGTAAATCATGGTAGCTGATGTAGCTGGTTGACCCTCATAATTGATATGTTTCAGGTCTTGTCCGCCATTGATAATGGCTCTATTTTTCTTTTTTCACCTTCAGATGGAGCCACTTCTGTAGGTTTCAAAATGCTCTTAGTCTCTACTTGTGGACTTTCTTTCTCTGAAACAATGGCTGAAGTGTCCAGTTTTTTTCACTGGTGTATCAGGATAAGCACGGTCAGGGATTTCTTCAGGGAGCAAATCGCCAGCCACTTCAGCAGTTTTTCCCTTCCTCTGCCACTTTCTCGACAGCAGGTTCTGTTTTTTTCAGCTACTTCTTTGACAGCTTCTAGAGTTTCCGTGCTTGTAGTCGCTACTTCTTTTGCTTGACCATCCACTTCAAGTTTTGGTTCTGTCACAAGTTCACTAGCCGCAACATTCCCAGAAGCAAAAAAAGCAAGACCAACTGCGACAGAAGCAACACCAACAGTCAGTTTACGAATACTAAATATTCTACCTTTTTTTCTAAAAAAAATATTGTTTCATCAAATACTCCTACTATTCTAGAGCAGTCAGCTACTGCCCAAGCCCAGCTTTAGCTGGCGACATTTTTTGTTTGATTCCCTAGCTTAAAACTCTGCTCCTAAGCTATTTATTTTTGGGTAAGTCCTTTTAGAGAAATCGCTTACATTTTTTGAAAATAAAATAAGGCTCAAATTAGCAAAAATTTTGCCTAGAGTTTCTGCAGTATAATAAATATACTATATTATCTTGAAAAATGCAAGGGCTTTCAAAAAGTTTAACTAGATTTTTTTACTGAATGTTTTTTTGCCACTATATACCACTAAAAAAATCCTAAAGTGGCAAGGCCAGCTTAGGATTGTTTTGTTTTTGAAGTGATAGTATGCACCAAGCATACCTGCAGTATTTTGATGATGCGCAAATTCTAATCTTGTTTTTTCCGCTAGACTTGGAACAAGCGCATTTTTTAGAGCTTTACGAATTTTTGGTTTCAAAATCGCTTCCTGCCCCATAATACCACCACCTAGTATAACAACCTCAGGATTGGCAACATAACAAATGTTAGCAAGACCTTTCCCAAGATAGTCTCACCATACGGTCAATTCCCTCCATACAGAGTTTATTGCCTTCTGTAGCTTCTTTGAAAATTCTACGACCATTCCAATGAGCCACTTCCTCATCATGAGCCTTGGCTACATACTCAACCAAGGCAGTTGTAGAAGCTAGATCTTGGAAGTCTCCATCTTGCATGTGCATGTAGCCAACTTCACAGGCAGAATTACTAAAAGCCATGGAAAACTTGGCCATCAATGATTAAGCAACCACCGATACCTGTTCCAATGGTCAGACATAGCGTTATTCCTGCACCTTTTCCAGATCCAGAAACCGCTTCTGCTAACCCTGCGCAGTTGACATCATTTTTCAATCTCACATGGAATTCCAAAACTTCCTTCAATTTCCTTTTTTTAAATTGGGTTCCGGCATAATTTGGAATCTGTGGACCTGCATAGAAAAATCTCACCCTTTATCAGGGTCAACCATTCCCGCAGAGGAAATGGCGACACCTGACACTGGACCTTTTTCGAGATAGCTAGCTACGATATCTTTTGTCTTTTGTAAGATGTGGGGACCACCCTTGTGAGCCTCAGTCGCTACTTCGTGAGACTCTACAAGTTGTCCATCTTGGTCAATCAAACCGTATTTGATATTAGTTCCACCAATATCAATTGCAACATAATTAGTCATAAAGCCTCCTATTGATTAGAGGAAACGCTCCTTAGTTTCACGAATCAATTGAGCATACGCTTCTACAACTGGACGATCTTCTTCGGTCACTGGTGTAAGTGGAGAACGAACTGATCCGATATTAAGTCCTTCATTGATTTTTCAAGACTTCTTTGATAACACCGTACATGTTTCCATGTGCGACAGTCAATTTTTCCAATGATAGCGTTGATTGCATATTGCAATTCACGCGCTGTTTCTAGGTCTTTTTCCGCAATCAATTGGTTGAGTTTCAAGAAGAGTTCTGGCATAGCACCATAAGTACCACCGATACCAGCTTTTAGCACCCATGAGACGTCCACCAAGGAATTGTTCGTCTGGACCATTAAAGACGATATGATTATCACCACCAAGACTTACAAAAGTTTGGATATCTTGAACTGGCATTGAAGAGTTTTTTTAACACCGATGACACGTGGGTTTTTTTCAACATTTCTGTGTAAAGGCTTGGAGTCAAAGCAACTCCTGCCAATTGAGGAATGTTATAGATAACATAGTCTGTATTTGGTGTCACTGCACTGATGTCGTTCCAGTATTTTTGCTACTGAGTACTCAGGCAAACGGAAGTAAATTGGTGGGATTGTTGCGATAGCATCTACTCCCCAAGCTTTCAGCATGGCGAGCAAGCTCGATACTATCTTTAGTATTGTTGCAAGCCACGTGAGCAATGATGGTCAATTTACCTTTAGCAACAGCCATGACTTCTTCCAAGATCAACTTGCGGTCTGCTACACTTTGGTAGATACATTCACCTGAAGAACCGTTGACATAAAGTCCTTGAACACCTTTATCAATAAAGTATTGCACCAAAGCACGAGTTCGTTCTGGGCTTACTTCTCCCTCATCATCATAACATGCGTAGAAGGCAGGAATAACACCTTCATATTTTTTTAAATCTGACATAGATTTCTCCTAAGATTTCTTATTTTCTGCTCTGAGCAGATGATTTTTTACTATTTTAGTATACACCTTGTAAAAAGCGCTTTCAATACATCTCAGCCACTTAGATTTTAATTTCTATTCATCTCCCATAGCGTTTCTTGTTTGAAAGTAGTTTCATATCGTTTTCAATCTGCTTGATATTTAGCAAACAATTTTTCCATTAATCCAGCTTGGCAAAAGGCAAGAAGACCAAAGCCAAAGAGTAGAAACGCTGAACCACCAAGTACTAGAGTAAAACCTGATAGATAGAGAAGCATAATGATTAACAAAATAATCGCAAGCATCAAGAAGAACCACACGAAATTAAAGCTAACTAAGAGCAAGCCCTTTTGGAGTGCTTCTTTCCAAGTCAAGTCATAACGCGCTGCAATAGGATAGCTAGCCAACATAACTAGGGTTAAAAATATCAGAATTCCCAAGCAAATGGCTTTAATGAGCTGGAAACCTAGGCCTGTTTGCCCCCAGAATAGAGACAAATCAACTACACTAATTAGAAAAATTCCTAGTTCCAACAAACCTAACTGGAGACCTAATTTCAAATTTTGCTTAAAGGCTCTCATATATGTTTTAAAAACTGGAACACGACGACTACTCTTAACTTCGAAGATTGTCTGATAGAGACTAATTTTTGCTACTCCGATTGTCACAATAGGCAAACAAGACACAACAAAGAGTAGGTTAACCGTCACGATATCTAAAACCTTCTCACAAAATCGCATAAGAAAGTTATCCGTATCGAATGCCGCCTTGAGTAATCCAGATCCTTTCTGTGCCATTGTTCGCTCCTCCTAACTTACTAATCAATTAAAATTTTAAACAAATGTTTGCGAACCTTGTCTTCCATGCCAGCATAACCATTTGGCTGATGAGGTTCCCCTGGAAAGAAAATCGCAAAGTTGTGATAACCCAATAAAAGTGGGTATTGTTCATGACAGTGGACGAAGCCGATATCACTTGCCTCGTCAAAAGCTACTGCCTCGTCTTTAACACGAGACCCATAGCTTGAATACTCATGACCCTCTACCAATAAATGCAAGTCTGCATAGTTTTTATGATGCTCAAAGCGATCATTTTCTTCTTGGTTAAGGACATTTTCTTGTACAACTAGAAAGACCTTATCTCCGTCAATCTCATATTTCCCAAGTTCAAAAGACTCTTTTCGATGCTCGTAGAGATAATCAATGGCCTTATCTAGATTTGGATGAATCCCTTTATAAAAGGTGATATTTTTTTAAATCATCAAAAATCATAGTAATTCCTTTACTTGATTGTTAGCTTCAGACAAGAAATGTCTGGCTAGTAAGTTTATAAGTGTCTAACAAAACTTCATGAAGTAAGCAACTCCTCTCCATTTTGTAGACACTTATATATCCTGTATTCTCTTAGTCTATCAACTATACTTCTGCATACTGATAAACAGATTGTACTATATTCGATTTTTCGCAGAGTACTATCCTTTGACAGCTCCCATAGTAATACCTTGAGTGAAGGATTTTTTTGGAAGACAAGGAAGACTGTTACGATTGGCACAGGCTGCAAGGGCGAGACCTGCCATGATTAATCCATAGTTAGTTGCCATCTCGGCCTGCATAGTTGCAACCCCGAGTGAGATAGTCAAGTTTTTGACGTGAAGTCAACATTACCAATTGCATGAAGTAGTCATTCCAAGTATTGATGAAGGTAAAGATTGCAAGAGCCGCAAATCCAGGTTTCACAATAGGAAGGCTACGCTCCAGAATGTACGAATCTCACCGCATCCATCGATTTTTAGCAGATTCGAGCAATTCTGTTGGAATGTTTTTCACTGAACTGTTTCATGAGGAAGACCCCAAATGGCCATCCGATCAAAGGCAAGATAACTGCCCAAAGAGTGTCATGGATTCCCATGAAGTTGACGATACGTACCAATGGTACAAGGACAACTTGTTTTGGAAGAGCCATGGCTGCGATAAAGATTGCAAAGAGGATGCGTTGACCGTAGAAACGTTTCTTAGCCAATACATAGCCTGCTAGGGATGAAGTTGCACAAACCAAGAACATGGTTACCAAGGAAATGAAGACTGAGTTCCACATCCATTGCAAGGCTGGGTTTTGCACCATCAATTGTTGGAAGTTCTCCATAGTTGGAGCTTTAGGGAACCATTGTGGTGGAATCATAATGGTATCCGGTTGTGATTTGAATGCACCCGTCAAGATCCAGTAGAATGGAAAGATGAAGAGTACAGTCAACAAGAGCAAAATGATAGTTGAAATAACAGTGAAGGCTGTTAAAGGTTTCTTTTGTGTAGATTGCATAGCTGTCTCCTTTCTCTTAGTATTCTACGTCGTTTCCAAGCACTTTGAATTGAACAAAGCTTACGATAGCAATCATGATTGCCAAGAAGACACCGATGGTATTAGCATAACCGTATTCTGTCAATTGGAAGGCTTTTTCGTAAAGGTAGTACATAAGTGTACTTGTTGAGTAGTTTGGTCCACCAGATGTCAAAAGCTGAATGAGGGCGAAACACTGGAATGAGTTAATCGTTGTGATGATTGCGATATAAAGAGTTGTTGGAAGCAGACTTGGCCATTTAATCTTCCAGAAAACTTGAAACTCAGTAGCGCCATCAACACGCGCCGCTTCAACAAGTGAATTGTCAATATTTCCCATTGCCGCGATGTAAAGGATAATCGGTTGACCAACAGAAGTTGTCAAAAGAATAATCATAATCGCAAGCAAAGCCCAGTTTTTATCTCCGAGCCAAGAAATGTTCTGGCTGATAATGTTGCTCGACTTAAGGACAAAGTTCAAAATACCTGACAGTGGATCGTAGATCCATTTCCAAACAACCGTAACAGCAACACTACCAGTAACAACAGGTAGGAAGAATACGAAACGGTAGAAAGATCTAGCAACCGCATTTTGTTGGTAGGTTTGTGATGCCACAAAGAGTGAGAAGAGTACAACGACCGGTACAGATCCGATAACCAAGATAACGGTGTTGATCAAAGATTTTGTAAAGACAGGGTCTTTAAACATGCGGATGTAGTTGTCCAATCCCACAAACTCAAAGCTAGTCATCGAGTAGTTAAAGAAACTAGTGATGAAGCCCATGATCATTGGAGCTAAGACGAAGACGGTAAAGAAGATTAATACTGGTGCTAAGAATGCGTAGGAAATAACTGTTTCCCGCATACGGATTTTATTGACTTTCACAGTCGGCACCTCACTTTCAAATAGTTTTTGTTTTTTTGATTGTCGTCTGACATTGATGTAAAATCAAAATGAAATTTTTTCCAAGAAAAGCCTATGTAAGAACTTCATTTTAATTTTGACCTGTCAGTTTCTTACATTTTTTAAACAAAACTCCCCCTTTTCTTACACAGATGTGCACAGGGAAAAGGGGGATTTTTACTTTTTATTTAGGGCTTATTGTTTAGTCGCTTTTTGATTGTTTCATTCGCTTTTTTTCAGTAAATGCCTTCAAAGTCGCAGACAGGTTCTTGGTCACCATTAGATACTGCTTGCAACATTGGGAACCAAAGAGTTCTCATTTCAGCAAATCCGTCGATTGTGTTGTAGTATGGTGAGTAGTATTGAGTCCAACCACTGATTGTTTCCATACGTTTGTCATCGTAAAGTTTACCAAATGAAGTACGAACTGGGAATGCTCCTGTACGAACTACGTCTTTAGGACCCCACTCTTTATCATCAGCGATGAATTGGATGAATTTCTTAGTCATGACAACTTTCTTTTTCATCTTTGTTGTTAAATACTGCAAATCCGTTTACAAGGTATTCAAGAGCTGGTTTGCCTGAGTCAGATGGGAATGGTACTTCTACCACTTCAACTTTACTTGCTTCCAAAAGTTTAGCTTGGATACCGTTTTGAGCTGGTGCCCAAAGGATTGTGTATGAAGTTTGACCGTTTGCAAAGTTTTGGATGTCTGCTCCACCGTCAAATTGTGAACCGTTGTTCAACAAACCATCTTTGATCCAGCTTGATGCTTTTTCAAGACCTTTGACAAATTTAGGATCGTCAGTTGTATATTTAGTTACTTCTTTATCAGTTACAGAACCGCCGTAAAGGTTAGAGATGAAGGCACGTGTTCCTTGGTCTCCCCCTTGACCAGAACTGAACAATGAACCTGGAGTATATCCTTTATCTTTGAGCGCTTTCAAAACTTTTTCAAAGTCGTCTGTTGTCCAACCTTCTTTAACAAGGTTAGCTACACCAGCGTCTTCCAACATTTTCTTGTTCATAGCCATGTAGAATGGTGCAGAACTGATTGGATACATGTAAGCTTTATCGCCAGCTTTACTTGCTTGTACGATGTTTTCGTTGTTAACATCTTTTACAAATTCATCTGTAAAGAGGTCATTCAACTCAGCCAATTTACCATTTTTACCGTAATTGATGATACGACCTGGTGCATCGAAAAGTACATCTGGAGCTGTACCAGCTTCAATAGCTGTTGTGATTTTTTCTGGTCCAGATTTGAAGTCGATTGTTTCTAGTTTAACTTTGATATCTGGATTTGCTTTTTCGAAAGCTTCGATGATAGATTTTTCATAAGTTCCAACACCGTCCCCAGATTTTTTTCTTGAGTAAATACTGGGAATGCCCACCAAGTAATTTCTGTTGTTGCTCGCATCGCCTGATTTGGCGAGCATCTTTGTTAGCGTCTGATTTGCCACAAGCGAGAAGTGATAGAACCGCAGACACCCGCAAGTACTGTACAAGCTAGTTTTCTAAATTTCATTTGTATTCTCCTAAATGATGTTAAGCGTATCCGAATCGGATAAAGAGCAATGTCGACTTTGTATACGTTTTCATTTCTTCCTACTAATCAACCACTCTCCTCGTTTTTTATATTATGTTACTTAAGACCGGCAACGAAGCGTTCCGTAATCTCTTTTTGGTCTAGTAATAGCGCCACCTACAACGATGCCTCGCACTCCATAACCTAGGATTTGCTTAGCTTGTTCTGGTGTATGAATTTTTCCTTCAGCAATGACGTCCACCCCTGCGTCGCAGAGTTTTTTGATGAGTTCAAAATCTGGGCCATCCACTTTTGGACTGTAAGAAGTGTAACCTGATAGAGTTGTACCGACAAAGTCAATTCCTGCCTCTACTGCTGTTAAGCCTTCTTCAAAGGTACTTGTATCCGCCATCAATAATTGATTTGGATATTTTTCCTTCACTTGGCGAATAAATTCTTGAATCTCTAAGCCGTCATAACGTTCACGCTTAGTACAGTCAAGAGCAATTACTTCGATATCAAGCGCGCTAATTCATCCACTTCCTTCATTGTAGCAGTAATGAAGGGTTCTTGTGGTGGATAGTCTCGCTTGATAATCCCGATAATTGGAAGGTTTGTAACTTCCTTGATTTCCTTGATATCTCGGACACTGTTTGCCCGAATACCAACCGCTCCACCTTGCTCTGCTCGCTTTGACTAGCAAGGGATTACTCCTCCCGCTTCTGTGTAGAGCGGTTCATGAGGAAGAGCCTGGCAAGAAACAATGATCCCATCTTTAATCTGTTCAATCAAAGCTTCTTTACTAATTTGTGGCATCCACTTTCCTCCTTTTCTTTTTCTTGTGCTTATGTGACTATTATAGCTCATTATTAAAACGCTTTCAATATTTTGTACTAGAATAGATTGAAGTTTCAAAACAATTTTATGCAACAATTCATCCTGAAAGTAGTTTCAGACGTTTGAAATCCCGTCCAGTACCTCTCAAAGCCTTGAAAACATCCCTTTTTACTCGTAAAAAGGCAAGAAAAAGGCCGTAACACCTTCTGGTTACGACCCTTTCTATTAAAGAGCAAGTTTCTCTATAAAACCTTTAAGTTTATCTATTGCACTAATCTTCTTTTTTCTTGCCCATGGCGAACATGCCCAGAAGCATCCCCGTAAGTCCTACACTTGCAAGAGTTGCAGCATCTTCACTTCCAGTTTCAGGAAGATCTTGCTGACGTGTTGCAGGTGCTGCTGGTGCCTGATAGGTCTTGTCTTGTGACATAGCCTGAACCACAATCTCTTGCTCACCTTTGAATTCTGGGACTTCATGGACTGCGACTTCTACACCATTGACACCGCCTACAAATTCTGGAGATTCTGCTTTTTGTCGCTTCTACTGCGTTCACACCACCTGTAAATTCTGGTTGTTCATGAACCGTCGCTTCTACACCATTAACTCCACCTACAAATTCTGGAGCATTGGCTATGCGCTTCCTCGCCATTGACACCGCTATTGAATTCTGGTACTTCATGTACGGTCGCTTCTGCACCGTTGACAGCTCCTTCAAAGGCTGGATTCTCAGGAGTGACAAGACTGTCGATGTTGACACCACCGCTAAATTCTGGTTGTTCATGAACTGTCGCTTCTACACCATTGACACCACCTGCAAATTCTGGAAGTTCTACTATCGGTGTCGCTTCTTCACCTACTGTACCAATAGGTTCAGTATACTCTGGGAGCTCCGTTACAGCCGCTTCACTACCATTGACTCCACCAGTAAATTCTGGAAGTTCAGCAGTCGCGACTTCTACACCATTAACACCACCTGTGAATTCTGGTACTTCGTTAACAGTCGCTTCACTACCATTGGCGACTCCAGGAATACCTGCTCCTTCAAGACTCACTGGAAGGTTGTGCATACTCGATCGCTCCAGAAGCAAGTCCAGTTATCTCCTGACCTAGATCTGACTTATCTATTGTGAATAGCAAAGTCTTAGTATCATACTGGGTCATGAAGTTTACTTTTTTACCATTTGCCAACTGAAGTGTTGGTACTTTGTTGACTAGAACTTCTGAATCAAACTCTACTGCAAGAATTCCTGGCCATTTTTCAATAACATTTTTAACTTTGGCTTCTTTAGGAGAAATTCTTTCCTTCGTTAAGAAATCCCAGTTGAATTTCTTGAAGGATAGAGTATAAGGATTGCCACCAGCTTCATGATGTTCATACAAGAGACCAAATTCTTTTGGTCCGATCTGTTGAAGTGAGTTATAGGCATACTCCCCTTCTTGAATCAAATGATGATGCAACCAAGTCAACTCGCCATCTTCTTCTACGCGAGCTACTCGAATATAACCATTCTTACGACCTGGGCCATTGGCATTTGCTAGAAGGATGTACTCTTTACCATCTTGAACCGTATGAGTCGCCGCCATTTGAACATAAACATCTGGCACATCATAGCGCGCTACATAGTTGTCCCATGTAATACCACCGTCATGACTTGTCGCAACCTGCAAATCACCAGTCAAACCACGCATAAAGAGTTTCAACTGACCATTGTTCAACTGAACAACAGAAGCTTCTGTATTTGAGCGTAGTAATTGTTCATGTTGCTTGAATCAACTACTGTGCCATCATAAAGTGTACGGTTGTCATTGACACCGCCACCCATATGCCAAGTCTTACCATGGTCATCTGAGTAGATGATGCGAGACGATTGAGATCCGTTGAGGTGGTTTGTTCTGTTTGTCGTATAAACAGGGACAACAATACGACCTTTATGAGGTCCATTCTGGAGGGTAATTCCCACTCCAGGTCCCACACCTAAGAATTTCATCCAATCAGCTTTGACCATTGGAGTAATATCTTGTGGCGCAGACCAAGTTTTACCATCATCATCACTGTAAGACATCCATAGGTAGCTGTCTTTAGCAATTCTAAATGGAGATGTTTTATTGCTTGTAAAGTAGATATTGCCTAGCAGCTGATCTCCCTGATAAAGATCGCCTTTATCACTATAAGCAGGCTTGACAGGATTTACAACAACACGGTAATCCGTTGCCTGACCATCTGGTGTGTAGACAACACCATCTTCACGAATAGTATAAGCTCCATTTTCTCCTTCACGGTATAGAATTTGATAAGTTTTTCCATCGATTTCTTTGTAGGCCTCTTCTTTTTGAGAAGACATACCAAAGATACCTTTCCCTTCTGGGAACATATCATAGACTGAGAAGATACGCTTGGTTTCAGTATCTTGAACCAAGACCATGTCGATATTTACTGGTGAACCAACAGATGGATCATTGGCTTTTGGGTTGTCACGAAGATTGGTAAGAGTGATGCGATCGCCCCATGTTTTCCCCTTATCTTCACTTCGTTTGACGACCATACCGATGTCGCCCCAGTCATAGTGGTGCAAACGACGTTCATCAGCTCCAGCAATCAGAGTTCCCTTGTCAGTCTTAAGGAGGGCTGGAATACGATAGCTATTAATACCATCTGGATTTGATTGCCCATTTTTACCAGCTTCAAAGACATCCTTTTTATCTGTTATCTCAGCTCCTTCTGGAAGCTTTTTCTCTAATTCGGATCTTTCAAATAGGTAGCTACGATTTTGAACTTCTTCTGGACTCAAGGCACGATCGTAAACAGTTAGATTACGAACTTGTAAGCCTGCCCCCCAAACCATACTTCCAGCACGATTTGTGGAACCAATTTGCATATGATTTACATCAGGCATATCTTTGATAAAGCGTCCTGATTTCTTACTTGTTCGTGACAAGACTCCGTTTACATAGAGACGAACTTGCCCATCTGGAGAATCTGCACTTGGTCTTTCAACTGTAAAGGTTACTGAGTTCCACTGACCTGGTTTGACTGTTAATGGTGCGTCTGTGTATCGATCATAAAATTGGTCGCCGTTTTGATCGCGGCCCTCAATCAAGGCAACGTTGTTATACACAGCCATTGTAAAGTATTCATTTCTTACCTTATCACTTGATACTGAGAAAAGGTTGTAAAATGCTGGTGCAGAGGCATCTGGTTTGAACTCCATATGAATGGTCGCATTTTTGAAGCTGTTTCAGTTTGTCCAATTGCTCTGTCAAATCAATTCTATTGCTATTTGCAAGCATTAGTCTCTACATCTTCCTTTTCAAGAACAGTATTGACATTTTTCCAACTCTCTAGCATAGTAATCACGTGGAAGCGAAGCTGGATCTTTTTCGGTTTCTCTAGTTGCTTTCTGCCGTTTCTGCTGTTGCAGTTGTCTCTGTTGCAGTTGTCTCTGTTCCAGTATGTGCTTCTGTAGATGTATGTGTGACTGTATCTACCCCATTAGACTCAGTAACATTCTTTTCAACGATCTCTACTTTTTCAGTCTGTTCCTTTTCGATACCAAGCTCAGTGGTCTCTTTACTAGTAACCGCTGATTCTTGAGCTAATACTGGTGACGCACCGAAAACAACTGCTCCAATCACAACCGAAGCTGTCCCAACTGCAAATTTACGAATTCCATATCGTTGTTTTTCAAAATGACTATGTTTCATTTCTTGTCCTTCCACCCCGAAAATAAAGCGCTTTCTTTTTTTGCTTAAAAATTTTTAGTCCCACTGACTAAATTTCGAAAAATAATATCTTTGACGAATGAGTCACCCTCATTCTTTTTATGTTTTTCTCACGCTGTAACGAACATTCATCTCTTTTCATTACTTCGTTAAACAGAGAATTTGCTTCTCCTTTCATTTTTTATCCTACCTACATTATATAATAAATTTTCATATTTTTTTAGATAGATTAATATATAACGGATTTTTACTTTCAATATTGTGGTCATATTTTTTTATTTTTTTCTGAAACTACTTTCTGATTTTTTGAGTAAATTCTTCGCTTTGATTGCCCTACATTTGAGGAGCATATTTTTATGAAGCGATATTTTTCGATAGACCTAGCATTACACTTCTTCTACCTCTCTTTTAATTCCTAGTCCCAATAATTCCCAAATAAAAAGAGTGTGGGACAGAAATCGGTAATTCGTTAGAATTCAATTTCGTCGTCCCACCTCCGCACAGTTGAGTAGGGCTGTAAAACTGATGAAATTAGCGTAGTAGAGCCCACTCAACCACTGCGTCTTGCTCGACAACTAAAGATAATTGAGAGACTAGGACTTTTGTCCCAGCCTCTCCTTCTTATGCAAGATCAAATTTCTCAATGAAATTTTTTTCAGTTTTTAGCTATTTTATTAATCTTCTTTTTTTCTTGCCCATGACAAACATGCCCAGGAGCATTCCTACAAATCCGACAGAGGCAAGAGGAGCAAGATCTTCACTTCCTGTTTCAGGGAGGAGATGTTGATGCGCCGCAGGAGCTTGATAAGTATGTACTTGTGACATAGCCTGAGTCACAATAGACTGGTCACCCTTATACTCTGGAACTTCATGAACCGTCGCTTTCTACTCCATTCACACCGCCTTCATAGGCTGGAAGTTCTGAACTTGTCGCTTCGACTGCATTAACGCCACCTTCATAAGCTGGAAGTTCTGAGCTTGTCGCTTCGACCGCATTAGCGCCGCCTTCATAGGCTGGAACTTCATGAACCGCCGCTCGGTACCATTGACGCCACCTTCGAACTCTGGACTATCTGCTTTTAGTCGCTTCTACCGCATTAGCACCGCCTTCATAGGCTGGAAGTTCTGAACTTGCCGCTTCTACTGCATTAACGCCACCTTCATAGGCTGGAAGTTCTGAGCTTGTCGCTCGACTGCATTAACGCCACCTTCATAAGCTGGAAGTTCTGAGCTTGTCGCTCGACCGCATTAGCGACGCCTTCATAGGCTGGAACTTCATGAACAGTCGCTTCGGTACCATTGACGCCACCTTCGAACTCTGGACTATCTGCTTTAGTCGCTTCTACTGCATTGACGCCGCCTGAACTCTGACTTCTGCCTTAACCTCTCGCCATTGACACCATAAAAGGTGCCAGTTGGTAGTCAGATCCTTTTAATTCACCTGCAATCCAACTTTTTCCATTATAATATCCGCTTTTATAAAGAAAGAGCCTGTAACAAATCATCACAGACTCTTTCAATCTACTATCTTTTATTAGATACCTTTAAGATTTAATTGTGCATTAACCTTCTTTTTCTTAGCCATACCAAATAATCCTAGGAACATTCCAACAAGTCCGAGAGATACTAGAGAAGTTGAAACTTCACTTCCTGTGTCTGGGAGGGCAGGTTGGTGTGGATTGAGCTGCAGGAGCTTGGTAAGTCTTATCTTGTTGTGCCACTAGAGTTACAAGTGGTTGATCCTCGCTCTTATATTCTGGAACTTCATTGACTGCAGCTTCGACTGTATTAACTCCTCCTACGTATTCTGGAAGTTCATGCTTGAGAGCCTCAACTGCATTCACACCACCCACGAATTCTGGAACTTCATTGACTGCTGCTTCGACCGCATTAATTCCTCCCTACGTATTCTGGAAGTTCATGCTTGAGAGCTAGAACAGAGTTGATTCCGCCTACAAACTCAGGCAATTCATTCTTAAGCGCTTCAACTGCATTCACGCCACCCACGAATTCTGGAACTTCATCGACCATGGCTTCCTCACCGTTCACACCACCTTCAAAGGCTGGCACATCATGAACGGCTGCTTCCTCGCTATTCACACCACCTGAGAAGTCTGGCACATTATGAACGGCTGCTTCCTCACCGTTGACACCACCATCAAAGGCTGTATCCTCATGAACTGTACCTTCACCATTGACTGCACCTGTAAATTCTGGAACTTCATGGATTTCTGCTTTTTGCGCCATTTTTCCCCACCAGGGACTCCTGCACCTTCAAGACTTACAGGCAAATTATGCATGCTCTCAATTGCACCATCAATGATTTCTGTAATTTCTTGACCAATATCTTCCTTGCTAGCTGCAAATAACAAGGTTTTTGAATCATACTGCGTCAAGAAGGTAGCAAAATTCCCATTTGCCAGTTTAAGAACTGGTGGTTGATTCACCAATACTTCTGAATCAAATTCTAAAGCGATAACATTTTTGCTCATCTCCACAGCATTTTTCACAGTTGCTTTTGTTGGAGAAATTCTATCCTTGCTTAAGAAATCCCAGTTGAATTTTTTATAAGACAAGGTGTATTCATTTTGAGTGGCAGTTGCATGCTCATAAAGCAAACCAAATTCACCATTTTCAAGATCTTGCAAGGAGTTATAAGCAAATTTACCGCTTTGAATAGGATTGTGCTTGAGCCAAGTCAAATCTCCGTTAGCTTCCACTTGTGCCAAGTGTACCAAACCATTGTAACGTCCTGGACCACCTGCGTTGCTGAGGATGATATATTCCTTACCATTTTGCACAGTGTGAACAGCAGACATTTGAACGTAGACATCTTTGACATCCGCATAGCGCTTCACATCTTTTTCCCAAGTTGCTCCACCATCTTTACTTGTAGCAACTTGAAGATCACCGGTTAAGCCACGCATGAAGAGTTTTAGATCTCCGTTATTCAACTGAACAACAGTTGACTCCGTATTTTGAGCACCTGGATTATTCATGGTTGAAGAATGAATGGTTTGGTTACCTACTGGACGGTTATCATTGACAGCTTCACCTGCTTGCCATGTTTCACCATGGTCATCTGAGTAAATGACGCGTGAAGACTGAGAACCACTTAGGTAGGATACGTTATTTGTCGTGTAGACTGGGATAACGAGACGTCCTTTGTGAGGTCCAGAATGCAAGGCAATACCCGTACCAGGTCCAGTACCTAAGAAGTGCATCCAATCCTTACGAATGCCGTATGTAATATCTTTAGGTGCAGACCAAGTTTTACCATCATCATCACTATAAGACATCCAGAGATAGTTTGTGTTTGAAACCCTAAAGATATTCTTGTCACTATACTCAAAGTAGACATTACCGATTAGTTCTTCACCCTTGTAAAGGTCACCCTTATCACTATAGGCTGGTTGCTTAGGATCAACTACAACTCGGTATTCTGTTTTTCTATTTTCAGGGTCAAAGACTTCACCATTTTCACGGATGGTATAACGTGATGCATCACCTTGTTTGTACAAGACTTGGTAAACCTTGTCACCAATTTGTTCATAGGCTTGTGGTGCTTTCCCTTGAAGAGAAAATACAGCCTTACCTTCAAGGAACATATCATAAATTGAAAAGATTCTCTTAGTTTTCGGATCTTGGACTAGGGCCATGTCAATGTTGACTGGTGATGGCCATTCTGGATTCTTAGCCTTCTCATTGTCGCGAGGATTTGAGATGACGATTCTATCTCCCCAAGTTTTACCCTTATCATCACTACGACGAATGACCATACCGATATCACCCCAGTCAGAGTGATGCAAGCGTCTTTCATCAGTTCCAGCAATTAAGGTTCCCTTATCAGTTTTAAGTAGGGCTGGAATACGGTAGCTTGCGATACCATCTTTATTTGGCTTGCGGTTCTCACCACCTTCAAAAACATCCAGTTTATCAGTAACTTCTGCTCCTTCAGGAAGTTTCTTCTCCAACTCTCCTCTTTCAAAAAGTTGGCTACGTTTTTTAACTTCTTCTGGAGTAAGAGTACGATCATAAACCGTTAGATTACGGACTTTAAGATTAGCGCCCCAGAAGTTTTTACCTGTACGTTTTGTGGTACCAATTTGCACATGGTTGACATCTGGCATGTCTTGGATAAAACGACCAGACTGAGGACTTGTGCGCGACAAGACACCATTCACATAGACGCGAACCTGACCATTTGGTTGATCTGCATTTGGTCTTTCCACTGTGAAGGTTACAGAGTTCCACTGACCTGGCTTAATCTTCAAAGGAGCAGTTTTATAATCACCATAGAATTGGTTGCCATTGGCATCACGACCTTCAACGATAGCTGTGTTATCAAGGATGGCCATGGTGAAGTACTCATTTACTTTGGTATCACTAGAGACTGAGAAGAGGTTGTAAAAACGTGGAGCAGATGCATCTGGCTTAAACTCCATATGGATAGTCGCATTTTGAAGTTTTTTAAGCTTGTCGAGCTCCTCTTTCATGTCAATTCTTTGACCATTTGAAGAATTGGTTTCAACATCTTCTTTCTCAATAACAGTATTAACGTTTTCTAACTCTTTTGCATAAAAGTCACGAGGAATACTTCCAACCTCTTCCTCACCTTCGTCTTCCGACTCAGTATCTGGTGCTCCTGTTTCTGCAGGTTCTTCAGAAGCAGAGTTTGGTTGAACCACTTCACGGTTCACTTCTGTTCCACTATTATTTACTGTAGTTACTTGGTCTCCAAGCTCCTTATCTAGATTAGCAAGACTTCCTGTTTCTGCTTCTTTGTTTGCTGAAGCTTCTTGGGCCAAGACTGGTGCAGCACTAAAAACAACCGCTCCAATCACTACTGAAAGCTGCGCCAACTGCAAATTTTCGAATTCCGTACTCTGTTTTCTATCAAAATGTCTCTGATTCATATGTTTCCTTCCGTTTTTTTAAAAAGTAAAGCGCTTTCTTTTTGCTTAAAAATTTTTAGCCAGCTCAGGCTAAAGTAGCAAAAAGAAACTGAAATATTGAATGGAAAATCCCATCCTTTTTACAAATGAACTACTGTTGCACTGACATAAATTTCTATGTTTATGAAGAAATACAAACAGACTTACTCCTTTCCATAATTGATATTACACTATATTATATAATAAATATTATAAATTTTTAGACTCTATCAATCTATAATAGATTTTACTTTCAAAGATATTTGGAAGAGTCAAAGCTATTTGAAACTACTTTCTTGCTATCCAAATACATTGAAAAGAACCCTGTAATTCATCTCAAAAACTCACAGGGTACTTTCTTCCTAAGCTTTTTAGTGACCCAAGATAGGTAAATGGAATCTCACTGCCACACAACCAATTGTACACCTGGTCATTGACATGAACGTTCATAGCTTCATGAGCGTATTCTGGCATCAGGCGATAGCTCTTTCTCACAAAGTCAAACGATTGTAGATAGCAAACTGAGTGATTGGATAGCAGACATCGTCATCAAGTCCCAGTAATCATCCGAACTTCCCCTTTATGCGATGGGCAAGATTTTTTTACATCGATATAGCAAGCGTCTCCATAATCTGCTCTTCTGTCTCATGGAATGGATCATGGAACTTAAAATAACGAAAAGAGTTCATCATAGGCTTCGCTGGTATTTCCCAATCTCTATCACTCTGTCTAAAGTCTGACAAGAATGGATAAATAGCTACTGTACGTTTGATACGTGGATTTGAGACCCTGCAGACACCAAAGCCAAGGCTCCCTCCTTGTGAAGCTCCATAACTAGCCAGCTGTTCCTCATCTACTTGCGGGAAGCTAGCGACAATTTCAATCAATTGATAAATATCAAGATAAACATCCTTATAGAAGAGTTGCTCTTTTCCTTCAACTGCACCACGAATGATTTGACCCTTTAACTGTATTTCCGAGAGGTGAGCGTAGCCCATCTTGTGAGTATCCAGATTGACCACGAACATCCATAGATACGACACCATAACCAGCGACTGTAAAAGGCTAGCATATCTGTCCAATCCCAGCAACGTCCCATATAGCCATGGAAGTGGAAAATGACAGGTACTTTATGTTTCTGATTTTTGGTAAGACTATACGCGCATAAACAAGGCCATCACGTGTACCTTTTCTAAAGCTTAACTCATAACACTTCACATTGGGAATATGAAAATTCACGTTCCTCTAGTTGGTAATCTGGCAAGACTGAAACCTTATCAATCTCACCATCCCAAAAATCGTCAAAGTCTTGCGGAACTTCATCTCTCTCCTCTGTAGGTTTTTTCATTTCTTCTATTAGTGCTGGATTTCTCATAAATTCTCCTTAAATTTTTGTAACCGTTATCATAACTCTAGCACACAAAGTAAGGCAATGCAAGATAGATTCTTTAAATAGAAAGTGATTTTTAATTTTTGAAGATTCAGCTAAATGCTAGTCTGAAAGTAGTTTTTATCATCTATTCTTCTCAAAGAGCAAGCAAGATCTTTGGTCTCTCCTCCAAGCAGTTATTGAGATGTCTTATCAAAGTCTAAACTAGGTCAGTTTTGATTGCACTCTAAAGCTGTTTTGACCTACCATCTAGCTTCCTATTTCGTTGATCTTCCTGACTTTTCATCAACTCTTTAGACTTGTCTTTGATATATACTGCTCTATCTTTTTAAAAGTGATTCCTTTTTACATAAAAAAAGTTTCATAATCTCCATAGACTAGATCTATCAAGATTACAAAAACTCTTTCTTATTTCAAATCTTTTTTTATAGCGTTCCAACTCAGCTTGGTTTGCCCCAAACATAGTGACCTGGACGAATTTCTACCATAGAAGGCTTTATCAGTTTCATAGTCATGTTGATCTGGATCATAGACTTTCAAAAACTTTTTACGTTCCAAGATCGGATCTGGAATTGGAACAGCTGATAGAAGAGCTTGAGTATAGGGATGGATCTGGGATTGTTAAACAATTCTTCCGTCTCAGCCACCTCAACAATGACACCCTTTGTAAATTACCGCGATACGATCAGAGATGAAAACGAACCACTGACAAGTCATGGGCAATAAAGAGATAAGTCAAGCCCAATTCCTTTTTGAATTTCTTGAGCAAGTTCAAACACTTGGGCACGAACTAGAAACGTCCAAGGCTGAAATCGGCTCATCAGCAATATACGAAAGTCTGGTTGCATAACCAAGGCACGAGCGATCCTGATATGTTGACGTTGTCCACCTGAGAAACTCATGTGGGATAACGTGTCAAGTGTTCTGCCAAAAAGTCCCAACTTCACGAATGATATTTTGAACTTTTTTTCTTTTCTTTCTTCCTCATCTTTAAATAGATGGTAGTTGTAAAGACCTTCAGAGATAATGTAGTCAACGGTTGCACGCTCATTTAAGCTTGCAGCTGGGTCTTGGAAAATCATCTGAATTCGACGGATTAATTCCGAAGCTTGTTCACGTGATTTTCTTTACCAGTTAATTTTTTTGCCCTTCAAAAGATGATGTCACCCATTGCTGGTGTCATTAAGACCGATAATAGCACGACCAATCGTTGTCTTACCACTACCAGACTCACCAACAAGAGAGAATGTTTCTCCTTTGTTGATAAAGAAAGTTAGCATTTTTAACAGCTACAAACTTTTTTTGCTTCCTTCACCGAAGGAAATCTCTACGTCTTTAAGTTTCTACTAATTTTTTCAGACATTTCCTTCCTCCTAGTCCTCAAGATGATTAAAGCCCATCTTTTTCACGAATCTTGTCGTGTAAATCTGCAATCACTGCTGGTTTTTGCAAACTTTTGGAGCTCTGTTCATCAAGCAACCATGTTTTTTTGCCCAATGAGTATCTAGATACCGCAAACTGAGGTGCTTTTTCTTCGAAAGTCAATCTTCATCGCATAGTCTGAACGAAGTGCAAAAGCATCTCCTTTCAATTGAGTATAGAGCGATGGAGGTGTTCCAGGGATTGAATACAATTCACCTTTATCATCAGCCAACTGTGGTAGAGCTTGACAAGAGACTCCATGTGTATGGGTGACGTGGATCATAGAAGATTTCTTCAACTGTACCATACTCAACAATCTCACCAGCATACATAACTCGCAACCTTTATCAGCGATACTTGCTACGACACCCAAGGTCGTGAGTGATGAAAGATTGTTGTGAAAGTGGTACTCTTGTTGAAGTGATCTTTAGCAAAGTCAATAATCTGAGCCTGAATAGTCACATCAAGGGCTGTAGTTGGCTCATCACAGATAAGAATATCTGGACGACAGGCAAGTGCAATGGCGATAACGATACGTTGACGCATCCCTCCAGAATACTGGAAATGGGATACTCATCGAAAACGCTTCTCAGCATCAGGGATACCAACTTTGTTCATGTAGTCGATAGCCATTTCTTTTAGCTTCTTGAGCTGTCTTGCCTTTGGTGTTTAACGATAACTTCTGTGATTTGACTTCCGATCGTCTTTGATAGGGTCTAGACTGGTCATCGGATCCTGGAAGATAGTTGCAATCTTTAGCACCACGAATACTGTTCCCATTCTTTTATGAGAAGATAAGTGCTGTCAAAGTCTTGTCCATCGGTAATTAATGCTACCTTGAGCAATACGACCATTTTTCTTCCAACATACCTGTGAATGTTTTTTGTCAAAACTGATTTACCTGAACCTGACTCCCCTAACCAAACGCGAGGACCTCTCCCTCAATCAAATCGATGGAGACACCCTCGAATAGCTGTCAAAAATCTTTGTCACGAACATCAAATTCCACGACAATATCTTGAGCAGTCAAAATTACATTTTTCCTTTATTTGTCATTTCTACTCCTATCTATGTGTACGTGGATCACTAGCATCCGCTAGGTTTCTGACCAACAACGAACAGTGACAAGGATACCAAGACCAAAAGTTGTCAATGGAATCCAGAAGAGGTATGCATTTGTTGTTACGTTCTGAGAATAATCTGAAATCAAACGTCCCAAGCTTGGTACTGTGATTGGCAATCCAAGTCCAAAGAATGAAAAGGAAAGCTTCATATGAGATAAAGGCTGGAAGCATTTGCGATGTACTCGTAACAATAACAGATACCAATTGTGGCATAATGTTTTTCATAATAATTTTGTAACTTGGTGTTCCCAAGTGTACGTGAAGCAAGGTTGTACTCTAAATCACGGTAACGTATACATCTGAATACGAATTGAATGAGCAACACCAATCCAAGTAGTTACACTCATGGCAAAAGATCAAAGTTCCAGAAACCTGCACCGATAGAGTAAGTCAAAAACAATAACGATCAAAAGTGATGGGATATTGTTGATAACGTTGTAGACTTCCATCATGATACGGTCAACTGATTTTGAGATCCCCCAAATTCCACCAATGACAACACCGATTAAAAAGGTTGATAAAGGTCTGCAATGACAGAAATCAAGATAGAGTTACGAGCTCCAAAACCAGACACCATCAAAGAGTGATTTACCATTACTATCTGTACCAGAACCAATGCTCAGCATTTGGCTTAATGTAACGAGCGCTAAAATCATTTACCTTACTTACATCATTGAAAGTCAAAATCAGAGAAACATTGGGTAAATGAAACTCATCAAAACAACCGCAATCAAGATAGCTAGCATGATTACTGTTGATTTTTTCTTCAAAAACTGTCTAAAGACAGAACCCCAGTATGAATAGGCAGGAGCATCAATTGCTTCAGAGGCATAATCATCACGTTTTACAAACTGAAATTTTTCATTACTAATTGTAGACATTATTTGCCTCCTTTCTCTGTCAATTTAATACGTGGGTCAATAATGGTCATCCAAATATCTCCGATAAGGTTTTGAGAAGATTGAGATACAAGTGAAGATAAAGACAAGACCAACTACCATGTTGTTATTTGAAGCTTTTACAGAGTCGATCAACATTTTACCCATACCTGGGAAGGCGAAGACTGTTTCAGTAAGAGTTGCTCCACCAATAACACCAATGATAGAACCTGGAATACCAGAAACGAGTGGTACCATAGCATTTTTAAAGATGTGCTTATCAGAAATCTCTTTCTCAGACAAACCTTTAGCACGAGCAAAACGAACGAAATCTTGTGATTGCAAGTCAATCATATAACGGCGAATCCAAATTGCCATAGTAGGTGCTCCTAGCAAGCCCAGAATCACTGCAGGAAGGACATAAGAACGCCAATCACCAGCACCCAAGATTGGGAATGAGTCTGGGAATCCGATAGAAGAACCAATCAAAGCGAATGATATAAACTAGAGCAATCGTTGGAAGAGCCAACAAGAACGTTAGAGTCCCTGTTGCGAAACTATCGATCCAAGTGTTTTTGAAACGAGCCATTGCTGAACCAAGAGGAATCGCAATCGCATATGAAATCGCAAGACCGATCAAACCAGTGATAGCAGAACTTGCAATCATAGATGGGTACTGATAGTTGCTTTCAGTAGCTGTATATGGATCATCTTTACCGTAGTTGGCTACTTCACGAGCATCAGCTTGACTCGGAGATTTATAAGTTCTTGAGTAAATGTTAACTGATGATGTTTTCTTACCAGTTGGGAATTGAACTTCAGAAGTCTTCGTTTGTCCTTGTCCTTGTGTGATTACTTGAAGAACAGGAGTATTGGCATAAGTTGGATAAGAATCTCCTAGGTTCAAGTTGACAAAGTTTTGGTGAACAAATGGGAACTGACTATTGAAGTACAAGAGGTATTTGTGTTTTGTACCTGAACCCACAAGAGACCAACCGATAGCAGGGTCATTCTCAAAGCGCAAATAACGCTCTAAGTTAGGATTCTCAGGGTCTTGGATCTTGTTTGTATGGTCAATATCAAGCAAGTTTGCATAGAATTTGAACACACGCTCAAAAATAGGAATTTCACGTGTAGCGTAGAATTGTCCACTCTCTGTAAACTCACCCTAGAGTCCAACCATTCCCAAGTTGTTGGATATATTTTTCATAGATTGCTTTATTTGTATCATTTGCATCTACTGTAACAGAAGAGTCAATGCTACTAGCTTTTTCCTGCAACTCTTTCGTATCGTAATATTCGATATAACCCATACGCTCAAAAACGGTATTTTCATAGTTATCACGTTTATCAGCTGTTGTTGCAATTTTATTGTAGTTAGTATCTTGTTTGAAGATCAACTTCCGTGGAACCATCGTATAGATGATTGTGTAAATCAAGGTCGTTACTAAGAAAAATAGAAACCAACGACCGCAAGATACGCATAAAAACATATTTTTTCATATTATTTCCTTTAAAATCCCAAAAGAACCTTCTCCTTTAGAGAGAAAGTTCTGATGAGCATTATTTATTTCACATGACTCGCTAATTCTTTTTGAGCTTTTTCGTTTGATTCAGCTTTTTCTTTGAGCCATTTTTCACGAGCTTTTTGGTATTCTTCTTTTGTAATAGGTTTTTCACCAACTTCAGTGTACTTCAAGTAACCTGAGGTTTCTCCTTTAAGACCCGCAGCTGAGTAAGAAGAAGTAAATGGAATAACTTTAGATACAAATGATACAGCGGTTTCTTTTGGACCTGCCATCACAGGAATTGTCAAACCGTTGTCTGTTAACCAAGCTTGAGCAAGGGCATATTTTTCGTAGCGTTTTTGAACATCTTGATTTTCTTTATTTGCTTCATCAACTAATTTTTCATAGTCAGACAAACCAAGTTTTTGGATAACTGATGCGTCAGTATCTTTGTCAATACCCATAAGCAAGCGAGTATTTCCGCCTTTAATCGTGTACTGGTCTAAGAAAGTTGATGGATCCTGATAATCTGGATTCCATCCAGTCAAAGTATGAATATCCCAGTCTTGTTCTTTTGCTGTTGGAGCACTGAATGAAAGTGGTAATGCTTCTGCTTGAGTCATTTGTTGAAGATCGATTACAACATTGTCTGATCCAAGTACGTTTTCAATAGATTGTTTAAGTGATTGAACACGGTTTACAACAGCTGTAGATTCTTGGATTGTTAGAGCATCCAAGTGGATTGGGAATTCTACCCCTTCAGCTTTCAAGCTTTCTTTTGCTTTTGCAAAGGCTGCTTTAGCTTTTTCTTCATTGTAGAGACCATTTTGCGAATCAGCAAGTGAAATGTTTGACCATGTGCCTGAGTTTGTCTTCGAAAGACTTTCTTCTACAAGTTCACCAAATTGTTTGTCACCAACTGGAAGATTATATGGTGTGAAAGTATTACGGATTGCAACTGCAGCTCCTTCTGTGCCATTTGTCTGAGCTGAGTAAGAATTACGGTCTACCGCAAAGTTAAGGGCTTGACGGAATTCTTTGTTTAGCAAAGCTTTTCTTGTAGATTCTTTTTGACTATCTGTTGTTTTTTGAGGTATGGTTATAAGTTGAACGGCCATAGTTCACACTGACAGTAGCGATAGCTGATCCTGGTTCGCTAAAGTAGATGTTGTCTTTGAACTCAGACGCATATTTTTCGTATGTTGAGCTAGTAGGATAAATACGAGCTTTTACTGTATTGTCCTTCTGAGAATCCTTTTAGCAACAACATCTTGGTCTTTCCCATCCCAGAATGTAAATTTAATGTTTTGAATTTTAACTGCATCTTTATCCCAATAAGCATCATTCTTAGCCATTTCGATTGAAGACTTAGCTGTGATTGCTTTCAAAACAAATGGTCCATTATACAAAATAGAAGATGGATCTGTAGGTGCACCAAAGCCTTCCCCTTTTGATTTAAGGAAATCTTCGTTGATTGGCATCATCACGCCGTTTGTTGTTTTGTCATTCCAGAAAGTTTCTGGCTGGTTCAATGTATATTCAAGTGTGTTATCGTCAACAGCTTTTACACCAACAGTTGAAAAGTCGTTTGTTTCACCGTTAATGTAAGCGCTGAGTCCTTTAATTGAAGAACTAATAACAGACAGCCCTTTTGATTTTCCTTCTACCGCGTGTTTCAACCCTGTCACAAAGTCTTGGGCTTTAACTGGAGCGTATTCTTCTCCTTCAGCAGTAACCCACTTAGCATCCTTACGGATTTTATAAGTGTAAGTCAAACCATCTTGTGAAACTGTCCATGATTCAGCAATCGATGGTACGAGGTTGCCATATTTATCATTAGCAAGCAAACCATCTACTGCATTTGTAGTTACAAAAGAAGTAGAATCAACGTTGTTAACAACATAATCCAATGTTTCAGGATCAACCGAATAAACGTATTTATAGTCTGATGCTAATTTTGTATTGCTTGAGCCTGCATTTGAATTTGTATTTGAACATGCAGCAAGTACTCCTACTGCAAGTAAGGATACTCCCTGCTACTGCAAAAATCCGACTTTTTCATGTTTAGTTAACTCCTCTATTTGAAAATTAATGAGATACTGTTGATTATACCATAATCCCTTTCAAAAAGTAAACGAATTTTCAGAATATTTTGTCGCATACCTTTTGTAAACAGGAAAACTTACATTTTCAGAAAAGAAACTATTGACGAGATTTAATTTAAAGGGTATAATAATAAAAGTTAAGGCGGTATAGCCAAGTGGTAAGGCACGGCTCTGCAAAAGCTTGATCGTCGGTTCAAATCCGTCTACCGCCTTTATATTATCCAAGGCTCCTACAAGAGTCTTTTCTTTTTAACTACTAAAAAAGCTTTATCAGTTCTTCTCTGATAAAGCTTTTGTTTTATTCTGTTTCTTCTTCTGATTCAAGTTCTTGGATTTGAACCTTAAGCTTGGTTACACGACCATTTTTTACTTTGTCATTGGTTAGAGTGATATGCTTATTGCTACTTTCTAACTCATAGCTAAGTTTTTCTGATGTTGGAATAGTTCCCACGCCAGTCAAATAGTAACCAGCGATCGTATCTACATCATCACTTTCAAGTTCAACATCAAAGTAGTCATTGAAGTCATTTAAATTCATTGTTCCTTGGACGATATAGGTATCTTCACCAATTGTATGAACGTAGACTTCAGCTCTGTCAGTTTCATCATCAATCTCACCAACAATCTCTTCGAGCAAGTCTTCAAGAGTGACCAAACCAGCCATTCCCCCATACTCATCTAGTAGGATAGCCATCTGTCTTTGAGTATTTCTCAACTCTTTTAATAAATCATCCACAAAAATGGTCTCAGGTACAAAGAGTGGATCTTGTAAGATTCGCTTCCAGACAATATTGTCAAAACCGCTGGCAAAGGCTTCTTTAAGAAGACTCTTAGTATGAATCAATCCAATAACATTATCCTTATCTCCATCATAAACAGGAATACGAGAAAAATTCTGTTTTAAGATACTTTGGATAATGGTCTGAGTGTCATCTTGAATATCTACCATGAAAGCATCGGTTCGAGGAACCATGACTTCACGTGCCATGAGCTCGTCTAGCGAGAAAATCCCTTGTAACATTTCAATTTCATCAGCATCCAAGGTTTCTTCACTCTTAGACAACATGTACTCAATCTCATCACGAGTCATTTTTTCATCTGCATCGTCAAATGTCATCGGTGTCAATTGACTCAAGAGATTGGTTGATGCTGAGAGCATCCAAACGAAGGGACTCACAATCTTACCAAGAGCAATAATAAACGGTACTGTTCTGATAGCCAAGGCATCCTTAAGATTTAGAGCAATTCGCTTAGGATAAAGCTCGACAAAAACAATAGAAATATAGGTCAAGAAAGCTAATGATAAGAAGCTAGCTACCGCATGAGGCAGTTTCGCTATTTCCCATCCAAGAGGCGATCAATTCCCCAAGTGAATCTGCTAGTTTAGCCCCTGACAAAATCGTAATTAAGGTGATACCAACTTGAATGGTTGATAAAAAGTGATTCGGGTTTTCAAGTACCTTTAGTAAACGGATATAGCGTTTATCCCCTCCCTCAGCTTTTTGCTCAACACGTGAACGACTAAGTGAAACCATGGCCATTTCTGTTGCAGAGAAAAAAAGGCATTTTAAAAAGGTCAAAACAACTAATAAAACAAATTGCAGTAACAAATCCTGACTGCTCGGGTCTTCCATTTTCCTTCTCCTAAAAAAAGTATAATTGAAACTATTATACCATATTTTTCCAATTTCTACACATTAATTTTTCAATTTCTAGGATAAAGGGTCGCTGAATAGAGAGCTGCAATCCAAGTCCCGACACCCTAGTTCAAGCCTTGTGAATCTTCAAAAAAAGCTCTTTAAAAATCAAAAAGAGCAAATACAAGCAATCGTGTCAACAGTTCATGACTAATAAAAAAACGAGGTTGGGATTTTTCCTCAACCTCTTGATCAATTAGTTAGCTTTTTGTGACTGTGACCTCACCTGTTCGGTAATCTAACTGAATGCCCTTTTGGACATTTGGAATAACGACATTAAACTCCACTCTCCATCAGAGGACTTAGCTTCAATCTGCGATGCGGACGGCACCAAGTCTTCCTCAGACGCATAGAGCAACGTCACACGGTAACGCACCTCGTTTGTTTTTGATCTAGGGCTTTTCGAACCAAACTCTCATAGTAGTTTTGGCCTGTGGAATCTTCTGCACGCGCTTGGTTGGCCCAAGCTGTCTGTGCAGCAATATTTTTTTAGGATTGCTGGTAGAAGCATCGAAGCCATCTAAGCCACCTATCAAGGCATAGCCTAACAAGTGTCCTCTATCGACCGCATGGTTATAGCTTCCTTTTAGATTCTTAACCTGATGCCAACCCGCAGGTGTCCAAGATGTTGAACCATTGCCAGTTTCTTCACGGTCCTTGTACTGTCTTGTTGCCTTTGACATGATTGCATTCGCTACTGTGGGAACTGTCTCTCCTCCTACCGTTTTTGTCTTGTTATCTGCATAGGGTTTGCTTGAAACCTTGGCGTCTAGATTGGTTTTTATTGTTATTGACGATAAATGCTCCTGCGCCATTCCATTCTAGCGTACCCTTAATTTGTTTTTTAACCGAATCTGTTAGGACACTTTCAGCCAGTTCTTGACTTGGAGTATCAGACGACTGTGATTTTTGTTTTACTTGTGTTTGTGGTGCAGTGTTGGAAGACTGCATTTGTTTAATATAGTAGCTTCCTGCTGACAAGAGCAAAAAGAGCAAGAGGCCAATTAGGGCCTGCCTTGTTTTTTTATTCATATTTTCTCCTTGTACTCTTCGAAAATCTCTTCAAACCACGTCAGCTTCACCTTGCCGTATATGTGTTACTGACTTCGTCAGTTCTATCCACAACCTCAAAACTGTGTTTTGAGCAGCCTGCGGCTAGCTTCCTAGTTTGCTCTTTGATTTTCATTGAGTATTACATTCACTTCCTAGAAAAAGACTGGTCTCCCAGCCTATTTTCCTGTAAATTTTGCGATGAGTTCTTGCCATTTTGCTGGTGCTAAAATAGCCCAAGGATCTTGACCTTTTCCTAGTATGCCATAGCCAATCATCAAACCAATAGCAAGAGCTAAGAATCCTAATAGTAATACTACAATTACTAGGATAAAGCGACGTAAGACATATTTGGATCGTTTATTCATCTTCATCAGCTTCCACACTTACCCGTTCAATCTTAGCTCCTAACTGGGCTAATTTTTCATGAAAACGGTAGTAACCTCTATCTAAATGGACAAGCTTTCCTACAACTGTTTCGCCTTCAGCTACCAAGCCTGTCAAAATCAAGGCTGCACTGGCACGTAAGTCTGTCGATAGAACTTCTGCCCCTTGGAGAGGCTGTCCTCCGACGATACGGGCTGTATCACGGATGATTTCAGAGTGCAAGCCCATACGACGCATTTCCTCTAAATGTTGGAAACGATTCTCAAAGACTGTCTCTACCATAGTTGACTCACCTTGAGCAACGGTCATAAGAGCAGTAAACTGCGCCTGCATGTCCGTAGGAAATCCTGGATGTGGAAGTGTCTTAACATGAACAGCCTTTAATTTTTCACGTTGAGAACGAATACGAATTCCTTCGTCCTCATCAATGACTTCAACACCCATTTCCTGTAATTTAGCAATCAAGGGGCGATTGTGTTCCCAGATGGCATCCTGAATCAAGACATCTCCACCTGTAATGGCAGCTGCTACCATGAAGGTCCCTGCTTCGATACGGTCTTGCACAACATTGTGGGTCGCACCGTGTAGTTGCTCAACACCAGTAATCGTCACAGTTTCAGTTCCTGCACCCTTGACCTTGGCACCCATTTTATTTAGGAGAACAGCCAAGTCGACAATCTCAGGTTCACGCGCAGCATTTTCAATGACAGTTACGCCGTTGGCAAGAGTTGCTGCCATCATCAAGTTTTGAGTAGCTCCAACACTAGGGAAGTCCATGTAAATGTGAGCTCCGTGCAAGCGTTCTGCCTTAGCTTCAATATAACCTGCCGTTTGGGTGATCTCAGCCCCCATTGCTTCGAGTCCCTTTAGGTGAAGGTCGATAGGGCGACTACCGATGGTACAGCCACCTGGCATAGAAACCTTTGCGTGTCCTACACGAGCCAAGATTGGCCCCAATACTACAATAGAAGCACGCATCTTGCTGACATACTTATAGGGAGCTTCTTCTGTGATATCTCCAGTTGCATCAACTTCGACAATATGGGCATCCTGATCAAAGTCAACTTGAGCACGCAATCCACGAACCACTTGATTCATGGTAAAGACATCTGATAAGATTGGAACATTTTTTAAAACAGTTTTTCCTTCACTTGCTAAAATAGTTGCCGCTAGCAGAGGCAAAACTGCATTTTTTGCGCCCTCGATGGTGACACTTCCAACCAAGCGATTATCGCCACCTCGAACTACAATTTTTTCCATAGAGTATTTTCCTTCACTTACAATTTTAGAATGGTGTTCTAACTGCTTCTTGCCAAAGTTGGTAAAGATTTAGGAAAAAAGGAACTAACTAGATATCCTAAACCGATACTACACAATACTACCAAGAGTCGAACCTTCTTCGCATTATCCTTTGTCACCTTCAAAATTTGATCCCATCTGACCAAATCTTTCAAGAGCTGAAAGACTAGGTAGACAAAAAACATATGACTACTAAGGGTAAAAAACAATTGAATCATTTGCCTATTATACCATCTTCTTTTTCTACGCTAGTTTAGGATTCGCCTACTGTTTAGGGTTTGTTTTTTCAAATAGTCAATCGCATCTTGAAGCGTTTTGACTGGAACGATTTTCATGTCTGTTTTAATCATTTGAGCTGCCTCGAGAGCTGTGTCATAGTTACTCTTGGCATTTGGATTTGCCTTTTTTTAGCTTCTTCAGTTACTGGATTGTTAGGAGCAAAGAATACAGTTGCTCCCTTTTTAGCTGCAGCCACAACCTTTTTATCAATTCCACCAATGTCACCTACGTTCCCATCTCTGTCGATACTTCCTGTACCAGCAATGATGCGTCCATTTCGAAGAGTAGGGTCTGCAATTTGCGTATAGATTGATAGACTAAACATGAGCCCAGCACTAGGACCACCAATGCCTGCAGTTGAAAACTTGATTGGCACATCACTAGATACTTCTGTGCGGTCAATTAAGCCGATTCCGATACCATTTTTCCCATTTTCCAGAGTAATAATTTTCCCTTCGGCAGACTTGATTTGCCCATCTTCTTCATAGGTGACCTTTACCTTATCTCCCAGAGTTTGAGAATTAACGTAGTCAACCATCTCCTTGGAACTCTCAAAAGTCTTATCATTCACTGCGGTTACGGTGTCAGCAATATTAAGAACTCCCTTGAAAGTCGAGTTATCTGTTACAGTCAAAACATAGACACCCAGATATTTGAGCTCGATTTCCTTACCGGCCGTCTTTAGACCTTGATATTTGGCCATGTTTTGCGAAGTTTCCATGTAAAACTGGTTGATTCTCATAAATTCTGCATCTGATGAACCACCAGTCATCTCTTTGGCACTATGTATGTCCGTAAAAGGTGTTAGCCAAGCATAGACTAAGTCAACCAGTCTAGCGTGCTTAACTCCAACCGTCACAAATTGGTAGGAACCTTCCTCTTGGTCAGGTTGGTTATTAACTTGTAAGACCTTTCGAATATCTTCAGAAGTTCCTGGCACCTCGATATAATATGGCAGGGGCACCGTAAAAGCTATAAAAGTGATAATGAGCCCAATAATGAGATATAAGGACCATCTAGTTTTTTTCTTCATTGTTTAACTCCTCTAGGACAGCATTTGGTACATAATCACTGATATCTTGACCAAATTTCAATAGTTCTCTCACAGCTGAAGAGCTGATGTAAACATGCTCCGGCCGACTGTGAAGGTAGATTGTCTCCATTTCTCCTGCTAGTTGATGGTTGTAAAAATCAAAACTAGCTTCATACTGAAGATCTGTTGCATTACGCAAGCCACGCACCAAGACCTCTGCACCTAATCTTCTAGCAACATCAACGACTAATTCATCGTGAGAAGCTATGACTTTGACATTATTCAGATGGGCCACTGCTTTTTCAACAGTTTTCTTTCGGCTCTCTATCGTCAAAAATCCTGTTTTATGAGGATTATAAAAAATTCCCACATACAATTGATCAAAGAGCTTACTTGCACGCTCAATGAGATCCAAATGTCCATTGGTCATCGGATCAAAAAGGAACCTGTAAATAGCCCAATCTTATCTGACATAAACCGTCACCTTACTAATCCCATATATTTTTTCCTTCCAGATGCCCAAACAGGCGATTTCTTCTGGAAGTTCTACTGATTTATCTGTTTCGCAAACCACCATGACATCCTCTGAAAAAAGATTTCTCTCTGCCATTTTTTCAATGTCGGATACGATTTGTTCTTTTGCATAGGGAGGGTCCAAAAAAATAATATCAAAGGCACCATCAACCTGTTCTAATGCACGACTGGATTCCATTTTCAATAATTGAAACTTGGAAGTTTCCTTAGTCATTCGGATATTTTCTGCGACTATATTCTGGGCTCGGCGATCCTTCTCGACCAGAACGGCACTGGACATCCCTCTTGAGACAGCCTCGATGGATAAACCGCCACTACCAGCATAAAGATCTAGCACACGTCCACCTTCAAAGTAGGGACCAATCATATTAAAAATAGCGCCCCTGACCTTATCTGATGTCGGTCTAGTTGTTTTCCCGTCCAGCGTCTTTAACGGACGCCCACCGTAGATTCCTGATACGATTTTCATACCGTATATTATACCAAATTCTTATCAAAAAAAGAAAATCGAACCTTACGGCTCGATTGATTAAAGAATATTTTCGTAGGTGTCTCTCACTTCTTGTGGCCAAACACTGGTTTGGACTTCACCGATATGCTTCTTACGAAGCAGGAACATAGCCATACGAGATTGGCCAATTCCTCCACCAATTGTCAATGGGAAGAGGCCGTTTAAGAGAGCTTTGTGCCACTCCAAAGAAAGGCGTTCTTCATCTCCTGTAATAGCTACTTGACGACGGAGAGTATCTTCATCGACACGAATGCCCCATTGAAGACAATTCAAAGGCTGCACCCAAAGTTATCATTCCAAACAAGGATATCTCCATTCAAGCCATGATAGCCATTTTCAGACTCAGTTGTCCAGTCATCATAGTCTGGCGCACGTCCGTCATGAGGTTTTCCATCTGACAATTCTCCACCGATACCAATCAAGAAAACAGCACCGAATTCCTTACAAATAGCATTTTCACGTTCTTTAGGTGTCAAGTCTGGATAGCGTTCAACCAACTCTTCAGTATGGATAAAGGTAATTTGCTTTGGGCAAGATTGACTCAATATCATAACGTGCTTCCACTGCTAACTCTGTCAAACGAATAGCCTTATAAATCTTTTCTACTGTTTCTTTAAGATAGGCAAGATTGCGCTGTCCGTTTGGAATAACTTTTTCCCAGTCCCACTGGTCTACATAAACTGAGTGAGTTGCATCTAGTGAATCTTCGTCTGGACGAAGAGCCTTCATGTGAACAAAGAGACCTTCTCCCTCACCAAAACCAAAACGGGCTAAGGTATGGCGTTTCCACTTAGCAAGCGAATGCACCACTTCATAGGTTTCATCTGGGATTTGCAAAACCTTAACAGATACTGGATGTTCAATCCCTGAAAGGTTGTCCTGCATCCCGTCCCCAACCTTACTCAAGATTGGTCCCTGCACTTCTACAACTTCTAATTTATCTTTCAAATACTGGGTAAAGGTATTTTTTACAAAGGAAATTTCTTCCTGTTGATGGATAAAACTTTTCTTCATACATCTCTCCTTTTGAATAATAAGATGATTATACCCTTTTGCCAGTAAAAATAAAAGTAAAAATTTAAAAAGAGCTCATTTGAGCTCTAAAAGTATTAATCGTCACTTCCAAAGATACGCAAGAAGCTAAGGAAAGAGGTTAATAAAGTCGAGGTAGAGACTAAGTGCCAATGAAATTGCCCAACCTGTAGCGACTTGACCATTTGATTCTTCATAAACATAGCGAATCTTTTGGTTATCCCAAGCAATCAAACCTGCAAAAACAAGAACCATGACAATACTGATGATGTAATCGAAAAGGCCACTGTTTAAAAATACATTGACAATCATAGCCAAGATGAGACCCTACCAAGGGCTCCAATCAAAGCACGTCCGATACCACTCAAGTCCTTTTTAATCACAACTCCGATAATAGCCATGACAAAGAAGAGGGCAGCGCTAGAAATGAAAGCCGTTAGAACCGTTCCTGGTAGATAGAGCGATACGATGAAACTCAGTGAAAAACCGTTCACTACTGAATAGATGAGAAACATCGGAAGAGCTGCTGGGCTATTTTTATAAGCCATATTACTTGCTGCAATTACAAGAGCAACTTCAACTACTCCTGTTACGATTAACCATATGCGGGCGTTAAACATTAACTGAACAAGAAGGTCTTGGAAGGTTGTTAACATCAAGGCTGAAACAAGTGCAGATAAGGCAATCCCAATCCCTACAAAAGCATAAACTTTTGCATAAAATTGATTCAAACCAGAACGTTCTTGAATAATTGTTTGATTCATATCTTTTTCTCCTTATGAAATCTTTTTACTGATTATAACAAAAATTAAACTCATTTTAACTCAAATAAAACATGAGTATCCCTGCAGCAATGGCGACATTGAGGCTTTCTG
>BNJT01000426.1_pt1 | contig 176713 bp, 303 predicted proteins | sample 8540491 | NCBI WGS metagenome assembly BNJT01 (sample SAMD00202455, study PRJDB9452) | human saliva metagenome | host: Homo sapiens
CCAACGCAATGAATAACTAATGTAGAAATAAGAATGGAGATTGAATAAGTATGCCTACAGAAATGAGTATCCGCGAACTATATCAGTTGGCGAAAGATGGAACAACACTAGAACTAGACCAGTTGGATTTTATCCAACTACAGGGATGGGTTCGTACAAACCGTGCTGGTAAGAATGTATCTTTTATTGCCCTAAATGATGGAACATTCTTTAAGAATGCACAGATTGTGTATTCTTCTGATACTCTTTCCAATTACGCTGAAGTTGCCAAGTACTTAACAGGTACAGCAATTTCTGTTGTTGGTAAATTTGTATTAACACCAGAAGCTTCTCAGCCATTTGAAATTCAGGCAACTGAAATCAATTTGGAAGGTGAATGTGATAGTACATATCCTTTGCAGAAGAAGAGACATACATTTGAGTACCTACGTGAGATTGGTCATTTAAGACCTCGTACAAATACGTTCTCTGCTGTATTTAGAGTACGTTCAGTACTAGCGATGGCAATTCACCAATTCTTCCAAGATCAAGGATTTGTATATGTTCATACACCAATTATTACAGGTGCTGATGCGGAAGGTGCAGGCGAAACATTTACAGTTACAACACGTGAAGATGGAAACTATGAAGAAGACTTCTTTGGTAAGCATGCGTCACTAACTGTATCTGGTCAGCTACAAGCAGAAGCATATGCGATGGCATTTAGAGATATCTATACATTTGGCCCAACATTCCGTGCTGAAAACTCTAATACAACAACACACGCAGCTGAGTTCTGGATGATTGAACCAGAAATGGCATTTGCGGATTTGGATTACAGTATGGATGTTATTGAAGATATGTTGAAGTACTGCATTAACTATGTTATGGAAATGTGTCCAGAAGAGCTTGCGTTCTTCAATGAAAGAATCGATACATCTCTTTTAGAACGTCTTGAGCATGTAAGAACTTCAACTTTCAAGCGTTTACCATATACAGAAGCAATCGAAAATCTTAAAGAATGCGGATGTAAAGTTTGAAAAACAACAATATTTACTGGGGTATGGATTTAAATACAGAACATGAACGTTACATTACAGAAAAAGGTTGTTAAAGGGTCCTACATTCTTAATTGACTACCCAGAAGAAATTAAAGCATTCTACATGCGTCGTAATGATGATGGTAAGACAGTAGCCGCATGTGACTTATTAGTGCCAGGTGTTGGTGAGCTTGTTGGAGGAAGCCAACGTGAGGAAAGACTAGATATTCTAGAAAAGAAGATGGAAAGTCTTGACATGAATACAGAAGGTTACCAATGGTATCTCGACTTGCGTAGATATGGTGGTTGCCAACACGCAGGTTTCGGTTTAGGATTTGAACGCTTAGTAATGTATATTACAGGTATGGAAAATATTCGTGACGTTATTCCTTTCGCAAGAACACCACGAAACTTAAACTTCTAAAAGAAATTACGATATGGGAGTGGTACTGCAAACGGCTGCCACTTCCATTTTTATGGAGGTAACGATGTTATATCAAGTTAGTAAAGCCTCAAAATATTATGGCGTCGATACAATCTTTGAAGATGTTAATTTTGAGATTAAAGGTACAGAGAAGATTGCCCTCGTTGGCAGAAACGGTTGTGGAAAGACAACCTTTTTGCGCTGTATGTGTGGGGAAGAACAATTTGACAAAGGTACCATCTCACAACAAAATAATTCCGTGATAGGCTACTTGTCACAGAAGGTATTATCACATGATGAAAGAACGGTTGAAGAGGAGTTACGTCGTATATATGAACCAGTATTTGCAATGCAAGTAAGAATGCATGAATTAGAAAAGCAAATGGAGACAGATGCGAGTGAAAAGATTCTTGCGCAATATGCAACGGTTCAAGAACAGTTTGAAGCGATGAATGGGTATCACTGGGAATCGGAGATGAAAACAGTCTTTACACGTTTTGGATTTCCAATCGAAGATCTTCAGAAGAAAATTGGAGAATTTTCTGGTGGACAAAAGACACGTATCGCATTTGTAAAACTGCTATTATCAAAACCGGATATCTTATTGTTAGATGAACCTACAAACCATCTAGATATCGATGCGATTGAGTGGCTTGAAGGGTATGTAAAGAATTATCCAAAGGCTGTCGTAATTGTATCGCATGACCGTATGTTTTTAGATCATACCGTTGATGTTGTATATAATATGGAATACGGAAAGATGAAGCGCTATCCAGGTAATTATTCCAACTATGTCATTCAACGTGAAAATGATATTGAACGCCAACAATCCGCATATGCAAGACAACAGAAAGATATTCAACGCTTAGAAGCACTAATTGAAAAGTTCCGTTATAAAAAGAATAAAGCAGCTTTTGCGCAATCAAAAATTAAATACTTGGAACGTATGGATCGTATTGAAGTTGATCAGACAGATGATAAAACATTCCATGCCAAGTTTACGCCACGTGTAAAGGGTGGTGAGAAAGTGCTGGAAGTTGAAAATCTTGCGATTGGATATGACCATGTTCTTACGACAATATCAATGAAGATGCGTCGTGGAGATAGGATTGCGATTATTGGTCCAAACGGTACTGGAAAATCAACGTTTGTAAAGACGTTAATGAATATTGTACCTGCTTTATCTGGTAGTTTCTTGTTTGGTCATCAAATTGAGCAGGGATACTTTGATCAGCAGCTTGCACAATTCTCTTCTGGTAAAACAGTACTAGAAGAAGTTTGGGATGAGTATCCTGATTTAGATCGAACAACTGTTCGAGGTGTATTAGGACAATTCTTATTCTCTGCGGATGATGTATTTAAAACAGTTGATGTTTTATCAGGTGGAGAAAAGGTCCGACTCTCTTTTGTAAAACTATTATTACAGCACGCAAACATGTTAATACTGGATGAACCTACAAACCACTTGGATATTCCAGGAAAAGAAGCACTGGAGTTATCCTTAAAAGGATTTACAGGTTCAATATTATTTGTTTCACATGACCGCTACTTTATTCAGCAGATGGCGACAGGTTTATTAATTCTTAGTAATGATGGTTGTCAGTTTGTGAATCAAACTTACGATGAATACATGAACCAAGAACCAGTACAAGTTAAAGAAGTCAAACCATCAAATGATGAACCTATCAATAAAAAGGAAGTAAAGAGGGCGTTATCTCCAGAAGCTCGTCGTCGTGAGATTGCAAAACTAGAACGCTTTGATTACAGAAAAGGAAGCAGAGCTAGAAGAAATGCGTGAGCTTCGCTTTGAACCAGAATATTATCAAGATTATCAAAAGATGAATGATTTAGATCAAGATATCGATGATATTCATAATGAATTAGCACATCTAGAAGAAAGATGGGCGTCATTATTAGAAGAAGTTGCATAAGAAAAAAAGCCTGTTGTGTAAACAGGCTTTTTCATATAGCGGAGAAGAAGGGATTTGAACCCCCGCACGCTTTTCACGTCTAGCGGTTTTTCGAAACCGCCCCCTTCAACCTCTTGGGTACTTCTCCAACGCTGAACAATTATATCATAGAAATAGGTTGAGAGTTGAAGGAAGTGAAAGTCATACAGTTAAGAATCTAGAAAGAGTATAATTATGAAAATATTTTTCATGTAAAGAAAAAAATATTTCAAGAAATATTTTTCAAAAAGCGTTTACAAACTATTGACATCATTTTAGGATTTGCGTAATATTACTGGTATATTAAGAGAGGAGTTCTCTTAACATAGGAGGAAGAGGAATTTATGAAAAAAGCACTATTGGGTTCTCTCGCCGCTATTTTAGCTCTTGCAGGTTGCAATGGCAAAGGTGGACAGACAACTGCATCACAATCTGAAGACTTTAGATCCGTCTATTCTTTAGATATGCAGAGCTTAGACTACACAGTTTCCAACAAGAGCAGTTGATAACGAAAATACAGCAAACTTTGTTGACGGCTTATTAGAAAATGATAAGTATGGTAACTATGTACCTGCTCTAGCTGAGTCTTATGAGTCTAACGATGATAAGACAGAATGGACATTTAAGATTCGTAAGGGTGTTAAATGGGTAACAAATGAAGGCGAAGAATATGCTGAATTAAAGGCACAAGACTTCGTTACTGGTCTTCAACACGCTGCAGACTTTCAAGTCTGGTACAAAATACTTAGTAGAAGGTCTCATTAAGAACTTCTCTGAATATGAAGCGGGTGAAGTTACATTCGATAAGGTAGGTGTAGAAGCTGTTGATGATTATACATTGAAGTATACTCTTGAAAAACCAGCATCTTATTTCTACTCTCTAACAACATATGGTATCTTATTCCCAATCAATGAAGACTTCTTAAATTCAAAGGGTTCTGGATGTAAGTTAGGTTCCCCTGATTTAAATGCATGTGAGTTCGGTATCGTTGATCCATCATCTATTCTTTACAATGGTGGTTACATCTTAACAAACAACACAGCTAAGTCTATCGTTGAATTCACAAAGAACCAGAACTACTGGGATGCAGAACACGTTTATATCAATAAGGTAACTTATACATATGATGATGGTTCTGATGACCACTCAATCATGAATGGTTTTGAAGCTGGTACATATACATCTGCTTCTATCCGTGGTACATGGTCAACTGAAGAATTTAATAAAGTACATGGATAAGTACAAGGATAACGTTTATATTCCTATGACAGATGGTGGTACATTCTCATTAGCATTCAACTATAACCGTCGTTCATTCAATAACACAAACAAGACAACAGATGCTGAAAAGGAAAACACACATAAGGCTATCCTAAATAAGAACTTCCGTCTTGCTTTACAGGCTGCATTCGACAGAGTAGCTTACTTGAAGCAAAGAGTTGGTGATGAAACAGCTGCTAAGGCTTCATTACGCAATGAATTAGTTCCTACAACTTTCGTTCAAATCAATGGCGAAGATTATGGTAAGACAGTTGCTAAGCTTGTTACAGAACAGACAGATGTATTTGGTAATTCATTAGACCTTTCTGAAGGACAGGATCCATACTACAACCCAGATAAGGCAAAGGAATTACTTGCTAAGGCAGCTGCTGAAGCTGGATTAACATTACCTGTTTCTCTAGACTTAGTAACACTTTCAACAATGTCATTCACAGTTAACCAGGCTAACTCATTGAAGAAGTCTGTAGAAGAAGCTACAAATGGACAAATCTTAATCAATGTAATGCCAATTGATAAGGATGCTTACTATGCAGCAACATATCTTGCAAATAATGGTAGTGAATCTGACTGGGATATCTCTACAGCAGTAGGTTGGAACCCAGACTACTTAGATCCAAGAAGTTACTTAAATATCTATAGTCCAGTAAATGGTGACCAGTTAACTTCAGTTGGCTTAGATGGAACATCTGATCCAGATAACTTCCAGGAATCTGATAAGGCTGCTATGGAAGCTGTTGGATTATTCGATTACCAGAAGTTATTAGAAGCAGCTGATGCAATTACTGATGACTTAAATGCTCGTTATGCAGCATATGCTAAGGCTGATGCTTGGCTTATTGAAAATGCGTTTGCTCTCAGTGTACAGTGCACAGCTGTAGCAAACACAGTTACAAGAAGCGTTCCATTCGTAGGACCATACTCAATTGCCGGCCAAGGTGGTAGCAAGTTCAAACTAAGACGTGTTCAAAAGGATATTGTTACAAACAAGGACTACTATGAAGCTAAGGAAGCTTGGTTAGCAGAACGTGCTAAGTCCGCTAAGTCCGCTAGCAAATAAATCTTAGAATATTTACATTGTAAATTTTCATAAGTAATTTAAAAGACAGATATCATTCATCGATGAATCTGTCTTTTTCTTTCTCTTGAGAGATGATATAAATACGCTGTAAGGAGTATCTTTATAGATATGAATAAATATTCATATTATTTGAAAATGAAAAATTAACATGAAATTAATTATGAAAAAAATTATATTTTAGTGAAATACCTAGTCTTATATGGTATTATAACTACTATGAAAAGGTAGGGGTGAGTTATATGAAGCGTTACATTTTAGGCCGTGTAATCAGATCGTTCTTCTCGATTTTTTTGCGGTTGTTACAATCGCATTGGTTTTGGTCTATACGCTGACACCGCGCGACAATATCTTTACAACTGATACAACTTACCAAAAGTTGAAGAGCGCGGATGATAAAACAAAATACAAATACAACACCTGGGAAAGCCTAGGTTATCTACGTTTTGATGAACAGAAGGACCTATGTGCAAATACAAGTGATTATGATGCATGCATGGTTACTGGTTCTGATTTATTAAAAGAACAGGTAAAGAAATATGAGTCAGATGGATATACAATTCAAACATATTCAGATGGTAAATATTATGCCTATAAAGATTATTCTGTTCCTGAACTAGTATTCTAACTGGTTTGAGTAGATTAATTGAAGTAGATCATCCATGGAGAATGTATGATGGTCATAACGAAAATATGGAAAGAAAAGTCTATATTGAGAATGACTATAATGGTTTACCTGCAATTAAGTGTGCGGGTTGTGAGCATAAGTATCTAGTATATATGGATGGAAGCTTCCCATTTATTCACCAGAATATTGTTGGGTTGAATTTTGGTATTTCTTATCCAACATTTAGTGGTGTAGATGTAACTACTGTTATTACACAGACACAGGGTAATGCAAAGAGCCAGGAAGTAACTTTTGAAACAGGAAAGACATCTTCTTCAGCTGTGAATTTGCATTCATGTACATATAAATATTCAGAATTGTTAGACAACATTGATAAGGGTAAGTTTAATGACAATTATGCAAACTGTGCGTCTAACTTACAAGATCCATCAATGGTAACTACATCAGCGATTCAAGGTTTAATTGCCTTATTGATTACTTATTTATTTGGTATTCCAGCTGGTATGATGATGGCTGCGAATAAAGGTAAGTGGCAAGATAAGCTTGGTACAGTTTACATCAATATTATGAGTGCAGTTCCATCACTAGCATTTATTTATTTCGTTCGTTCAATTGGTATGACACTTGGTTTACCAGATAAGTTCCCGGTATATGGTGCGCATGATGTTCGTTCCTATATCATGCCTATCTTAATTCTTGGTTTATTGAGTACAGGTGGACAGATGTTATGGATTAGACGTTACATGGTTGACCAGTCAAGTTCTGACTATGTTAAGTTTGCACGTGCTAAGGGTCTTTCAAATAGTGAAATTTTCCGTACACATATTTTACGTAATGCGATTATTCCATTTGTAAATGGTTTCCCATCAGCTGTTATTATGACAATTTCTGGTGCGGTTATTACAGAAACTGTATTCGCGATTCCTGGTATGGGTAAGATGTTGCCAGACAGTATTAAGGCATATAATAACCCAATGGTTATTGGTCTAACATTTATTTTCACTGCTGTTTCTATTTTTGCCTTGTTATTAGGTGACTTACTCGTTACAGTTGTTGATCCTCGTATTCAGTTACAGGCAAAAGGAGATTCGAGATAATGTCAGAAATCAGAGATGAAAGATTTACTTTTGTCGCATTAGACGACTTTGCATCAGAAAGAATTAATAGTCCTAAATATTCTTATTGGAAGAGTGTATTTAGAAAGTTCTTTAGTAGTAAGATTGCTATATTTCTTCTTAGTACTAACACTATTAACTTTATTCTTGTCTTATATTTTACCTTTTATTAGTGGATATGATCCAACTGTTCAAACACATATCAATGACTTCTCACGTCGCTTCGTTGCACCAAACTTACAGTTCTGGTTTGGTACAAACCAAGTAGGTGATTCACTCTTTGATGTAGTTTGGGCAGGCGCTAGAACTTCATTAAGCCTTGCAATTATCGCTACATTTATTACAAATGTGATTGGTGTTATTGTAGGTGCGTTCTGGGGTTATTCACGTAAAATGGACGTTATTATGATTGAAGTTTATAACATCATTGCAAACGTTCCATTTACATTAGTTGTTATTATCTTGTCTTATGTATTAGGACCTGGATTCTGGCAGTTGGTATTCTGCTTGTGTATTACTTCATGGTTAGGTATGGCTTATAGTATCCGTATTCAGGTTATGATGATTCGTGACCGTGAGTATAACTTAGCTTCAAGATGCTTAGGTACACCTACACATAAGATTATTCAGCATAACGTTTTACCATTTATGATTCCAATTATCGTTACATCTATTTCAAGAGATGTACCAAGCTTTATTTCTTATGAGGTATTCTTGTCTTACTTAGGAATTGGTTTAACTGAAAAGGAAGTTTCATTAGGTAGACTTATTTCAAGTAACTCTGCATACATGACATCTGCTCCATATTTGTTCTGGATTCCAGTTGCTGTAGCAGCAGTTATCTCAATTTCACTCTATATTGTCGGACAGACTTTGGCAGATGCATCTGATCCAAAGACACATATGTAAAGGAGGGTATCATGGCAGAAGAAACATTAGCTACAAACTTAGATATCACCTTTGAAAATTCAGACAAAGAGGCAGTATTATCTGCACGTGATATTATTGTTGAATTTACAGTTCGTGACCGTGTTTTAACTGCGATTCGTAATGTTTCATTAGACCTTTATGATGGTGAAACACTTGCAATCGTAGGTGAATCTGGTTCAGGAAAAATCTGTATTTCACAAAAGACATTTTACAGGTATGTTAGATAAAGAAATGGTAATATCTCACAAGGGTCAAAGATCATTTTTTTGAAGGAAGAGATTTATTAGAAAACTACTCAGATGACCGTGATTGGGAAGATGATTCGTGGTAGTAGGATTGCGACAATCTTCCAGGACCCAATGACTTCCTTAAATCCAATTCGTACAATTGGTTCTCAGATTACTGAGGTTATTGTAAAGCACCAAGGTGTAGATTTAATTGAAGCACGTAAGATTGCGGTTGATTTGATGAAGCGTGTAGGTATTAATAATGCAGAAAACCGTTTCGATGAATATCCATTCATGTATTCTGGTGGTATGCGTCAGCGTATCGTTATTGCGATTGCATTAGCTTGTCGTCCACGTATCTTGATTTGTGATGAGCCTACAACTGCTTTAGATGTTACAATCCAGGCTCAAATTATTAAGTTGATTAAGGACTTACAGGAAGAGTATCACTTCACAACTGTTTATATTACACACGACCTTGGTGTCGTTGCGAATGTAGCAGATAAGGTTGCGGTCATGTATGCAGGTCAAATTGTTGAATATGGAACAGTAGAAGAAGTATTCTATGATCCTAAACATCCATATACATGGGCTCTATTAAGTTCTATGCCTCAGTTAGGTATTAAGGGTCAAGACTTATATGCAATTACAGGTACTCCACCAAGTTTATTTGAAGAGGTTGTAGGTGATGCGTTTGCACCACGTAATCCTTATGCGATGAGAATTGACTTTGAGGAAGAGCCACCGATGTTTGCAGTTTCTAGTACACACCTTGCTAAGACATGGTTATTAGACCCACGTGCACCAAAGGTTGAAAAAGCCTGAAGTAATTCGTAACTTGCACGAAAGATTATTAGAGACATTAGGTGAAGGAGGTACATATCATGGATAACAACGAAAAAGAAGTACTAGTTGAAGTCAAAAACCTTGAAGTAACTTTCACCAATGGGAAAAATAAGTTTGTAGCCGTACATGATGCCAACTTCCAAGTATATAGAGGAGAAACTTTCTCCCTTGTAGGTGAGTCTGGTTCAGGTAAGACTACAATTGCGCGTGCAATTAACCGTATTAATCCAATTAGTAATGGTGAAGTCTTGTTTGAAGGAAAGCGTATTTCTGGAAAGATTTCTCGTGAATTAGATAAAGAAGTTATTCGTAAGATTCAGATGGTCTTCCAAGATCCGGCTGCTTCTTTAAATGAACGTGCAACAGTTGATTATATCGTTTCTGAAGGTCTGGTTAACTTCAAGTTATATACTGATGAAGAAGATCGCTATAATCAAGTAGTATCTGCATTAAATGAAGTAGGTCTTCTTGAAGAGCATATGTCACGTTATCCACATGAATTCTCAGGTGGCCAGCGTCAACGTATTGGTATCGCTAGAGCGATTATCATGCAACCGGATTTATTGATTGCAGATGAACCTATCTCAGCGCTAGACGTATCTATTCGTGCGCAGGTATTAAACCTATTAAAGAGATTACAGAGAGAACGTGGATTAACATGTATCTTTATTGCGCATGACTTATCAGTTGTACGCTTTATCTCTGACCGTATTGCAGTTATTCACTTAGGTAGAATTGTAGAACTTGCAGAAACAAATGAATTGTTCCTCAATCCATTGCACCCATATACGCAGTCATTATTAGGAGCTGTTCCAATTCCTGATCCACAGATTGAAAAGGCGAAGATTGTAAAACCATATTCATTGGACAGCCATCATTATGATGATGATAAACCAGCGTTCCACGAAATTAAGCCTGGACACTTTGTATGGGCAAACGATGCTGAATTAGCAGAATATCGCAAGAATATGAAATAAAACATATAAAAACGAAGAAGTAGTTACAACTGTAATGAAAATTCGTTTTTTTAATCAATTCTTTTGGTAAGTGCATGGTTATACGCTAGAATAAGGATATAGGAGGCTTATTATGATAAAAAGTTTTTGGTAGTCCACTTTGTCCACATTGTGTTTCATGCAAAAGAATTTCTAGAGAAAAAAATAATGTCGCATTTGAATATATCGATATTACTGGATCGATTCGTGCATTAAAACAATTTCTAGCTTTACGTGATCATTCTGAAGCGTATGATGATGCGAAAAGAGAAGGATATATCGGTATCCCAACACTTGTGTTAGAAGATGGTTCGATTTGTTTTTGACTATGAAGAGTGGTTAAAGGGAGAAGAAACTTCAAAAGTAGCTGTAGTAGAGTCTGGACAGTCATGTAATATTGATGGAACTGGATGTTAAGAGGCTGTAACGATTAAGTAAATTTTTATAGATTTACTTGAGGCGTACAGCCTCTTTTCTTGTGCTGTTTTTCATATGTTGGTGTAAAATTTTTTTATAAAAGTAGATGTTTTTATATCTATTTTTGGGCACACTAAAAACAACCTGTCCCATATAAAAGCTATTTTTAGGATAGTATCATCCTCATCTTCTTTTGGTGATATTTCATCAGATTGAATCCCATACAGATCAAATAGAGCTCGTTTTCCACATTCTCCATTCCTCTTCTATGGATTCTGTTATATTGCCAATCATTCTTGATTATTCCAAATGTTCCTTCGGCCTGTATACATCTCTGTTGTCTTAGTTGTATTCCGGCTTCACTATCTAAGAGTTCCTTCGCATGTGCCTTCAGTTCATCGAGAATCGGATTGATATGAACTTCTCGTTTCTTGGCTTTTTGTACATTCCTTTTTTTGAGTGGACATCTATTACATGTCTTACATTCCCACACTTGTGTAATGCATGGATAGTCAGACTTTGTATTTTCACTATCACGTTTGTATATGAACTCTCTACCTTGTGGGCATATCAATTTCCCGTTTTTCTTCTCTCAACAGGTTCTCTTTTTCGATAGATGTCTTTCTTGAACTTGGTTGTCTTTTTCATATCGATAGTTTTTGATATTTGAGATAACCTTCGATATCTTTTTCTAAACAGTACATATAGTTGTCATAACTTCCGTATCCCGCATCTGCTACGACGATACCTGGATATTCTTGATATCTTTTCTCATAGCTGTCCATGAACGGAATGAATGTCTTCATATCACTTCTAGCATTGCTTACCATGACATTCATGATGAATTCATCCGATTCTGCTAGTTGTACGTTATACCCAGGCTTGAATACTCCTGTATTGTTGTAGTAGTCATACTTCATATGCATAAATGTCGCATCATGGTCTGTCTTACTATAACTGTTTCTATCACTTCCACAAGTATCGATACGCTCTTGGCATTCCTTCAATTTTTCATTGAGCTTCTTGAGTTCCTCATATGCCTTCTGTACCGGTATCTTGCGGTGTCCTTTCCCTAATACGAATTGGACTTTATTCTTTGAACACCACAGGTATATTGAAACGATGTATCCTCCGATAGCCTGTGTATCTTCATAGCTTTCTGTATAGGAGATGTTTGTTAGTTTTGTAAGCTGTCCAATTGTCTCTGCTATTCTTGTGAGTGTCTTTTCTTTTGTCTTTACAGCGGTCTTCTTCCATACGAAGCTGAACTTATTGGCATTAGCTTCCATGGAGGTTCCATCGATGTATAAGATACGTGCATTTACCTTCATCTTCTTACAGATGACCAACATGATCTCTGTAAATATATCTGAAGCGTTACCTTTGATTTGATTCGATATGAATCTTTGAAAGGCCATGAAAGATGGTCTTTCATCTTGGCAAAGATACATAAAGCGGATATCTGTCTTACATTTTTCTTCTATGGCTCGTAGACTATAGATATGATTCATATACGCAAATAAAATGACTCTCATCATCATGATAGGATCATACCCTTGGTTACCTTTATGAGATCGGATAAACCTCCTCAAGTTGATACTATTTACGATCTCTAGGAAAGACCACATTGGATCAAGTTTATCAATGACCAATGATAAATCTATTGGTAAACGCAATTGATATGGGGTATAATCTATTACGTGGGTTAGATTATAATTTATTGTGTTTTTCCATACATAAATTATAACTAAAAAAATAAAATGTCCTTCCTCTTAATTTAGAGGTTGGACATTTTTATTTTCTAAACTGTTATGCGTTACAGCCTCTTTTTTTATTACGTTATAATAGTATCTGCAGAGATAAATTTTATGAGTGAAAGAAGAACATATATTGCAATCGATTTAAAGTCGTTCTACGCATCTGTAGAATGCCAGGATCGAAATTTAAATCCACTGACAACAAATCTAGTAGTGGCTGATACTTCACGTACGAATAAGACTATCTGTCTTGCGGTATCACCATCACTTAAGCAACTGGGAATATCTGGTAGACCCAGACTTTTTGAAGTGGAACAGAAGGTTGCAGAAATCAATCGTGAACGTCAAAGTAAGATATATGGGAAACGTTTTGTTAAAGAAGAATGGAATCGAGATACTTTTTAGAGAATCATCCTGAATATAAAGTGACATATATCATTGCCCAACCTCGGATGGCAAAATATCTCGAGTATAGTGCAAATATTTATAATATCTATTTACGTTATATCGCAGCTGAGGATATCCATGTATATTCTATCGATGAAGTTATGATGGATGTAACAGGATATTTGCGCACTTATCATATGACTGCAGAAGAACTTGCAAGAACAATGTTATCGGCTGTATATGAAGAGACAGGTATTACAGCAACTGCAGGGATTGGTACAAATCTATATCTTGCTAAAGTTGCGATGGATATCATCGCAAAACATCTTCCAGCAGATAAGTATGGTGTACGTATCGGGGAGCTGGATGAAATAGAATATCGTAAGTTACTTTGGAATCATAACCCATTAACAGATTTCTGGCGTGTTGGAAGAGGCTATGCACGCAAGCTTGAACAACATGGTATGTATACAATGGGTGATATCGCAAGATGTTCAATCGGCAAAGAAGATGAATATTTAAATGAAGAGTTACTCTATAAATTGTTTGGCGTAAATGCTGAGTTACTGATTGATCATGCATGGGGCATTGAATCCTGTACCATGCATGCAATTAAACATTATCAGCCAAGTAATCATAGCTTTAGTTCAGGACAGGTTTTAATGTCTGGTTATACCTTTACTAAGGCAAAATTAGTCGCAAAGGAAATGACAGAACAATTAGTACTCGACTTGACTGCGAAGAAAATGACAACGAAACAAGTTGGGCTATCGATCAGTTATGATGCGGATAGTTTAAAGGATTATGAATTATCAATGGATATTAAAACGGCCTTGGACTGGTATGGTAGAGTAGTTCCAAAACCTACAAATGGTACTGTGAAATTATCACATCACACATCTTTTACAAAAGAGATTATGGAAGCAGTAGAGCGACTATTTGATAAGATTGTAGATGCGAGATTACTAGTACGTAAGATAACAATTACATTTATGAGTATTATTAGTGAAGAAGACGCAAGAAGGCATACAGAAGTGACACAATTAGATTTATTTGCACCACCAGAAGAGGATGTAAATATAGCGAAAGTTGACGAGACGAAGGACCGTCAACTACAACAAAGCAATTCTCTCTATCAAGCGGAAATATGGAAAGAATAAGTTGTTAAAAGGAAGAGACTTAGAAGAAGGTGCTACTGCGGTAGAACGCAATAATCAGATTGGAGGACACAAAGCATGAGTGAAAAGTATGAAGATATGCTGTATCTGGATCCTCCAGTATCTAAGACTCATCGTAAGATGTCTATTCAAGATCGAGCTGCCCAGTTTATGCCATTTGCGGCATTAACAGGATATGAAGACTTAATTCGTGAATCTTCTAGAATTACACAATCTCGCATTGAATTATCTGAAACAGAAATAGAGGAATTAAAGCATAAACTTGAGATTCTACATGAGACATGAGAAAAGAAAAAGCCACTCATTAAAGTTCAGTATTTTTGTACGTGATTTAAAAGAAGAGTGGTGGTAGTTATCAAATGGTTGAGAAATATTTGCATCGTATTGATGATATAGAAAAAAAGATTATTTTTAAAGATCGTACAACCATACAGTTTTGATGAGATTATCTCAATTGAATATGAAGAGTTTTTTAGATTGGCATAAAGTTGGCACAGGAATGTACCGACTTTTTTTCTATATATAAGTGAGTAGGGAGGAACTCATATGAAGATAGAAAAGATTAAGAAACAAATTCAAAATCTGATTCTGCGAATCTTGTCAGTGTTAATGGTATTTACACTGTTGCCACACTTACATGTTTATGCAGAAAGTACAACAATAACTTGTACAGATGTACCGGGTAGACAAATCTATTATGTAGATGGAATTGCCTATGATACGCCAGAGTCTCATTTCTTGCGTGCGGATGGAATCCCCGCATACTGTATACAGCCAAAGATACCGGAAATCTATCATCCGATTGGCTATGTAGGAGAAGATCCAGGATGGACTAAGATGTCGGAACTTGATCGAAATATCATGCTTGCATATGCATTCTTTGGGTATGGCTTTGATGGCGAAAGGACAAATGAACGTTACCTGGCTGCACAGGATTTAATTTGGGAATATTTAGGTACAACCAATATTTCACGTGCAACGATTGATACGACACAAAAGAAAAATGAAATTCGATCACTCGTAGAGCAGTTGCGTTTCATGCCAAATCTTCAAGTTGTGGAATATAACCAGAATGTGAAGGAGGGTAGTTTCTTTACTGGTGAAATTGATGGCAACGTACCAGTACATGTGGTAAATACAAATGGTAGTCTTGATAACTTTGATGTAGTTGTTGAAAATGGATTACTTGTAGATGTAAATGGAGAGCCTGTATCTACCGTTGTAGGAAGTGATTTCTATGTTAAAGTTGCAATGGGTCAACAAGCAAAGATTCGCTTTATCAATAAACTATTATCTCGTAATGATGAAGGTGGAGAAAATCAGATTATCTATCGTTCACCGATTAATCAAGATGTGATTAAGGCAGGAAAGTTACATGTGGATAGTGCAGAGATTAATCTATACGCTGTAGGTACAAGTATTAACTTAATCAAGCGTGATAGTGATACAAATCTACAACAACCACAAGGTGCTGCAGAATCATTTGTGAAAACGAGTTATGAACTATTTGATGAAACAGCACAAATACCTGTAGGAATGTTAAACATTGATGAAAGTGGTGTTTCTAATACAATTCAGGGTCTTTATTATTCACATCAGTATTCTGTCAAAGAGGTAACAGCACCAACTGGATATAAATTAGATACTGAAAAGAAGATTGTTTTATTTAATCAATTAGCAAATCATACGAATCACATCTCACTGGATGTTTTAGATGATGTAATCACAGGGAAATTTAGTATTCATAAGTTATTTGTAGATAAACATCAATCAGCACTAGCCACAAATGAACATGGTGCTACATTTACTGCAATCTTACAAAAACATATTGATCGTTTTGGTAGTTTCGAAGAGGCAAGTCAGCACTTATCAGAATTTACACCGAAAGAATATGCAATTATTACTACAGATGAAGAGGGTAATGCAAAATCAGGGGAGCTAGCATATGGAAAATATACCGTACGTCAAACAGCTGCTAAGGATAGTGAGATTGAACTATTGAAGGAAGATTTTGTATTCGAAGTTTCTCGCGAAAATCAACCTGACATAAAATATGAGATTAGTAATATCTCAAAGGAATATTACGTACGCCTTGTAAAGAAGGATGCAGAAACAAATGAAATCATTGATTTCCATTCTGCAGGGTTCAAAATCAAAGATGCAAATGGTAACTATATAGTTCAACGTATTGGAGAGAATAGTTATGATACATTTCAAACAAGCACAAAAGAAGATATCAAATATCCTAAGGGAACATTCTGTGTCGTGCAACAAGGTGGTACCATCACAACTCCACTAAAGTTAGCACCAGGTAGTTATACAATTGAAGAAATTAGTAGTCCAGTAGGATTTACAAGAGAACTACAGGAGATTCCATTTACTTTACAACAAGAGAATGTTGTAAAAGTAGATGAAGATAATAACCAATATATTACAGTCGAAGTAAAGAATAATCGTATCTATGGACAGTTAGACCTACAAAAGAATGTAGAAGACTACCAAAGTGACCGTAATTTAGTAACAGAAAAAAGTTTAGCTGGTATTGTTTTTAAACTCATTGCTAACGAAGACATTATCGAGCCAATACATGGAACTGTTATATTACCGAAAGGACATGTGTTTACAGAATTTATAACAGATGAAAATGGATACGCATCAGTTGAAAAGATTCCTTTAGGAAAGTATGTAGTACAAGAAGTTAAGACAATTGATGGTCTTGTATTAGATGAAACAACATATCCTGTACAGTTTGTGGAAGAAGATGATATCACTGCTACGATTCATCGCAATCTTACAATTACAAATCAAATTACAAAGACAGAAATTACCAAAACGATGATTACAGGAAGTCCTGAAACACTAGGTGCTAAATTACGTATTTTAGATGAAGAAAATACAATTGTAGATGAGTGGGTATCTGCTTATCAAGTAGCACATAAGATTGCTGGTTTGACATCAGGAAAGAAATATACACTTCATGAAGAAATGACAGCAGATGGATACTACTATGCAGATGATATTACATTTACAGTAAATCCTGATGGAACTGTGCTAGCAGTAGAAATGATTGATAAACCGGTTGAATACCTGATTGAGAAAATAAATGAAGAGGGTAAAGCAGTAAGTGGGGTACGTTTACAACTAAAGAATATTACGACTGGAGAACTTGTACCTTTACCAAATGATGGTGTAACTACTTCAGAAGCCATCCATTTAAATAACCTGCATGCAGGTGAACAATATGAATTAGAAGAAGTAGAGATTGTAAATGGTGTACATCGCGCTTCAACAATGCAGTTTACAGTTCCAAAATACAATCCAACTACTACAGAGCCAATTAAGATTCAAATGGTTGATTTAAGTGTTGATATCTCTTTAAAAAAGGTAGATGAGGATGGTCGTGCAGTAGTTGGTGCTATCCTAGAAATCTATGAAGCTGTTCTTAATGAGAATCAAGAATATGTACCAGTATTAGATGAAAATCAAAATCCAAAGATAGTACATCGTTTGGTTACTACAGAGGAAGAAGTTTATGACATTGGAAAACACGTAAAAGGTGGTAATACTTATATCTTGCATGAAGTAGAAGCACCATTTGGATATGAACGGATGGATCAAGATATTGTATTTACTGCAACAGGCACAAAAGAAAAACCACAACTTATTCAAGCGGTTGATCGAAAGAAGAAAATCTATGTACGAATAAAGAAGGTTGATGCAGAAGACTACGAAACAGTTCTGGAGAATACTGAATTTACAGTCTTCCATTCTGATGGAACAATCGCAATGGATATTTACGGAAGAAGTACAGTTGGTGTAACGGATAAGAATGGTTATGTTGATTTTGCGGTGCCATATGCTGTTTCAGGGATGTATGTGATGGAAACAGAAGCTCCAAAGGGATATGAAATTTCAACTGAAAAATATGAAATCAAACATCTTTCTGAACAAAATTTTAGTGCAGAAAAACCTGTTGAAATGACAGTGGCAGATGAGAAGGAAAAAGATATACCAACCGGAGTAGGGATTCACTATGGTGTCTGGTTCTGTGTGATTGGAGGATTGATTGGTATTGCATGGACTATTTTCTCAACAAAGCGTATGCATAAGTAATAGGGATGTTAATCAAAATCAAAGTCTCATTATGCATATTAGTCATGTTATTTGGTGTATGTATCTATGCAAGAAAGTGGAGGATATTAGAGGATGAACAACTGAAAGTTCAAATACTATCTAATGAAATACAACCACAAAAAGAAAATGATAAATTATGTATCAATATGCATGCATGGAATGAATTGAAGAAACGGAATCCTGACTTTTGGGCATGGATTTATTGGCAGAATGGAATTGTATCCCAACCGGTTGTCATTGACACAGGTGGAAAAGAGTATCTTTACCAAGATTTTGATGGTGAACCATCTGTGTGTGGAACACCGATGATATTTGAAACGAAATCTAAGAATAAAATTATCTATGGACATCATGTTGGGTATGGAACTGAAAATGCAGTCTTTACTAGGCTCGCAGAATTATCGGACAAGAAGTTATTTTATGAATACCAAAGCTTCTACTTGTGCATGCAAGATAAAATAGAGGAATACAGAGTATTTTTTTCATTACTATTAAAAATAAGAATTAGATTGGAACTATCAGCAGAAGGATTTTTCTTCTGCTGAGAAGTTCTATGAATGGATTGCGGACGCAAAAAGCGTTTCAGTCATTTACGATACAGATATAAAACCAAGATATAGTGATGAATTTGTAACGATACAGACATGCTTAGATGCATATTCCTCAAAAAGAGTCGTATTACTAGCGGTAAAAGTAAAAGAATATCCTATTCAAGAAGACTGATTTTATACCATAGTTTTAATGTTGATAATGATATAATGCTGGTAATAGTGAGGTGCTATATGAAAATAATCTTAGACAAAAGCTTAGAAGCATTTGGTGTAGAACATGTTGTAATTGGTATCGCTAGAAATGTTGATCCCAAATGCAGAATTAACACCAGCATTTTTGCAGAAACAAAAAGAAGTAGAAGAGTGGGCGCTACAGTGCAATATGGATGAAGTGATTCAACATCCATTTATTCAAGGCTATATCGAACTAATGCAGAAGGCTGGAAGAAGTATTAAGAAGAATCCTCCAACGATTCCTGCATTTATTCGTAATATCCAACATCGAGGATCTATGCCTCATATCAATAGCATTGTAGATATTTATAATGTCGAAACTTTAAAATCTTTCCTAGCAATTGGTGGCCATGATTTAGATAAGATTCAAGAACCGCTAGAATTTACGGTGAGCCAAAAGGAGGATACATTCTTGCCAATTTGTTCAACACCAAAGCATGTGGCCGAGACGGATTATCTCTATAGAGACAGTCAAGGTATCTTAGCTTGGATGGGTGTTAGAGATGGTGAAAACTATAAGTTTGATGATACTACAAAGAATGCTATCTTTATTATTCAAGGAAATGCAAACACACCGGTTGAAGATCGCATTGAGGCACTACATCGCATTGAACATGATTTAAGAGAATGTATGCCATCATTAGAATTTGAAATTCTAGTTGTTGATGCGCAATCATAAAATTAATACTATTCATAAGATGAAATAAATTGAATTTCTTGGCATAAAAATATAAAGTTATTATGCTAAGGAGGCGATGAGATGTCTGAAGAAAAAATAAGAGAAGAAATGATGAATGAAGAAAGACTGCGCCAGATGATTGAAGCTGGTGAGGCTGCAGAACTTTCTGAATATATCAAAGAGAATAATCCGATTGACGTGGCACAAGCTGCTGAATATCTCGATGATGAAGAACTATGGAAAATGTGCAGTATCTTATCGTCAGATGATATCGCCTCTGTATTAGAACAAGCAGATGATGAACTTCGTGTTCGTTTTACGTATGCATTATCTAATAATGAACTTCTAGAAATCTTTAGTAATATGGCACAGGATGATATCGCCGATATTGTTGGAGATTTAACAATTGGTAGACGTAAAACCATTGTAAATTTGATGAAGGATAAAGATCGTACAGAAATCACTAATCTATTGGAATATCCAGCAGATACAGCTGGTGGTATTATGACGACCGCCTACATCGCAATCAAAGATGATTTGAAGGTTATCGAAGGTTTAGAAAAGATTCGTGAGATTGGGCCAAAGATTGAAGTTATTGAAACAATCTTTGTAGTAAACGCAAGAGGACAATTAATTGGTATTGCCGATTTACGAGATATTTTATCCTCAGATAAAGATATATTGATGTCAGATATCATGAAAGAAAACTTCATCAGCGTTGGTCCAGAGATGGACCAGGAAGAAGTTGCTAAACTTGTATCGAAATATGACTTGAAAGCAATTCCTGTTGTAAATCAACGCATGGCAATTCTTGGTATCGTTACTGTCGATGATATTATTGACGTTATCGTTGAAGAGTATAACGAAGATATGTTGGAGATGGGTGGTGTATCGAAGGAAGAAAGTCTTGATACAACACTATTTCAATCTATTAAGTTACGTTTACCTTGGTTATTAATTAACCTCATTACAGCTTTCATGGCATCTTTTACCGTAAAGGTTTTCGAAGGTACAATTGCACAGGTTGTTGCGCTTAGTTCAATTATGACAATTATCTCTGGAATGGGTGGTAATGCAGGTTCTCAAACACAGTCGATCTTGGTACGTCAGATTGCGACTGATAAAGTTGATTTCAAGAGAAATTGGAAGTCATTTGTAAAGGAGATCTTTTTAGGAATTATTAATGGTACAGTGAATGGTTTGATTACAGCAGTTATTGTAATAATACTCTATCGAAATATATTCTTGGGTGTGATTACCGTTATTGCAATGATTGGTAACCTAGTAGTTGCTGGTATCTTTGGTTTCCTAGTCCCAGTTGTTTTAGATAAGTTTGGGGCAGATCCAGCGGTATCATCCTCTATCTTTGTAACAACTGCAACAGACGTTCTAGGATTCTTTATCTTCCTTGGACTGGCAAATATATTCTTACCTATGTTAATTTAAATAACAAAAACTGGATTGGTCTTACGATCAGTCCAGTTTTATTGATAGGATACTGCGTGAAATATTTGTATCATACATGTATGTTTTTAATGTTTCTACATCAGATACTGTTTCATCAATATGTTCAAAGTAGTATGCAATTTTCTCTATGTATGTTTGGTAGTAAGGATTCACTTCTAATTCTTTGTTGCGTGCTAAGGATTCAAAGTATAGGAATATTAATGTCCAGAAGACTTCTAGACAAGAATCTTCAATCCAGAAGTCTGCTTTTTCTTTTGGTAAGTAACATTGTTCTAAAAGTCCGTAATCAGAGGTAAGCCATCCTGAGAAGATTGCCAGATATCTGTATAGATATAGTCAAAATTTGAAAGATATTCTTCATTGAAGTAATCAAACGCATCTGCCTCAATCAAATGAATCGGTTTTGTGGATTCGAATTGGGGTAAGATAAAATTTTGAAACATTGCGATTACTTCTTTAGAGCGCTCAATTACAGTAACTTCTTCTACATTAGGATTTTGAATTGCCATATACAAGAAATAGCCAATACCTAAACCAAAGGTCAGTACTTTCCCGTGTGCTCGTTGAGCAGGAATATCATTGGTATTTGCTTCGCTAGGGGCATCAAACATCCAGTCCATATCATCCTGGTATAGATAGAGAGCATCGAAGTTACGATCCATTGCACGCAGTTTCATCCAATCATTTAATTCTCGATTTGGGTCTTTTTGTATTACATCGGAGTTAAATAATTCAAAGCCTGCAATTTTTCCTCTTTCGAATGTGAAGTGGGAATCTTTAATCCAATCTAAATGAATGTTTTTGTGATATGGATTATTCTCCCACTCATCGACAGATAAGAAAAGAGAAGGGCAATTCTTTATATCCTGAAATTCAGGGATACCTGCATCTGCTAGCATCTTTATGACTTTCTTCTCATTTTTCTTTGTGATATGCATTCCCACAAAATCATTCTTTGAATCATTCGTGATATTTGCAAGACAGCGATTTAGAAATTGATTGATTTCATCATTTAAAGTAATTTTCATGATTCAATCTTACATGAAACTTCATGATTTTTAAATGTAATAATACTTTTGAATTTTGCTTGTTTCTGTTATAATTCACTTACTTGTTCGGAGGAAATTATGATACTTGCTTTAGCGTTATTTATTGTCATGTATATATTCTTATTAGCACTTCCTGAAAAACGTCCATATATTGCGCTTATTGCGGCAGGGATATTTATTCTGTTAGGAATCTTACCACTAGGCAAATATAATTGGTGCTGTCGATTGGAATATTATTCTAATGTTGGCAGGCACAATGATGGTTGTTCAGTTATTCATTGAAAGCCAAATGCCTGCACTTATGGCAGAAGGACTATTAAAAGCTGTTCCTAATATTCAATGGGCGGTAGTTGTATTAAGTATTTTCGCAGGTGTAATTTCTGCGTTTGTTGATAATGTTGCGACAGTATTAATGGTTGCGCCAGTTGGCCTAGCAGTTTCAAAGAAATTAAAGACAAATCCTATTCCCCGTCATTGATTGCAATAGCGGTATCTAGTAACTTACAAGGTGCTGCGACACTCGTAGGGGATACAACAAGTATTCTTCTAGGTGGTTATGCAAACATGAGCTTTAATGATTTCTTTGTGTTTATGGGCAAACCTGGCATTGCGTTATCAGTAGAAATTGGTGCCGCAATGACAATTCCAGTATTATTATTCTTATTTAGAAAATCAAAAGATCCAGTTCATGCGGAAATTACCACAAAGGTAACTGATTATATTCCTTCATTATTGATGATTGGTGTGATTGTAACATTAATCATAGCTTCTCAATTTGAGAATAAGCCACAACTTACAAATGGTCTTATCTGTATGGGCTATGCAGTAATTGGTATTATTTATAGAGCAATTCGTGAGAAATCCTGTAATGTTGTAAAGCGTGCAATTCAAGCAATTGATTTTAATACATTACTTCTACTGATTGGTTTGTTTATCGTAATTGCTGGTATTACTGAAGCTGGCGTTATTGATGCGATAGCTGATCTCTTTGTAAAAACTTGGGTGGTAGCTCTGTATTTCGTGATGTATACAATGATTGTATTTGTATCGGTATTTATCTCGGCATTTGTGGATAATATTCCATATGTTGCGACAATGTTACCAGTAGTGCAGGGTATTGCAAATTCTATGGGAGTTGAACCATATGTCCTATACTTTGGATTACTAATTGGCGCTACTCTTGGTGGTAACTTAACACCTGTTGGAGCGAGTGCAAATATCGCTGCAATTGGTATTCTAAACAAGGAAGGGTATAAAGTTTCTTCAAAAGACTTCTTCCGTATTGGCATTCCATTTACACTCATTGCAGTATTTTCTGGGTACATCGTAACTTGGTTAATTTGGGGATAAAAACTATAAAGAGACTTCTTCTGATGGAGAAGTCTCTTTTGTAAAATTATTTTTATTTTTTACCTTGCCAAATAGATATTTTTCTTGCTATATTTATATAGCACTAATTTTTAATGTGTATTGCGCCGATAGCTCAACTGGATAGAGCATTTGACTACGAATCAAAAAGGTTGCGGGTTCGACTCCTGCTCGGCGCGCCATTCGGGATGTAGCACAGCTTGGTAGTGTACTTGATTTGGGATCAAGGGGTCGCAGGTTCGAATCCTGTCATCCCGACCATGATGGCGAGGTAGCTTAGTTGGCTAGAGCAATCGGTTCATACCCGGTAGGTCGTGAGTTCGAGTCTCACCCTCGCTACCATTACTATTTAAGAACGAGATGTAACATGCATCTTGCAAGAAACATCTCGGACCCTTAGCTCAGTTGGTCAGAGCTGTCGGCTCATAACCGACTGGTCGAAGGTTCGAGTCCTTCAGGGTCCACTAAAACGGAGGAATACCCAAGTGGTTGAAGGGTCCGGTCTTGAAAACCGGTAGGTCGAGAAATCGGCGCCTGGGTTCGAATCCCAGTTCCTCCGCCATTTAAATTATGTTCTTCGGAACAACACATCGCGAGGTAGAGCAGCCTGGTAGCTCGTCGGGCCCATAACCCGGAGGTCGTTGGTTCAAATCCTTCCCTCGCAACCATTTGGCTCTGTAGCTCAGTCGGTAGAGCAAAGGACTGAAAATCCTTGTGTCGCCAGTTCGATTCTGGCTGGAGCCACCTGAGAAACCTGTACTTGTACAGGTTTTTTTCTATATTTATATGAATTGGAAATTTATGTTTGAAGGAAAATTTTTGATATACTGAACATATGAAAAAGATATTAATTATAGGATCAGCACATGTAGATTTTTGTTTCGCATGTGGATAAACTTCCGCAAGGAAATGAAGAGTTTAACGTTTTAAAAACAGGAACAACTCATCAGTGGTACAGGTTTTAAAAGCTGCTGATGTATTTCAACATTTTGATTTTTCCATATGAACTATATGCACCTGTTGGTACAGGTATTTATGGTGAAATTGTAGAAGCAGAAATGATGGTACGTAAATTACCAATTCATGTAAGAAGTGAACTGGTAAATGGTTGCACCTATCACATGGTAGATCAAGAAGGAAATCAAACATATTTTTAGCGTTCCTGGTGGGGAATATAATTTTGACATGTCATATGCACAGACTTTAGAGAAAGATGATGTTCATGCAGTACTGCTATATGGAGAAATGCTGAGTGGAGAAGGTGTCGTTGATTTATTGAATACTTTAGATGATTTGGAAAAGCCAATCTATTTTGTGCCTGGTGAATTTGGTGATCAGATGGATGAAGATATTTTCCATGCACTATGTTCATTAAATCCAATACTACTTTTATCTGAAACAGACGCATTCTATCTCTCTCTCGAGAAGTTTCATGATTTCAAGATGACAGCAGAATATCTACATGAACTGACAGGTTCGGATGTTATGATTTTCAAGAATGATGATGGTGTGTATTGTTATGGTGATGAGAAGTTTATGTTACCATGCGAGCATGTATCAGATATTGAACTGCAAGCAGCAATATTTGTTCTTGCACAACTAGCTGGTGTTGATGTAAAGAACAGTATGGCATTTATGCATGACTTTGCGCAGAAGTTAATACATGATTGGGATAATTTTACTTTTGAAGAAGGTAAGATTAGACTTGCAGAAATCATTGCACAGAAGTAATGACACATAAAGGACTTACAAATGATGAAGTAAACCAGCGTATTTTAGAAAAGAAAGTAAATGGTGAACCTAAGAGATTATCAAAGTCTACCATAAATATTATTAGAGAAAATATTTTTTTACTTATTTTTAACTTTTTTAAATATTGTACTTTTTTTATATTTGTAATCACAACTGGTAAATATCAAAATGCAATGTTTATGGGTGCAGTCATTACAAACGCACTCATTGGAATTATTCAAGAAATACGTGCGAAGAAATTACTGGATCAGATACGTATTCTTACAACTACAAAAAGTAAATGCGTATCGAGATAATAGTATGGAAAGAAATTTCTGTAAATGAAATTGTCCAAGACGATGTAGTAAGTTTACAAGCAGGTATTCAAATCCCAATTGATGGTGTAATTACCGAAGGTAGTCTAGAAATCAATGAGAGTCTTTTAACTGGTGAATCTGATACAGTTTATAAAAAGGTTGGGGATACTGTTTATAGTGGAACAATTGTATTAAGTGGAGATGCAGAAGTTAGGGTAACGAAAGTCGGTCACGAACGCCAGTCTGAGAAGATTATGGAAGGTACTAAAGTATCTGGATTCCATAAAAGTACATTACAAAAAGACCTACAAAAACTGATTAAGATAGTATCTATTCTAATTATTCCTGTCGCAATGATATTAGTTTGTATGCAGATGGGTGTAAAGAATGTAGGCTATGCAGGTATTGTATTAAATACATCTGCTGCAATTATTGGGATGATTCCAGAAGGCTTAGTCGTACTAACAAGTGTTGCTTTAGCGGTATCTACCATGCGTTTATTAAAATTAAAGGCACTTGTACAAGAGCTTTATTCGATAGAAGGACTAGCACGTGTTGATGTAGTGTGTCTTGATAAGACGGGCACATTAACCCAAGGAGATATGCAGGTTGATCATATTGAGATTATAGGTAATCTATCTGAAGAAGACTTACATGCATATATGCATGCATATCTACAGATGGAAAAACATCCAAATCCAACTGCCAAAGCTTTGCAGGAATATTTTAAGAGTGATATGCAGATTCAGGTGGATCATTTTCAACCGTTTGCGAGTGAACGTAAATATACAAGTGCAACGTTGCATGGTATAGGTACATTATATGTTGGCGCCTTTGAATTTATCTTTGAGAAAGAAGATGCAACTTATCAAATGTATCATGATACGATTTCTCAAGGTGAACTGCGTACGATTGCATTAGCATTAGCTAAAGAAAACAATCAAAAAGAATTATTAGCTTTGGTATACATCCATGATGTAATGCGTCCAAATGTAAATGAAACACTATCCTATTTATCTAAACAGGGTGTAACTATTAAAGTAATATCTGGTGATTATCCAAAAACAGTTTCTTCCATCGCGAAGAAAGCAGGTGTACCAAATGCAGAAAAGTATGTTGATTTATCTATTGGTGAAATCAATTATGATCAAGTTGTCGAAGAATATACTGTCTTTGGCAGAGTTCTTCCAAAGCAGAAGAAGGAACTTCTAACAGCACTACAGCGTAAACATGTTGTAGCGATGGTAGGTGATGGAGTCAATGATATTCCTGCTTTAAAGCAAGCAGATGTTTCTATCGCTATGCTTGCAGGTTCATCTGCAGCAAAGGATATTTCTGATATTGTTTTATTAGAAAATGATTTTAATGTCGTACCTTCTGTCGTCTGTGAAGGTAGAAGAGTTATCAATAATATCTCTAGAGCATCTTCAATGTATCTCGTTAAAACGTTATTCTCATTTTTATTAACAATTTATGTTGCATTATTTCAAGTTGCTTATCCATTTGTTCCAGTGCACTTAACGATGATTAGTGCAATTTGTGTGGGTATTCCAACCGTATTTTTACAACTAGAGCCTAGCTTTGAGAAGTTGAGAGGGTAGATTTTTTTGGTAGATGCATTCTTACGTGCACTACCGTCAGCAATTACAGTAGTATTAGTTGTACTCTTTACAAAGTTCTATCGTACATATATGGGATTATCTTTGGAACAAGCGGATGCTATTCTAGTATTTGTGACTGGTGTCATATATCTTTATACTCTATATCGTATCTATCAACCAACTACAAAGTATCGTCTCATGATTGTACTCATTATGAGTGTACTCTTTGTGATTACCTTTTATTTCACGCAATCTATTCTAGGAATTTCGTTTGAGTTTGAGCTACTTCCAGTAACAATTTTAGTGGCTGTGATTGGCGTTATATTTGTGACTTTATTAGGATTTTTCATTGAGAAAGCGTTCAAAATAAATTCGTGCAATTTAAAGTGAGCTTGTGTATAATTACTATTGCGATGCGGATATGGTGAAACTGGTAGACACGCTGATTTCAGGTGTCAGTGAGGCGACTCGTGCAGGTTCGAATCCTGTTATCCGCACTAATAGTAGGCCCGATAAGCGGGCTTTTTATTTTGCTTATAAAAGTGGGTGAATTTGAAGTAATATTGCATATCTTATACAATATAATCATGAGGTGATATACATGAGAATCATAAAGAATGAAGAAATCAATGAGAACTTGTTTTCACAGATGGTTCATTTGGATCATGAAGTATGGCCATCAGATGATGAAAATTACTTGCCGACTTCCTATTTGCATAGATTATATGAAAACTCAAAGGATGGATTATTTTTTGCGGTAGATGATGAAGATAAGCTAATTGGCTATCAAACATTAATTTTTGTGGATGAAGATAATTTTCCAAAAAAATATTATGAGACTGGTGATTTTACAGTTTTTAAAAGAATATAGGTATGAAGAAGGGTAACAATATCTTATATATCTATACTGCTAATATCAAAGAAGAATACCAGGGCAGTGGCTGTATGAAAGAAATTGGAAGAGCACTCGCAACTTGGCTAGTTGAGCAGGCAGAAAAGGGATATCATGTTTCTGTAGCCTATGCAGAAGCAGTTACTCCAGCAGGTGTTAATACAGTTACGAGTGGCTATGAAATGGAACCGATGGAAGATGTCGATGAAAGTGGGCTTGGCCATTATATTTTGAAAGATGGTATGAAAGCATATTGTAAGAAGATGCTAGAGGATATTAATCTATAAGTAATTTTGTAAAATATAGATACTTTTCATATTTACACTGTATAGTTATAAGCCTAGAATAGTACTGGTGAGTTTTATCTAAGAGGGAAATTATGCGAGGACTCGGAACAATCATCAATATTATTTTAATTGTTTTAGCTGGTACATTTGGCTGCTCTTTTAGTTCTAAAATGAAAGAGAAGATGCAAGAAACACTGTTTTTAATAACAGGGATAGCAGTTATCTTTGTTGGTATTGCAGGGTGCGATGGAACAGATGTTAATGATTGAAAATGGTAGATTAATTCCACGTAATATCATGATGGTTATCTGCTGTTTGGCAATTGGTGCTATTGTGGGTGAGTATTTTGATTTAGATGGAAAAATTAACCAATTCGCAGATTATGTTAAAAAGAAAAGTAATAATGGTAATGATACAAAGTTTGTTATAGCCTTTGTGAATACAAGTTGTGTTGTATGTATTGGTGCGATGGCTGTCATTGGCGCAATCAAAGATGGTGTTAGTGGTGATATCACAGTACTAGCCGCTAAGGGTGTAATTGACTTTATCTTAGTGAGTGTGATGAGCGCTTCACTTGGCAAGGGATGTATGTTTTCAGCAATTCCAGTCGCAATCTTTCAAGGCAGTATTACCTTGCTTGCGATGATGTTAAATACAGTTGTGCCAGCTGTTGCATTAGAGAATCTTTCGTGTGTTGGATCGATCTTGATATTCTGTGTTGGAGTCAATATGGTATTTGATCGAAAGATGCGAGTGGCTAATGTGTTACCGGCAGTTATCATCGCTGTGATATGGGGTATGGTATTTTTAAAAAAGTCGAAAGACTTTTTTTATTTTTTTATTGAGTTTATAATCTCTAAACAAAAAAAGTTTAAAAAAACTATTGATTTTTCATCTTGAATTACATATAATTATTATTGTTTTTGTTACTGTTAATAAATAGTTTAGTAAAACTAAACAAATGAGGAGGATTATGATAGATATCGGACATCGCATAAAGCAGCTACGAATCAAGAATGACCTGACACTTGAAGAATTGGCCTCACGAACAGAACTGACGAAGGGCTTCTTGTCACAGTTGGAGCGTAATTTAACATCTCCATCGATTCAGACACTAGCAGATATTGCGGAAGCTCTAGGGGTTGATATGTCACGCTTTTTTGCGGAAGAACATGAAGAGAAAGATTGTCTTTACACCAGAGGATGTGTTCGTTGATGAACAGGATGGTGTAACAACGCATTGGATTGTGCCAAACGCACAGAAGAATGATATGGAACCAATTATCTTAAAACTTGAACCTGGTGCTAGATCAAAACAGATTGAACCACACCAAGGGGAAGAATTTGGATATGTATTAAGTGGACGTATTTATCTCGTAAGAGAGGGATACAAAAAAGGCGCTGTGATAAGACGAGGGGATACTTTCTATATCCGAGGAGACGTAGCGCACTATTTAGAAAATCGTAGTAAACAATCAGCAGAAGTGCTTTGGATTAGCACGCCACCAGAATTTTAGAGGGAGAATAGACATGGCAAAGAAATTGATTGAAGTAAAAAATGTTGTAAAGACTTTTGACAACCAAGTCGTACTAAAGGGAATCTCATTAGATATTTATGAAAATGAGTTTGTGACGTTACTTGGACCATCTGGTTGTGGTAAGACAACGCTCTTACGTATTATTGCTGGTTTTATTGAACCAACAGAAGGTCATGTCATTATGGATGGCGAGGATATCGCTCGCATTCCTGCATACAAGCGTGATGTAAACACAGTGTTCCAACATTATGCATTGTTCCCACACTTAGATGTATATGACAATATTGCATTTGGTTTAAAGATTAAGAAGCAGCCAAAGGATATCATCGATCAGAAAGTACGTCGTATGATTTCTCTTGTAGGTTTAGAAGGATTTGAACACCGTGATGTCACAATGATGTCAGGTGGACAACAACAGCGTGTAGCGATTGCGCGTGCGCTTGTCAATGAACCAAAGGTTCTATTATTAGATGAATCTTTAAGTGCGTTAGATAAGAATCTTCGTAAGGAAATGCAACTTGAATTAAAAGGAGATTCAGCGTGAGGTAGGTATCACATTTATCTTTCGTTACACACGACCAAGAAGAAGCTCTAACAATGTCTGATAAGATTGTTATCTTAAGGGATGGTGATATTGAGCAAGTTGGTTCTCCTACAGAAGTTTATAACGAACCAATTAACCAATACTGTGCAAGTTTCATTGGTGACTCTAATATCATCGATGGTGTGATGAAGAAGGATAACCTTGTAAACTTCGATGATGTAGATTACGAGTGTGTAGACTATGGCTTTAGTGAGAATGAACCAGTTGATATTGTAATTCGTCCTGAGGATATCGATATCGTTTCTAGAAACCGTGGCTTATTAAATGGTGAAGTGAAGTCAGTATTATTCAAGGGTGTTCATTATGAAGTTATCGTAGAAACATCTTCTGGTACATCTAAGACAGTTACAATGCATGTAACTGGAGAACATGACGTTGTCAATGCTGAAGCGAAGGAACATATTAGTGCCTCTTCCTTTACAATGGACCTTGAAGACGTAGATCAGTTAACAGACTCTGAAGTTATTGCTCGTGCAAATGCGCAAGCATGGACAGATGAGGGTGAGGATGTTTCCTTAACACATGTAGAATATGATGTGAAGAAGGAAATTGGTACATACTCATGTACATTCAGTACAGCTGCAGGTACAAAGATTACAGTTAAGATTAATGTTGTTGAGCCAGCTGCGGTTGAAGACATTGCAAACGAAGAAGGAATCCAGGCGTTCGACTTCTATCGTACAGTTGATGATATTAAGGAATCTGTTGCGTTAGATACAGACCTCATTCGTTGGGCTGATGCATATGCTTGGAATATTGAAGATGACTCTCGTGTTGAAATCTGGGATGTAAAGTATGATTTTGATGATGAAAATATCACAGAAGGTGACTACCAGATTACATTCTCTACACAGGGTCGTGAGTTAAAGATTGAAACAACAGATAAGATTGAAGTTGGCGAAAGAATTGGTCTACAGTGGAATCCTGAAGATATTCATGTAATGAGAAAGATGGGTTAATGCACGATGAAGTCATTTAATAAATTAATCTATCCATATTTTGTATGGATGATGATTATGATCGTCGTTCCGATGTTCATGATTGTCATGTATGCAATGACAGTAAAAGGTAATTCCGTTTTAACACTTCAATTTACATTTGAAAATTTTACACGTTTCTTCAATGATACGATTTTCCCAAGTGTATTATGGCGTAGTTTAAAGATGGCCTTCATCACTACAGCTATTTGTATTCTTATAGGTTATCCAACTGCGTACATCATGGCAAAGCTAAAGAGTGGTTCTCAAGCAATCATGGTGTTACTCATTACACTTCCAATGTGGATTAATATGCTTGTACGTACGTATGCATGGAAAGGTATTTTAGGCTGGTTTGGATTTAGTAGTGAAGTTAGAGTATATATTGGTATGGTGTACAATTTCTTACCATTTATGATTCTACAAATTTATACAGCTCTTTCTAAGATTGATAAGAACTTATTGATTGCGGCTAGTGACTTAGGTGCTGATAATAAGCAGACATTCATGCGTGTTACTTTACCACTATCTTTAAGTGGTGTAGTAAGTGGTATTACTCTGGTATTCTTACCGGCGGTATCCAGCTTCTTTATTCCTAAGCTACTTGGTGGTGGTCAGTATGTATTGATTGGTAATTTGATTGAAGATTACTTTATCAAGACTGGTGACTGGAACTTTGGTTCTGCTATCAGTTTAATTATGGCTATCATTATCTTGATTTCGATGTATGTTACAAAGAAACTAGATAAAGAGCCAGCAGAGGAGGCAGACTAATGGAAAAGAAAAATTCTATTTTCGGGAAGTTATATCTTGCCCTCATCTTGGCATTCTTCTATTTGCCAATTTTCTATGTAGTGTTCTTTAGTTTCAACCGTTCTAAATCACTGACTCGCTTTACTGGTTTCTCATTACGTTGGTATGAGAATATGTTTAATAACCGTTCAATCTTAGAAGCAATCTATTACACGGTTTTATGTGCAGTACTAGCGACATTAATTTCTACGCTCATTGGAACAATCACAGCGATTGGTCTTTCCAAGTCTAAGCGTATTACACGTGAGTTATTCCAACAGGTAAATAACTTACCAATGCTAAACCCAGAAATTGTTACTGCGATTGGCTTAATGTTGTTCTTTACATCATTGAGAGTTCAAACAGGTTTTACAACAATGTTGTTGGCACACATCGCCTTCTGTACTCCATATGTAATCTTGTCAGTATTACCACGACTACGTCGTATTGATAAGAATATGGCAGAGGCTGCGTTAGATTTAGGTTGTACACCATGGCAAGCGATGTGGAAGGTTATCATCCCACAGATCAAGGGTGGTATTATTGCGGGTGCGCTTGTAGCATTCTCCATGTCCTTTGATGACTTCGTCATTTCTATGTTTACAACAGGACCTGGTGTTTCGAATATCTCTATCTATGTTTATGCAAACGTAAAACGTGTTAATCCAACAATTAATGCGTTAAGTGCGATTATCGTTTATGTCATTACAGTTGTACTCATTGTTGTTAATGTTGTACCTATGATCAATGAAAGAAGAAAGGCGAAGTTAAATGCGCAAATTACAGAATCTAACTAAATTGGCTTTATGCGCTGCACTTGTAGCTCCACTTGTTGGATGTAGTGGAGATGGTGAAGGTGCGGTTGAGCAAGTAGGTGACGCAAAAGAGATGTTTGGCTGTAACGTTATCAACGTATTCAACGCTGGAGAATATATCGGCGAAGGAGTAATATCCAACTTTGAAACAATGTATAACGCAAAAGTAAACTACGATATGTTCGAGTCTAATGAGATGATGTATACCAAAGTTATTAGGGTGGCTCATCCTACGATGTGCTTGTACCTAGTGACTACATGATTGAACAGTTACTAGCTGAGAAGATGTTACAACCATTAGATAAGAAGTCTTATGAAAATTTAGGTTTACTCAATCCATCTGTTGTAGAGTCTCAAAAGGAATTTGATCCAACGTTAGAATATTCAGTTCCATATTTCTGGGGTAATGTTGGTCTTGTATATAACAAGACAACAGTCGATGAAAAGGATATTGAAGAGCAGGGTTGGAATATTCTCAAGAATCCAAAGTACAAGGGAAGAATCTTCTTCTATGATTCCCAGCGCGACGGCTTTATGGTTGCGTTTAAGGCTCTTGGTTATTCAATGAATACAAATAATCCAAAGGAAATCCAAGAGGCATATGAATGGCTTTCTGAGATGAATGCCACAATGGATCCAGCGTATGTTACGGATGAAGTTATTGATGGCATGACAAATGCAGAAAAGGATATTGCTGTCATGTATTCTGGTGATGCGACAAACGTTCTTACGGAAAATATGGATATGAGTTGGGTAGCACCAAAGCAGGGAACAAACGTATGGATTGATGCAATGGTTATTCCTAAGAATAGCAACTGTCCTGGACTTGCAAATAAGTTTATCGACTACATTATCAGTGAAAGTGTTCAGTCACAGAATGCTGAGTGGGTTGGATATACACCGGTTGATAAGAGTGTTGAGGAAGAACTTGCTGGACCGGATGGAGAATTCTTTGAAAATCCAGCATTTGTTCCACGTACAGGATATCATTTGGATGAAACATTCCATTTTGATGAACAGTTAAAAGCAAAGCTCTCTGATCTTTTGGAATAAAGTCAAAAGTACAATAAACGTTTTTCTAGCTATAAAAAAAGAAAAAAATATTTGTAAACTAGAAATAAAAAAAGTGATATACTTCTATTGCATTCGATGAATGCTTTCAGTATAATAATAAAGCGCTGTAATTTTTACAGAGCTTTGGTTCCTTAGCCAAGTGGTAAGGCAGCAGACTGCAACTCTGCGAGCGCCGGTCCGACTCCGGCAGGAACCTCCATGGAGATGTGGCGGAATCGGCAGACGCAACGGACTTAAAATCCGTTGTCTGAAAGGACGTATGGGTTCAAGTCCCATCATCTCCACCATCAAAAATGCTTACTTCGGTAAGCATTTTTTATTTATGCAATGATAAAAAAAGTGATGGATCTCCATCACAAAATATGCGGTAATAGGATACACAGTAGAATCAGAACGATACTTGCATAGAGGGGAATATTGCTACGATGACTTCTTTCAAGAAAGATACGTTTCCGATAATCTGCATATGTTGGATCTAAATCTTTACTTCGTTGGAATTCAAGAGAAGAGAAATCACCCTTGAGCCAAGCTTGTCTAAATGTTCCAACAAAGAATAGAATGGCTGTTAGAATTCCCAAGACTGTTTAAGAAACCGAAACGAAATGGTTGTTTTACAATACCAACTACAACAGAAATAAGTAGTACAACTCCAACGTAAATCCATACTTTTATATCCCTAAATGGGAGAACTAAACTTTTTAACATGGTTACATTTTAACCGATATTTTGAACATGACAATATACTTGATCATGATTTGTTGAAAATGCATACAAATTTACAGAAATACACTGTAAACAGCGTTGTATGCGTTGTTTATCATATTTTAGGAATGATATAATAGAAATAATAAAAAAGGGAGATTGTATATGGTATTCAACAAGATTAAAGAATTCGTCGCACCAGTAGATGAAGACGAAGATGAAGGCGAAGAATTACAATTCACAGGAAGAGAGGTACAACCAGTGAGTACTTACGAGTCAAAACAAACAAATTTGAATAACATTTCTAAAAATACACAAATGGTAATGTTCGAACCAAGAAGTTTCGAACAAGCTGAGGAGATTGCACGTCACTTAAAGCAAACACGTGGCTGCATTATCAACTTACACCGTTTACAAAGAGAATATGCACAACGTACAATTGATTTCTTATCTGGTGTTGTATTCGCATTAGATGGAACAATTCAGAAGGTTGGTCATAACGTTATCTTCTGTGCACCAAGAAATGTTGGTGTTGAAGGTAATATCTCACTTGATAAGGGTGAAGATGAATAATCTAGGGAATTACGATTCTCTGATTGCACATTTACACGACTTAAAAGAAAAGAGTGAACGTTGGCATAAGAGTGTTTGTTCTGCATTCTTAACGGAAGAAGAACAGGCGGTTGTCCAAAAGATATTCACTCCATCCCGCTTTGTTCGCTATGATGGCGGATACGATGAAGCACGTAAAAAGAAAGTCATCTTTCTCTATGAAGAGAAGGATGGCTTTTCAGATATAGTATGCATGAAGGCTAAGATTGATCAGCGCTTTCGTACGATAGGACATCGTGATGTATATGGGGCTATCATGAATCTACAGATAGAGAAGAGTAGTTTTGGCGATTTCTGGATTGAAGAAGATGCAATTTATCTCTATACATCTGAACATATGGTTGATTTTATCAAAGATCATTTGATTCGTATCAATCAGCTAACGGTATCGTTTGAGCAGATTGATGAACGACCAAAACAGGAGTTTAAGACCAAAGAACTTTCTCTTGTTGTGGCAAGTGAAAGAGCGGATGCAATCGTGGCTGCTTTAACCCATTCTAGTCGTAGTGATGCGAAGGATTTGATACGAAAAGGATACGTGCAGGTGAATCATATCGAACTTGAAGAGCCTGATAAAATATGCAATAATGGGAGTGTTATTTCTATACGTGGAACAGGTAGATTTACCTTTCTTAGGCTTTAGTCGAAAGACACGTACAGGAAGAATCGTTGCAGAATTTCTGCAGAATATATAAGAGGAGAGAACATGACGACACGAAGACCGACATTTCGCATCATGAAAAATGGCTATGATCGGTTTGCGGTTGATGATGTGATGGAGCAATACGCTGCGCAAGTTGCCTTCCTTCAAAGAAAGTTGGAACTCTATCAAGAACAGATGGTTGAGACAACGGAGAAGTTGGAGGACTTACAGACACGCTACAATGAGATTGAGCGTGCGGTAGATGTGCGGAAAGATGCGGCCGACAGTATTACCAGATTATCTTTGCAGGAAGCTAACGATGTGATGGCAAGAGCACAGGATAACGCTGATGAGATTGTCAAAGAAGCTTTATCCGTTGCGCGTTCCATATTGCTGGATCTATCGCAACTGTATACTGAAGCTGGTGAGGTAAAGAGTGATCTGAGCCAACAACTAACCGATTTACAAAAGAGTTTAGATAACTTTAGACTTCCAAAACTTCCTGATATGGATTGGTTGGAAGAGTCTGATAAAGAATTGCATTGATCAGGGACATGCTTTTAACAGAAGTGGATTGATAAGAGAGTTCGTGTATGCTGAAAACGAACATGAAGCCTGTTAATAGAATCACCTGTGAGTAATCGTACCTTCTGCGTTAAAGAAGAAAAGAGTGTATGACAATCAAGTCATAAACTAAGGTGGTACCGCGTTTAGACGTCCTTAGATTTTTTTAAGGACGTTTTTTTATTTTTTTATAAAAGAGGAGGGTCATATGGACTACAAAGATACGCTAAACATGCCAAATACAGAGTTTTGAGATGCGTGGTAATCTTGCTCAGAAAAGAACCAGGTATTTTTAAAGAATTGGCAACAAGACAACTATTACCAAAACTTACTAGAACACCACAAAGGACAGAAGGCATTCATCTTACACGATGGTCCTCCATACGCAAATGGTAACCTGCATGCAGGTACAGCCATGAACCGTACTATCAAGGACTTTATTATTCGTAGCCATGCGATGTCTGGTTACTACACACCATTCTTTCCAGGATGGGATACACACGGATTGCCAATTGAAAATGCTATCCAGAAGTTGGGTGTAGACCGTAAGGCATTGTCCGCTGCTGAGTTTAGACGTAAGTGCGAAGAGTATGCACACCAGCAGATTGCACAGCAGATGGAAACAGAGAAGCGTTTAGGTCAGATTGCGGATTATGAACATCCATATATCACACTAACAAAAGGTTTTGAGGCTCGTCAGATTCAATCTTTTGCTAAGATGGCTTTAAATGGAATGATTTTCCAGGGATTAAAACCTGTTTATTGGTCACCATACAATGAGACAGCGGTTGCGGATTCTGAAATCGTCTATAAGGATGTTAAGGATGCGACAATCTATCTTAAGTTCCCAATTGCGGATGGTAAGGGTGTATTAACTACAGATGATAACTTTGTAATCTGGACAACAACACCTTGGACAATTCCATCAAACATGGCAGTATCTGTGCATCCAGATTTAGAGTATGCATTAGTTAAGACTAGTGCCGGTAATTTGATTGTTCTTGCGAAGTTTGTCGATCGTTTACTCGAGAAATTCAATCTTGAAAATCTAGGTATCCTAAAGACATTTACAGGTAAGGAAATTGAAGGTGTTACATATCATCATGTTGTATTAGATAAGGAATGTCCATGTCTTTTAGGTACCCACGTTACAGATGAAGATGGTACTGGTATTGTACATACAGCTGGTGGTCATGGTATGGATGACTATCTTGTATGTATGAAGAATGGTATGCCACCAATCTGTACAGTTGATGAGCGTGGTTATATGAATGAAGAAGCAGGCTCTTATCAGGGTATGTTCTTTGAAGATTGTTCAAAGGCTATCATTCATGATATGAGTGAAAAGGGCTACTTACTGCAAGTGGAAAATATTACTCACTCATACCCACATGATGACCGTTTAAAGAAGAAGGTTATCTTCCGTGCGGTGAAACAGTGGTTCTGTTCGATTGAGAAGGTACGTGAGCAGGCATTGGATCAGATTAACAACCACGTTAAGTGGCATAACTCCTTTGGTCAAAAGCGTATGAATAATATGATTGCGGACCGTGGTGACTGGTGTATCTCAAGACAGCGTCTATGGGGTGTTCCAATTCCAATTATCTATTGTGAAGATAACTCACCAATCATGGAGAAGGAAGTCTTTGATCATATCGCTGAACTCATGAATGAATATGGTTCAAATGTTTGGTTTGAAAGAGACGCAAAAGACTTACTACCAGAAGGTTATACAAATGAAAAGTCACCAAATGGTGAATTCCGTAAGGAAACAGATATCATGGACGTATGGTTTGATTCTGGTTCAAGCTGGAACGAATTAATCGCTCGTGGTGATGGTTATCCATGTGACTTATACTTTGAAGGTTCTGACCAGTATCGTGGTTGGTTTAACTCTTCCCTTATCGTTTCTACAGCAGTAAATGGAACAGCTCCATACAAGGAAGTTCTATCCCATGGTTACGTTGTAGACTCTAAAGGTGAAAAGATGTCTAAGTCAGTTGGTAATGTTGTAAACCCAATGGATATCATCAACCAGAATGGTGCCGATGTATTCCGTCTTTGGGCAATGTCCTCAGACTTTAAAGGAAGACTTAAAGTTAGGTCCAAGCAATATCAAACAGGTTTCTGATCAGTATCGTAAGATTCGTAATACATTCCGTTTCTTGCTAGGTAATGTAAATGGAGAAGACTTCAATCCTGCAACAGATATGGTAGCCTTTGAAAATCTAGAACGTGTTGATCAACAAGTTCTTGTATTACTCAATGACTTAGTTGCGGATGTACGTAAGGATGTATTAGAATACAACTACTTATCCGCAAATAAGCATCTATTGTATTTCATGGTTAATATCTTATCTTCTTACTATTGTGATTTTACAAAGGATATCTTATATGTAAGTGCCAAGGATGATCACCGTAGAAGACAAGTACAGTCCGTATACTGGAACTGTGCGGATGCACTTGTGAAGCTTTGGGCTCCATTCTTAGCATTTACTGCTGAAGAAATCTGGACACATTTTTCACACTTAGGTGCAAACTCTGTACATTACGAAGAATTCCCAGAAGTAAAGGAATACGCAGAAGCTGAAGCATTACGTGATGAAATCAAACGTCTATTAGATGTTCGTGCTCTTGTTACAAAGGCAAATGAAGAAGCTCGTAATGAAAAATTAATCGCATCTAGCCAAGAGGCTAAGATTATCCTAACTCTTCCAAAGGAAGACAAGGAACTTGTAGAAAAGAACCTAGGTACTGCAGTAGCACAGTGGTTAATTGTTTCTCAGGTTGAACTTGTAGAAGGAGAATCAGCAGTGAAGGTCGAGAAGGCTAGTGGAGAGAAGTGTCCACGTTGCTGGAACTATGATGAACATGTGGATGAAAATGGACTATGTCCAAGATGCCACGCTGTCATGGAAGGTTATAAGCTCATTCACCAAAACTAAATACATATACATGCATGTAGAATGAAAGTTCTACATGCATTATTTTTGGATAAAGAAAAGCGACAGATTACTGTCGCTTGATGTTATAGTTCAATCTTTCTTAAATTGTTCCCAAGGTAAGTAAGGCTTACCAAAGTGACCATAGTTTGTTGTCTGTGTATAGATAGGTCTTTCAAGATCTAATTCCTTGATCATATTTTTAACTGAGAAGTTGAAGTTCTTCTTAACGATTTCTTCTAACTCTTCATCACTATACTTCGATGTATTAAAACTATTTACGTTAATAGAGATAGGGTTAGGTTCACCAATCGCATATGCAAGTTCAATCTGGCACTTCTTTGCTAGACCATTTGCTACGATATTACGGCAAACGTAACGTGCATAGTAAGCTGCGGAACGGTCAACCTTTGTAGGGTCCTTGGATGAGAAACATCCACCACCGATAGGTGCGTATCCACCATATGTATCTACAACAATCTTACGTCCAGTAGTACCAGAGTCACCCCAGCTACCACCAACAACGAAGGAACCAGATGGGTTGATGAAGAACTTTTGTATTTTCATCAATGAGTTCTGGTTTCACAACCTTGTTAATGACTTCTTCATGAATCAGCTTCTTTAAATCTTCCTGTGTGATATCTTTACTGTGTTGTGTAGAAACAACGATTGTTTCAATTCTCTTGAGTTCGCCATTATCATATTCTACTGTAACCTGTGTCTTACCATCAGGTCCTAAAAGAGTAGGGTTTTCACGACGTACCTGTTCAAGACGCTTTGCGAGCATGTGTGCACAGTCAATCGCAAATGGCATATAGGACTTTGTTTCATCACTTGCAAAACCAAACATGATACCTTGGTCACCAGCACTGTACTCTTGATGTCCCAACAGCAGAGTTGATTTCTGCAGATTGCTTGTTTACCTTTTAGGATGACATTGTATTCTTCAGGGTAACCAATATCTTTTAAAACTTTCTTTGCGATAGTAGCGTAATCGATTACTGCAGTTGTGCCAGCTTCACCATAGATGAAGATTGTATCATCTTTGATTGTAGCTTCAACAGCCATATGTGCTTTTGGATCTTGCGCTAGTGCCGCATCCAAGATAGAATCCGCAATCAAATCACAGATTTTTATCTGGGTGACCACTTGTAACTGATTCGGATGAGAAATAATACTTTGACATAATAAAAAAACCTCCTTCGTTTTTGTCTTTTTTTATACGACAGATGAAAGAGGATATTTAACGTATTTAGCTCTTTCCTTATCGATGTCAGCAGTACCACCTTGCTGGAAGCAGTAGGTTGGTGTGAGGTTACTGAGCTGACTCTCTACCTCAGTTCTTGATAAAAGACGTTATTATTAAAACACTAGAAAGATTGCTTGTCAATTGATATGTTCGTGTTCAAACATATTCTAAAACTGGTATAATCAATATGGAGGTTTTTTTGCGTATGAAATGGTCGAAAATTAAAAGAGGAAACAATTGAAAATATCAAAGCATTTTCGATTTCGGGAATTCTAGTTGTAGCGTTTTACACGCTGATTAATAATGTTGAGCCTTTATATGGTGTATTCCACGCTGTTTTTGTGGCTCTTTCACCATTTATCTATGGATTGGCTATTGCATTCCTATTAAACCCACTACGAAAGATTATTGAGTATAGTTGGTTGGGAAAGACATCGCTAAAACCACGTACGAAGAAGATTATCGCTTCATTTGGAGCATTGTTTATTGGAATCATCATGTTGTTTGTATTCTTCTCGATTCTAATTCCACAGATGATTTCTTCTATCCAGACCTTCCTTTCATCCTTTGAAGGATATGTAGAAACTGCTCGTAATTTCTTTGAGTCAAATAACTTCTTGAGCGAAGATTTATTAAAGACATTGAATCCAGTCATCGATAAAGGTGCTAGTATGTTGGGCGATTGGGTATCCAACCTGGCAAGTAGTTTAAATGCCATCTTGATGTACAGTGTAATATTTGCTAAGGGAGTCATGAACTTCTTGATTGGTATGATTATCGCATTATACATTTTATTAGATGAGCCAAAGCTAAAGCGCCAAACCAAAAAGGTACTATATGCATTACTTCCAGAGAAGACAACAGAAAAAATTATCAAAACTTCTCGTTTAACAATTAGTACATTTAATAGCTTTTCATTGCAGGGTAAAAGCAGTAGACTCTTTGATTATTGGTATTCTCTGCTACATTATCCTATCGTTTATGAATATGCCTTATACACCTTTGATTAGTGTACTAGTTGGTGTAACAAATATGATTCCAGTATTTGGTCCGTTCTTAGGAGCTGTTCCAAGTATCTTAATCTTACTGTTGGTTGATCCATTTAAGGCACTCGAATTTGCAATCTTCATTTTGATTTTACAGCAGGTAGATGGGAAATATCATTGGTCCACGTATTCTCGGTGGAGCAGTTGGTTTACCAACTCTCTATGTCATGTTTGCGATTATTATTGGTGGTGCATTATTTGGTATCTTCGGTATGTTTATCGGTGTACCAGTATTCTCAGTGATCTTTGTGTTGGTTCGAGATTTCATCCACCAACAATTAGAGAAGAAAAAAATAACAGTAGTATAAAAAAATGCATGGTGTCTCATCTAACGAATAGTTGAGGACCATGCATTCTTTTATATATTAAATAGAATATCTTCGTAAGAAGGTAACTTGTAGAATTCTCTTGATGAGATTTGTTCGTAGTGATCTACTGCATCTCTTAACTGATCCATCAGTGGATTAATCTTATAGTAGATGTTTTGACCAATCTCATACGTATTGCCAGTTGCAGTTACTTTCTGCCAAGCTTCTTCCAATTCTTGGATCGCTTGGTAGGTTTGATCAATCAACGTAGAAACTTTACTAGCATGATCATGAATAAACTTTGGAGCACTCTTACCACTTGCGTTTACAGCATCGCTATAGAACTTTAACTCTGCTGTTTGTGCAGGTAAGATATCCTTGCGTGCCATCTCGATCATTGTACGAACTTCAATACCCATGATCTTTTCGTATTGTTCCTGTAGAATGATACGGTTGGCAGCGAGTTCTTTTTCAGAGTAGATATTTAAGGAAGTAAAGAGGTTAATAACAGAAGGGTCGTTGAGTACTTCTGTAGACTCAATAAAACTCTTCACATTTGGTAAGCCTCTACGCTTTGCTTCCTTTGCCCATTCATCACTATATCCATCACCAGAGAATAGAATTCTCTTATGTTTCTCTATCAAATTCCGACAGATTGTTAATGCTTTTTCACGGATATCTTGGATATACTTGATACCTTCTAGTTCATCCGCAATCTGATTGAGTGATTCTGCCATGATGGCGTTAAGCACTGTGTTAGAGAAGGATGCACTCATAGAAGAGCCAAGCATTCTAAACTCAAACTTATTACCTGTAAAGGCAAGTGGGGATGTACGGTTGCGGTCTGTGTTATCGTGAGGAATATAAGATAAACCTGTCACAGGGTTAAAGGCTGTCTTTTCTTCTTGTGTGATTGGTTTCTTACGATTCTTTGTATAGATATCATAGAGGATATTTTCAATATAACTTCCGAGATAGATGGAAATGATTGCTGGAGGAGCTTCATTAGCACCCAAGCGATGATCATTACCTGTACAGGAAGCACTCATTCTAAGTAGAAGAGGGTAAGTATCAACTGCACGGATAAATGCACAGATGAATAATAAGAAACGAATATTCTCGGCTGGTTTATCGCCTGGGGAGAATAGGTTTTGTCCATCATCTGTGATGATGGAATAGTTATCATGTTTACCAGAACCGTTGATACCTTGGAATGGCTTTTCGTGTAAGATACATGCAAAACCATGTTTCTTAGCTGTTTCACGAAGAATGTCCATGATGAGATGATTTTGGTCAACTGCAACATTACCATTGGTAAAGATAGGAGCTAGTTCAAACTGTCCTGGCGCAACTTCATTGTGCTCTGTTTTTGCGTAGATACCTAGCTTCCAAAGTTCTTGGTTAGCTTCCTTCATGAAGGCTGCTACACGTGGTGGAATTGCACCAAAGTAATGGTCATCTAATTCCTGCGTTTTAGGGGATGGTGCACCAAATAAAGTGCGACCTGTAAAACGTAAGTCTAATCGACGATCAAAATATTTACGGTCGATGAGGAAGTATTCCTGTTCAAGACCTACGGAAATATCACAGCTCTTTACATCTTTATCACCAAGGATATTTACAACACGTGTTGCGGCTTTGCTAAGAGCCTCTAATGATTTTAATAGAGGATCTTTTTTATCTAAGGCTTCACCACTGTAAGATACAAAAACAGTAGGGATACATAAGATATTGTCGCGGATGAATACTGGACTCTTTACATCCCAATATGTATATCCGCGTGCTTCAAATGTTGTACGTAAGCCACCGTTAGGAAAACTTGAGGCATCTGGTTCACCTTTGATGAGCATCTTGCCAGAGAAGCGCGCAAATGGCTCTCCATTCATGTCTGGTTCTAAGAAACTATCGTGTTTTTCAGCTGTTCCACCTGTCATAGGCTGGAAACCAGTGTGTAAAGTGAGTCACACCATTATCGAGTGCCCAAAGTTTCATTGCATGGGCAATCGCGTCTGCAGTGGTGCGATCGAGCATTCCTTCGTTTGCGACTGTCTTCTTCCAAGAAAGATAGACAGGACGAGGTAGGTGACTCTTCATCTCTTTTTCGCCAAATACTTTAGAACCAAAATCTTTGAATAGGTCTTCCATAGAATCTCCTTTTTTTGTTATGAAAAAAATTTATAACGTTTTTAAAGGATGTTTCAATATAAAATTTCAGACTTTTTATCATTTCTATAAAATTTTTTTAAAGATTTCTCTGAAATTTTTTTATAGAAATGACAGAAAATATGAAAATAAAATAAAAAAATGTAGAAATATTTCTACATTTTAGTAATATGGGTTAAATTCATCGTAGTTGTTTGTTTCTAACAAACGAACATCATGTACTTCTGGTACTTCATCTAATAAAGATAGCTTTAATACCATCATTTAATGTGGAATCCATTACCATACATCCATTACATGCACCTGTCATTGTTACTGTAACAATACCATCAGCATATCCTACTAAGAAGACGTCACCGCCATCTGCTTGAATATATGGACGAATCTTGTCCAATGTATGCTGAATACGCTGTAGAAGCTCTTTGCGAACTGGATCTGTTTCTAGGGCAATTAGATCCGCACTACTTTCAGCATAGAAATCTGTATCATTCATTACTTTCGCCTCTTTCCTTACTTTACAAGATAGAAAATATACGCAACGATTAACCCCCAAATAATACCACCAACAACTTCAACCCAACGATGACCAAGTACAGGTTTTAGCTTTGTTTTATAGATGGAGTTTTCGAATACGTGAGGATATTTCTCTTGTAAATCCTTGACTAATTGTTGCGTAACTTTAATATTTTGTCCACTATAATACCTCACGTTAGCGGCATCATAGATAACAATGATTGCTAGAACAATAGTAATTGCAAATAGTGTTGAACTAAAACGTTCGCGGAAACCAACCGATAGAGCTAAGGCAGAAACCATCGCACTATGTGAACTTGGAAAGCCACCGGAGGCAACAGTTAAACTCCACTCCCAATCATGTTCAGGTTCTACAACGAATGCACAAATTGGTTTTAATAACTGCGCACTAACAGCCGCAAATATAGCACAAAATATAATATGTATCGTATTTAATGAAATTAACATAATAAGCCTCTAGTAAAGTATACCACACATCTTTTCTTGAGTGTGCTATACTTAAGAACGATTGGAAATGCTAAAATGATATATAAACCAGGACAGATTGTAGAAGGAAAAATAACAGGGATTCAACCCTACGGTGCATTTGTGGCACTGGAACATCATGTGAGTGGACTAATCCACATCTCAGAAATTAGCGATGGATATGTTAAAGATATTTCAAAGTTCGTTAGTGTAGGGGATGTTGTGAAGTTAAAAGTCCTGGAATGTGATGACAAGAGCAGTCATGTCAAGTTGTCATTGAAAAGCACTTCAGAAAGCACACTCAAGAAATAGACGTAAACCGATGGGTCATAAACCAAGTTTACCAAATATGAAAATGGGTTTTCAGACAATCGCAAATGCTATGAGTGAATGGATCAAAGAGGCGAAGGAGAATATTTTAAAATGATGAAGTTAAATACATCACACGCTTTACTCAAAGAAAGTATTGAAAGTTATCAAGAAAAAGTAAATGAACTACACAAAGTAATTTTTGAAAGAACTGGTGCCGGTAACGACTACATGGGATGGGTTGATTGGGCTGAAACATATGATAAGGCTGAATTTGAACGCATCTTACAGGTTGCTGAAAAGGTTAAGGATAAGGCTGAAGTATTACTTGTATGTGGTATCGGTGGATCTTACTTAGGTGCACGTGCCGCAATCGAAATGATTCAAGGTCTATACTCAGGAAATAAGACAGAAGTTATTTTCGTAGGTAATACATTTCTCATCTACATATATTGCACAGGTGTTAAAGCACATCGAAGACAAGAGCGTTGTGATGAACGTTATCTCTAAGTCTGGTACAACAACTGAAACAGCACTTGCATTCCGTGTACTTCGTGAATTCATGGAAAAGAAATATGGCAAGGAAGAATGCAAGGAACGTATCATTGCGACTACAGATAAAGCACGCGGTACATTAAAGGCATTAGCTGATAAGGAAGGCTACGAAACATTCGTTATTCCTGATGATATCGGTGGTAGATACTCTGTGATTACACCAGTAGGTTTAGTACCACTTGCAATTATGGGTGTAGATATCAAGAAGATCATGGCTGGTCTTTATGATGCATATAAGGAATTAAATACTGCAGATCTTTCCAAGAACCCTGCATATCAATATGCAGTATGCAGACGTATTCTACAGAACCAAGGCTATGATGTAGAAATGTTTGTTGCGTATGAACCACAACTTGCAATGCTTGCTGAATGGTGGAAACAGTTATTAGGTGAATCTGAAGGTAAGGATGGTAAGGGTATCTTGCCAGATAGTGCAAACTTCTCAACAGATTTACATAGCTTAGGACAGTTTATCCAAGAAGGTAAGAAAGTTCTATTTGAGACAATCTTAGAAGTAGAAAATCCTACAGAAGATTTACTCATTCCAAATGATGCAGAAGATAGCGACCAGATGAACTACCTTGCTGGTAAGTCATATGACTGGGTCAATAAGATGGCTTGTCTTGGTACAATTGAAGCTCACGAAGTAACTGGTGGAGTTCCTAACTTAATCATCTCAATTCCTGATATGAAGGAATATTCATTCGGTTATCTATGTTACTTCTTCTTCATCGCTACAGCGATGACTTGCTATATGATTGATATCAACCCATTCAATCAGCCAGGTGTAGAAATCTACAAGAAGAATATGTTCCGCTTATTAGGTAAGCCTACTAAGTAAGTCTTTAAGAGGAAGAAATTCCTCTTTTGCTTTTATAGATAGAAAGGATGGTATATATGTCTACAATGAATCAAGAGGCACATTATCGTCGTATGACACAGGATTCAATTCCACATTTAATTACGCAGTTAGCAGTCCCGACGATTATATCGATGCTCGTAACAAGTATCTATAATATGGCAGATACCTACTTCGTAGGAACAATCAGCACATCTGCCAGTGGTGCAACTGGTATCGTATTTAGTTTGATGTCCATTCTACAGGCCTTTGGATTTATGTTTGGTCATGGTGCTGGTGCAAATATTTCACAACAGTTAGGCTCAAAGAATGTTGAAAAAGCTAGAATATATGCATCCACAAGTTTCTTTCTCTCTATTTTTGTTGGTGCAGTTGTGATGGTAGTTGGACTCATCTTTCATGGATCCAATGATGCGTATGATGGGAAGTACAGATACAATTCTTCCATACGCAAGAATATATGCATTCTATATTTTGCTTGCAGGCATGGCAATGACATCAAGCTGTGTATTAAACAATATCTTTGCGCTATGAAGGAAAAGCCTTCTACGCAATGATTGGTTTAACACTAGGTGGTGTCTTAAATATCTTTGGTGATTACATTCTAGTACGTGTATTCCATATGGGTATTGCAGGGGCAGGTTTAAGTACGACAATCTCACAATACATCAGTATGTTTGTGCTAGTATTACCTTACTTGCAAGGAAAAACTCAAAGTCGTTTGCAATCCAAAATATGTAACATGCAAGCCTGAAATTTTGAATCGTATCTTTACGACAGGATTACCATCTTTGAGTCGACAAGGATTAAACTCACTTTCTACAATGGTATTAAATACTACATCTGCGATGTATGGTGATGCGGCTGTTGCAGGCATTTCTATCGCAACACGTATTGTGTCGTTCTTATTCTGTGTTGCGCTTGGCATTGGGCAAGGGTTCCAACCGGTTAGTGCATTTAACTATGGTGCGAAAATCTACAGTCGTGTAAAGAAGGGATTCTACTTTACACTCAAAAGTGGTACAGCTCTAATGGCAATTCTAGCGGTAATTGCATTTACCTTCTCAGGACAGTTTGTGGCACTCTTTAGAGATGATCCTGATGTAATTGCAGTTGGTACAACGGCATTACGTTTCCAATGCGTCTCTTTAGTATTAATGCCGATGACGATGTATGGAAATATGTTATTTCAATCAATATCACGTAGTGCTGTTGCAACATTTCTAGCGATGCTACGAAGTGGACTAGTTCTAATCCCTGCAGTCATTATCTTGCATGCATGTTTTGGGATTACTGGTATTGAAGCGGCTACAATCTGTTAGTGAGATTACAACTGCAATTATTTCACTACCATTTATTCTTTACTTATTTAGAAACATTTCCCAGAAGATGGAAGGGATATCATATAAAAAAGCGATGAATTCATCGCTTTTTTAGTAAGTAATAATATCTTTTAAGCCTTCGCTAGAAACAACATAATAGCCATTTGTTTCTTTGCCTTCACCTTGTTTTTTATCTAAATCCATAACCCATACTGCATTTGCTTCTTTTCCGGTTGCTTGTTTGTAGGCTTCTAGTACCTTCTTTCCATCTTCGATGGAGAGTGTAAATAATGTTGTACTTAAGCAGTCAGCGACACCAGAATTTTCTGTGATGATTGTGACACTACGGTAGTGACTTGCAGGGTAATTTGTGGATGGATCGATAATATGGTGATAACTCTTTCCATCTGTTGCGATATAGAAGCGTTCATAGTCTCCACTTGTCACAAATGAGAAAGGATCCTTTTGAAGAGATTAATGCAAGTCCATTTGGTAATGCACCTTCTGGATCAGCAATACCAACATTCCATGTAGTTCCATCAGGTTTATCATTGACTGTACGAATATTTCTGCCGACATTGAAGTAACCTGCTTGCATGTTCTGACTCACTTCTTGAGCAACTAGTTCAGTAGCGTAGCCTTTCGCAATACCACCAACATCAAATGATTGACATGGCTGAGTAATATATACTGTGCTTTCTTCATCGTTGATGATGACGTTATCCCAACCCTTACAGCCTGCAGCTTGTGTAAGTTCTTCCTCTGATGGAAGATTACCAAGTTGTTTTTTTCAGCATTGAGTTTAATACCTTCTTCACGATACTTATGCCAAACCTTTAAGAAGGGCACCCATGGTAATATCAAATTCGCCATTTGAGTAATCATAGAACTGTTTTGCCATATGCAACATGTCAATGATTGGCTTATCAACTTTGACTGGTTTGATACCAGCGTTATCATTAACTGTCTTTAGGTTATTGATACCATCATAGTCGTTATAAATATCAAACAACTGATTGTAATAACGAAGTAGGGTAGCGCTGTCCTGAAAGTGAGCAGCTGCTGTTTCTGTATTTGTGGTGTATTCCATGTAACTATAGATTGTATCGAAGCCTACATCAGAACTCACATTTTCATATTTGGTTAGACTTTCGCTATTGGTTGAAGTTGTGCTAGAAGTACTGTTTTTGACTCTCTTTTGTTGTACAGCCAGCAAGTAGTGTACAAACGCTTAATGCGCTGATTAATAATTTAGTTATTTTTCTTTTCATATCTAAACTATATCATAAAAGGCATCTTACTGTTAACGTTGGAATATGTTATAATTTTGTGTGATTTCAGATGAGGAAAGGAAAAGAAATATTATGTCAATATTTACAGGACCAATGAAGCTTCATTTAAATGGACATAAGGATTGGACTCTTCACAAAGAAGTATTGAAGTCTATCGATCCAGATGTTGTTTGGATTCCGCTTGTAAACGGTGTTGCCCCATGCCAACCACTCGTTCAAGTTGGAGATGAAGTTAAAATTGGACAAAAGATAGCAGAAAGAAATGATGCATTCTATTTACCACTCTTTGCTTCTGTTTCCGGTACTGTTACAGGTATCGAAAAGTTCTTGGGTGCAGGTGGTACAATGTTCGAGCACTTACGTATTCAAAATGACCACAAGAATACAGTAGAACGTGCGTTTGCGGAGTTTGATTATGAAAAGGCAAGCTGGCAGGAATTACATGCATTCGCTAAGGAATCTGGTATGCTCGGTTTAGGTGGTGCAGGATTCCCATCTTACGTGAAAGTATGTAAAGCCAGAGAATGTAGATCTCTTTATCGTGAATGCGGTTGAGTGCGAACCATTCTTAACATCAGATTATAAGAACATTGAAGAAAACATGGACTTACTCAAGGTAGGTACACTTGCGTTCTTCAAGTTAAGTAATGCAAAGGCTGGTTGTGTTGCAATCAAGGAAGATAAGAAGGAACAGATTGCCCAATTACAAGAATTATTTCAAGGGTACACCAATCGAGGTGCGTATCGTTCCTAACGTATACCCAATGGGTTGGGAAAGAACACTTGTATACCAGTTAACAAACAAGCGTTATGACAAATTACCAATTGAAGCTGGATGTATCGTTAACAACGCATCTACAGCAATTGCATTTGGTAATGCAATTGTAAATGGTATGCCAGTTACACATAAGTACTTAACAGTATCAGGTGATGCAGTTAAGAATCCACAGAACGTATATGTTCCAGTAGGAACAAAGGTACATGATATTATCGATGCTGTTGGTGGATATAAAGATGGTGTAGATGATGTAGTGTTACTTGCTGGTGGACCAATGATGGGTCGTGCAATTCCTAATGATCAATTCGTAGTAATGGCACAGAACAATGGTCTTACAATTCAGAAGTATGAGAAGCCAGATACAGTTGCTTGTTTACGTTGTGGACGTTGTACAGAAACATGTCCATCCGGATTACAGCCAGTACGTATCGCTTCTGAACATAAGTCTGTAGACTACGATACATTAATGCGTTTAGATGTAATGAACTGTATTGAATGTGGTCTATGTACATATGTATGTCCATCTAAGATTGAAGTAACTGAGAATGTTAGACGTGCAAAGACATTTGTACGTGCAAAACTAGCATCACAGGCAAAGAAATAGGAGGCAGGAAAAATGAAATTTTCATATAAAGTAGCGCCTAACTATGCGGCTAAACAATCTACAACAGGTATTATGTTAGAACTTAGCTTAGCTTTGGTTGTTGTGACAGTTGCTTCTGCAATCTGGTATGGAATGACTTACGGTACTGCAGTAGGTATTCGTGTTGTTCTATTATCACTTGCTTCTGTTGTAACTGCATTGTGTACTGAAACATTGTACTTACTTGCAAGAAAGAAGAAGGACATTGCAAAAGAATTGTTACATTCCTATGGTTGGGTAACAGGTTTAATTATTCCATTAATTACAAGAATTAATGTTAGTTTCTACGCAATTATTATTGCGACTGCAATTGCAATCTTGTTTGGTAAGATGCTATTTGGCGGATTTGGTCAAAACATCTTCAACCCAGCAGCTTTTGCAGAAGCAATTATCATGAACTCATTTGGTGCAAGTGTTGCGGCTGATATTCAAACAGGTGCTACACCACTTGCAGTATTGAAGTCCTATGGTTGGGTAGTTGAAGGTAGTGCATTACATGAAGTATTAGATCAATTTGGTAACTTATCCGGTATGTTCTTAGGAAACTACCAGAGTGTTATCGGTGGATCATGTGCATTATTATTAATTCTCGTTGCAGTATATCTCATTGCTAGACGCATTATTGATTATCGTTTAACAGTGACATACATCTTAACAGTATTTGTAGTATCTCTCATTGTTGGATTAATCCACGGTGCAGGTTTTGAATATGCAATCGTTAACGTATTAGCTGGTGGTGTATTATTCGCTGGTGTGTTCATGTTAACAGATCCAGTCACTTCACCAGTATCAATTCCAGGTAGATATGTATTTGCAGTAGGTGCTGCAGCTCTTACATTGATTATCCGTTGGAAGGCTAACTTACCAGATGGTGCATTATTCTCCATCTTAATCATGAATATGTTAACTCCTGCAATTGATCAGTTACTTGATGGTAGCCAGATCAAGGATGCAGCAAAGATTGCTCGTAAGGCAGTTATCGCAATGTGTGCATTCTTAGTGGCAGTTCTTCTTGTTGGCGTAAGCTTAACAGCGAAGACTCCAACAGTTGCTGAAGAGCCAAAGAAGGATGATAAACCTGCAGAAGCAGTAGCATTAAGTGCTGAGGACTTTAGCGAAAATAATGCAGAGTGTACAGAAACAAGTAATGATGGCACAACTGCAGTATATGCATGTAAGGCAAAGGGATTCGAAGGTGTTAACGAAGCTACAGTAACAATTGATGTAGCGAAGAAGACGGTTGTATCCATTGCGGTTACTAAGTTTAGTGATACGGAAGAAGTTGGTGATCAAGCTACTACAGAAGAACAACTTAAGAAATATGTTGGTGCAACTGCAGATAGTAAGATTGACGCAACAACAGGGGCGACATTTACAAGCAAGTCACTACGCGCAATGATTGCGGCAGCATTAAAGTCTGCTTCCGCAGTAGCGTTAGGCAAAGAAGACTTCAAAGACAACAAAGCAGAGTGTTCAGAAACAAGCAATGATGGAACAACAGCCATCTATGCATGTAAAGCACATGGTTTTGAAGGGGTAAATGAAGCAACAGTCACATTAGATGTAGCTAGTAAGTCTGTAAAGAGTATTGAAGTTACAAAGTTTGGCGATACAGAGAGCGTAGGCGACCAAGCAACAAAAGCAGCTGAGTTAGAAAAGTACAAGGGAGTAACACTTGAAAGTAAGGTAGACTCTACAACAGGAGCAACATTTACAAGTACATCACTCAGAGCAATGATTACAACAGCCTTACAGGCTGCAACAAAGTAAGGAGGTGCTCGTATGAAAATTGATAAGACTTCAGGAGTATATAAATCATGCATGCTCGGTATTCTCTGTGCAGTATGTGGAATTCTACTATCAACAGTAAATGCGATTACCGCTCCGATTATTCAAGAAAATGCATTAGCATCTGTTAAGTCATCATTTAGAACAGATTTATCCAGGTGCAACATTTACAGATGTTACAGAAGACAAAATTGGTCTTCTTGAATTAAAAGATGGTGAAGATAAACTTATCGACGGCATCTATAATGCAGAAGGTAAGGGAACAATCTTTACATTACATTCTACAGGATATAACGCAGATGGATTTAAATTCATGATTGCGTATAACAATGATGGTTCAGTTGCTGGATACAGCGTACTCGAACAAGCTGAAACAGCTGGTAAGGGTGATAAGGCATTCAAGGATCCATATGTAAGTGATGTATTAAAACTTACTTCATCAGATACAATGCCACTCATCTCTGGTGCAACAATTACAACTACTGCAGTTGGAAAAGCAGTCGATCAAGCTAGACAAGTATTCAATAAGATGAATAATATCTCTTATGATGAAAATGCGACAGCCACACCTGCACCAAAAGCAGAGCCGGTAGCATTAGGCAAAGAAGACTTCAAAGACAACAAAGCAGAATGTTCAGAAACAAGCAATGATGGAACAACAGCCATCTATGCATGTAAAGCACATGGTTTTGAAGGGTGTAAATGAAGCAACAGTCACAGTAGATGTAGCAAGTAAGTCTGTAAAGAGTATTGAAGTTACAAAGTTTGGCGATACAGAGAGCGTAGGCGACCAAGCAACAAAAGCAGCTGAGTTAGAAAAGTACAAGGGAGTAACACTTGAAAGTAAGGTAGACTCTACAACAGGAGCAACATTTACAAGTACATCACTCAGAGCAATGATTACAACAGCCTTACAGGCTGCAACAAAGTAAGGAGGAAGGTATGAGCGAAAAGAAAATTAAAGGTCAAGGCTTCTTCTCTAGATTAGCAACAGAGAACCCAGTATTCGCAACTTACTTAGGTATCTGTTCAACATTAGCAATTACAACAAGTTTAAACAGTGCGATTGGTATGGGTGTTGCGGTAATTGTTGTATTAACATTATCCAATATCTTAGTATCATTAATTGCACCAATTACACCGGATGATATTCATATTCCAGTTTATATCGTTATTATTGCAACACTAGTTACAATTGTTTCAATGTTTATGCATGCATATACACCAAGTTTATTTACTGCGTTAGGCGCATTCTTAGACTTAGTTGTTGTAAACTGTATTATCTTAGGACGTGCCGAAGCATATGCATGCAAGCATACAGTACTTGAATCTATCGTTGATGGATTACAACAAGGTTGTGCTTATACATGTGCACTTCTTGCAATGTCACTTATCAGACAGTTATTAGGTACTGGTGGATTATCTTTCTCAAATCCATTTACAAACAATGTTGTATTTGCATTTAGAATTATTCCAGAAGGATTTGAAATTCCAATGTTCACAGAGCAGTTTGGTGCATTTATCACATTTGCATGTTTAGCTGCTGGTGTAGCTGCTTACAAGAACCATCTTGCAAAGCCAGCAAAGAAAGGAGCTGCTAAATAATGAATTTATTTACACTCTTGATCAGTGGATTACTGATTAACAATATTATTCTTACGAAGTTCTTAGGTATGTGTCCATTTATGGGAGTATCTACAAAACTTGAATCTGCAGTAGGTATGGGTCTTGCCGTTATCTTTGTTATCTTCGGTGCATCCATTCTTGCATGGGGACTTTATCACTTTATCTTAGTTCCATTTGAACTAGAGTTTATGGAACTAATCTGCTTCATCTTATTGATTGCAGCATTCGTTCAGTTTGTTGAATTGTTCGTTAAAAAGTTCTCACCAGAACTTTATAAGTCATTAGGTATTTACTTACCACTTATTACAACAAACTGTGCAGTACTTTACGTAGCAATGGATAACATTACACAGAAGTATACATTGGCACAAACAATGGTAAATTCTATCGCAGTACCTGCTGGCTTTATGATGATGCTAGTTATCTTTGCAACAATCCGTAGACGTTTAAATCAAAACGATATTCCGAAGGCATTCCAGGGCAATCCTATCGCTTTCATTTGTGCAGCAATTATGGCAATTGCATTCTCTGCATTTGCTGGACTTGTATAAGCCGTGCTTAGAATCGTTGTTGCGGCTTTATTAGCTGTAGGTTTCTTTGCCCTAAATGTATGGCTATTAAGGTTAAATCAGAAAACACCAAAGCCTGAAGGTTGTGAAGACCTGAAGGCAGAGTGTTCTGCATGTGGTATTAGTGAATGTAGTGTTCGCCAAGCGCCACAAAAAACAGAGGAGGAATAATGGTAGTCGCAATGTTAAAAGGCTTCGGCTTGATGTTAGTTTTAGGTGCAGTCTTAGGTGCTGTGCTAGCGTTTGCTTCCGTTAAGTTCTATGTGAAGGAAGATAATCGCAAGGAAGAGTTAACAGCTCTATTACCTGGTTATAACTGCGGTGCTTGTGGTAACCCAGGCTGTGCTGCGATGGCTGTGAAGTTACTTGATGGCCAAGCACAAGTTGAACAGTGCAAACCAAGCAAGCCAGACCAAAGAGAAGCTATTAAAGCATATCTTGCTGAACATGTAGGTTAGTTTAAGATTCCTAAGCGTAAGCTTGGGAATTTTTTTAGGTAATTTAAAATAGCGTGGGGTTTTCAAAAAACATGCAATAAAATCCCATGGGGATAGATTTTATAAAAGACAATTCCAAAGAGTGATTCTCTACGGGATTGTCTTTTTGTCTGGAGAGTAACAATTTATTTATTATTTTTTTCTGTTTACGATTGTATGCTTGAATATTTGATGTCAATGAGAAGCCAATCCTGTAGTTGAGTGCGTAAATAACACGTGCTCTGAATCTTTCAAAAATTACTGAGACCATTTGATATCATAATAAATTCTCGCATCTTTTGATTAAGACTCTCAGCGAGTGCATTAGACTGTTTTCTATCTTCTGTAGGTCTTTGAAATGAATTGCATATTTCTTCAAACCAATTTTCTAATAAATTAATGAACTCGCTATAACATACCAGTCTAGATTCTTTAAAATACCTAATTAAATCTGTGAGTTCTTCAATACATTCTGGATAAGTAGAGTTTCTATTAAAATATCTATAATCTTCCTTTAACTCATAGGCTTTTCTGAGTATGGGGTTAAGATTGAGAAGTGCGTCATATAGATCTCGATAGTTCATCTTCTGACGAAAGAAATGATTATATTTAGGTTCATTATCCAGAAAGCAATCTGTTTCCAAGAGGTGGTGAAAGTGCTTGAGCAGATAGTAAGCAGGACTTTCTTTAGGAACCTGGTTCATTAAAGATACACGTAATCTAGTAAAACCATCAGAAAGATGTTTGACTACATGGAAAGGATCGACGGATATCTTACAGTTTGGAAAGTATTTGAGAGAGACTTGTTTATAAGGTTCCCACATATCTATGGTTACATATAAGACACGTTTTCTTTCTTCTAGAGGTATCTTCTCGAGATGTGCTGATAATGTTCGTTTTGAACGATCGGGTAATAATTCATTAAGAACGCGAGCATCATTATCTACAAAAGAACATAGATATGAACCACCATATTTGGCCATATTAGAATGAAGCTCATCAATTCCTAGATTAGTTGGTAGAGTTAACCTTGGGACTTGAATGAAACTATCGGCATATAGTTGGACAGTAGTAACCGAGGTATTATACCTTTCGGCAATATCTTTGTAGGATAGATGTAGATTTTTGAAAGTCGGTAGCAATCTTATAAAAGTACAGCATAGGTTTGATGGAAATATTCAGTACCAAAAAGGATTATCCTCACAAAATGTTTTTAAAACAATCCTTACAAGTATAGCGTCTACGCTTCCAATGAATAGAAGAAGGTGTATCGCCTAAAGGAAGGTGATTATAAGTTCTATGAATATAACCCTTAGAGACTGCAGGGCCAGCACAGTAAGGACAGGTTGGGTGTTGGTTTACCAGTGTGATATATACAAAAAGATGGTCTTCCTTACGTATCGCATCGATTTCTTGAATTGAATCTGATGTTAGATTTAAGGTTGACGTGATAAAATCATGAATAGCCATATAGGGCTACCTCCATTTCTATTTGATTCTCCAGACAAGAAGATAATAGCATGGAGGTTTTTATTATATTTGGGTCTCCCCACAAAAAATGAGCACGATAATTTTTCGTGCCCACAAAAGTTTATAGCCTATCCCCAACCCCATGAGATTTTAAAGTGCCTTTTTTTATGGAAAATACCCTCAAGAAACATATATAAGTTTGAGGGTAATTGAATGAGAAAAATAAAAAGAACAGGAATTGTCGTATTAATACTATGCTTATGTGTGATAGGAAATGTAGTTGCATTTTCGCTATTATCTAGCAAAAGACGATCAATCTAAAAACTACATATATCGCAAAGCATAATATTCCACCACGAACACAAATCAAAACAGAAGATCTAACAATGATCCAAATTCCCGAGAAGTACATGCAGGCATATACTTGGAATGAAAAAGCAGATATTATTGGTAAATATACATCTGTTCAAGGAATGATACCAAAGGGATCTATGTTTTATAAAGATATGCTGTATAACGAAAAAGAAGTTCGTGATCTTGCAATCACAAAACTTCAAAAAGGAATGACCATATTTACATTAGAAACGAATGTATCCGCAATTGGTAGTATTGAAGAGGGGATGTATGCAGATATTCATGTTTCAATCTCACAGAAGAAAGAAATACCAATCACAGGTATACTGATACGACATGCAGAAGTAATATCAATTAAAGACCATAAAGGACTATCGTTGAAAGATGAACAATCTACCAAGGTTCCATATTTTGTTGAACTTGGAATCAATCAAAGTGATATTGATTATCTTTCCCTAGCTTCTTCGTTAGGTGAAATTAGATTATTTCCCTCGCAAGATTCCTATAAACCAGATAAATCTACACTAGAGCAGGATTCAAAAGTGACGGAATATTTAAAATCTCTTTATCCTAGTAAACAAAATAAAAATCCGTTATTCAACGGATTTTTTTGCTACAAGGGGCGACTAATGGGACTCGAACCCATGAGTGCTGGAGCCACAATCCAGTGTGTTAACCAACTTCACCATAGCCGCCATGTGCTAAAATATATTATCATATCCAAAAGTAATAGACAACACATATTTTTAGTTATATTGAAAATTGAGGTATTATACATACATGGAACAAATTGATATTGGTGGTGAACTACGAAATCTTGTAGTTGAACGCAAGCGAAATAAGAAAATGTATTTAAGGGTTAAGGAAGATGGAACATTGTATGTAACCTGCCCACGTTATGTCAGTGAGCAGGAAATCCTATCCTTCATCCTTGAGAAACAAGAGTGGATTATAAAAGTTAGTAAAAAAGAAAAGAAAAAGAATCGCTATCTTTTAGACGGTACTGACCGTAAGGAAGCGTGCTGGCTAGGAAAGGTATATCCAGTTGAATTTATTCTATCTAAACAGAAATTTATGTCGGTTGAAGAGGATAAAATCATATTCTATCTACCAGAGGTAAGTGATGATAGTATTCAGGAAATCTTCTACCGCACAGGAAATCTTCAATTGAAACTAATGGTGGAAGAAAGACGAAAAGATTGGGATAACCATATTTGTCTTGTAAATCATAGAAGACTTCCAAGTATCACTCTAAAGTATATGACAAGTAGATGGGGGTCCTACTCTCCAATGACACATCACATTAGCTTATCATCAAGATTAATTCACTTTCCAATTGTATGTTTAGATTATGTTTTATTACATGAGTATGCACATATCCTAGAAGCCAACCATTCAAAACGTTTTTATGATATCATCAGAATGTATATGCCTGAATATAAGGAATATAGTGATTTATTAAAGTGAGGTATATGATGGGAAACATTGTAAAAGAGAACAGTGTATTTTTATTTGGAAATACAATATTTGAAAATGGCTTTCTTGGCTTTTTGATTACGTTTTTGATTACAGTTATAATTGCAAAGATATTTACAACGATACTTGAGAAATTAGTTGATCATGCGATGAAGAAAGATGCTAGAGCAAGTATGCCGTTTAAGTATCTTTTAAAGATTTTACGCACAGTCATTTATATTATCGCAACCTTTGCAATTTTGATGAATGTGAAGCCTTTACAGAGTGTTTCTACAGCGATTCTAGGTGCGACTAGTGTTATGACAGTGGTTGTCGGTTTAGCTGCGCAGGAAACATTTGGTAACTTTATCGCAGGTTTCTTTATCGTAATCTATCAACCATTCCACGTAGGGGATATGGTCAATCTTCCTGAGAAGAATATCTCTGGCACAGTGATTGAAATCACATTCCGTCATACGATTTTAAATACAGTAGAAAATACAAAAATCATTGTGCCAAATAGTACGATGAACTCTGCAATCGTAGAAGATAAGGCATTTGGACAGAAGACATATATTCGCTATTTAGTTTTTATCAGTTGCGTATAATACGGATATCGATAAATTGGAAAGAGTGATTACGGATGTTGTAATCAATACGGATGGTGTAATCGATACTAGAAGTGCAGAAGCACAAGAAAAAGAATCTTCCTATTAATATCACTGTCAAATGAGTTCTTAGACAGTGGTATTCAGATTCGTTTTCCATTTACAACAAAGTCACTAGGTAAAGAGTGTAGAAACTGCATCAAAGATTCGCAAAGCTTTACTTGTTGCATTTAGAGAGAATGGAATTGAGATTCCATATCAGAAAAATTCAGATCATTAAGGATAATATGTAAACGTTTACATTATTTTTCATAAATTAATTTAAAAAAAGTTATTAAAAGATAATCAAAACGATATTGCAGGGAAATAAAATTGAGGTATTATGTAGTTACAGGAACACGAAGTGTATTATTAAGAGAATGGAGATGATGTAGCATGACTACGAAGCATGTTCTTTTTGATATACAATATGAGATTGTACAAACCCCAGGCGGGGAGGTTTTTGACGGGTTCTCTGTGAAAATGGTTTTTAGGATGGACATATAATGCCCATCCTTTTTTGTAACTAATTTCTGATAATCATACAGGAGGAAAACGATTATGGATCAGACAAATTTAGACTTTTTTGAAGCAGCAGCCAGCGGCGATTTTGCAAAGTTATGTGCACAGGTTTCTAAGGGTGCAAACGTCAACATCGCAAATGGTGATGGACGTACAGCGTTAATGAGAAGTGCAAAACGTGGGTTACACTGAAATCGTACGTTTCTTATTAGACAATGGTGCGGATACAAGAGCTAGAGATAAAAATAATAAGACAGCTTTAATGGGTGCCGCTAAGAAGGGTCACACAGACATTTGCCGTATGTTAATTCATGCTGGGCGCAAATGTTGATGCCCACGATAATAAGGGTAGAACAGCTTTAATGAGAGCTTCATTACTTGGTCATAGTGACACAGTGAAGTACTTAATTTCTAAGAACGCTGATGTAAATGCAGTAGATGAACAAGGGTCGTACAGCATTAATGGAAGCAGTAAATGCATATAAGTTAGATGAAATTAAAGATTTAGTAGATAACGGTGCAGATATCAATAAGGCTGATAATAAGGGTTGTACAGCATTGATGCGCGCTGCATATATTGGAATTCCAGAATTAGTAAAGTATCTGCTTGAAAAAGGTGCAGATAAGACAATGAAGGATTTTGATGGTAATTTAGCAATTCATTACGTACGTAAAGAATGCTTATCAGATTTGAAAGATATTTTTTGAAGTAGGAGGCCGACAATGAAAGACTATTTAGCAAATGAAGTAAGAAACGTAGTGGTGCTAGGACACTCTGGCGCTGGTAAGAGTTCTGTCATTGAAGCCTGCCTATATTTTACAAAGGCAATCGAACGTTATGGAAAGAATAACGATGGCACAACAGCTCTTAATTTTGATCCAGAAGAAGGTAAGCGTGGTACATCAGTATATTGCCATATCGCACCTGTAGAATGGAAAGATAAGAAAATTAACTTTATCGATACTCCAGGTTATATGGACTATGCTGGTGAAGAAGCAACTGGACTTGTAATGGGTGATAATGCCTTAATTGTCGTAAACGCAAAAGAAGGAATCGAAGCTGGTACAGAGCGTGCTTGGCGTGAAGCAGTTTCCAAACAAAAGATTCCTACAATCTTCTTTGTAAATAAGATGGATGTGGAAAATGCAAACTTCGATTCTGTATACTCAACTCTTAGAGAAAAGTTTGGTAAGTCAGTTATCCCATTTGAAGTTCCAATCATTGAAAATGGTGTAGTTGTAGGTTCTGTTAATATCTTGCGTCGTAAAGCATGGTATTATAATGACCGTAATACAGCAAAAGAAGTACCATCTGATTTAGTTGGTGAAGTAGAGCGTTACTACAATGAAATCGCAGAAGCTATCGCAATGACTGATGATGAACTCATGGAGAAATTCTTCTCAGGGGAAACATTTGATGAACATGAACTAGCCAAGGGATTACGTATTGGTGTACGTAATGGTGATATCCGTCCTGTATACTGCGGTAGTGCAGAGAATCAAACAGGTATTGAACGTTTGTTAGACCTAATTACAGAGTACTTCCCAAGCTACGCAGAAAAGGGAAGAATCCAAGCTGAAACACTTAAGGGTGATACAGTCGACATGGAAACAAACGAAAATGAAGCACTCAGCGCATTTGTATTTAAGACCATCGTTGACCCATTCGTAGGTAAGGTTTCTTACTTAAAGGTAATGAGTGGTGTCCTCAATAGTGATAGCCAAGTATATAACTCCAAGAAAGGATGTAACAGAAAAAGTTAACCAGATCTATGTTATCAATGGTAAGTATCAGATTGGTGTAGGTAAGTTATTTACAGGTGATATCGGTGCAGTTGTTAAGCTACAAGCAACAGAAACAAACGATACATTATGCACACGTTCTAGAGTTATCAAGTATCCAGATATCGAATATCCTCATCCAATGTTAGGATATGCAATTCATCCAAAGACAAAGGCAGATGAAGATAAGTTATCCAGTGGTATTCATAACTTGATGTTAGAAGACCATACAATCAAACTAGTAAACAACGAAGAAACACACGAACAAGTACTATATGGTGTTGGTGATCAACATATCGACTTAATCCTCTCTAAGTTAAAGAGTAAGTACAAGGTTGAAGTAACAACAGAAAAACCAACTGTACAGTATCGTGAGACAATCTCTGCAAAGGCTGAAGCACAAGGTAAATACAAGAAACAAAATGGTGGTGCTGGTCAGTATGGTGATGTTTGGGTAAGATTTGAACCAACAGATTCTGATGACATGGTATTTGCGGAAGAAGTATTTGGTGGTGCAGTTCCTAAACAGTACTTCCCACCAGTTGAACAAGGTTTACGTGACTGTATGAGTAAGGGTGTTCTTGCAGGATATAAAGTAGTTGGTGTTAAAGCAACTCTATATGATGGATCTTATCACCCAGTCGATTCTAAGGAAGTAGCCTTCAAGGAAGCTGCTAGACTTGCATATAATGCGGCAATGCCAAATGCCAAACCTGTACTTCTAGAACCTATTGGTAAGGTTGTTGTGACTGCACCAGAAGACTATACAGGTACACTCATGGGTGACTTTACAAAACGCCGTGGAATCATCTTGGATATGGGCACAGATGAAGATGGTCTACAGGTTATCAGAGCTGAAGTTCCAATGGCAGAAATGTTAACGTACGCAACAGAATTACGTTCTATGACACAAGGTCGTGGATGTTATGAATTAGCGTTTGACCGCTATGAAACAGCACCTCATGATGTAGCACAGAAAGTCATCGACGCAAGAAAGAGCGAGAAAGAATAATCCTCTAGGTGGAAAGTTCATTTGAAACTTTCCACCTATTGCATTTTAAAAGGCAATCATATAAAATAATTGAGCGCCCCCGTGATGGAATTGGTAGACGTAGGGGACTCAAAAATCCCCGGTAGCGATACCGTGTCGGTTCGAGTCCGACCGGAGGCACTAAGAGACGATTCAACAACTGTTGGGTCGTTTTTTTCTTTTGAGAGTATATCAATTGCAATGCCATATATGCTTGATACAATATAATTAACCAAAGGAGAAAATTAATTATGGGATTTTACGATTATTATGTAACTGATGCGAAAGGGCAATCAGATTTCTTTAAAAGAGTATGAAAATAAGGTGGTATTAGTAGTAAATACTGCTACAGCTTGTGGTTTTACACCTCAGTATGAAGAACTAGAAAAACTTCATGAAAAGTACAATGAACAAGGTTTAGAAATTCTCGATATTCCTTGTAACCAATTTGGTGGACAGGCACCTGGATCTGATGAAGAAATTCATGAGTTCTGTTCTTTACACTTCAATACAAAATTTCCACATATGCATAAGTCTGATGTAAATGGTGAAAATGAATTACCATTATACACATTCTTAAAGAGCGAAAAGGGCTTTGAAGGATTTACAGGTGAAAAGGCAGACTTTATGAATGCACACGTTGGTAACCTCGTTCCTAACTTTAGAGAAACTTCTGATATTAAGTGGAACTTCACTAAGTTCCTTGTTGACCGTAAGGGAAATGTAGTAGCTCGTTTTGAACCAACTGCTGATATGGCAGATGTAGAAAAAGCGATTCAAGAATTACTTTAATTTTTAGGGAGTCATTTCATCTTTTGTGAATATATACGTAGAAGGATATTCTATGGAGGAAAGAAAGATGAATGATTTAAATGCAGTTGAAATTAAAGGGACAGTGATGTACGAACCAAGTGTTCGTAGCACAAAGAATGATTCCACAATGTCAACATTTCTCAGTTTGTGTAAAACACAATGAACCAAGTAAAGCGAAGGACTATCTAAATGTAGTTGCGTGGGGAGATGTAGCGGATCAAGTTCGCGAAGAATTCCATGCTGGTACAAGAATTGGTATTAAAGGCCATCTCCGTAAGCAGTTTTACATGAAAGATGAAAATAAGAAGACAGTTGTGCAAATCGTTGCAGAGAAAATCTATCATCCAAAAGATGAAACTGAATAAGTTATATAAAAGTGCGTTGAACACGCACTTTTAATTTTGGTATAATACGAACGGATTATAACGAGGATGATATGAATCAATACATATTTGTATTAGAAATAGTAGGTACTGTAGCGTTTGCGATTTCTGGGAGCACTTGTCGCAATGAAATCGAAGATGGACTTCTTTGGGGTTGTGATTATTGGAGTTATTACCGCAACGTTTGGTGGAATTATGCGTGATATTGTACTAGGTAGTGTACCACCAAGTGCATTTTCCAATCCAGTGTATGTCGTTGTTGCTAGTGTTACTTCTGTTATCGTATTCTTATTTGCATACTTCAATGTGAATACAAATAAGATTACGCAGAAAAATGCTTATAAGAATTTCTTGTTGATTGCTGATGCGATAGGATTAGGTGTGTTTACTGCAGTAGGTGTACGTGTAGCTTTCTTCTTACATCCAACATCACATAGTTTCTTACTTGTATTCTGTGGTGTATTAACAGGTGTTGGTGGAGGTTTATTCCGTGATATCTGTGTCAATCAATTACCACAAATCTTCCATACAGATGTATATGCAATCGCATCAATTATCGGTGCAATTCCATGCGCAATGTTAATGCATGCAGGGAATATCTCACTTGGTATCTGGGTGGGAATTGGTGTGACAATCTTAGTAAGAGCACTGGCAATTTTACATAAATGGAGTTTACCAGTTGCTAAGAATATTCATGACTAAGATACATGTAATCAATTGTATCGATTAAAAAAAGTAGTTATATAACGAATGACATTTAGGGCTTCTCTTAAATCGTGATTCGTTTTTTGTTTTGCCCAAAGTGTAATAGAAGAAAAATTATATTCACTAACGTCTATTCCATAGTAGAAACAGATACAGTAGAGTATACTCTTCATTTCGATTTCACTTGAAGAATATTGTGGAAAAACGTGATCTGATTAAATGATAAATATATCTTTGTAATGCATGTTTTGATTTGTATCGTAATATCATCGGTTGTAACTGAAAAGGATAGTGTCAGTCGCAACTTTGGATGTTAGAAAGACAAGAATCCTTCTGTAATTGATTTATATTTATATCTATATGCTTTAGGTATAAATTCTTTGCCAACTGTATGTGTGATATCAAAGACAGAACGTAATTGCTCGTTATTGTTACAATCTGATAGTAGTGAAATTGCAGTATAACCTCTGCGAACAGTACGGTGATATCTTTGCCAAGCTTTATAGGTTAAGACATATGTAGCAGTTGGACATTGTGTAAAAGATTAAAAATAATATTCTCGATTGATTCCTCATGGAAATAACATAATTGTTTTAAGAATGTTAGATAGTTTCTGGGATAAAAGATGTTTATTAAATTCTCTTGGATCATATGTAAGAGTTGTATTTTTGTTAAAGATGTTTTCATAGGCTACCTCAAGACTATATACACAAACATCTAAGTAAAAACCCTGATACATTGATATCTACTTGTTTTTCGTTGAAAAGCGTGATATAATAACAACGTCTAATGGAGGTACTTAAATGGAACAGTTAGAATTTAAATTTGATACACAGTTATTAATTGATGGACATGATTTAGATGAAGATGTCATTAATGACTATATTACAGAGAATTTCCAAGGTGACTGCTTATTAGTTGTTGGTGATGATACTTTTAATTAAGATTCATTTTCCATACAAATGAACCATGGAAAGTACTTGAATATGCACAATCTATCGGTGACATCTACGATGTTGTTGTAGAGAATATGCAACGTCAAGAAGAAGGTTTAAAGGGATAAAAAAAACGAGGGTGTCCTCGTTTTTTTAATATCCATTTTCATAGAAGAATTGATCGACTGCTGCAGGGATAATCTTCTAGATTTCATATGCATCTTAGAGTGATGTTCTACAAGCTTTATCTGCAATATAACCATGGAGCCATACACCCATACGTAGACTAGTAAAGATATCACAATGATATGAAAGTAGTGCAGTTAACATACCAGTAAGTAAATCGCCACTACCAGCTTGAGCTAAGGCTTCATTACCAGTTTGGTTAATATAACATTGACCATTTGGGGTAGCAATAATTGTATGTGCTGATTTTAATACAATATATACTTTTAATTCCTTTTGCGTACTTTTAAGGCATAGTGCAAAAGGATTGCGCATGACTTCTTCTTTTTCTAAGTGGAATAAGTCTGCAAATTCTCCAATATGTGGTGTTAGGATAATCGGTGATTTTGCAAAAGCGTAATTTCCATGTGTTGTATCGCAACATGCGTATGCCTTCAGCATCTAATATCAAAGGAGCATGACATTTTTGAATCATCAGATCAAGACAGAATTCTTTCTCAAACATTTGTGTAACACCACTACCAAAAGCAGCTGCACTAACATGTTCAATTGTTGAAGCCAGCTGTTGTTCAACATTGTGTGCAGAGAATGGATGGAATACTGGTGTTGTATGCTTTGTGGCAACGATAGGGTAGATACCATCAATACATCCTACTTCAATATATGGAAAACCCAGGGATTTTGCACCAGTGATATTTAGGCTAATTGCTCCAGCCATTCCATAGGAACCTCCAACAAGTAATATCTTTCCGCTACTGCCTTTATGTGCAGTTTCTTTTCGTTTCGCAAGATTATGGAAGAAGAGAGTCTGATTCATCTTTAAAAAACTACTTTGTTTTGGATGCGGTATATCCAGTGAAATCAAGTTCTAACTTTTCAAACAGATGGTGATATTTATGTAGTAGATGGAAAGGTTTATAACAGTCTATCGCAAACGTAACTGTAGAATGTAATGCGAATGAATCATGCATGGCAGAATCACATTCAGCACCAGAATTAATATCGATACTATAGATTGGCTTATTCGCATTCTGTATTTGCTTGAATACTACACGCATATCTTCTGATAATTTACCATGATAGCCAAAACCAAAAATACCATCAATGATAACATCACATTCCTTCAAGCATGTATCTAAGGATGTCATAGGTTGAATGATTGAAAGTGGAACTTGTTTATATACCTTCATTGCATCAGGATTATTTGGAAGACCATTTACCAAGATCAACTTGATATGAAATTGTTTTAAATTGTTGATAAGCGCAAAACAATCGGCACCATTATTACCATTTCCAGCCAGTACTAAAATATTAGATTTAACATCTAAATAAGGTAACAGATGGGTAGCTAATTTTTTGCCGACAAGATTGATTAAATCAAATGATGAAAGCCCAGATTTTTCTTCAATCTCAAGCATTTCTTTACGACTTACGATCATGTTTTCGTATCCTTTACAAACCATATATTAACACTTACAGAAATCTAATGTGAAAAATTATAATAAAATTATGATATAATTCGCATAAGCAGTAGAAAAAGGAGGATTTGCTAACATGCCAACAAAGAAAACTGTTAAAGACGTAGCAGAAGAAGTAGTTGAAAAGAAGGCTACCAAGAAGAAGGCTGCACCAGCAAAGAAGGCTGAAAAGAAGGAAGCTACTGAAAAGAAAGCTACAACTGCAAAGAAAGTAAAGAAGGAAAGCACCAGCAGCTAAGACTGTTAAGAAAGGAAACTACAAAGAAGAAGGTAGTTAAGAAGACAGCTAAAGGCTAAGGTAGAAGATTTAGATTTAAAGACAGTTAAAGATTACGAAGACGCAATCAACTGGAAGAAGGGTGAAGCGTAAGGCTTTAGATTGGCTCTATATTGAATTAAGTGCTGACGCATTATTAACTCAATTTGAAGCTGGTAAGGATAACCTTAAGACAGTTTGCCAAGCATTATATAACTGCATGCTTGAAGGTGACTATTATATCGTTGAACCTACAGAAGATAACTGTGTATTAGGTACAGTTGCTGTACGTTTCTATTGCGATAACTTAAGTCCAGAACGTAAGAAAGTTTCTGAAGTAAATCAATAGTATAAAACAAAGTCGAATCGTATGATTCGACTTTTATTTTGTAAGTATATATGCATTAATCCAAAGGAATACAATCTCAGCTAAACCGGTAATCTTCATCTGTAAGATACAATCAAAGAAACAGAAGATACATGCCGCAAAAAATAACATTCGATACTGGAAAAACTGAGGCATATCTTTTATCAGAAATATATAGAGAACTAACGTAGCATATGCAAAGATTAGATGCATGTTTTTGATAATAGTAGATTCAATATAAGGGAATAGTAACGCAAGAATCGCAAATGAGAAAAGAATGCATTCGTATATATTTGTTAGTGTATTCTTTGAATTTCAAAAAAAGATATAAACAGAGAAATCCCAGCTAGTAATAGGGGAAATATACGAATATTAGGTTTTAGATAGTAAGACACTAATATTTGTTTCATAGCCCGCAAAACATTAGCCAAAAGTAGAGTAAATACGATTGGGAATAATTGGAAATATTAGATATTGAAAATACTTGTTTCTCATATTCATGTCGTTATTATAACAAACTTAGGTGCGATAAACTGGTCTAATCATGTTATAATTTTGTCATTATGAAGAAGAAAGAAATATATATCTTGATCAGTATTATCCTAATTGCAGTATTAGGTATTGTTGGTCTAAATATCGCTAAAAAAACAAAAAAACAACCTACAAACGCAACGGATGAGCCAACTGCAGATACAACTCCAACACCTAGTACAGATTCTAGTACTAATGCAGATTCTCTTGGAATTCCCAACAGAAACAGCCAGTAGGAATCTGGGTAGGGTATCGTACATCGTGGAAAAAGTTGTCCAGTGGTTTGATTCAGGTGTTGATGGAGAGTATGTTGTTACAGGTAATGTAGGGTGAAGTACACGTTGAAGTGAAAGATAAGAAGTGGCATGTACGTGAAGTAGAATGTCCAAATCAACTATGCGTAAAAATGGGTTGGGCAGATGAAAATAGTATTATCCCAATCACTTGTCTTCCAAACGATGTTTTTATTGGTTCCGCAAATCTATTATCTGAATATCTAGGTGTGAAATGAGTATATCTAACACAAAAGCGTTTTACGGTACTAGCACTCTTAGCTGCTATCGCTATTACGTTAAATATTTTAGAAACTACAATGATACCACCGCTTATGGGTGTCTTCCGTATTGGTCTAGCAAATATCATGGCATTAGTTGCTTTACGTATGCTAGGGGTGAAGGAGATGCTGATTGTCAATGCAATGCGTGTATTGATTGGTAATCTTTTGACAGGAACAATATTCGGAAGTGTATTCTGGATTAGTTTAGCTGGTGTAGTATTATCCAGTTTGATTTTGATTCTCATGGATTTATTAAAGTCATCCTTGATGTTTACTTCAGTGATGAGTTCGATTGGACACTCTTTAGGTCAGGTATTGGTTGTTACATTCTTCTATATGCAACCAGCATTTATTGTTGTATTACCTTATTTCTTATTATTATCTATTCCAACAGGATTATTAACTGGATTTGTAGCAACAATTGCAATCCAGCGTGTAAAGCCATTACGTAAGCAAGATTAAGTTCTTGCTTTTTTAGTTATAGAAAGAAAAAGTCATGCGTGTATGCATGACTTATATCCACTGTAAGCAGCAGGGGCAGAGAGAATCGAACTCCCATCAGCGGTTTTGGAGACCGATGTACTACCATTGTACGATGCCCCTAAAATAAAAAGTGACGCGTACGGGATTCGAACCCGTGAATGCCGCCGTGAAAGGGCGGTGTGTTAAGCCACTTCACCAACGCGCCAAGTGCTTGTATAATATAGCATGTCTAGAATTTCTTTGCAATCATTTTATTCAAAAAAATCAAAAAAATTTTTTACTCAAGTTAAAATGAGTGCTTAGTTTTAGCGCATATCTAGCGTAATTTTATTTATTTAATATAGTGGTCTGATATAATTACATCAACAGAATCACTAAAAGTTATTGTAATAATGTGTAGAAAGAGAGGCTTTTTATGATTGATTATAGTGAAGGAAGCGGAAAAACAGTATCATACTGGTGTTGGTAAAGGGTGATGTAGGTAGATATGTCTTCTTGCCAGGTGATCCAAAGCGTTGTGCTAAAATTGCAAAATATTTTGATGATGCGGAACTAGTTGCCGATTGTCGTGAATATGTAACTTATACGGGATGGTTAAATGGTGTAAAAGGTATCTGTTACTTCAACAGGGTATTGGTGGACCTAGTGCATCTATTGCAATGGAAGAGTTAACTGCTGTCGGTGCAGATACATTTATCCGTGTAGGTACATGTGGTGGTATGGATTTAAGCGTAAAGAGTGGTGATTTAGTTATCGCAACTGGCGCTATTCGTATGGAAGGAACTTCCAAGGAATACTCCCCAATTGAATATCCAGCTGTTCCAGATTTGGATATTGTGTAATGCACTAGTAGAAGGTGCTCGTAGAGTTGAGCATCCATATCATACAGGTGTTGTAGAGTGTAAGGATGCTTTTTATGGGCAACATCGTCCAGAAACACTTCCAAATGGACCAGATTTAATTCGTAAAAGTGGGATGCTTTGGCTCAAGATGGGTGCGAAAGGCTTCTGAAATGGAATCTGCTGCTCTATTTATCGTAGCTAGTTATTTACATGTTCGTTGTGGAACTGTACTGCTTACAGTCGCAAAACCAAGAACGTCAAAGAGCAGGTTTACCAAACCCACAAGTTCACGATACAGACCTAGCAATCAAGGCTGCGATTGAAGCAGTGAAAGTATTTGATTGAACAAGATGGTAGTGCAGACTAAAAAAACTCATTCACTAGGAAATGAGTTAGTCTCTAAGAGAATACCAATCAGTATATTTTCTAAATGCAGAAGGGATTGCAAGTGATTGCAGTTCCTTTTTATTTACAAGATAGTAATGCTCATCTAATGTGTGTTGAATTTCAGCCACCTTGATTTCATATGCACGCATGTGCCACTCTAGATGTGTAAAGATATGTTTTGCATCAGGTAGGGTAGTAATCTTGAGGGAGTAAAACCCTAACGATTCAACATGACTAATCATCTCTGATTTTGTTAGATGTGCATCAACCCCAGGGAATTCGTATAATCCTGCTAGAAGTCCTTTATGAGGTCGCTTATGAATCAAGAATGATTGATCATCACGAATAACAAAGAGTGTACGTTCTAGTATCTTTCTCTCTTTTAGAGAGGAGCGATATGGAATGCTATCTGTCATTTTATTTTTGATAGGCAAAAGCAGTTTTTTTATTGAGTGGACATTTCTGTACACTGGGGAGCACCATTTGGTACACAAACTGTTTCACCCAGTTCCATGATACCTTGATTAAATGAGGAGTAACTAGAATCTAGATGTTTAGAACTGTAGAAATCATTGAGTTTATCTTCAATGATTTCTTTTACCTTTGGCAAACGAATATCCTCAGTAATTCCATAATATCTGGTTAGTACACGTAGTACATTTCCATCGATTGCAGGTGCTGGAAGATTATATGCAATCGAAGCGATAGCACCCGCTGTATAAGGACCGATTCCTGGAAGTTTCTTCAGCAGTTCAAAGTTTTCTGGTAACTTACCATCATAATGTTCCATCAAATACATAGCACATTTTTTTAAGTTTCTTGCACGACTATAATATCCAAGACCTTCCCAAAGTCTCATTAAACGATCGTCATCACAGTTTGGCTAAGACTAGCTATATCAGGGTATTCCTTTTTAAATGCAATATACTTTTGGTTTAACAGCTTCGATACGTGTTTGTTGTAGCATAATCTCACTTAACCAAACATCATAAGGATTACCCTGTATCACGCCAAGGCATACTGCGCTTATTTTGGTCATACCATTGTATTAACTTTTTGATATCTGTATTTTTCATCTGATTCATTTTAGCAGATATTGTATGGGTTCGTCATTTTAGATACAATATAATCGAAACATATGCGAGCATAATTTAATGGTAGAATGCAACCTTCCCAAGGTTGATAGTGCGGGTTCGATTTCCCTGTTGCTCGCTCTTAAAATGAAAAAGTGTTGTCGAAGCGTATTGCTATAACGTATATTATAGATAACTTGCATCATTTTTCCTTTATCTTTGGGAAACTTTTATGAAAAGGACAATATGTTTATGAAATTAAGTGATTTTTTTATGAAAATATGTAAAGAGTGTTTACTTGTAATGATTTAATTATTATCGGAGAAAGTTTATTTGACTACTATCCCTGCTATAGGTACTGAGTCTGGTGAAGATGAAATTGATATTTTTCCCAGATGGGATAAATCATATTATTAGTGTGAAAAGAAAGTGATATTGTAGCAATTGAGGAGATATTCTTAGACTCAAAACTCATAGTACTCATTTTGAATTATGGCTACGGAAGATCATCGTAAAACTGTGTTATGGTTGCGTTAATAAAGAATATACAGTAATATCTATGAGTCTTTTATAGAAAACTGATTATACTGGTCGGGAATACAAAAGCTCGATCAGTTTTTCTTTGATGAGAATGAAAAGCAGAGGAAATTTATGAATTTTACAGATTTAGAACTTAAGGAGCCGATACTGAGTGCTAGTCAGTAAGGCTAAAGTATGAAACACCATCACCCAATCCAAGAAAAAGCAATCCCTGTAATGTTAGAAGGTAAAGGACATCGTTGCCTGTGCTCAAACTGGTACAGGTAAGACAGCCGCTTTTCGCATTACCAATTTTAAATAAGCTTGAATATAAGAAGAAACATCAAATACGTGCATTAGTATTAACCCCTACACGTGAGCTAGCTGTTCAAATTTTCGAGAACTTTAAAAAATTTGGAAGATATTTGAAACTCCGTGCTTGTTGTGTATATGGTGGTGCTCCATCTGGTCCACAAAGAAAAGCGCTCCGTAGTGGTTGTGATATTTTAATTGCGACTCCTGGTCGTTTAAAATGACTTTTATGGTTCAAGGTGAGATTATCTTTAAGTGATATTGAAGTATTTCGTACTTGATGAAGCAGATCGTATGTTAGATATGGGATTTATCGGTGATGTACGTACAATCACAAGTCGTATTCCTGAAGTTCGTCAAACTGTTATGTTCTCTGCAACAATGCCAAAAGAAATCAAAGAATTAGCGAATGAATTATTACATGACCCAGTGGATATTCGTGTCGCCCCACCAGCAAGTCCAGCTGAAACAATTACACAGTATCTTGTATACTGTGAAAAGGCAGATAAGAAGCGTGTACTAAAGGATATGCTTGTGAGTCCTGAAGTTACTAAGGCTATTGTATTTACAAGAACAAAGATTGGTGCCGATCGTTTAACTAAGAAGTTAATCGAAGATGGTATCAAAGTTCTTACAATCCATGGTGATAAAACACAAGGTCAACGTCAGAATGCATTACAGCGATTTAGAACAAATCAAGTAGATGTATTGGTTGCGACAGATGTTGCGGCACGTGGTATTGATATTTCAGATATTTCACATGTATTCAACTATGATTTACCAGAGGAAGATGAATCATATATCCACCGTATTGGTAGAGCTGGTAGAGCTGGTAAAGAGGGTATTTCAATCTCTCTATGTTGTCATGAAGAACTAGGTTTACTTGCGTCCATTGAGAAGATGTTAAAGAAAGAGATTCCGTTAATGAAAACAGAATACTCTATCGAATTAAAACGTAAGAAAGCAAGTGATAGTAAATCAAATCGTCGTCCACCAGTTTAAGAAGAAAACTGATACTCGTAACGCAAGTGATAAGAATAAGAAAGCGTGATACAAATAAACGTGAAGCAGAAAGCGAAAAATAGTAAGAAACGTGATTCAGTCGCATCCAATAAATCGATGCATAAGTCTACAAAGCCAAATAAATCACGTAAAAGCCCAAATGATAGAAAAGCCACGTCATCAATCAAAGAATTACAAAGCCAAGAAAAAAAGAATAGTGGTAGATAAAGAAAAATGCAGATGTAGTCTGCATTTTTTTACTTTATCTGATTTAAATTTGCAATATAGTTTTCAGCTTGTTTGATACCATCTACTGCACTAGAGACAATACCACCAGCATATCCAGCACCTTCACCACATGGATATAAATCCTTGAATCGTAGAACTACTTCCATTATCGTTACGAATGATTTTGATTGGGGAAGAGGAGCGTGTTTCAAGTCCTACCATGATGCCGTTTTTCAATCCAACCGTGTATCTTCTTATCGAATTGTTTCATGCCTTCTTCCATTGCTTGATTTACTTCATCAGAGAAGAATGCATGCATGTCTTTCATGATTGTACCACGTGGATAAGAGGTTTCAATTACAAGTTTATCGGAAGGGGTATGTGCTAGGTAGTCTTTGATATTTTGTGCAGGTGCCACAAAGCCTTCGTAATAACCTAGTTGTTCTAATTTCTTTTGAAACTGGAAAACCATCGAGAGGATGTCCTTTGATCAAAAGTCACTACGTGGAATTTGTACAAGGATATGCACTATTTGCATTCTTACCTGCACGCATGCTGTAGGACATGCCGTTTACCGCAAGACAATTTTGTTCAGTAGATGCGGGAATTACCACACCACCTGGACACATACAGAACGAATATACACCACGATTGACAGATGTCTTAGCAGTTAATTGATAGGATGATGCTTTGAGTGCAGGATGACCATAGTGTTTACCATAGGTGCTTTTGATCGATAAGGGTTTGTGGATGTTCGACACGTACACCAATTGCAAAAATCTTTTTGTGTAATTTCTACACCTTGTGCAAGAAGTGTTTCGTAGGTATCACTTGCACTATGTCAGTACATAGTATGACACTATCGGTATGCAAAAGTCCTGTTTATTTGTATGGATACCAATAATTTGATTCCATCGCTTTAAAGTATAGGTGTTCTAGCTTTGTATCAAAAGTGATACTTTCACCACCAAGACGAATAATCTTTCTCACGTATCTTTTTTGACGATTGTCTGTAGTACATCAGTGCCTAGATGAGGACGTTGTTGGTATTGAATGGCAGGGTTAGCACCTGCTTCTACAAATTCTTCATATACTTTTGAAACACGTACATTCTTCATGCGTGTTGTTAGTTTTTCCATCTGAGAATGTTCCAGCACCACCTTCACCAAACTGTACGTTTGGATGATTCTAAAAGTTTACCCTTTTGGTAAAGAATGCATTGATATCTTTGGTACGTTGTTCAACTGCTTGACCACGTTCAATGATGATTGGCTTTTAGACCAGCTTCCGCTAAGATAAGACCCGCATACATTCCGCTTGGTCCAAATCCAACGATAATAGGTCGTTTGTATTTGGAATCTTCGTAGTTGTTGGGTAGAACATAGACTTTCTTTATTCTCTTTTTTTACATCACGATTCTTGAGATATTTATCTTCGTTTTTTTAATAGATGCGTATACACTATAGGAATAGTGGAGGTCATCACCCTCTAGCATCGATGGATTCACGATCGATTTCAAAGGAGTGAATATCGTTGATAGAACAGCGTAATTTTCTTTTGCGATGTGATGAATTGAAAATGTTTCGCCAACTTCACAACGTATCTGGTTAATTTTTAGCATAACGTACCTCTCAACAATGATTATACAATAGCAATCTCTCTTTTGATTAGAGATTGATTTGCGATATAATTTGTACATGAAAATCACAAAACAAAAGAAAATTAAATCAAGTGAAGATGGTCTTCTTGTAAAGAATATTTTATCGAAACAGATGGGTTTTTCACGTCGTGAAATAAGTAGATTTCATGTGTCTGGTTCGATTTATCTCAATGATGAAAAGTGCAGACTGACACAAGAGGTACATACAAACGATGTAGTGACTGTGCGAACAGAAGAGCCACAGTTAGAATCAAAACCAATCATCCTCTATGAGGATACTGATATTGTTGTGGTGAATAAACCTGCTGGAATTCCAAGTCATGCAAGTGCAGAACACTTTGATGATGATATGGGTTCTATTCTGAAACGTTACTATCAAGATGATAACTTTACGGTTAGAACTATAGGACGTTTGGATAAAGGTGTTTCGGGAATTGTTGTGTATGCAAAGACAAAACAAATGGCAGCTCTATTAGCATCCGCTCGTGAAGAACAATTATTACATAAAGAATATTTGGCTATCGTAAAGGGTAAGTTTGAAGAGCAAAGAGGAACTTTAACGTATACCTTAGGAAAAGAAAAGGGAATACGTGGAAGAAGTGTAACTGTGGATGGTCAGAAATGTATTACCAATTATGAAGTGATTACGAAGGGAATTTCTTTTCTCTGATTAAAAGTTCATATTGAGACTGGAAGATTACATCAGATACGTGCAGGTATGGCTTATTTTGGACATCCACTGATTGGTGATCGTCTCTATGGTGGCAGTATGCATGCGATGAAGCGACCAGCATTACATTGTTGGAAGGTAGAGTTTATCCATCCTAAAAACAAAGAAAGCAGATATAGATAGAATGTAAATTACCAGATGATATGCAAAAAGGTAGTCGATAAACTTCAAGAAAAGATGATACGCATCGAAAAGATTTGTAATCAGAAAAATATTTAGGCATAGAATCAAATCATAGAAGTACGCAAAGGAGTATCTGTATGAAACAGGAAAATCTTGAAAAGATCATTGCGTTTCGTCATGTGTTTACATGAACATCCAGAGATATCTAATCATGAAGTATATACACGAAAAATTAATCAAAAGAATTTATTGCACAAAAATATGTCGAGTTATCTCGTGTTTTGATGAAGGGATTGGTTGTATTGCATGAAGCCATATCAACCTGACCAAAGAAGACGATTGTTTTACGTGCAGATCATGATGCGATTATGAATTCATTGAAATACACCATTTCATGGCTGTGGTCATGATGGACATACTGCAATTTTGCTGGGTGTAATGCTTGAAGAAGAGGATAGAGAAAGTGAGTATAATGTTATCTATCTTTTTCCAACCGGCTGAAGAAAAATGGTAGTGGTGCAGCTATCTGTAAACCATTATTTGAAAAGTATCATGTAGATAAAATCTTTTGGTTTGCATAATATGCCAAACCTAAGAAAAGAATGTGATTTACTATCGACCAGAGACAGTTATGTGTGCATCGGTTGGGTTATCGTATTTCTTTGACAGGAGTACAAAGCCATGCTTCAGAACCTGAGAAAGGGACTTAATCCAGTGTATGCTTTATCTGCATTTGCTAAAAGTCAATCGAACCTCTAGCAAAACAGACAGGATTTAAACCATTTACATTTTGAGAATATCACTTTCAGTTCACTTGCGATGATTACGATCATTCATATGAATGTGGGTAGTTTGAAACTTTTGGAATCTCGCCAGCAAATGGGGAAATTTGTTTGACACTTACGTGCGGCTAAAAGAAAAATGAACTAGCGATACTTAGAAAGGATATGTTCGCTCTTACTTTTGAGAGGATTAAAAGAAACAGTTTGAAAGTCAAGATTGAAGAATTTGATCGCTTTGATGAAAATTACGCAGATCCATCTCTAGTAGAGAAAACTGTTAGAAAATTAAAGTCTGCTGGTTTTAGAGGTGGAAGAATTATCTAGAACCAATTCGTGCCAGTGAAGATTTTGGCTATTATAAAAGATTTGCACCATAGTATGTTTGTCTTTGTTGGGATGGGGAACTTGTCCTTCGCTTCATCATGATTCCTATGTGTTTGATGATGAAATTATCCCAACTGCAGTACGTATGTTTCAGGTGGCAATTAGATAGTGCTTGCATGTATTTCACAAGTACTATTTTTTTCATTGATTTTACATGACTTTTTTTCTGAAAAAGGGTTGTATTTTGTAGGGTGAATGGAATACTATTAAAAGGCAAGGTGATAACACCGAATGCGCCGATAGCTCAACTGGATAGAGCATTTGACTACGAATCAAAAGGTTGCGGGTTCGACTCCTGCTCGGCGCGCCATTTAAAAAAAGCCCGCTACAAGCGGTTTTTTTATTAGGATATTTATGCTATCAAATGAGGGAGGACAAAAATATGAGTGATTTTGAAAGCAAAATTAGTTCAGCTGTCCGTGAGGCAGTGAAGCAAGTGTACGATATTGACGCAGATGATTCAATATTGATTGTTGAAACCCCACGTGATCCAAAGATGGGAGACTATTCAACTAGTGTAGCTATGCGCCTTTCCCGAACATTGCATAAGAGTCCATTAGATATTGCAGGACCTATCGTTGAAAAGTTAAAGGAAATCTATACAGAAGCTTCTTCTATCGAAGTTGTTAAGCCAGGTTTTATTAACTTTCCGTTTAAAGAAGGATGCTTTAGCTGAAGTAATTAACACTGTTATCAACGCAGGTGATGATTATGGTAAGAATAACACTGGTGCAGGTGTGAAATGTATTGGTTGAGTGGGTATCCGCTAACCCTACAGGTGACTTACACTGTGGACATGCTCGTAACGCTGCTTGGGGTGACTGTATCTCACGTCTTTACGAAGCAAGTGGTTATAACAACTATAGAGAGTTCTATGTAAACGATGCTGGTAAACCAGATTGTAATGTTAGGTGAATCCTTAATTTCTCGTTACTTTGAACACTTTGGAAAAGAATATCCACTTCCAGAAGATGGATATCATGCACAGGATATTATTGACATCGCAAATCAGATTGCAGAAAAAGATGGTGATAAGTGGTTGAATGCTGATCCTGCAGAACGTCTTGAATACTTCAAGAAGACAGGTGTTGAGTTAGAATTAAAGAAGATTGAGGATGACTTAAAACTATATCGTTGTGATTTCCAAAACTTCCAGCATGAAACATTCTTCTATGAAAACAATCGTAAGCGTATCAATGATTGCTTAACAAAGATGGCTGATATGGGTCTAACATATGAAAAGGATGGTGCTCTATGGTTTAAGAGTACTGAATATGGCGATGACAAGGACCGTGTATTACGTAAGAGTGATGGAACATTGTCTTACTTAACACCAGATATCGCTAACCACATCTATAAGATTGAAAGAGGCTATGACCACTTAATCAACTTATGGGGTGCTGACCACCATTCCTACGTAACACGTATGCAGTCTGCTTTAACAGCATTGGGTTATCCAGATGTACTTAAGGTAGATATCATCCAGATGGTACGTATGGTTGAGGATGGTAAGGAAGTGAAGATGTCCAAGCGTACAGGTAACGCAATTACTATTCGTGAACTTTGCGAAGACGTAGGTGTTGACGCTGCTCGTTGGTTCTTCGTTTCTAAGGACGTTGCGACTCACATGGATTTCGATATGAAGTTAGCTCGTTCTAAAGATAACAACAACCCTGTATTCTATGCACAGTATGCATATTCCCGTATGCATTCCATTATGAACAATCCTAAGATTCCTGCATTCACACAGGTAGCTACTTATGATCGTCTCAGTGATGAGAAGGAATTACAGTTGATGAAACTCATCAGTGAATTCCCAATCGAAGTTGCAAATGCAGCAGCAAGCAGAAAGCCAAACAAGATTACTGAATACATCATTTCTCTTGTTAAGGTTTACCACAGCTACTACAACAGTTCACGTGTCAAATAACCCAGAAGATCCTGAGTTAACAAACCAACGTTTAGGCTTAGTGAAGGCTACAATGATTACATTGAAGAACGCTCTAAACCTTGTTGGTGTAGAAGCACCTGAATCAATGTAATTGCAAAAACTAGAACGATAAAACGAGCCCCTGTAGTGATATAGGGCTCTTTTCTTCTGAAATTAAAGGAATTTTTCAACAAGAAAAAAGCGAGATGATGTTTACAAAAACACAAAATTTTAGGCATTGCTTAAGTTTCAAAGTAAATGCAACACGATAAGTAAAGGCAATAGATAACGAACTAATGTAGTCATTATCAGATGAATTTTTGATCTATAATGACTCTTTTTAATGGTAATATGGTATCTTTTATGTAGGAATACTCGCTTTTTGGCGCAATGAAAAACAACTGAAGGGTTTAGGTGTCAACTCAAAACGCAACAGTTCAGTTTTGTGTAAGTCGAGTATCCGTTGGACTTTGAGGACCTATTGAATTAGGTCTAGGCTTAGATTAACTTCGTCTGGATCGATTGGTGTTAATCCAAGCTTTTTTTATAGTTTTGAGTTCTGCCCTAGTGAGACATTCAAATGGTGAACGGCCATCCAATGAGTCACGCTTGACGGAATTGATATGGCTCATCATTAGATTTACCTTTTTCTTGTGTAAGGCCGTTAAAGGATGTCCCTTGAGGCAGATATTTTTCGAATATATTCATGATTCTTTTTCAATGCGCCCCTTCTGTTGGGAGGCGCGGGAATCACAATAAAATATATGACAGCGCTGTACGTTGCGTGTACCATGTTCCAAGGAAATGGGGTCCTTGAATTCAGGACCGTTGTCCGTAAGCACTACACGGAACATAGTAGCGAACCTTGCAAAGCCGATCTTCCTTTGATGTGGTCGAATACTTCTGTTACAGAAGCTTGTGTATTTCTATTCCTTAGGAAGGCAAACATAAATTTACTCTTACGTAATAGTAGGGTTAGAAGTACCTTTTCCCCGACACCTTTCTTACCGATGACGGAATCCATCTCAGCGATATTAGCTTTCGAATGCTGGGCAATGAATTCCTGAAAGGCAGTATAATCGCGTCCCACACGGCACGATTGGTTGTCTATCATAGTGTTATCGCCACGTTTGATATTCTTTTTGGAGAGCGGATAGCGAACACGCTTGGGAAGATCTATATTGCGAATGGTGAGTTTATTGTCATTGACATAGCGGTAAAAAGTAGAACGGGATATTCCCATCTGTTCACCATGAGTGGAGAACACGTGAGCGACAGTTTGCCTTTGGTCACGAATCAAAGGCGTGACGAGATTATCGAGAAATCTCAGACCTTTTTCCCCAGTTCGGATCTTCTCTCTAGATAGATGAAGAGTAGATTCATAAGTACTATGTGCCTGTGCAGGGATGTAGCGATACTTTCTCTTTCTACATGCAGAGAAACGTGGACAGCCATTGCATATCCAAGGGGCCTTCATGATTCGGCTGCAGGTAGGAGTGACAGAATGAAATGAAGAGTATTCATCAAGGATCCTATGCTTTTCAAGTTCTCTGGAAACAGTTGAAGCAGAGGCATTCAAAGCGGCAGCTATCATACGCATGGAATGATTTTTGTTTAACATGCATAAGGATATTGATACGGTCTTCGAGTGTGAAATGTTTACCTGACATAAATGTTTTTCTCCTGATATCTAAAAAGGAGTCCAACAGATACACAGGTATAAAGATAACATGTCACAAGTTAACGCAACAGAGTGTTGCGTTTATGTTGAAACTTAACTAATTTTTAGGCATTATGTTTCCAATTATAGAAAAATATGTTTATAATATAGTATAGATTTGAAACCGGTTACATATCATGCGCGCGATATGTAGCCCAAATGAAAAGACAATAGGAGGAAAGCAAATGTCTAATATTCATGTAACGAGTGAAATTAAAACACTCAAAAAGGTTTTATTACACAGGCCAGGAGAAGAATTATTAAATCTTACACCTGAAACATTAGGAGAATTATTATTTGATGATATTCCTGATCTTTACGAAGCACAGGTTGAACATGACCGTTTTGCTAAGATCTTAAGTGACAACGGCGTTGAAGTTGTTTATCTTGAAGATTTAATGGCTGAAACATTAGATGCTCACCCAGAAATTAAGGAACAGTTCCTTGATCAGTGGTTAGTTGAATCAGGCGTTCATACAACTGAATATCATAAGATTATTAAGGATTACCTAGCTAAGTTTACAAACAATAAGGAATTAGTTCTAAAGACTATGGCTGGAATCACATTCAGAGAAATCGGTGAGATTCACACAAACTTTAGTTGACCGTCTTGAGACTAACTCACACTTATTAGTAAAACCCAATGCCAAACCTATACTTTACACGCGACCCATTCGCTTCTGTAGGTAATGGTGCAGTTATTAACAGAATGTATTCTGTAACAAGAAACCGTGAAACAATCTATGCAGATTACATTTTCAGATTCCATCCAGAATACGCTGGAAATGTTCCAGACTTATATGGACGTAACAATCACTTCCATATCGAAGGTGGAGACGTATTAAACGTTAATGAGAAACTCTTATTCATCGGTATTTCACAGAGAACACAGGCTGAAGCTATTCAGGACTTAGCTATGAAGATGTTCTATGAAAACGAAGGAAATAAGATTGAGACAATTTTTAGCTTTCAATATTCCTAATTCACGTGCATTCATGCACTTAGATACAGTATTTACACAGATTGATACTGATGCATTTACAATTCACCCAGGTATCATGGGGAACATTACAAGTATTTGCATTAACAGCTGATCGTGCAAATCATGATGTTCATATCGAAGAACATACAGGCAAGTTAGAAGATATTCTTGCTAAGTTCATGGGCTTAGATAAGGTTCGTTTATTCCTTGCGGAGCTGGCGATCCATTAGCAGCTGAACGTGAACAGTGGAACGATGGTTCTAATACATTAACAATTGCGCCGGTAAGATTATCGTTTACAAGCGTAACTATGTTACAAAACCAATATCTAAAGGATAATGGATTTGAAGTATTAGAATTAGAAGCATCCAACTTATGTGTAGGACGTGGTGGACCAAGATGTATGTCCATGCCATTAGTTCGTGAAGACTAAGTTTTTCTATTATGAAATCAGGAATAATCTAGTCCTGATCATAGAGAAAAAAACTTCAGAAGAAGAATATGATATAGAGGTCAGGAACACTAGAATGTTTCTGGCCTTTCTCATCAGAGCATGTATGGGAATTGGTCTGGGTAAAGTGAGAACGTACTCTTTTTAGACCAGTGATATCATTGAGTCCGTCACAAAAAAACGTTCTGCTTCCCTCCTATATTCTTAGGCTGCTTTATCAAGATGACAATCCAGGAAACAGTTAGATATGTCGTATATAAGCCAGAAAAAAATAGTCGGATGTGGGGATGGGAAGTTTACTAAGACATTATGCATATCAGAAAGAAAGGAGTATTCCATCATGGAAGGACCAATCATTACAGTGGATGTATCAAAGGGTTCCTGTCATTACCAGCCTTTCATAGAGAATGGGCATCGTACAGGTCATTTAAAAGGCTATACGGAAAGAATCGTACATAAAGATCTACGAGAAGGCAAAGGAGTGTTATTCAGGATGTGATATCAATGATATAGAAGTAATCAATTTGCCAAGATTGATAGAGAATGTGCAGGAACAGAAGAAAAAAATGCGATTCGCTATTGAAGGAAATGATAGAGATAGCACGAACATGTCCTTATTTCGCACCTATTGTTAGTATTGTTGGAATCGGAGAGAATCTGGCAGCCCGTATCATAGCAGAGCTTAGAGATGTGAACCGATTTGATAACAGAGCAGCCATCGTGGCATATGCAGGTTTGAATCCAAAGATACAACAATCCGGTGATATTGATGGACTGCATCTCAAGATATCAAAGAAAGGTAATAAGCATTTGCGATGTCTTTTATATCTTGGTGCACAATGTAATTATCGATTGCGCAAAGAAGATCCACTATATGAATTCACCAAAAAGAAAAGACAGCAGACCCAATGCCCATTGTCGTCTAAAGCTGCCTATACTGCTAGTGCTCATAAATTACTGGTCATAATCTATAGCCTATGTAAGAATGGTACTCTATATCATTCTTAGTAACAGTATAAACCCTAATCTAGCAAAATGGGAGATATAATTTCTCTTGTTTTTAATAATGCACAAAATGAAAAAAGAAGAAATCACTAAAGATTAGAAAATTTCTTCTTGACTTAAGTTATCAAGTTTTTGTGATTTTTAGCATTTTTGACAGAAAGTAATACGTAGGTGTTTACAAAAATACAAAAATTTTTGGGCATTATGTTTCCAACTGCAGATAAAAATATGTTTATAATATAGTATAGATTTGAAAACCGGTTACATATCATGCGCGTGATATGTAGCCCAAAATGAAAAGACAATAGGAGGAAAGCAAATGTCTCAACATTCATGTAACGAGTGAAATTAAAACACTCAAAAGGTTTTATTACACAGGCCAGGAGAAGAATTATTAAATCTTACACCTGATACATTAGGGGAATTATTATTTGATGATATTCCTGATCTTTATGAAGCACAGGTTGAACATGACCGTTTTTGCTAAAAGATCTTACGCGACAATGGCGTAGAAGTTGTTTATCTAGAAGACTTAATGGCTGAAACTTTAGATGCTCACCCAGAAATTAAGGAACAGTTCCTTGATCAGTGGTTAGTTGAATCAGGTGTTCATACAGCTGAATATCATAAGATTATTAAGGATTACTTAGCTAAGTTTACAAACACTAAGGAATTAGTTCTAAAGACTATGGCTGGAATCACATTCAGAGAAATCGGTGAGATTCACACAAACTTCTTAGTTGACCGTCTTGAGACTAACTCACACTTATTAGTAAACCCAATGCCAAACCTATACTTTACACGCGACCCATTCGCTTCTGTAGGTAATGGTGCAGTTATTAACAGAATGTATTCTGTAACAAGAAACCGTGAAACAATCTATGCAGATTACATTTTCAGATTCCATCCAGAATACGCTGAAATGTTCCAGACTTATATGGACGTAACAATCACTTCCATATCGAAGGTGGAGACGTATTAAACGTTAATGAAAAACTCTTATTCATCGGTATTTCACAGAGAACACAGGCTGAAGCAATTCAGGACTTAGCTATGAAGATGTTCTATGAAAACGAAGGAAATAAGATTGAGACAATTTTAGCTTTCAATATTCCTAATTCACGTGCATTCATGCACTTAGATACAGTATTTACACAGATTGATACTGATGCATTTACAATTCACCCAGGTATCATGGGAACATTACAGGTATTTGCATTAACAGCTGATCGTGCAAATCATGATGTTCATATCGAAGAACATACAGGCAAGTTAGAAGATATTCTTGCTAAGTTCATGGGCTTAGATAAGGTTCGTTTATTCCCTTGCGGAGCTGGCGATCCATTAGCAGCTGAACGTGAACAGTGGAACGATGGTTCTAATACATTAACAATTGCGCCAGGTAAGATTATCGTTTACAAGCGTAACTATGTTACAAACCAATATCTAAAGGATAATGGATTTGAAGTATTAGAATTAGAAGCATCCAACTTATGTGTAGGACGTGGTGGACCAAGATGTATGTCCATGCCATTAGTTCGTGAAGACTAAGTTTAAAATCAAATAACCATAAAAATAGAAAAGAAAAAGAAAAGGAGCTATTATGGGCGTTAATGTTAGAGGAAGAAGTTTTTGACACTATTAGATTTTTACATCAGAGGAAATCAGATATTTCTTGGAATTATCTGCTGAATTCAAGAGATTAAAGGCTAACGGTGTCGACCACAGTTATTTAAAGGGCAAGCAGGTTGTTCTCTTGTTCGAAAAAGACATCTACAAGAACACGTTGTGCATTCGAAGTTGGTGCACGTGACTTAGGTATGGGTGTTACATTCCTTGATTCTGGATCATCACAGATGGGTAAGAAGGAATCATTAGAAGATACAGCTAAGGTATTAGGTCGTATGTACGACGGTATCGAATACCGTGGATTCAAGCAGGAAGTAGTTGAAGAACTTGCTAAGTATTCTGGTGTTCCTGTATGGAATGGTTTAACAGACTTATATCACCCAACACAGATGTTGGCTGATATCTTAACAGTTAAGGAAGAATTCGGTGATGTTAGAGGCCGTAAGTTAACATTCTTCGGTGACGCTCGTAACAACGTTGCTAACTCATTGATGATTGTTTGTGCTAAGTTAGGTATGCACTTCTGCGCATGCGGACCTAAGGAATTAATGCCTTCAGATGAACTCGTTGCTAAGTGCAGAGAAGTAGCTAGCAAGACAGGTGCTGAAATCGAATTAACAGATGATATCAAGATCGGTGCTAAGGACGCAGACGTTCTTTACACAGATATTTGGTTATCTATGGGTGAACCAGAAGAATTATGGGAGCCAAGAATCAAGCTCTTACGTCCTTACCAGAGTTAATAAAGGAATTGATGGCTATGGCTAAGCCAACTGCTATCTTCTTACACTGCTTACCATCATTCCATGATCGTAACACAACAGTTGGTGAGAACATTTTACCAGAAGTATGGCTTAGAGGCTATGGAAGTTACAGATGATGTATTCTTAGGCACACAAGCTAGACAATTTGATGAGGCAGAGAACCGCATGCATACAATTAAGGCTGTTATGTATGCTACTCTGAAGTAATCACATGGCAAAGCGTATAGTAGTAGCTCTTGGGGGTAATGCTTTAGGCAATACCCCTGAAGAGCAGCTTAGATTAGTTCGTCATACTGCTAAGACTATCGTTGATTTAGCACAGGACGGCTATGAAGTAATTGTTGGTCATGGTAATGGACCACAGGTTGGAATGATCAACCTAGCAATGGAATTCTCATGCACAAAGGGTGGCAATACTCCTTATATGCCATTCCCAGAATGTGGTGCGATGTCTCAGGGCTATATCGGTTATCATTTACAACAAGCAATTCAGCAGGAATTAAAGGCTCGTGGTGTTGACAAGGAATGTGCAGCTATTGTTACACAGGTAGTTGTTGATGCAAACGATCCAGGATTTGCTAAACCTACAAAACCAGTAGGAAGCTTCTATACTAAGGAAGAAGCAGATAAGATTGCTGCTGAAAAGGGCTTTACATTTGTAGAAGATGCAGGACGTGGATATCGTCGTGTTGTACCTTCACCAATTCCACAACGTATCGTTGAATTAAAGGTTGTTGAACAACTTGTTAAGGCTGGCGACATCGTTATTACAGTTGGTGGCGGAGGAATCCCTGTAGTTGAAACAGAGCAAGGATTAAAAGGCGTTGCAGCTGTTATCGATAAGGACCGTTCCAGTGCATTACTAGCACAGTCCATTGGTGCAGATATGTTGATTATCTTAACTGCAGTCGACAGAGTATGCATTAACTATAACAAGCCTGATCAAAGGAACTTCTAACAATGACATTGGAAGAAGCGAAGTATATCGAAGAGAAGCAATTTGCTCCTGGAAGTATGCTTCAAAGGTTCAATCATGCATGGAATTTGTTAAGAATAACACACATGGTGGAACTGCATTAATTACATCATTACAAAAAGCAAAAGTTGCTTTACAAGGTGAAACAGGCACCATTATTACTAAATAATTAGAAGGGGGATAGTATGTCTGTAGAAAGCCAAGAAACGCTCATTAACAGCGTTTACAATTTTATTTATTATTTTAGCAGTACTTTGTTTGATTTCAGTATTCTTAAAACGGACAACCAATTAGCGATAAGCTAATCAGTGGTTTAAACCCTGAGAAGTATGGTGACTTGGTTAACATGGTTGCTAACGGCGAAACCGTTACGGTTGTCGGCGCAAAGTTCAGTGATTTCTTCATGGCATTCCCAAGAGGATTTGTGGATGCTGCTGACCTGATCGTATTTATTATGGCTATCGGTGGATTCATCGGTGTTGTAATGAAGACAGGTGCTCTTGAAGCTGGTGTTTACCACTTAGTTAAGAAGATGCACGGCAAGGAAGAAGTCCTAATCGTTATCTTGATGATCTTATTCTCTATCGGTGGTTCCACATATGGAATGGCTGAAGAGACAATCGGTTTCTACGCTTTGATTACTACAGCATTAGTAGCAGCTGGCTTCGATACAATGGTAGCAGTTGCAACTGTATTGCTCGGTGCAGGATGTGGTGTATTAGGTTCAACAATTAACCCATTTGCTACTGGTGCAGCTATGGCTGCATTGCAGAGTGTTAACGTTCCTTATGACAACACATTAGTTATGATTCTTGGTTTTGCATTGTGGTTTACATCACTTGCAATCGCTATTTTCTTTGTATTAGGTTACGCTAAGAAGGTTAAGGCTGATAAAGGCTCAACAATTCTTTCTCTACAAGAGCAGGAAGATATGCGTGAACACTTTACAAAGGATGATGGCAACAAGTTAGAATTTACAGGCAAGCATAAGGCTGTATTAATCGTATTTGCAATCTCATTTGCAGTTATGATTGCTTCATTGATTTCTTACATCGACATCAACTTTGCTGGTGATGAAGAAGCTTACTTAGCAGTACTTGGATGGACTTCATTCTTAACAGGTCAACCTTTAGGTCTATGGTACTTCTCTGAGTTAGCTGCTTGGTTTACATTCTCAAGTATTCTTATCGCTATCATGGCTAGAATGTCTGAAAGAGAATTCATCGATACATTCTTAGACGGTGCTAAAGATCTATTGTCAGTAGCTATCGTTATCGCAGTTGCTCGTGGTATTACAGTCGTTATGAAGTCTACTCATATGGACTTCTGGATCTTGGACAAGGCAGCAGGTATGTTGATGGGTGTTCCAGGATTCGTATTCGCTCCTCTATCATATGTAATTTACTTAGTATTGAGTTTCTTAGTTCCTTCAACATCTGGACTTGCTGGATTCTCAATGCCAGTAATGGGTGGTTTAGCAAATACATTAGGATTCAACGCTTCAATTATGATCAATATCTTCTGCGCTGGTTGCGGATTAATCAACCTCTTCACACCAACATCTGGTGTAGTAATGGGTGGTCTAGGTGCAGCTAAGGTTGAACTAAAGACATACATGAAGTGGGGTATGAAGTTATTTGTAGCGATTGCTATCGCAAATATCGTTGTTCTATCATTAGCAATGATGTTAATCAAATAATTAAAACTCAAATATGTTTGGATAGAGTTCCGGCTGTGTGAGAGCACGGTCGGAACTTTCCGCTTTTATTCAAATATGCTATGATATGTGCAACAGAGGTACAAAATTTATGACAAAGACAGCAACGATTCAAGATAGCTGGACGTCGGAAACTAATCCTATTTCTTTTTGCTCATTTGACTATGAAGCAATTGAAAAACCAACTCAAAAGCTTTAATGCACCAGGCTGCTCGTTTTATGTACTTTAATAAAAGGTGTTGGTAAGATCAAAGTAGATGGCGTAGAGTATGATATAAAGCCTCATACACTATGTGCGATTACACCTTGGAAAATTACAGATATTATTGACGTAAGAGATACCTTTACACCTAAATTTAGTTGTTTATGATTATCAGTTTATTAACACAATGCTCAAAGGTAACACCAGGATTTGGAAGAAGAAAGTGTAGACCTTCTAAATTTCCTTGCAGTTGAGCCGATTGTATATTTAAACGATGAACAAACAAAAGTACGTAGATGGAATCATGTCACACCTACAAAAAGGAACTCGGTGTTGATTCCGCATTGGTCAGGCAACCTAAAAAAACCGTTATCATTCTTATATTCACTCGTTAAAATTATTGAGTTAATGGTGGCATATCGCCGCTACTTTAAAGCTAGTGAAGAAGTAGTGAATGAAGAAAATGCATCCAGTCATGCAGAATTCGATATTGAGTTATATTTATTCCCATTCTTCAGAGCGTTTGACACTTGAAAAAAAGTTGCGGAAGTATTCTTTATATCAGAATCAACATTATCAAAGAAGTTAACTGATTTAACAGGTACTACATTTACAAAAATTGTTAAATAATATTCGTATTGAGAAAACGTCAGATTATTTAATTTATACGGATATGACACTTGAAGAAATCGCCATTCTACTTGGTTTTGCGGATGCTTCGCATCTATCAAAAGCACTTTGTTGAAAAGGTAGGTATTACACCAAACAAATACCGTAAAATCTACAGCAAAAGTAAAATCTGGATATAATCGTGCAGATAAGAATGTTGCTTTTGAAGTAACCAACTATCTTTACAAGCACTATGATACAGAGAAGTTACTTGCTAGTACGATGGCTGAGAAATACGGTGTAAGTGTCTCAGAATTAAATCGATCATTACTCTATTATTCTGAGAAGAACTTTGAAACATTATTGAATTTCATTCGTATTAATAAAGCTAGTGAGTTATTGATTTCTACAACATATTCTGTCTTAGATATTGCGGTAGCTGTTGGTTATAACAATATTAAGACATTCAATCTTAACTTTTACAAATTTAAAAGCAATGACACCAACAGAATTCCGCACTGGTATTACTTTGCAAAAAGTGGATCGTTCTGAAAGTGGCTTTCGCTGGATAACTATAATTAGAAAGTTGGGTAAATAATGAAACCATTCTATGTGACAGGGCATATGAATCCAGATTGTGATGCTATCGTATCTGCAATCGCCTATGCTCATCTGAAACAACAACTAGGGCAAGATGCTATCGCATGTGCTTTAGGCAAGGCAAAAGAGTGAAACACAGTATTTATTACAGAAGTTTGGTTTTGAACATCCTAAGCTAATCCATACAGCTAGATGTATGTTATCGGAGATAGAGAAGGATGAACCATTACTTGCAGGCCCAGATTTAACAATGAAGGAAGCGTTAGACCTTATTTTATCTCGTAAAAATAAAAGGTATTTTTCATCGTTGATGAAAAAGAAAGACTTTTAGGATTGTTATCTGTTTCTGACTTAACAAAGCTTTGGGCAGAAAGTGGTAAGTCTTTGAAAGACTTGATCAGTACTGCTACATTAACCAATATCGCAAGAGTACTAAAAGGCAAGTATTATTGTGAATCAAAACAGTATCATCCAAGTGGTATTGTACAGATTATGCCTTCCATGTCTGATAAGCCAGAAGTATATAAGAATTCTATTGTAATTGTACGTAATAATCCAGATATTCAACGCTTTTGTAATTGAGGCGGGTGCAGCTTTTAGTGGTTGTATCTGGCGAAGATTGGATAGATGAAGTTACTTTATCCTATGCAAAAAGAAAAGGGTGTATCCATGTTGCATACGGATTACTCTGTTATTGAATGTTCACGTTTGATTTATCAAACACCATCTGTCAAATCAGTTATGACAACAGATGTAATGACATTCCAAGAAACAGAGTATGTAGATGAAGTAAGTGATCATATTGCCAAGACGCGTTATCGTACCTATCCTGTTTTGGATAAAGACGGTAGAGTTGTAGGAGCTATCTCACGCTATCACTTATTCCATTATGAAAAGAAGAAGTTTATCCTCGTTGACCATAATGAAGCGATGCAATCTGTACGTGATTTAGAATTTGGTGAGGTAGTTGAGATTATAGACCACCATCGTATGGGTGGTATTGAAACAGTGACACCTATCAATATTGTTGCACGCACGGTAGGAAGTACTGCTGCAATTATTACTGGTTTATATAAGTCATCTCATATTAAATTACCAAAGAATCTAGCAGGTATTCTTCTTGGTGCTGCTATTAACGATACAATGTGCTTGCAGTCACCAACTACGACGCCATTCGATCATGAAATGGTGAAGTATTTGGAAGAAGTGTCTGGTACAAAAGCAGCTGACTTATACCAAGAGATGCTGAATGCCTCTGATTCTGTTACAAATAAGACAGATGTGGAATTGCTCTATAATGACTTCAAAGAGTTTAGAATTAGTGGTACAAGAATTGCGATTGCACAGAGTACAATGCAAGAAAGATGATTACTTTGCAATCAAAGATCACTTCCATGCATTCATGGAGGAGACGGCAGAAGCACAACATTATGATTTAGTATTAACACTATTTACTGATCCTATGGGATCAGGCTCTTACTCCCTGGCAGCAGGTAGAAGTCTAGTATTGTTACGGAAGCTTTTTGGTGATCTTCTCAACAAAGATCATTTTGGAAAGGGTATTGTATCTCGCAAGAAACAAGTATTACCTATTATCATCGATACTTTAAAGTGATATACTGAAGTGCAAGAGGTAATGATTATGAGAAAGTTTATTGTAGATGAAGGCTTTTTGGGAGATATTTCCAGAAGCGAGTATTGCAGTATTAGCTGTAAAAGAAATGTTCAGGAGTCCATTCATTTAGATGATGAAAAGGCAGCTGAAATCAAAAGCGTTATTAGATAGTGCAAATGAAGGTGCTAAGAAGTACTTAACTAGTGATGTTATTTCTGAAAATGCAGTGGTAAAGACATGGCGTGAGGCATATTCTAAATTCTCTACAAAGAAGGGTGCTCGTTGTTCTATCGAAGCGTTATTAAAGCGTGTACTGCATGGGAACTCCAGTTGGCTCTATTGCTCCAACAGTAGATATTACAAATGCAATTTCATTGAAGTATGCATTCCCAATTGGGGCAGAGAATATGGAAGCCTTCAAGGGTGACTTACACTTAGGAATTATGAAAGGTGGAGAGGACTTCTGGGCCAATTGGTTCAGATAAACCAGAGCCACCACTTGCTGGAGAAATCGCATACTATGATGAGGAAGGTGTTATCTGCCGTTGCTGGAACTGGCGTGATGGAAAGCGTACAGAAGTCACAGATGATACTACTGTTGAGTTTATCGCAATGGAATGTGTAGAATCAAACCGTGTAGGAGAGTTACAAGAAGCAGTTGATGAACTTGCAAAATCTTTTTAACACAGTATGTTGGTGCAGAAGTCATTAACAAACAGATTATCAATATTCATACAAAGGAAACAATGATTCAAGAATAAATATACGATGCGACTCATTCTATTGAGTCGCATTTTTATGGCTTAAGTAAAATTAGTCGGGGGTTTTATTAAACTCTGCTCTAAAATCAGTAATGGGTTTTGGATAGTAAAAAGGATGACTATAGAGTGCTAGTAGTGGCATTCTGATGTAGTCATCCTTTTGAGTGTGCAAGTGATCGTTAGTATCAGTTTATTGATCGTTAATTAATGTATCAGAGAGATGTTTGGTATATGTACCTCGTTTCCTGTGCTCTCTTTTCTTGGAATACAGACATGTAGTCAAGCAATAGAATAGTTTGTCGTTTAGGCAGTATAGTGCACGTGCACGAAAACGTTCTAGGTTTGTATATCCATTGGATACCTCGATCAGTAATCGAAGTTTCTGATTGATGTTTTCAGCTAATGCATTGGATTGTCGTCTATCATCATAAGGCCTTCTAAAGCTATTGATAATTTCTGGTTTCCAGTGTTTCAGTAGAGATATGAATTCCTTATAACAGTCTAAGTCAGAGTGTTCAAATAGTTCTATCAGATAGTCAAGATGTGCACCAGCTTCTTCAAATGAGCAGTGTTTATTGAAGTCTCTATATAGTTCCTTTAATTCATACGCAAGCTTTAAATCAGGACTTATCTCCAACAACATGTTGTAAAGGTCCCTGTAATTCATCTTCTGACGAGAATTTTTGAGTTGTATCTTGGCTCGTTATCGAGGTCAGAATGAATCAGTTTCTAATAACTTATGCCGGTCTTCAACAAATAGTAACTGGGACTATCATAAACACACTGTTTCATGATTCCAACGCGTATGCGCGTAAAGCACTCTGTAAGGTGTTTGATAACATGGAAAGGGTCTACTGCTATTTCGCAATGTCTTAGGTACTTTTTACACACATCTCTATAAGGTTCCCACATATCAATCGTCACATACTTTACCTTGTCTCTCTCCGATTGTGGAATCATTTCAAAAATGTTTTCGATAGTGTTACTTTCGAACGATTTGGAAGTATCTCGTTTAATGTCCTGTTATTGTTGTCTACGAATACACACAAGTATGAACCACCATGTTTCGCCATGGAAGAAGATATCTCATCGATACCTAGGTTCTCAGGAAGTGTTAATCTAGGTGCACGGATGAAACTATCTGCATATACTTGTATAATTGTATTGGATACGTGGTATTTATGTGCAATATCCTTGTAAGTCATACGAATGTTGTGTAGATCCACGGCAATCGCATTGAGTACTGCGTATGACTGATGAAAGTTCTCTGGGCCAAATGGACTTGGCTCAGAAGGACTTCCACATTCTTTACAGACATAGCGTCTTCTTGTCCAATCAATGATGGATGGGATCCCCGCAACGTCAAGGTGGTTATAACTGTACGAAGAATAATCCTTTACTTTTGTATGACCTCCACAACAGGGACAGGTAGGGGTGAGTATCATTCAGTTTTATTAAGATGTGTAATTTGTCGGATGATTTTATGTGTATCGATCGAGAAAAATCATATCGTCACTAACATTGAGTGTGGATATGATAAAATCATTTATAGATATATGGCGCCTCCTATATTTAATTTCAATCACTTGCAAGACTGAATTTTAGCATAGGAGTTTTTTTATTATGAACAGCGTACCCCGTGAGATTTTATAGGGTATCCCCCGAGTTGTAAAAAGAGGTCAAGAATTTGACTCAAGTTATTTTACAGGGTCGCCCCTCGACCCCGACTGATTTTATAGTGCCTTTTTATGAATATAAGAAAAAGAGATGATAAGAATTTATCATCTCTAATAAGAAAATAGATTTAAGCGATTGTTATTTAGACATAGCTTCAGACCAGATTTCATTTAACTTGTCAATCTGTTCATCTGTTACAGAGTAAACTACAACATCTCCACCTAACTTTTGAACTTTCATGTAGCCATTGTAGTAAAGAGTAACGTTATATGTACCTTCCTTGTCAGCTACTTCAACACCGAATGCTGTATCCTTTTGATTGAAAGAAACCTTGTCTTTAACAACTTTTGTTGAAAGTGTCTTTAATTCATCAGCAATTGCGTTAACTACATCCTTTTTGGTCTGTAATTGTTTCGCGTTGAATGCCAGATTCTGGATCAACATAGATAACGGAAACCTTTGTTGGTTCCTTTGTTAACTTCTCGGAAATGCTCTTAGTAGATAATGCGCTTGCACCACAGCCAGCTAAGAATAATAAACTAGCTAATACGATTGTGCCTAATGTCTTTTTCATTTTAATCCCTCCAAATATACTGATAAGAAACATACATATGAATATAACATATATTCTATAAAAAGATATGTTTTTATCATGCTACTCAATGATAATATAAAAGAAAATAAAACTAACAGAAGAATTATCTTCAAAAGATTATAAAATTGTTAAATTATGATAATGAAATGTAAAATTTACACAATAGTTTACAGTAAATGAAAAACAGTTTACATATAATAGGTTAAGCATATACTTTTGTGTTATTTTTGCGAAAAAGGTATAAAGTTTAATTGTATAAAAATATAAAAGGAGTCAAATTATGATTGATGTAATTATTATAGGTGCAGGTACAGCTGGCTTATCAGCAGCCATTTATGTACAAAGAGCAGGGAAGAAAGCTTTAGTCTTGGAGGAGTCTACATATGGTGGACAAATCATTAATACTGCAGATATTGAGAACTATCCAGGTATTAAACATATTTCTGGTTTTTGATTTTGCGACAGATTTATATAACCAAGCAAAAGACTTAGGGTACAACTTTTTGCATTTGAAGGTGTAGTAAAGATTGAAAATCGTGATGATGAAAAGGTTGTCTATACTGCCAAGAATGAATATCATGCAAAGGCTATTATCATTGCGACTGGCATGAAACGTAGAGAACTCGGAATTGACCGTGAAAAGGAACTGATAGGGAAGGGCATATCTTATTGTGCAATTTGTGATGGTATGTTCTTTAGAGGAAAAGATGTAGCTGTAAATGGCGGTGGAAATGTTGCAGTTGAAGATGTAGAATACTTAACACGTTACTGCAATCGTGTATATATCATCCATCGTCGTGATGAGTTCCGTGCTGATGAAGCTGAGGTTGTAAAACTTAACGGTAAAGAAAAACCTTGTGAAGATAATGAATAGTACAGTTACAAAAATTAAATGGCGAGGAACGATTACAATCAATTGAGGTTACAGATAAAAAAACACGGGTGAAACAAAGACATTAAATGTTGATGCGTTATTTGTCGCAATTGGACAAATTCCTATGAATCAGATTTTTTCTGAAATTGTTGAATTGGATGAATATGGATTCATTAAGGCTGATGAAGAATGTCGTACATCTGTTAAAAAGGTATTTACGCTGCAGGAGATTGCCGTGTAAAGAGTGTTCGTCAGTTAACGACGGCTGCCAGTGATGGCGCTATCGCTGGTTTGAATGCATGTAATAATATATAAAAGAATATTACAAGATATATTCCTCTGTTAGTATTGATAAGTGGTATAATAGTACTAACAAGAGGTAGGTATAATGAATCAGATAAAATGTATATTTTTTTGATTTAGGCTGGACCCTTCTAGAACCATGCAGCGGTGATTGGAATTTGAATCAAAAATTCTATGAACTATTTCCTCGAGAGAAAATTTCGAGACTCGACCAAAACGTATGGAAACATGCATACAACACAGCGTATTTACCATTTATTGAAAAATCCGACAATGAGAAGTGAGCAGGAACAGATTGAAAGATTAACTCGTTTCTATCTAACACTATTTGATCAAGCAAAGTTAGGTGGAACGTTCCAACATGCAGTAACTTTGGCAGTTGATGCAGTAGAAAATCTTGCGACGATGAATTTAATTCCAAGTTCCTTGGAAACACTGAAAACATTGAAGGATGGAGGTTATCGTATCGGGATTATTTCTGATACATGGCCATATATTGAAAGACGTATCCATGCATTCAAATTAGATGAATATGTTGACCAATATACGTACAGTTATGAATTGGGTGTTTTAAAACCGGATGTACATATGTTTCAAGATGCATTAGAAAAAGCAGGATTTAAACCTGAAGAATGTATTTTTTATTGATGATCAGGTTAAAAAAATCTTGAAGCCGCAAAATCATTAGGTATTCATCCAGTACAGATTGTTTATCATGAAGGTGTTGAAATAGAGAGTATCCAACAATTCAAAAACCAAGTGATATTCTGAATTTACTAAAAACAATATCAATAAGCATATTCAAGGCTTTTAAATTCCATTATGTATTATCATTGAAATATAGAACTGGGAGATATGAAAAATGTTAAATGTCGGAGTAAAAGCACCAGATTTTAAATTACCAGATCAAAAATGGTGTAGAGCATACACTTTCTGAGTATAAAGGTAAAAAGGTAATTCTCTATTTTTTTATCCAAAGGATAATACATCCGGTTGTACAGCAGAAGCTTGCAACTTCCGTGATCGCTTACCACAAATTCAAGAAAAAGGGTGCAGTCGTATTAGGTATTTCTAAGGATAGTGTAAAGTCACACAAGAAGTTTGAAAGTAACTATGATTTACCATTTACGTTGTTATCTGATGAAAGTACAGAGACTATTCAGGCATATGATGTTTGGGTAGAAAAGTCTATGTATGGTCGCAAGTATATGGGAATTGAACGTTCTACATACTTAATTGATGAACAGGGTATTATCATCAAAACTTTCAAAAAGTTAAGGCTACAAGCCATGTAGAAGATGTTGTTAAAGAATTATAAAATTTTTTAAACTGCCGATGGGCAGTTTTTAATATTCATTAGCAAAAAAATAAGAAGTAAGATACTATATGATTAGGGTATTTGTTAAAAATACACACGGAGGGAAAAATGAAGAATTACGTGAAGTTAGGACTCAGCTCTTTGATGGCTATTTCACTTGTTGCATGCTCACCAGGCAACAAAGAAGATAGTGCAAAGAAAAAAGAAAAATGTAAAAGGTAACATATAAGGAAGGTACGTATACAGGTACTGGCTCAGGTTATAATGGCCCTATCAACCTATCAGTTACATTTACAAAGGATGGTATTTCCGAAATTGATTATAGTGATAACAAAGAAACAAATCACATCGGAACTCCCAGCATTTGATTATTTAGTAGCAGATGCGAAGGAAGCAAATGGTGCTGGCATTGATGTTGTTTCGGGTGCTACATTTACTTCAATCGGCTTCAAGAATGCGTTAATTGATGCAGCAAAACAAGCAGAAGCTAGTGATTTAGATGGTTTTAAGAAGAATACAGTAGAACATAAAGCTGGTGAAGTAATCGAAAAAGACAACTGATGTTGTTGTAGTAGGTGCTGGTGGTGCTGGTATGGCTACAGCAGTTCAGTCTGCACAGAATGGTAACTCAGTAGTTGTATTAGAAGTTAACTCTGAAATCGGTGGTAATACAGTAGCTTCAGGTGGACAGTTCCAGTCTGCACAATCTTACTTAGTTTGGGATCCAGCAGATCCAGATGCGACAACAGGTGTTTATAAGGGTGTTACATACAATAAAAGTACATAACGCTACTGGTAACATCAAGGTATTAAAGGAAATCCTTAACTGGAATGAAAATGAATTCGATAGTAAGTACTTTGATAAAACACCATTTTGTAGCAGGTGATATTGAAACATTGTCACATGCTGGTGTACATGCAGAATACTTAAGCACACTAAAAAGAATTGAAGAGTGAGATTCAGGCTTTACTTGAACTGGGCACAGCCACAGTTAGATGCAGGTAAAGCAGAGGGTGAAATCACATTATTCTCAACTCCAAATCTACATATCTTCCAAACATACTATGGGGGATTAAGACCAAATGCTGAAAAAGACTTCATGGATCTATGGTTCATATGATCTTGTTAAGCAGTTTGTTGAAGGCGGACAAGACCTTAAGGGTTGGTTAGAAGATCAGGGCGCAATCTTTGATAACTCTATTCAGCCAATTATTGTAGGTGCTTTATGGAACCGTGAAAATGACTTCAAGGGAAGTGATCTTGATGGTGATGGAACACCAGATCCAGATGGAAAGAATGTAAAGGGTAAGACAGTTTTGGAATACATACTTTGCAACAACTAAGAAGACATTACTTGAAACAGCTGCTAACCATGCAGACAACGAAATCATGTTACGTACAAAGGTGACAGAACTTATCACAGATAAGGATGGAAAAGTAGTTGGTGTTAAGGGTGAGCAGTACGATGGAACTCCTGTTACAATCCATGCTAAGAAGGGTGTAGTACTCGCAACTGGTGGATACGCTGCAGATATCAAGCGCGTTATGGAAACAAATGACTACTGGGCAGATGGAGATATCACAACAAATACACGTACAACAAACCGTTCTTCATTAGTAGGTTCTGGTATTGATATGGCAGAAGCAGTAGGTGCTGCTACAACAGGTATGGGCTTTACACAGATGATGCCTATCTCTTGGGTAGATAATGGAAACCTCGCATTTGGTGGTGGACACTACGCAATCTATATCAACCCTACAACTGGTAAGCGTTTCGTTAACGAAACTGGTGAACGTGACGTATTATCACTTGCTGAATTTGAAAACGGTGTAAGCTTCAATGGTACAAATGGAACAATTATGGATATTGCAAACTCCAACCAATTAGTTCCTGGCCCATATCCTTATGGAACACCAAAGGATGAAGATCTAACACTTTGGGAAAGTGATGTTGAAAAATAGACAGTACACAAGAACTGTTGATCAGTTAGGTGAGTTATTCAAGCAATTAGGCTTTGAATGCACACAAGAAGAAGTTATCAATACAATCAAGGAATACGATATGGCATTGATGACAGGTACAGAAAACACATTGAACCCAACAAAGACAGGTTGGACAACATTAATTGGTACAGCTGAAAAGGATGAAAACGGTAAGTATATCGTTGATACTTATAAAGCTTGATGGCGTTAAGTTAAAGATTAGAATACTAGCTCCATCTACACACCATACAATGGGTGGTGTAACAGTTGATGCACAGCGTCACGTATTAGATAAAGATGGCAAGATCATTAAGGGCCTATACGCTGCTGGTGAAGTAACTGGTGGTATCCATGGTGGTAACCGTTTAGGTGGTAATGCGATTGTTGAAATCTTCGTTTCAGGTCGTACAGCTGCTGATACAATCGTTGCGGACAACAAGTAAAAACAAGCTTAGAAAAGAGGTTTGAGAGACCTCTTTCTTTTTTTATCTCTATTCATGGTATAATCGCTAAGAAGGAGTATTATTATGCGTAAAAATATTTACATTTCTTTCGGTAGTATTTATAGCTATAGCAGTATATATTGCCTATGGGACATTTTCAATCTGCACAACAGTTTGAAAGGGACTCTATTCAACGTGCTAATCAAGCAAATGCATTATCACAACAGATTGCAGATGCACAAGCATTACAACAAGAAACATCTTCAGAAGAGTATGCAAAACTTGAAACGATGTTTAATGCTGGAAATGCAGTAGCACAAGCACAGACACAGGCTTTGCACGATCAATCAGATACTGTAAGTTCAGAATTACAGACATCGATGCAGACATATATTGTTGCTGGTGATAATACGAATTTCTTATCTGTATGGTATCCGATAGATGGTGCATATACATGGTCATTTGCACCAACGTTTATATTCTCGGGTTCAAGTCAAAAAAAGTGATTTGGACTTTTAAGTGATGGAGCGAACATGCTTGCATGGGTACAGAGCTATTATGATGTTAGTACAAATCATTTCTCGAACCTTGTTCTAAATTACAGTCAATATGGAAATCAAATGGCAGGGAACTGAAAGGAAGTTCTGTGGAGGCTTGGTACTAATATGAAAAAGACTAGCTAGTTTTTGTTATATGTTTGTTATGTGCACTTATCATGGTAGTTACTCTTTTTCTGAGTTGGCAGTGGGGTAATCGTAAAAATGTGCAATGGCTATCTCAATTAGATGAGATAGAAGGATTGGAGAACCAATTGGCACAAATACCGTCAGGATATGTAAATGGTTTTTGGGGAAAGCGATACAATTTACACTTCCTCTAAGCGAGTGTCCTCAGATACTGCAATGATGGATCAACTTTGGACAACTGCCTTTGTTTGGAATTCACCAGAAGAATATGCAACGCAAAGATCAAGTATAATTTCGCATACAACTTAAAAACAGATACACAGTTTTTTTGTGGAGGGAATGAAAGATCCAGCAAAGTATTACAGATGGATCAAATCCTACTTTTGAAAGCCTATCAGATATGAAGTATCTTAAGCAGGATGTACAACTTGTAACAATAAAAGATGATGTATATCGCTACTTTGTGCGAATTAGTTATTATACTGCAAATCATCGTTCTGAAACGCCATATCGTTTCTGCTATATCTTCTGCGATATTGACGCAAATCAACAAATCACCAACTTGGAATATTATTCTTCAAAGGGTTGGGAATAAGCAAAATGAATCTATCCTATAGGGATGGATTTTTATCAAGAAATTATGGTGTAAGGAATTTTATAAATTGTGAAAAGTAAAGTATACTCAGCTTTCATGGTAGTTTGTAATTTTGATAGGGTGGATTTAATTGGCATGATAATTACAAAAAAATATTTTTTTGATGAAAAAAATTATTACATTTTTAAAAAGTCCGCATCTATACAGGACTTTTTAAAAATGAAAGTTTTAGGCGTATTTTTTTGATGCAATTTTTCATAATAATGATGCTTGTGTTTTCATCTGGTGAGAGGGTATTATTCTTGTATACGAAAATAATAGTTGGAAATGCAACTATTTTTTATATGGAGGAGTAAAATGAACGTAATTAAGCGTAGTGGTGAAGAACTCGCATTCGATGTATCGAAGATTGAAAATGCGATTACAAAAGGCAAATAATGCGACTGATTTGTCGCATCGTACAACAGCAGAAGTAATCCATGATATTACAGAACGTGTTTCTAACAAGTGCAAATCTCTAAAAGAGATCTGTATCGGTTGAAGAAATTCAAGATATGGTTGAAAACGAATTAATGAAGGCTCAGGTTTTTCCAAGTTGCACATAACTATATTACATATCGTTATGAACGTGCTTTTAGTTCGTAAGGCAAATACTACAGATCAAAAAGATTCTTTCTTTATTAGAAAGAAACAATGAAGAAGCAAAACAAGAAAACTCCAATAAAAATCCAACTGTAAATAGTACACAGCGTGACTACATGGCGGGTGAAGTTTCTAAAAGATATTACAAAGCGTTTTTTTATTACCTCAAGATATCTATGAAGCACATGAAAAAGGTATTATTCATTTTCCATGACTCAGATTACTTTGCACAACCGATGTATAACTGTTGTTTAGTCAATCTAGAGGACATGTTACAGAATGGAACAGTTATTTCAGGTACAGCAATTGAAAAACCTCATAGTTTTGCGACTGCTTGTAATATTGCGACGCAAATTATTGCACAGGTAGCTTCAAACCAATATGGTGGACAGACAATTACACTATCTCATCTTGCGCCATTTGTTGAAATATCACGTCAAAAGCATCGTCGTAATGTAGCGGAAGAATTAGCTATAGCAGGTATTGAAGTTGATAATGACAAGGTTAATGCACTTGCGGAATTGCGTGTACGCAAAGAAATTACAACGGGTGTACAGACAATTCAGTATCAAATCATTACACTGATGACTACAAATGGACAGGCACCTTTCGTAACAGTGTTTATGTATCTAGATGAAGTGGAAGCTGGTCAGACAAGAGATGACCTTGCGCTTATCATCGAAGAGATGCTCAAGCAGAGAATGACAGGTGTTAAGAACGAAAAAGGTATCTATATAACACCGGCATTCCCTAAACTTATCTATGCATTAGATGAAGATAATGTATATGAAGATAGCAAGTATTACTACTTGACGAAAACTTGCGGCTGAATGTACTGCGAAAGAGAATGGTACCTGACTATATCTCTGCTAAAGTGATGAAGAACCTTAAAAACGGTGATGTATATCCATGTATGGGATGTCGTTCCTTCTTAACAGTAGATCGTTTTACAGATAAAGATTTAGGGAAATATTGCAGAAGCAGAGAACTATGATTGTAACCACCATAAATACTATGGAAGATTTAATCAGGGCGTTGTAACAATTAACTTAGTTGATGTGGCATGTTCTTCAAAAGGGTAATGAAGAAGAGTTCTGGAAGATCTTTGATGAAAGATTAGATCTCTGCTATAGAGCATTGATGATTCGTCATAAGAGATTGCTTGGAACACCATCTGATGTAGCACCTATCTTATGGCAATATGGTGCGATTGCTCGTTTGAAGAAGGGTGAGGTTATTGATAAACTATTGTTTAATGGATATAGCACAATTTCATTAGGCTATGGTGGCCTATATGAGTGTGTACACTATATGACTGGTACATCTCATACAACAGAGAAGGGCAAAAGAGTTTGGTATGCGTGTAATGCAGCACTTGAATGATGCTTGCAACAAATGGAAGTCTGAAACAAATATTGACTTCTCCGTATATGGAACACCGATGGAATCTACAACATACAAGTTTGCAAAGTGTCTACAAGAGCGTTTTGGAATAATTAAAGGGTGTTACAGACCGCGCGTATATTACAAATAGTTATCATGTACACGTTGCTGAAGATATCAATGCATTTGATAAGTTAACGTTAGAATCTGACTTCCAACAGTTATCTCCAGGTGGCGCAATCAGCTATGTAGAAGTTCCGAATATGCAAAATAACATTCCTGCAGTACTTGCACTTATGAAAGCATATCTACAATACAATTACATACGCTGAATTGAATACAAAGAGTGACTATTGCCAAGTATGTGGATATGATGGCGAAATTAGTATCGTCGAAGATGAACACCATAAAGTTAATTTGGAAGTGTCCATGTTGCGGTAATACAGATCAAACAAAGATGAATGTAGCACGTCGTACTTGTGGTTATATTGGAACACAATTCTGGAACCAAGGAAGAACACAAGAAATCAAAGAGCGCGTACTACACCTATAAGAAATGAGAGGATGTGCATTGCATATCCTTTTTGTGTGATAAAAATGTCATAAACCTAATGTAAATTACAACAGAAATATAGTTGATATTATTAATAGTTTCTTAAATTGTTAATGTAAACATATAGGGTTATCATAATGGAAAGATGTAAATGGCTATATTGTATGCTTAGATTTAATGAGTAGAAAACTCTATGAAAAGTATCGGTATAGCCATATATATATTGAAAACCCAAAGGGATGTAGGTTTATACAACAAGTTACAACATAAAAGTGGATAGAATCTATTCGTTGGTTGTCGTAATATCCTTTGGGAGAATGACGATTATGGGAGATGGCAAAATGGAGAGAAAGAAGTTTTTTTCGGTATGTATTATCAGTTGTAATGATGTTTACTTTGTTATTTCAAGGTATGATGTGGCGTGTTTCTGCGGCTGGTCCTGCTAGACAAGTTCCATCTACAGTCACTTCATTTGAGATACAGAATAGTTCTGAGCTAAACTGTGAATAGCGTATGGTATAAAGAGCGCTTCTTAATGAAGTTGGATTGGGATGCTAGTGGAACACAATTACAGGCTGGTGATTATTTTGATATTGATTTACCGCAAACAATGAAGTTTCCATCAGATACAACAACTTATGATTTCAATGTTATGAGTGATGATGGAACAGCAGTAATTGCAACAGCACATATTACACTGGTCCGGGGGATATAGGTGGTAAAGTTCGTCTAACATTTACAAACTGGGTAACAGGTAGAACAGATGTTAGGGGAAATATAAAAATTGCATCGAAGTTTTTTTGTATACATCTTTATTGGTCAATCAGAATAATACATTTTTCAGTTTCTGTAAATGGTCAAGTTGTAAATAAAATTATTAGATTAGATGGTCCAACACCTTTAGATAATAATGAAGTACTTAAAAAGAGTGGTGAGGGAGTACCGGGTACTACAGATCAAGCTTTATGGAAGGTACGTATCAATTACAAGAAAGCAACTTTGACGAATGTTGTGATTACGGACCATTTAACAGGTGGTAATGGTACGAGACGTATATTCCTAGTAGCTTTTGAATTATATAGTGTAGATTACTCAACTCTTGAGAAGCAAGTAATCCTGTTGCGGTAAGTTTAGCTGGAAAAAAATTACATTTGGTGCAGATAATAGAAGCTTTACAATCAATCTCGGTACAATAAATGCTACACAATATCGTCTAATATATAAGACAACATATACACCAGATACTAGATTAACAAATCATGTAGATCTTACATCGACTGAGCAAAATGGTGGAGATAGTGGGTATTATCAAACACTTAGTTCAAGTGGTACAGCAACAGGAAACTTGGCTAATAAAATCAAGCTGATTAAAGTGGATGCGGAAGATAATGCGACTCGTTTAGCGAATGCGGTATTTACAGTTACTAAACCGGATGGTACTACATTTGAACTAACTACAGGTGCGGATGGTACAGTTACTTCAGCTGCACTCCCTGTTGGAACATATAAAGTGAAAGAAAGAGTGGCCCCTCAAGGATATGAATTGAATGAGGATGAGTATACGTTACAGGTAACTGCTACGGATGGTGCGATACAAACTATAAAAGATAATCCTATCAAGATCGATGTTGCAACAAAGAAGAAATGGATAGGACCAGAAGGCACTTCAGTAACGATTCATCTATATGCCGATAATGTAGATACAGGGGAAAACAGCTGTATTGAATGCAGCGAATAACTGGTCGGATACATTTGTTGACTTAAGAAAATATCAACCAGGAACAACTACTGAAATTAACTACACGGTTCTAGAAGATGCTGTTTTAAATTACGATTCTGTAGTGACTGGTAGTATGGTAAGTGGTTATACAATCACAAATACAAATACTGAAATAAGATCGATTGATGTAGAGAAGAAGTGGGTTGGGCGACCGGCAACATCTATTACAGTTAAACTTCTTGCAGATGGTTCTATCAAAGATACAATCACAATCACATCTGCTGATAACTGGAGACATACATTTGCAAATCTACCAAAATATGATGCAAACGATGGACACGAAATTATCTATACAATTGATGAAGATAGAATTGCTGGATATACGACAAGTATAACTGGCGATGTACAAACAGGCTTCACAATTACAAACTTTAAGGAGACACCAAAAGACAGCGGATTACTTTAATCCAATGATGTATACAACTCTTATGGTAATTTCTCTTTCAATCATGATTATGGTAGTGGCTAAAAAGAAAACAGCAACAAGATAAGAAAAATTAGAAACTTAAAAACGCTATTAAATACGTACGATATAGGGTTGATAAATACAATTCTATAAAGTATTTGGAAGAAAATTTTTAGCAAATGAAAAATTATTTTTGTTTTGACAGATAACAATATATGCATTAAAGTAGTTCACATACAAAAAAGCGATGAAGAGAAAAAGTAGTTACTTTAACACTTCTTAGAGAGTTCAGTTAGGGTGAAAGCGAACAAGTTAATAAGTAATGAAAATGGTCTTGGAGCTGTTGTGTCGATAAGTAGGCATGACCGGGCATTCCCGTTATAGGATTAGAGTATGTTGGTACTCGATGAGGTTGTTTCAGTGATGAAACAATAAAACAAGGTGGTAACACGTGATGATATATCCCGTCCTTGCAGTATACGAATGTATATTGTGATGACAGGATTTTTTTATATATACTTTACGCCAACACGATAAAAGGTACAGGGAGGAAAAAAGATGAGTAAATTTATTAAAAAGTTTGCAGTAATTGCAACAACAATTTCCTTGCTTGCAGGATGCAGTGCAGGAAAGTCCAGCTCTACAGCTGAAACAACAACTGAGAAGAAAGTATTACGCTTCGGACAAGCCAATGCAGGAACAGGCTTAGAACATGCAGATTAGTACATCTTCTGGTGCTGCTTCGATTGCAGATGAAGTAACTGAGTCACTCTTACGTTTCGATGATAACAATGAAGAAGAACCAGTATTGATTGAAGATTTCCCAAAAGGTTTCTGAAAATGGAAAAGTATATTCCTTTACATTAAAGAAGGGTGTTTACTTCACAGATGGTACAGAACTACATTCATCAGATGTTAAGTATACCTTTGAACGTATGTTTACACCTGCTACAGGAGCCAAGTCAACAACATACTTCTCAATGATTGCAGGTGCGAAAGACATGCTTGCAGGAAATGCTACAGAGCTTTCTGGATTTGAAATCGTTGATGACTATCACTTCAACATCACACTAGATTATGCATTCGCTCCTTTTGTTAAGAACTTAGGAACTTCATATGCAAATATTTTTCCCAGAGAAAGCAACAAAGGAAGCAGGTGCTGCTTGGGGTACAGGTACAAACCTCATTGGTACAGGCCCATACAAGATTCAATCAAACGATGATACAACAGAAGTAGTACTTGTAAAAAATGAAAAGTATCACGGTGGTGATGTAAATCTTGATGAACTACATTTCCTTTACTATGATGATGCACAGACAAAAGTTAATTGCTTATGAAAATGGTGATATTGATTTAGTGGATTTACCTGCAAGTTTATTAGAACAATATCAATCTTCTCATAGTGATGAAATTCATACATATCATCCATTAGGAACATCATTCATCTCACTAAATCTCAAGAGTGAATATATCTCTGATGTAAATGTACGTAAGGCAATCTCACTCGCTATCAATCGTGAAGAATTAGTTAAGACAATTCTTGCTGGTGCTGGTATTCCTGCAACATCATTCTTGAACAACCAGATTCCTGGTCATGATGATTCAAGAAAGGTATTAGAATACAATCCTGAAGCTGCTAAGAAGTTATTAGCTGAAGCAGGTTACAGCAATGGAATCTCACTGACAGCTGAAATTCGTGAAGCAGATAAGACAGTATTTGATGCATTACAAGGTTATTTAGCTGAAGTTGGTATCCAGTTAACATTGAATATTGTTGATAACGCTACATGGAACTCTGATCGTGCTGCAGGTAACCTTGCATTAACAGGCATGACTTGGAATGCGTTATATCCAGATGGTGACTTCCAAATGTATAACTACTTCTACTCAAAGAACTCTGTAAATCGTGGTGTGTTCTATGATAACCCAGCGTATGATGCAGCGTTAGATAAGGGTAGAGCTTCTACAGACGAAAAAGAACGTGCAGAATTATATAAAAGAAGCAGATAAGATTCTTACATTCGACGACTATGCATGCATACCTCTATACTATCCACAGAGCCAATTCATTGCGAAGTCATACGTTAAGAACTTTACAGTAGGTAACTTAATCTACCACTTCTGGAATGCAGATATTGATGCACAAGCAGCAGCAAAAGAACAAAAAGTAAAAACATTAGGATAGTAGTCTGTGTGTGATGATTCCATACACACAGACTGTATTTCTATTATTGATGAAAAGGATATAGGCATGGGTAAATATATTTTTAAAAAGAGCACTGTTGGCATTCATGATTATCTTTTGCGATTTCCTTACTTACATTTATTGTTTTAAATGTAATTCCAGGAGATATCGTAGCTGCAATGCTTGGTGAATTTGCAAAGTAAAGACGCAATTGAAACTGCTAGACACCAACTAGGGTCTTGATGTGCCTTTGCCACTCCAATATTTGCGTTGGCTACAAGGCCTACTTACAGGAAATTTAGGCACTAGTTACTTCCAACGTAAAGCAGTATTAACTTTAATTTTACAAGCATTTAAATATACATTTGTGATGGCGATTGCGGCATACATTATCGCAATCGTAATCGGATTATTATTTGGCGTATTAGCAGCGGTATACCACAATCGTATTATTGATCGTATTCTTATGTCGCTTTCTGTCTTTGGTATCTCAGCGCCATCGTTTTTGGATTGCGATTATCTTACAGAATTTTTGTTGGTTTTGAAACTTGGCTGGTTTCCAGTATCAGGTGTGAAATCTGCAATATGGTGGGTATTACCGTCATTTTCGCTAGGCATTCGATCTGCCGCATCGATCGCGCGCGTTCACGTACGTCGATGTTAGAAGTAATGAAACAGGATTATATCCGTACAGCATTTGCGAAGGGTATTAGTTATCCAAGAATCATCTTCTTCCATGCATTCCGTAATGCACTAATTCCAATTATGACGATTCTTGGAAACGACTTTGGTGTGTTACTAACAGGATCGATGATTACCGAGAATGTATTTAATATTCCGGTATCGGTAAGTTATTGATTGATGCAATCAATCGTCGTGATATTCCGCTTGTACAAGGTGGTGTCATCTATGTGGCAGCGATATGTGTACTCGTATATTTTGCGGTAGATATATTATATGCAGTTGTTAATCCAAACATACGTTTAACAAAGGAGGTTAACTAATGAAGAAAAATAATTTCTATAGTGAATCCTTCCAACGTTTTTGTAAAAAAATAAAGTCGCAGTTGTATCAGCGCTCATTCTAATCAGTTTGATTATTATTTTGTTTTATCGCTCCACTTATTACTAGTTATGACCCTGAAAAAGCAAGCATTGTCAGAGCGTCTATTATCACCTAGTTTAAAAGCACTGGTGGGGTACAGACCAGTATGGTAGAGATATCTTTACACGTTGTGTGTATGGTTGTCGTGTATCACTATCAGTAGGTATTATTTCGCAATTAATTGCGACAATTATCGGATACTTTATGGGTGTTACAGCAGGCTATGTCGGTGGTAAAACAGATGACGCAATTTCATTTGTAATGCAGGTATTTTTCTTCGTTTCCATTTTTGTTATTTGCGATGGCATTAATGTACGCATTAGGACCAGGTATTACAAATCTATATATCTCACTGGGTTTATTGAGTTGGGCAAGTACTGCCAAATTAATTCGTGGGCAAGTAATGCAGCTAAAGGGCCAAGAATACATTCAAGCATGTAAAAGTGGATGGTGGCTCTACATTACGTATTATCCTAAAAGCATTTATTCCCAAACTGTATTCCAATGTTAATTGTTTCGATTACGTTAGGTATTCCTAGCGCAATCTTATCGGAAGCTAGTTTAAGTTATTTAGGTTTAGGCGTACCTTCACCAAAAGCCAAGCTGGGGATCGATGATTGCGGAATCACAGGATTTTATTCGTAGTAATACGTATTACAGTTTATTCCCAGGTTTATGCATTATCGTTACAGTAATGGCCTTTAACATGATGGGTGATGGACTACGTGATGCCTTAGATCCTAAATTACGTATTTCAAGAGGTGAACTATGAGCCAAAATACAGTATTAGAGATTAAAGACTTAGAAGTAGAACTCTTGTCAGAAAAGGGGCCACTTCCAGTCATAGATAAAAGTAAATTTATCTATCAAAGAGGGCGAAATTGTAGGTATTGTAGGTGAAAGTGGTTGCGGTAAATCCATGCTGGCATCTGCGATTATGAATCTTTTGAATTCACCCGCAAAAATCGCAGCTGGTACGATATTCTATGCAGGCCAAGATATGACAACACTCAGTCCACGAGAGTTTCAAAGAATACGTGGAAAAAGATATTTCTATGATTTTCCAAGAGCCAATGACTTCATTAAATCCGTTGATGAAAGTTGGTAAGCAAATTGAAGAAGCTATCAAAGCGCATGAGAAAGTTTCAAATACTGAACTTAAAGAACGTGCCATCGCTGCGATTCGTGATGTAGGGATTCCGCAACCGGAAAAAGGTTTATCATGATATTCCATCCAGATTATCTGGTGGTATGAGACAACGTATTATGATTGCGATGGCACTTGTTTGTCATCCAAAGCTACTTATCTGTGATGAGCCTACTACAGCTTTGGACGTAACGATTCAAGCACAGATTCTTCGCTTAATAAAGAAGCTACGTGATGAAACAAATACTGCAGTCATTTTTATCTCCCATGATATGGGAGTGATCTATCAGATGGTTGACCGTGTTATTGTCATGTATGCAGGTCAATTTGTGGAAAGTGCTCCATGTAAGAAGTTGTTTGAAAAGCCATTACATCCTTACACGATTGGTTTACAGAATGCAATTCCACAAATTAATAAACAACAATCTTCTCTACAAGATATCCCCGGTTCAGTACCGATGTTGGATAACTTGCCAGAAGGATGTTTGTTCGCACCTAGATGTCCATTTGCGAAGGGCGAATGTTTTTACGAAGAAAGTTAGCCTCAAGCACTATGATGATCATGACGTTCGTTGCTTGTTGGTAGATGAAGGAGGATGGCACAATGAGTGAAATCATTCTTGAAGTTCAAAATCTAAAGAAATACTACCAACAAGGTACACTATTTCAAAAAGAAGGAAAGTGTAAAAAGCAGTTGATGATGTAAGTTTTTGTACTACATCGTAAAGAGACACTTGCGATTGTTGGGGAAAGTGGATGTGGTAAATCAACAACAGTAAAATCATTAATTCGTTTGACGGAACCAACTTCAGGGAAGGTTATCCTACATGGAGAAGATTTTACAAGTTTAAAAAGGAAAAGAGTTACGCGAAGCGAGAAAGAAGTTAAAGATTATTTTCCAAGATCCATATTCTTCTTTAAATCCACGTATGACAGTACGTGATATCATTGCGGAGCCAATTGATATTGAAAAACTTGGAAAACACGTAGTGAGCGAGAAGAGATGGTATTAGAAACCATGAAACTTGTTGGACTAGATCAAACGTGGATCAATCGTTATCCACATGAATTCTCTGGTGGTCAAAGACAACGGATTGGAATTGCGCGTGCAATTATCTTGAAGCCAGATATTGTTATCTGTGATGAACCAGTATCTGCGTTGGATGTTTCTATCCAAGCAAAAATTATTAATCTATTAAAAACAACTACAAGAGGAATTGAACATTTCTTATATCTTTATTTTCACATGATTTGGGTGTTGTAAAACATATCGCAGATCGTATTCTAGTAATGTATTTAGGGACATGTTGTTGAAGAGGGTACTAGTGAAGATATTTTTAAGCATCCTTCACACCCGTATACGCGAACATTATTAAATGCGATTCCTACAATTGGTGTAGAGATGAGTGAAAATACATTGATTGAAGGTGATCTTCCATCACCATCTAATCCACCAAAAAGGTTGTGTATTCCACACCAGATGTCCTTTTGCGAAAGAGGAATGTGCACTCAAACAACCAGAAGTTAAAGACCTAGGAAATGGTCATCAATATGCATGCATACTAAATGCAGAAAAATGAAAGTGAGAAAAACTTATGGAATTTAATCGTAAACAAATTGAAAAGAACTTCCACGAGCGTATCAAAGGATTATCATCCGTATTTGGACCTAGCGGTTTTTGAAGAGGAAGTTGCAGAACTTATCAAGCAAAAACTTAGCTGATTCAGACTTCACATTCTACAGATGTACTTGGTAATTTAATTTATCATCGTAAAGGAACTGGTGATAAGAAGATTTTGATTGCGGCACATATGGATGAAATTGGTTTGATTATTCGTCATATCGACAGTAAAGGATTTATTTGGGTAGATACACTTGAGGTTTTGCGCCTCAACAGTTCTTTGGCAAGCGTGTCATCATCAAGACGAGATGAAGGTAAGCATATCAATGGTATTATTAATTCTCTTCATCCCGGAAGACCGGACCGTTGTACAACAATGCCTTCTTCCGTACATGAATTCTTTATTGAAGTTGGTTGTGAATCTCGCCAAGAGGTATTAGATCTTGGTATCGAAGAGGGTAATGCAGTTTTCGATCGACTATCCAGTAATTGAACTTGGTAAGCATAAATTAGGTGGTAAGGCACTTGATGATCGTGCACTCGTGTTTATCTTGGAAGAAGTTGTACGCTTACTACAAGGTAGAGAAGACATTCCTGATTTATATGCAGTATTTACAACCCAAGAAGAAGTAGGTGCTCGTGGTGCTATTGTAGCCGCAACAAATATCAAGCCTGATATTGCGATTGCTTTAGATATGAGTCTTGCGACTGATATTCCGGTGTTCCAGAATCGGAATACATTAACGTATTAGGTAAGGGAACATCCATCAAGGTGATGGATAAATTATCTACTTGTATCGGTGGCTTGATTGCCCATCCACAGCTTGTGCGTGATTTAAAAGAAAGTTGCGAAGGATAATCAGATTCCATACGGAATTGAAGCGTATGCGGCTGGTGCAACAGATGCGAGCTTTATGCAGACATTAAACGGTGGTATTATCGCGGGTGGAGTTCAAATTCCAATGCGTTATGTACATAGTTATGAAGTTGTCGATGTACGAGATGTTGTTGATACAGTTGAATTATTATATCGATACATCCTTACACAGGCATAGGGAGGTAATTTACCTCCTTTTTGATGATAACGATAGGAGATTTACATTGTCTACGATATAATAAGCGATGTAAAGAGGACGATTATGAAATGGTTAAAAAGACTGTTTAAATAAAGAGATTTTTCAAGATTCCATTGTATGGATATATCGCTGGAATAGGCATGTTTATTTTGCAGAGATATATGTATCTTTGGGCAAATGATATTAGTCTTGCGCTTGGAATTGGCTGGCATACAACTAAGATTGCATGGTTGGATAATTTGATTCCACTGTATCTGCCATTTATTACGGTATATATCCTGTCTTATCTATTCTGGATTTATGGTCCAATGGCTGTAGCGAAGGATGGAACAAAGGACCATTTCAAAGATTTCTTAATTGGAATGTTTGTGGCCTATTTAATTGGTGCGATTGTATTTACAGTCTATCCTACACGTATGGATCGTGTTGCAGAGAACCTTCTTAATGATAATCACTGGTGTGCTAAATCAATCACTACAGTGGATTTACAATATGGATGGTGGCGCTATGGTACAAACCTAGCACCAAGTTACCATTGTTTTGATTAGTACTTGTTGTTATATGGGAGTCGCAAAAACGCCCTGAGTACGCAAAAAGTCCTATCGAATCTCTCTGCAGTATTCTGCGTATTAATTTTTCATCAAGTACGGTATTATGTAAACAACATTATTTCATCGATATTCCCGCAGGGATTATTGTGCGTATATCTCAATGAGACTAGCATTAAAACATCACTGAGGAAAAGTTTTAACATTTTAAAAGTAAAGAGGTAGTCATAGAGTATATTAAACGTTGAACATTTATCACATAGCTTTGGAGATCGTGTCATCTTTGATGATGTGTCTTTTCGTCTTTTGAAAGGTGAACATATTGGTTTAATTGGCGCAAATGGTGAAGGTAAGTCAACGTTTATGAAAATTGTGACTGGTCAACTCATTTCCTGAAGAAGGCAAAGTGGAATGGGCGAAACATGTCATCACTGGATATATGGATCAGACAGCCATCTTAACAAAAGGTAGTACAATACGATGTGGTTTTACAGACAGCTTTCGATGAACTTTTTGAAATGGAAAGTCGCATGAACCAACTTTTATATGGATATGGCGAGATGAGGTCCATCGGTGAAGCACGAGATGGATGAGATGATGAGTGAAGCTGGTTCATTAGCGGATGTACTAAATGCACATGATTTCTATATGATTGATGCGAAGATTGATGAAGTATCACGCGCTTTGGGTCTATATGATTTAGGTTTGGATAGAGATGTTGTGGATTTTATCAGGCGGACAACGTACAAAGGTCTTACTAGCCAAACTCTTACTACAAAAAGCCAGATATTTTACTTTTAGATGAACCTACAAACTATCTTGATGTAGAACATATCACATGGCTACAGAAATACTTACAAGAATATGAGAATGCGTTTATTTTAATTTCATGACATTCCATTCTTGAATAGTGTCGATCAATATTATCTATCACATGGATAATAGTGCACTTACAAGATATGTAGGTGACTATGATAAGTTTATGGAAGTCTACAGAAGTTCGCAAGGCACAAAAAAGCTGCCTATAATCGCCAACAAAAAGAAATTGCAGAGTTAAAGGACTTTGTGGCTAGAAATAAAGCACGAGTCTCTACACGTAATATGGCGATGTCACGACAGAAGAAACTGGATAAGATGGAGATGATTGAAAAAGACTATCGAAAAAGCCAAAGCCAAATTCTCATTCCGTACAGCACGTACACCAGGTCGCGTCATCTTTGAGACAAAACAACTCGTAATTGGTTATGATACACCACTTTCCAAGCCACTTGATTTCCTTGTGGAAAGAAAAGAGAAGGTGATTCTCAGTGGTGCTAATGGTATTGGTAAGACAACACTTTTTAAAGAGTCTACTTGGTATTATTCCACCGTTATCCGGTGAAATTGAAAAAGACCAATATTTAGAAATTGGATACTTTGAACAGAAGTGTTTGGTAATAACGATAAAACATGCTTGCAGGAAATTTGGGATACATTCCATCTTGGACACAATATGAATGTCGAGCAGCACTTGCTAAGTGTGGTCTAACAACAAAACATATTGAAAGTCGTATTCAAGTACTTTCTGGTGGTGAACAGGCGAAGGTTAGACTTTTGCAAGTTAATGAACCGTGATGCGAATATTCTCGTATTAGACGAACCTACGAACCATTTTGAGACGCAGATGACGAAAGATTCATTAAAACAAGCATTATTAGATTATCAAGGAACTGTGCTAATGGTCTGCCATGAGCCAGATTTCTATGAAGGTTTAGCAACTCGTGTTGTGGATTGTACTGAATGGACAACGCGTATTATTTAAGGAGTTCTATGAAAAATTAACAATAAAAGAATACCTATTACTTGGATCAATGTTGTTTGGAATGTTTTTGGTGCAGGTAATTTGATTTTTCCCAGTATATATGGGACAGTTATCCGGTGCCAACAGTATTCCAGCGATTATTGGTTTCTGTATGACCGGTGTAGGGTTTACCACTACTTGGAATCGCCGCAATCGGTATCTCAAAGAGTGAGGACTATTTGATGCCTCAAAGAAGGGTATCCACATGGTTTAGTTACTTCTTCACAGTTATCCTATATTTGAGTATTGGTCCATTATTTGCGATTCCAAGAACAGCGACAGTTAGTTTTACAACAGGAATTACACCATTTATTTCATCTAATCAAACGCAACTTGGATTATTTATCTATACGCTGATTTTCTTTTGCGCTGGTATTGTTATTCGCTTTACGCCCATCGAAGATTATGACTTGGATCGGAAAATATATTAACTCAATCTTCTTAGTATTATTATTCTGCTTATTGGTATTAGCATTTATCAAACCGATTGGAGCTTTTTACATCTGTACAACCAGTAAATAGTTATGTATCACAACCATTCTTTACAGGTCTTTTAGAAGGTTACAACACGATGGATGCCTTAGCCTCTCTAGCATTTGCAATCGTACTCATTAACGCAATCAAAGAATTTAAAATCAAGGACGCAAAAAGAAATTGCGAAGATTACGCTCAAGAGTGGAATTATAGCAGTCTTATTAATAGCAATCATCTATTTTTGGATTAACAATCTTAGTGCACAATCTGTACTACTGCAAGGTACGAGCGAAAAATGGTGGTGTTGCCTTAGCAATCCTTTGCAAAACATTATTACGGCTCAATAGGAAATGTATTGCTTGCAGGAATTATGATTTTTCGCATGTTTAAAGACAGCGATAGGTCTTGTGACTTCTTGTGCAGAAACATTTGTTGAGGTATTTCCGAAGTCACTATCCTATCAGTGTTTATGCGATTAGCTTTACCTCATTTTCATTCCTATTATCAAACTTTGGATTAGATCGTATTCTTAAGTACTCATTACCTGCATTACTATTCCTATATCCAATTACAATCTATTTATCATTATTGTTGCTGGTTGGTAGTTTTGTGGGAAGAAAGAAAGATAATCTATCAATCTACGATTATCGCAACAATTATCGCTGCGTTTATCGATACCTTTTCTAAGCCATCCTATACATTCATGCATAGTGCATTTACGGATGGATTGGTAAATCTATATCAGAAATCACCAATGTATGAAATTGGATTTGCATGGGTAATCTTCTCTGTGATTGGATTAATCATTGGTTTCATATTATCAAAGATAATATAGCCGAAAAGGCTATTTTTCGTTACATGCATTCTGCTGGTAGCTTGGGCTTCCAGAAAAAGAAGGATCTAAAAACAACTTTACAAATGATATAATCCTCGGATTTGAAGGTAACGACTACTTCTGCAGTTTGTCCAATTTTTATCATAAAGTCTACCAGCACTCATACATTCACCAATCACAGTTTGAACGCTGTTTGCGACATATCCGATTTTACCAAAAGGGATATGATTTACCTGAATAGATTCAGTGTCATATTCGTTATTTGTATCTTTCTTGAGGTAAAGGATATCTCCTTTTCAACCATTTCTGTACCATAGCGGTAGAGTGTTCCCTGTAACTGTTATATAAAAGCTTCTTTCATGGGTGAAATCCCTCCTTGTTTATCTATTAGTACTATATAGGATGGGCTGTACATAAAATATGCCAGATAAAAATATTTGATCACTCAAATATACTTATTCTTGATTGATTGCGGCTGAGCTAAGAGGTTCAACTTTGTGAATCATCATTCTAGGATTAGCATCCTGAATTTTTAATAGTTCTTCATCAGACGCATTAATATCAGTAATCAGACAATTTAGTTTATTTTACACTATAGAAATGTAATTGTGTGTTTGACCTATTTTTGTATAATCACAAACAATGAATATACTGCCAAGAGTATTTCGAACCATTGTTTCGTTGATTGCCGTTTCGGAGAAGATTGCAGTTGTAATAGCACTTGTACTACTAATACTCACTACAACCTAGAAACATTTATTTGCACGAATTTTGGATAAATTATTAAGTGCGAAATCGCCAACCATCGCTTCCTTTGGATAACGCAGCTCACCACCAGTTAACACAATGCTAATCAAAGGACTATGTTTCACTAGTACCATCTTTGCATTATTGGTAATAATGGTACAACGTTTATTTATAATATATTGTGGGATGAGTAGGGCAGTAGAACTTGTATTGATAAAGACAGTATCACCATCCTCGATGTAACTAGCTGCCATTTTTGCAATTGCATGTTTATAACGCTCATTTGTGAAGTCGCTATTATCATGGTCAACCATATGTTGAACGATTTTTGCACCACCGTGATAACGGATAATCGCCCCACGATCTTCCCAATATTGTAAGTCGCGGCGAATAGTAATCTCAGAAACATTAAAATCATTCATTAACTGCTTGACAGTAACATCTCCCTAATTTTTGGATAATCATCATAATATCATCACGACGTTTTTGAACAATCTGATAGTCTACTTTTCATATTTGTTCTCCATCTTTGAAATGATTATATCATTTTAATGAATGAACAATCATAAAAACTTTTGAATTTATCAAAATCATGTCAAAATGTACTATACAAATATATAAAAATGATTAAATCTAACAAATAAATCGTAAAAATGATTAAATAAACATATAATTCTTTGATAATCAAAAAATGTGTTGGTATGATGAAAACCATCACAAAGGAGGTTATCATGCCAAAAAGTAAATGAAGTACAAAGGGAGTCTTGGATTTTAGGTGCATTCCCAGAATGAGGGAACATGGCTAAATGAAGAGATTGACAACACAGTTGTTGAACCCAGTACATTTTCAATGTGGTGGTTGGGATATGTAGGTGTATGGTTTAAAACAGAAAATGATACAAACATCGCAATCGACTTATGGTTTGGTAATGGAAAGAGAACACAAAAAGTATCATCCATGGCCCCATACCATCAAATGAGAAATATGATGGGCGTTGAAAATCTACAACCTAATCTGCGTGCAGCACCAATTGTTTATGATCCATTTGGTGTAACAAAAGTGTGATGCAGTATTAGCAACTCATTATCATAACGATCATATCGACCCATTCTTTGCGGCAGCTGTATTAAAGAACTGTAGCGATGATGTGCCATTTATTGGACCATTAGAGTGTGTGAAAAAGTGGGTTGGCTGGGGTGTTCCGGAAGAGCGTTGTAAAGTTGTTAAGCCAGGGGATATCATTACAATCAAGGATACAAAGATTCATGTATTAGAATCCTATGACAGAACATGCTTTAGTCACTACTGAAGTTGGTGAAGATATTGCAGGTATCTGTCCTACAAACATGGATCAAAAAGCAGTCAACTACTTAATCGAGATGCCTGCAGGAACTGTATATCATACTGGTGATTCACACTATAGTATCTGCTATGCGGACATCGGTAAGAAGTACAATATTGATATTGCCTTCGGTGCGTATGGTGAAAACCCTGTAGGATGCCAAGATAAGATGACATCTGTTGATATGTGCAGAATGGGTGAAGCAACTAACGCAAAGGTAATTATTCCTTTACACCATGATGTATGGACAAATATGAAAGCAGATCCAGAAGAAATTATGTTAGTATATAACTTCAAGAAGGATACACTGAAGTATAAGTTCCATCCATTTATTTGGGATGTGGGTGGTAAGTATACATAGACATTAGATAAGACTTATTGAAGTTCCACTATCGTCGTGGATTTGAAGACTGCTTTACAAAGGAGCGTAATGTTCCATTCCCAAGTATTCTTTAATTGGAGAAAATAAATGTTATTACAAAGAAATACTAGATAATCATCTGACTAGCTACCATCAAGATTTTTCCAACCTGGAAAGATGCCATCAAAGGGTGTGGAGAAACGTTGATTGAACAAGGGTTCATCGATAATCGTTATGTAAAACAATCATTAAATGTGTTACAGAATATGGACCATACATCGTGATTTGTCCTAATGTAGCAATGCCGCATTCTACGCTTGGTGCAGAGTGTGTATACAAAAACTGGTATTGGTTTTTATGAAAGTAGAGAAGCCAGTTGCATTCGATGATAATGATAGAGAAAAAGACGCAAGGCTATTCTTTACACTCGCTGCTGTGAATCATGATCAACATTTAAATAATATGATGCAGCTATCTGAACTATTAATGAACGAAGAGGTCGTAAATGACTTACTAGAAGTTCACAATGATGATGATTTAAGAAATGTCATCGAAAAAAATATAAATAATATAATTAGGGAAATATGAGCATTTTATACGGAATTTGGGTATGGTTCACTAGTAATATCTTGACCAAAACCAGCATACTTTATTGGTTTAATCGTTTTTAATTGGTTACATTCTTCAGAAAAAGACTTGGTATGATTCACTAGCCGGCTTTATCAAAGGTAACTGTTGGTTTCTTAATCTTAGCGTAGGTTCTGGTGGACTAGTTGGTAACTTTAGACCAATTCTTGTTGGATTAAAAGATCGCTTTAACTTAGATGCAATGGTTATCGATCCATACTTCGGACAAAAATGCAGTGCAGTCAGCAATGGAGGGGATTGGACGTAGCTTCTCACAAGTAATGTTCCCTATTGTTAATTGCATTTTATCTTTAACTTAGTTCTTGTTAAGTTTAACAAGATTACAAAATTACGTGCAGTATTCACAACAGGCCACGTTCAAATGCAACAGGCCGCAACAGCATTCTGGTTAATTCTATTCTGCTTCCCACAGTTGGGTGATACACCAATGTTAATTATCATGTCACTTATTCTTGGTTTATACTGGGCAGTTGGTTCTAACCTCACAGTTGAAATTTCTCAGGACTTAACAGATGGTGGTGGATTCTGTGTGGCTCACCAGCAGATGTTTGGTATTGCATTCTTCTCATACTTATCCAAGAAGTTATTTGGCAATAAGAAGAATTCTAAGAGAATTGAAGATATCCAATTACCTGGTTTCATGTCAATCTTCAATGAAAACATGGTTTCTACAGCTATCTTAATGATGATCTTCTTTGGTGCTATCATGGCTGTATTAGGTAAGGATTACTTCATTGAAACGAAGGTTCTTAAGGAAGGTGCAAGCTTCTTCATGTATGTAGTAGATACATCACTTAAGTTTGCTGTATATCTAGCTATCTTACAACTTGGTGTACGTACATTCGTAACAGAATTAACAAACTCATTCCAGGATATTTCCAATACATTCTTACCAGTGCTGTTCTGGTATCGACTGTGCAGCTACATATGGATTTGGTAGTCCTAATGCAGTAACTATCGGTTTCTTATTCGTTGCATTAGGTCAGTTTTATCGCTATCATCGCATTACTATTATTGAAGTCTCCAACAATTGTTATTGCAGGGTTCGTTCCAGTATTCTTTGATAACGCAACAATTGCTGTATACGCAAATAATAAGGGCAGCATTAAGGCTGCTATGTTATTCCCATTTATCTCAGGATTATGCCAAGTATTCGGTAGTGCTTTAATCGCTGGTGCAGTAGGACTTGCGGCTCATGGTGGTTATTTAGGTATGTGGGACTGGGCAGTTGTATGGCCCAATCTTCACTGTTATCATGAAGTATGCAGGATTCATTGGTTTAGCAATTATCTTAGTAGTGCTAATCTTGATTCCACAGTTACAATATAGCGCATCCAGATACATATTTCTTATGTGAGAGGATTACGAAGCTTATAAAGAAAAAGTAAAGAAGGAGTGAACAACAAATGATTAAAGTTTTAGTCGCATGTGCAAATGGAGCCGGAACATCTTTGATGATGAAGATGAAGTGGAAAAAGGCATGTAAAGATTTAGGGTGTAGAGGTATCTACAATTCATCACTGTTCTTTATCAGAAGGTAAGAGTGCGGCAACTCAATATGATGTTGTATTTTTGCCCACTAAACTTTAAGAACATGTTTACAGATGCAGAGAAAAAGGCGTTAAAATCTGTGGCATGAAGAGACGTACTATCAGATAAAGAAGCGCAAGCACTTTTTAAAAGAAGCAGGCTTTGCAGAATAACAACGAAAGCTACTGCTGAGCAGTAGCTTTTTAGAAAAGGTTTACTGAATGAAAGTGAATAAGAAAGTATTGGGTGCTTTAAATAAGTGTTATGCATTAGCTACAGGTAGAATTCGATGGGAAGGACTATCTTGCATGTGCTGCTGAAAAAGAAGACCCATGTTACTTATATGATTATGAGGGAAACTTTGCTAGAAAAGTTGTGGGATGGACCTGGTGGTGTTATGTCACTAGAACAGTATCCAAACCAGACATATCCAACATTACTTGCAACTTGGAAGTTCTACTCTCCAAATAATGGAGCAGAATCTAAGATCATATATTACCTCAGAAAAATGGCGAGTGGCAGATTCATACATTATGCAAGCTTCCATTCGTACATCGCTTTGGTGTGATTGAAAGAAATCACCAGAAGTATCTCGTAGCTTGTACGCTAAAGAGTGCACATGCATTCAAAAGATGACTGGACATGTCCTGGAAGAGTGTGGGTAGCTAAGTTACCGGAAGATATCTCCATCTATGATGAAGATCATCAGTTAGAACTTACACCGTTAATCAGTGGTCTGACTCAAAAATCATGGCTTCTTTAAGACCGAAGAAGAGGATTATCAGATTGCCATCGTTGGCACAAAGAATGGCATCTTCAAGGTCGTTCCACCAGCAGATGAGAATGGTGAATGGACATATGAACAACTTACGACTGATCCTGCTTCCGATATGTTATATCTAGACTTTTGATCAGGATGGGCAAAAGGAACTAATGACTTTCGCACCATTCCATGGTGATACATTAGCTGTCTATAAACTAGTAGATGGCTCATATCAGAAGGTGTGGGAAGATGAAAGAAAGATGCCATTCTTGCATGCAATCTATCCATTAGAGATGAATGGAAAGGTATATGGTATCTATGGTTATCGTAGGAATGAACTAGAGCTCAACTCTACTTTCTTACGACAAAGAAACGAATACATATGTCAGTGAAAACTTAGATTGTAATGCAGGTCCTACAAATGCGTTAGCGTTTAAGGATCAAGGTGTACAGAAGATCTTTGTATCAAATCGCGAAACAGATGAGATTGCACTGTACACGATTGAGGACTAACTATGCTAGAAGAATTAAAACAAAAAGTATATGAGGCAAATATGATGTTGCCTAGAAATGGACTTGTAGTCTTCACACGGGGTAACGTTTCTGGTATCGACCGTGAAAAAGGGTTTCATGGTTATTAAACCATCTGGTGTTGAATATGATCAATTAAAACCAGAGGATATGGTCGTCGTAGACGTAAAAACAGGTGAAAAAGGTAGAAGGCAAATACAAACCATCTTCCGATACAGATACACATCTAGTGTTGTATCGTAACTTCCCTCATATCGGTGGTATCGTACATACCCATAGTAAGTGGGCAGTAAGCTTTTGCCCAAGCGGGCTTGGGTGTAAAAACCGATGGGAACGACACATGGGGATTACTTCTATGGTGAGATACCATGTACAAGAAAAATGAGTGAAGAAGAAATCGCCGGACAGTATGAACTGGAAACAGGAAATGTAATCGTTGAAACATTCAAGGACAAAAAGAACCGAGATGATGTTCCTGCAGTACTAGTACATAGTCATGGACCATTTACTTGGGAAGTGATCCATTCAATGCAGTACATAATGCAGTTGTATTAGAGAGATCTGCTTTATGAACTTTCATGCACACATGTTAAATCCACAAAAGGGAAATATGCAGCAGGAACTCTTGGATAAACATTACCTACGTAAACACGGAAAGAATGCGTACTATGGACAATAAAAAAGCATCGTTTGGGCATGTATGAAAAATCCATGCCTAAAGAATTATCTTGGGAAGAGAAACTCACTATCTGTAAAGAATCTGGCTTTGATTGGTTAGAGATTTCTATTGATGAAACGGATGATAAACTGAAAGCTCGCTTGGATTGGAATCAAGAAGAAAGAGATACAATCAAACAAGCAATCATAGAGACAGGTATACCTATCCATACAATGTGTCTAAGTGGACATCGTAAATACCCACTTGGTGATCTAGATCCAGAGATTGAAGAAAGAAGTCTAGAAATCATGGAAGGCTATCTACCTTGCACAAGATTTAGAGCATTCGTATTATCAATTGGCTGGATATGATATTTATTACAAGGAAGGTAGTGCAGAAACTAAGAAACAGTTTATCAAGAATCTTCACATCGCTACCAAGATGGCAGCTAAGTACGGTATCGTCATGGGCTTTGAAACAATGGAAACACCATTTATGGATACAGTAGAAAAAGGCGATGGAGTATGTCAGTATCATTGATAGTCCGTACCTGCAAATCTATCCAGATATTGGAAATCTAACCAACGCTGAGAAAAATCTACGGAGTTTCAGTCATCGATGATATCCAAAAAGGGAAGGGACATATCGTAGCAGCTCACCTAAAAGAAACAGTACACAGTAAATATCGAGAGATACCATTTGGAACAGGACATACTGAGTTTGTACAAGATATCAGATGTCTAAAGGATTTGGGCGTATATATGTTTACTGGTGAATTCTGGTATACAGGGTGAAGAGAACTGGAAAGACATCTGTAAACATGCAGGAAGTTTCCTAAGAGAAAAATTAGAGCAAGTATTTAAATAAGGAGCGTAAAACGCTCCTTATTTTATCAGACACTTTTAAAATCTCATAGGGGGTTGGGGATAGGCTATAAACTTTTTGTGGGCACAAAATCATCGTGCTCATTTTTTTGTGGGAGACCAAAAATATAATAAAACCTCCATGCTATTATCTTCTTGTCTGGAGAACCAAATAAAAATGGAGGTAGCCCTATATGCCTATTCATGATTATATCATGTCAACCTATTGGCTATTTTTATATTGTACTTTTATTAATGAATTACGGCATGTATTACTCATCAACATCAGATTGGCAGAATTATAATTTAACTCTATAAACTTTACATTAATACTCAATTATAAAAATAAAAGGCAATCCCTCAGATAATCATCCTATGGTATTGCCCGTTATCAAATCTATTACCCACGAGATTTTTATTGCGTGTTTTCTGAAAAACCCCACGCTATTTTTAAATTACCTTTTTATGGTTATATAAAAATTGTAAAAAGAAAAAAATAATACAATTAATTGTTAATAATATCAACAGAAATTGCAGAGCCGTACGATATTCTAATTCTAAGTAAGTTATTTATAAGATATTGTTTGTGAAATGCAACTTTGATTTGTATGCATTAGTAATAATTATAGATAGATCTATAGGTTTATCTGATTCTGTAGAGGTTGCAATATTTTCTATAACCATAACAGGAGTTTCTTGTTCAATAGATAAGTAGAATCTTTCAATTTCCAAACTTGTACGTATCTCAATAGTCTGCTCAACAATTTTTAGGGTGATATCCATTCTCCTTCATATAATTCCAGAGTGATCCCCTTGAGAAATCATGGTTATTTATTGCTGGAAAATAAGTAAGTGGTATATAGTTTTCAGTAATAGAATATTTTTCCATCGATATATCGTAATCTTGTTAAATGATATAAAAAGAGTTCCTTCTTCTACTTTTTAATTTATGAGAGAGAAAGGGTGAACAACTAATAATATTTTTACTAATAACTTCGAAGTTATAATTTTCCCATCTTTTATTTTTGCTTCATAAAGACCTAATGTAACCTGTGTTGTTAATATATCTTCTTTAGTGTCATTGATAATATATCCCTTTCCTTTTGTACGGATTAGCAAGTTTTTGATTTGCAAGAAGCTCAAGAGCATTTCTAATTGTTGTACGACTAACATTAAATTGATTGCAGAGTTCTTCTTCGGTTGGAATTACGGATTCTGTATAAGAAGTGTTGGATATAATTTCTTGGTAGATTTTGTCACTTACATTTTTATATTTTGGAATAAAACATATTTAACCCCTATAAAATATAACACAATATGTTTTTAAAAATTATAATTATTTAATAATAAAAGAACAATAAATTACTAAAAATCTTTAAATTTTATGTACAAATTGTTCTTTTTTTATGCTAATATGAATTTAAAGAATAGTGATACGTAGGGGAAAGGAGGAAAATATAAATATCACTATATATTTTTAAAACAACAATTATTAACTTAAAGGAGAAAATAATATGATTTCATTATTTCGTATTGATGATCGGTTAATTCACGGTCAGATTATGACTTCGTGGTCTAAAGTTACACAGGCAAAACGCATTATCATTGCGGATGACGAGGTAATTAAAGATCAGTTTGTTTGTATGGTGATGAAGCATGCTATTCCAAAAGATATTAAATTAGAAATTCTTTCTACTGACGATGCTATTAAATATCTTTTAGATAATGATGATGATATTTCTGCAATTGTTTTAGTTAAAAACATCTGAAGTGGCATACAAATTAATTGAAAATGGAATTAAAAGTACAGTCACTAAATATTGGTGGAATGGGAATGAAACCGGTAGAAAAAAACAATATACAAGAATATTGCTGCATCTCCATTAGAATTAGAAGCGTTAAACAAAATTCAATCTTTAGGTATTGATGTTGAGTTTAAAATTTTTACACGGAGATAAAGGTGTTAGATTAAGTAGTTTATAAAATAGAAAAGGAAAACAATTTTGCTAATTGTTAGGAACAAAAATGAGTATTTTTCAAGCTTTACTAATTGGTATTCTTTATTATATTTCAGATAGCCCTATGGCATTTGGTGAAGGATATTATGTTCTACAGAGACCGTTAGTAGCAGGTTTCTTGGCAGGATTAGTACTTGGAAAACCTGTGGAAGGAACCGTAATTGGTGCAACAATGAACTTGATATATCTTGGACATATTACTGTTGGAGGAACTATGCGGTGATATGGCACTGGCAGGATATTTAGGAACTGCTTTAGCATTATCATCCAATATTGATGTAAACCAAGCCTTGGCAATTGCGGTCCCTTTAGGAATTATGGGTACAGTTGTTTGGCATACTAAGATGAGTGTTAACTCTATTTTTTTGCCATTGGATTGACAAAGGAAGTGGCAGATGGAAATATCGGCAAGTCAGAAATATTGAGTTGGCTTCCAGCACAGTTATTGCTACTAATTATTAAAATTCCAGCAATTTTTATAGCAGCTTATTTTTGGATCTTCGTTAGTATCAAATGTATTAAATATGATTAGTCCAACATTACAGCATGGATTAAGTGTTGCAGGAGGCTTATTACCAGCACTAGGTATCGCACTCAATTTGAGATCAATATTAAAAACAAGTACATTACCATATCTAGTTGCAGGTTTTGCTTTAGTTGCATATTTAAAATTAGACATCATTGGCGTCGCTGTGTTTGGTTTGGTAGTTGCAGTTATTTCTCAACAAAAATAATTCTACTAAGGAGGCATAATCATGGAAGATAAACAATCAAAACTGTCCAAGAAAGACTTAAATAAGGCAATATGGCGTTGGCAATTCTTTTCACATGCCAATTATAATTATGAAAGACTTCAGGCATCATCATTTGCTTTAAGTATGATACCGATAATAAAAATTATATCCAGATAATAAAGAGAAGCAGATAGAAGCAATACAAAAGACATCTAGGATTCTTCAATACTGAACCTAATTTTGGAGCAGTAATTCATGGTATTACTGTTGCAATGGAAGAAGAAAAATCTGATGGTGCTCCAATTTTCCGAAGAAGCAATTAATAGTATCAAAAGTTGACTTTAATGGGACCACTTGCAGGGTTGGGTGATACTCTGACACAAGGCACTATCATTCCTCTATTACTTGCAATAGGAATAAGCTTTGGTGAGAAGGGTAATTTATTCGGACCACTATTCTTCATGCTTGCATGTTCAGCTGCTTTAATTATGATTACAAGAACAACATTTTTCCTTGGATATAAATCTGGTAAGAATGCGGTTAATACACTCCTTACAGATGAACGATTTGATAAAAGTTATCAATGGTGCAAGTATTTTTAGGTGTAATGGTAATCGGAGCATTAATAGCACAGTATGTACAATTTAATTTGGCTTTTAGTTCTTAATATCGGTTCTACAGTCATCGATTTACAAAAAGATATATTAGATAAAATTATTCCTAATCTATTAGCATTTTGGCTTAACTTTACTTTTATATAAACGTCTTCAAAAAGGACAAAAAATGCAATTGTATTGATGGTTTTAATTATTGTTTTATCAATTATTGGCGCATATGTAGGTTTGGTATAGGAGAGGATAAATAATATGAAAAACAGATTAAATAAAATTTTTAAAAATGATGGAAAGACATTTATTTTAGCTATGGATCATGGTTCGGGATTAAATGTATTGCCTGAATTAGCTGAACCAGAAAAAAATTATTGAAATTGCAATTCATAATGGTGTTGATGCAATTATTTGTACATATGGTATCTATAAACGCTTTTCAAAGTATTTTTGAAAATATTCCAGCAATTATTAGAGCAGATGGAGGATCATCAGCTATTGGTAAGGGTAATTCCAAAACTTTGGGTGTAATTGACGTAGAAGATGTCGTAAAACTGGGTGGAGATGGAGTTGTTTGCATGTGCTTCCCTGGTGCTGATTATGAGCAAGAATCAATTGAAAGCCTACAGCATTTTGTAACAGACGGAGATAAATGGGGCATTCCTATTTGTGCAGAAGTTTTTACCAAAAGGTTGGGATAATTCTAACTGGACACCAGACAATTTAACATTTGTTAGTCGTGTGGGTGCAGAAATGGGTGCTGATTATATTAAAAACTCAATATACTGGAGATAAAGAAAGTTTTGCTAAGTTGACATCTTCTGTATTTGCACCAGTTATTATTCTAGGTGGTCCTGGAAATGGAACGCCAGAAGCATTATTAACTTCGATTAAAGAATCGTTGGAATCTGGTGGTGCCGGTGTTGCTATAGGTAGATCAATATGGAAGCATAGTAATCCAGCTGCATACTGTAGAGCTATTGCTCAATTATTCATGATAATGCAACCGTTGAAGAAGCTATGGAGATTTTAAACAATGGAAAATAGTGAAATGCGCGTAGGTGCTGTTACTAATGTTAAAGAAGCAAAAATTTTTAAAAATGTCATTACCAGAAATTCATGATGATGAAGTACTTGTCAGAATTCATACATGTGCTCTATGTACTTTTGAACAAAGAATATTTACGGGTAGAAAAGAAAGTTTCTTTTACCAAATGTGGGTGGACATGAAGTTGCCGGTAGCATTGCTAGAAGTAGGAAAATCTGTAGATAGTAAAATGGAAAGTTGGACAAAAAGTTGCATTGCGAACTTTTACAAGATGTAATGAATGTCATTATTGTCATACTGGAGAGGATACGATGTGTAATGGATTTGTTGACCATCATCAACAAATCCACGGTATTGAGGGTATTGGAGGGGTTATCGGATTATTTTGTTTGTAAGCCTAGTATACTATTTCCTTTAGATAATCATGTGGATTTGTCAAATGCATGCTTAATTGAACCTTTATCATGCGTACTTCATAGTATTGATAGTGCAAAAATTGAATTTGGAGATACAGTAGTAGTTGTAGGCTCCGGCATTATGGGATTATTGCATGTCCAACTCGCTAAACTAAGAGGTGCTCGTGTTATTATGGTTGATCCAAATCAAGAACGGTTGGATAAATCACTATCCTTTGGTGTCGATTATAAAATTAATCCGATAAATGAAGATTTAGTCTCTAAAATCAAAGAGATTACTAATGGGTTAGGGGCTGATGCTATTATCTACACACCTCCAGTCACAAAATTAGTAAGTGACTATTTAAAGGTATGTGCAAAAGGTGCAAGATTTGTTTTTGTATGGCTCTTTCCATCCAGATGAGCCAGCATCAATTACACTGAATCAGATTCATTATAATCAAATTCAACTTGTTGGCGTTGTGAATCCTGGTACAAGAGATTTTTGAAAGAGCAGTGAGAATGGTCAATTATAATCTAATTGATTTATCAAGATATGTTGATGAGGTATATCCATTTGAACAAGTACAAGATGCTTACGTAAGTGCTACAGCAGGTGGAAAGTATAGAGTTGTTATCTCATTAGTATCTAATGAATAAAGTAGATAGGATTTTATATAGCGGAATTGCCTTTTCCATTTTTGGATTAGGCATTTCGCTTCAAATTAAAAGCTGCTATAGGTTTCAGTGCATTAGATACTTTTTTAATTTCACTATCCATTTTTAGTGGTATAAGAATTGGAACAATAACAATAATATTTTCGCTAGTAATGAGCTTAATTTTGATAGTTTTATCGAGATTGGTATATTTTCAAGCAAGGATTTGTTGAGTTTTTGATGAGTATTTTTCATGGGAGTAACAATAAATATTTTTGTTCCAATTTTACAGGATCTACCCATTAATGTACATGAAGTAGTTGTAATGATACTTGGAATTCAAATATCAGCGGTATCTGTCGCAGCTATGATAGAACTTAATTTATTTGTTTCTCCGTTTGAAAGTCTTATAAATTACATTTCAGATTGTTTAAAAATCAACTTCTTATACTTAAGATGGGTCATGGATTTTTGATGATTATAATAACTCTTTGTATTTCTAATTATTATAAATTAATAGTTCCGATTGGAACTGGAACAGTGATATCAATATGTATATATTCTATATCAGTTCATTTATATAGAAAAATGTTACGGAGGGTGGTTATTTGCCATAGAGATTATGAAATATGAGTTCTCAAGTAATAAAATTAAAATTCGTCCAATATATCTAAGTGATGAATTAAAGAATTATGATAAAACAATTATCATTTCAAAAATCAAGGATGTTTACGGAATAGATTTAAAGGTTGATAATTTACCATTAGATAGACCATTCTTGTATGCATCATATGTAGAATCGATGGATGGAAAACTAGCATATGCTGATATTCCGGATGCTTTTTATGTAGCTCAAAAACATATTATCTGAATTTGGAAAAACAGATTTTTGGATTTTTAAAATATGTTGAGATATATTGCTGATGCATGTGTTATTGGAGGTAATACATTAAACATAGATCCAGATTATCTGATGATAAATTTAGATGAGGAATTATATAGGAAGTGGATGGTGAATATAAATATCCGATACAAATAGTAACATCTATTGATGGAACAGATATACCTTTAAATCATAAACTACTTCATCAAAATAAATATCCTAGAATTATTTCTACATCAGAAAAAGGGTATATATTTTTAAAAATAATTATGAAGGTAATGTAATAAAAGTAAATTCAGACTCACAATTTGAACTGCATAGTGAGTTGGTAAAAGAATCTTTGTATGTGTTAGCAACCGGAGAGGACATTCCGCAAACAGAAGATGTAATGCGTTTCTTCAAAATAAATGGAGTTAATTATATGCTGATAGAATCTCCGAGGATTTGGAGACCACCTAATTCATAAGAAAATGCTTGATGAAATCTTCTTCAATTTTTCCTGTGTATATATTGGTGGTGCAAAAACGCAATGACAATGGGGAAAAAAACAGTGCTGGTTTTACAGCTGAACTTCATCCTCATGCAAGAGTTCTGTCCATTCATGTATATAACGATTTCTACTTTTATTTTAGATATAAGATGGAATATAGTACTTTGGGGTGATAAATATGATACCAATTTTAATTTGCAACACATGGTGGATTAGCAAAAAGCATATTTTTGAAACTGCAGAATTACTAGCAGGTTCAATTACAGATATATACACTATTGGTCTTTACCATGAAGATTCTGTAGATGAATTTGCAAAACAGTATGAGAAAATAATAACAGATAATGAGCATCTACTTATATTTGTTGATATACTTGGTGGCTCACCATGCATTAGTGTTGCAAAAACATAAAAAGGTTTAGATTGTGAATGTATTGTAGGAGTTAATCTACCTTTGTTTTTAGAGGCACTAACAAGTAGAGGTTCTTTACAGAGTGCAAGACAATTAAAAGGAAATCATACTCGAATTTAAAGACGAAAGTATATTAGATTTAAAGAAACTCTGATTAGATATATCAAAAACTGTAAATTAAGAATATTACATGCATTCTTGTCATTTACAGTTTTTATATCTAACTAAATCTTTAATTGCTTCATTGACTGTATTTGCATGAGTTGGAAATAATTTGTAAATAGATGGTACTGCAGTTTCCATTGAGATTGGATGTCCACATGCTTTGTAAGATTTGTCTATCATTATCATTATCACCAAACATCACGCTATTCTCTGCAGAGATGTTTAAATGAGCAAAGTAGTTTTAAGAAACCTGTACTTTTATTTACATTTTTGGAGCGCAATCCAGCCAACATTTACCACCAACCTGGACAGTAATCTTTTCATTAAACATATCTACATAATCCTGATAATGCTCATATACACCATTTTTAAAATAAGCGGATATTTTTGTGTATGGCTCCAGGAATGTTGAGTAAATCATCAACAACAGTCACATGATTTTTTAACTGTAGTTATTAAATGTCCATAATAACTTTGATTCTTTGGAGTGATATAACATGTCTTTTTCGCCATGAAACTAGGACTTCCGCATTTGGATCATTTTGTATTGTTGTGATAAGTTTTCTGGCGATAATAGTATCCATAATCTCTTTTGATATGCATTCATTTTGATAGAAGGTTAAACAACCGTTCAAGCAAAGAAAAGCGATATCATCTGCTACAGGTGCGAATAAATTGCGCAGATTTGTATACTCTCTACCAGAAGCTGCCATGAATAATATGCCTTTTTTTATTTAGTTCACGAATTAGTTTTGAAAAATCTCGGGATCTAATGCCTTTGCACCATTTAAAAGAAGGGTTCCATCGATGTCACTAGCAACTAATTGAATATATTTCATAACTATATACTACAATACTTTAATGACTATGTATGAAATTTGTTGTGTGGAATGGTATTGCTTTTTAGGAGTGTAGAGGGACCATAATGGAATTAGCAATACAAAAAGAGAATCATTCTCATGCATTATAATGATATTTCACCATAATGCATGTTCAATAATTTATCCGAAATAGAAAGGAGATGAAGTAACATGAAAGGGGATAATATTTTTATTGACTAGAATTGATAATCGTCTTGTACATGGACAAGTAGGAGTTACTTGGACACAAACATTAAATGCAAATTTGATTGTAGTTGCAGATGATGTTGTTGCAGAAGATGAATTACAGAAATCATTGATGACAGTAACTGCGAAATCAAGTAATGTTGGGATTCGCTTTTTCACGATTCAAAAACTGCTGATGTGATTGATAAAGCATCTCCTGATCAACACATTTTTCTTAGTTGTACGTAATCCACAAAGTGCTCGTGCATTGGTAGAAAAAGGTGTGCATCTAAAAGATTTGAATGTCGGTAATATGCACTTTGCACCAGGTAAGAGAGAACTTTCTAAGAAAGTATATGTTGATGATACAGATATGGACGATTTGAAATTTATAGTCTCAACAGGAACAAATGTATTTATACAGGATGTTCCGGGAACACAAAAGAAATGATTAAATAATAGAGGAAATCAATATGGAAATTACATTTATACAGGGATTGTTGTTATCAATCGCTGCAATGATCTTCGGCATCGATTTCTGGTTGGAATCATTCTTTATCTTCCGACCACTAATTGTTTCTACAATTACAGGTATGATTCTTGGAGATGTAAAGCTAGGTTTAACAACTGGTGCTTTAACTGAACTAGCATTTGCTGGATTAACACCTGCAGGTGGAACACAACCACCAAACCCAATTCTAGCAGGTGTAATGTGTACAGTAATCGCCTATACAACAAATGTTGATGGACAAGCTGCACTTGGACTATGCTTGCCATTCTCATTTTTGATGCAATATGTTGTGTTATTCTGCTATTCTTCATTCTCATTCTTTATGGGAGTATGTGATAAGGCGGCAGAAAATGGCGATACAAAGAAGATTGCACAGATGAACCTTCTGATGACAGGTATCGTAGCACTACTCTATGGAGTGGTTGTATTTGCATGTACATTCTTAGCGCAGGATGCGATGAGTGCACTAGTTAATCAAATGCCTGAATTCTTGACACATGGTTTAACTGTTGCGGGTGGAATCTTACCGGCTATCGGTTTTTGGAATGTTACTAAATGTTATGATGAAGCCAAAGTACATTCCATACTTTATTGCAGGTTTCTTAGCAGTATGCTTTATCGACATGAAGAATTTACTTCCAGTCGCATTAATGGGTACAGCCTTTGCATTATTTGATTTCTATAATGCAAAGCAACGTCAGGAAGAGATTAAAGAAGCAGTTAAAAATTTGAAGGTGGATGGAGGTGACGACCATGTCGGAATCTAAACGTGTACTAACAAAGAAAGATATTACGAATCTTGCAATTCGCTCATCATTATTACAAGCTGGTTTCAGTTATGAAAGAATGCAAGCTGCGGGTTGGTTATATGCACAACTTCCTGCATTAGAGAAGATTTATAAAGATGATAAAGCAGGTCTATCTGCCGCAATGGTAGATAACATGGAGTTTATCAATACACATCCAAACTTAGTTGGATTCTTAATGGGGTTATTAGTTTCACTAGAAGAACAACATGAAAATCGTGATACCATCAAGGGTTTGAAACTTGCGCTATTTGGCCCTATCGCTGGTATTGGTGATGCAATTTTTCTGGTTCACATTATTACCAATCATCGCTGGTATTTCATGCTCATTTGCTTCACAGGGTTTGATTTTAGGTCCAATTATCTTCTTTGCATGTTATCTCATTATTTGGTTACTGCGTATTGTTTGGACACATATGGGATATAACCTAGGTATCAAGTCATTTGAAAAGTTACAGGAGAATTCATCTATTATTGCTAACTCCGCAACAATCCTAGGTATCACTGTTGTTGGTGCATTAATCGCAAGTTATGTAAATATTGAATTATTACCTGTTATTACAGTGAGTGGAGATATTTCAGTAGGAGTACAGGAAGCTTTCTTTGATACAATCTTCCCTAAACTGTTACCAATGGCATATACCTTGCTCATGCTTTACTTCTTAAAGAAGAAACAGGTATCACCGAGTTATCTTAATTGTCGCAACAATTGCTATTTCAATTATCTGTTCTGCAATTGGACTCTTATAAGAAACTTAAGCTATGCAAGCTATCGATATAACGATAGTTTTGCATAGCTTTTATAAAAATCATACAATTTATTGCGGGGGGTATAATGTAGTATAATACGGTGTGGAAAAAAATGTAGGTGGACATGGAGTTGTTAACGACAACTGCAATGGAAGAAATATGGAGTGTGTGGGTTTTGTGTCATAATAATGACACAGGAAAATAGTCAAGTAAATACAAGGGTTTTTAAATCATCTACCAAAGTTTAAAAAAATGAGTAGTTGATGTGCTGTTTTAGAGCAGTTATTACAAAAATAAATGTTGTAAACAGTACATCAGCATAAAGGAAGGACAGAATAAAAGATGCAGAAAGATTGTTGTTTGCAAAGTGAAAATAAAAGATTCAGGTATAGAGCTGCAGCAATTATTGTTGAAAATAGCTGTGTTCTATTTGCCGGAAATGAAATAAATAACTATTACTATTCGATTGGCGGAGGAGTTCATATTGGTGAAACAGCTGAAGAAGCCGTGCAAAGAGAAGTATTTGAAGAAACAGGAGTTCATTATGAAATTGAACATCTGGCAATTATCCATGAAAATTTCTTTTGTTGAGTCTACAGGAAAATATAAAGGATTAGATTCTCATGAAATAGCTTTTATTTTTTTAATGAAATCAAGAGGACACAAAAATTAATGAGTAATAGTTTTACGCAAGAGTTAAAGAAAATATGCATTGGATACCTATTGAAGACCTTGATAAGGTTGTGGCATATCCTGTATTCATGAAGTCATATTTACAATCTAAACATAAAGAAATTTTTACACATTGTGACAGATGAAAGATTATAATTATCTAAATTGCAATTTCTGGAAGTGTTAGCATGAGAATAGAAATAAACAAATTATCTTCAAAATATAAAGTAAAAAGAACTAAAAGGTATCAGATACTGCAACTGTATAAAAACTAGAATGTAAAATCCGCTTTATTGGAGTATTGTCCTCCTACTCCGAACATACAGAGTGTGTAAGATGATCTGAAAGCTTTGCCACCCAAATTACATAAGGTAAAAAGAGTAGAAATAGTAGATGAGGGTAATGTCTTTTGTTTACGATTTCTACCTTTTATCTAGTGACTAATAAAGAAATGAAATCTATGCGGTATAAAAACTGATGGACTTTGCATATTAGCGTATAAATATGGAAAGTCTCAATATAAACAAATATAATAAAGAAGTAGTTTTAAGATTCACCAAGTATTGGGAGGAAAAATGAAGAAAAATTATTTTAGCGGCAATTTTTGTGGCTATAGTGTTGTACTGTATTTATTAAATCCATTACTTGCAATTTTAGCTGCTGTATTGGGAGTATTTGTTCTACTAAAGTTCTAATTAGGGTGAGAATATGAAAACAATTAAGAAATTTCTTGGAATTAAAATATCTTTATGGGTATTATTGCTGATTTGCGCAATTTTATTAGGTACTTATCTATATGGCTATACACAGAATAATTCAAAAATAATAGCCAGTCTTCATCTATGGTTCAATATATACAAGAGGCTAATGAAGTTGTATTTTTAAATGTTGGTATTGAAAAAGGTAGTTACCGCAAAGAATCAAACAACAATTCCATGGACAGATATTGGAATCCCTTTTTCAGAGAAAAATCTATTATTATTCTAAATTATGCTGCAAAAGCTTGGAATTAGAACACATGTCAAAAAGTGGAACAAGTTAGTGAGAAAAAGTATAAAATTATTGTTCCTAAATATGAAGTATTAGGAATTGAATTAGACAAAACAAATCCATATCAACTTTATGATAGTTCTGGTGAGTTATTAAGTTATTCTACACAAGATATTGATACAGGTACTCTTGTTGCTCAAACACTATCTAACGAAGAACAAGAAAAGTATCTGAGAAATATGTTGAAAATATTAATGACTCTGCTAAGAGTTACTACAAGGCATTATTCCAGTCGATTAGTAAAGATATTGAATTAGAATTTGAATTCTCAGGGCAAGCCAAATAGAGCTTTGTTTTGTGCGTGGAGACCAACTATGGCATGTAATTGGAAAGATAGCAGTAAACAAATGCAAGAATATCATGATAATGAGTGGGGCATTCCTACACATGATGATCGAAGTTATTTGAGTATCTTGTATTGGAATCCCTACAAGCAGAGGGTTAAGTTGGGAGCTGATTATTCGTAAAAAGGAGACGATACGTAAATGTTTTTGTGACTTTTGATGTTGAAAAAGTTGCGTCTTTTTGATGTTGATGACATTGAGCGTATCATGCATACAGACGATATGATCAAATCTTTAAGAAAAGTGAATGCAATGATATCAAATGCGAAAAGCATTTATAGATGTTCAAAAGGAATTTGGTAATTTCAATAAATATTTATGGTCTTACAGTAACGGTAAAACAATTTGTTATAAAAAGGACACGAACAGGGAATTAATATTTCTAAGAATAATTTATCTACACTCATTAGTAATGATTTAAAAGGAACGTGGGTTTAAGTATGTTGGACCTGTTATTATTTATTCGTATTTACAAGCTTGCGGTATAATCAATGATCATGATAAAGAGTGCATTTGTTATCAGAAAATTAAGAATAACTATCCATGCATTACAATGGATGAGGAAGATATCTATAAAATGTTCTAGAGGTTAAGTAAAATACAGCAGATTAGTTTATCTGCTGTATTTTTGGAGTGTGAGTTTTAATTGTTCTTTCATTGTTTCGCGTAAGTTATCTGGCTCAATAATTTCAATTGCTTCCATAAATTGTTGAGCTAGGAAGAGAACACCTTGCTTATTTACGATGACATTTGTAATAAAGGATTCATTATCTCGTTTTAAAATCTTCATTTCTGTACCAAAGATATCAATCATCTGATCCATAATGCGATTTTCGCAACGCAAACGAACATGAAGTTGTTCATCGGAATACATAAATAATTTATTCTTCGCATAGCGATAAGCATCTTGTTCACTTTCTTTCATGAATGGATTCACTTTATCTGTCGTAATTGAAAGTTTACAGATTTTGTCAATACGATAATGTGCAAAAGTTTGGATGTGTTTTACTTGTTGTAATCAAATAAGGACGACTATCTTGATATACAATAAAACGAGGTTCGACCGTATACACCATTTCTCGCTTTGGAACTAACTTCTTATTTGAATCGTAATGCATGTATACAAATTGAATGACTTTTTCTTTTGAATTGCTTCGAAAGCTTCGCAATATTATCGAATAAAAGATCATTTGGAGATTTTTGCATGTTTGGCATGTATACTGCATCGTGGTAATCTTTCTGATCATACTTATTGAGTGTCTTCAATAAACTTGAAATTAACCTATCACTTTGTTTGTTTGAGATAAAATGAGAAGCGTGAATGGCATTACATAAAAGTAAGACTTCTCCCTTACTAAATTGACGCTTTTTCAAGATAATATCCTTTACCATTATCAGAAAACTTGTTAATGATGTAGCCGGCTTGTTCTAAAATCTCGATATTTGAATAGAGGGTACGACGTTCAATACTAATGCCTGAGCGCATTTCAATATGATTAATGAGTTCGTTTGTTGAAAAGAATATGAGATTCATCGGAAAGTTCTTTGAGAATTTGTAGCACAATAAATGGTAAAAATTTCTTCTCTGCCATAAATTTTTCTCCTGTTTATTAAATTTTTATCATAACTGGCATGTTTTTGTACACTGCCAATTTTAATCTATAACCATAGACAGGAGGTGGATTGTATCAAAGATATAATCCAAAATGAAGATGAAGAAAATCATAAAATTCATTTTAGTGGTAATTGTATTATTTGGTATCACAAAAGTTTTTTTGGAAAGCATGATGATCAAAAACAAGGCGAAGAAACAACAACCGTTACAACTACAGCAGAAACAACATCTACAACAACTCCAAATCCAGAACAAGAAACACCAAAAATGATTCAAAAGAAGAAAAAGGTATCTGAAGCACGTACAAAGTATCAACAGATCGTATTAGGTGACCCTGTGAATGATGGTGAAGGTGGAACAGCTTTCGAAGATGTTAAAGCGCTCTTAGGTGAACCAGATTCAGTAAGCACGAATAGTTATGGTGATACACAATCAATGTTTGTGACATGGCATGATTCATCCTTAAAAAGGGAATTGCTAGTTTTTACAGTCTCCTTTACGAATAATTTAGCGACTGGGAAAAGGCTATTCAGGTTTTTAGTTTGGTGAACCATAATGAAAAAGTCACATTAGATGAATTTAACGCAATCGTTACAGATGGATCGTTCTCTTATGATCAAGCTATAGCACAGTTTGGTCAACCAGATAGTGAATCAGAATCGTTATTCTATGGTTCCTATTCGAATATCGTTTCTTGGCATAATGCAAATGGAAGCTTTGGTGCTAACTTCGATATTACCTTTAAAGATGGATACGCAACTGGCAAAGGTCAGTACGGAATGAAATAGTGTTTACTCCATATTCAAAATGGTATGGAGTGTCAGAGCAGTTTTTGTACCTATGTTTATCTATACTAGAGTCAACAACAAAAGGAGTGAACATATGAAAGAAAATGATTTTATAACTATTACCAATATTAAAGAATATATTGAGATGGGAATGATAAAAATAGGTGAAGTACTACATTTAAAGAAAGAACCAGAGAATGCATATGATATGGAAGCTATTCTGGTTGAAGATAAGAATGAAATTCCTATTGAGCATGTTGCAAACTCGGTCCATAGTGTTGCGAAAGGAACACACTCTGCAGAGATATATCTATCAGAGTTTTTAAAGATTCAATTCTATGTACAGTGAAATTTATCTATCATGATATGATTATTGCACAGCTACAATTACCACAAGAAGATAGGGAAGACATGCAGAAATAAATGCATGTTTTCTTTACATTCTACATAGTTTATACAATTATTTTGAAAACATACTTGCATGTTTAATATTCAAATTGATAATATAGTAATTACAAGAGTTGTGTGCTTGATGCAGGGAGTGAGACATTCGTCTTACTCGGAGGATATATGAATCATAGAATATTAAATGTGGTGGCTACCTCAGCTGTGCTTTTTGAGTGGATGTGCTGCTTATTTAAAACCCGCTATCAAACCGGGGATAAAGACTGCAAAGGTAGCTGATGGTACATATGAGGGTAAAGCAGAAGCTTATGCGGTTGATGGTGAGATGAATCTTAGCGTTACATTTCAAGATAATAAAATTATATCGATTAAGACAATCAATTCAGGCAGTACCGCATAGTATTTATAGAGCGATTGAGGAACGATTATTTCCACGTATCATCAATAGTCAATCTATCAATATTGATGACATAACTGGTGCGACAATATCTAGTATCTCCGCAAAATATATCATACAGAATATCATTAATGAAAATGGTGGTAATGCGGATGAATGGAAGATGGAGAGTCCAAAAAATCGACAGATGTTGTTAAAAAGATGGCTATGATGTAATTGTGGTCGGTCTAGGTTCTTCTGGTATTTCCTCATATTTAAGTGCTGCAAGTAATGGAGCGACTGTATTTGGTATGGATTCAGCTGCTAAGATTGGTGGTAATGGTGCGATGTCTGCTGGTGCTATGGCTGTGAATCCACAAACACAGGTTGCGCTGAATGATGGAAATCCTTTTTGTGAATGAAGAGGATATGATTGAAGATTGGCTTTCCTATACGAATGGTGATGCCAAAGAAGAAATTATTCGCAAAATCGTTCAAGAATCAGGTAAGACTTTTAGATTGGTTACAGACAAATTATGATTTTCATTTTGGTGAAAAGATGTTTGCTTTCTACCATCCCAAATTATGGCGTTATGGACAACCTACACGGATAAGTCAGGAACGGATAAAGATACTGCATTTATAAACTCTATGAATCAAGCAACTGTTCTAAATTCTAAAAACGAATATATGACAGAGCTAACCGCAAAAGAGTTACTAAAAGATACTGATGGAAAAAGTGGTTGGCGTAAAAGCTGTTTCATATGATGGTACAACCTATGAAATTTATGGAAAGTCTGTGATACTGGCGACTGGTGGCTTTCTTGGAAATGAAGAGATGTGTCAGAAATACACAGGGAAGTGTTTGGCATACCTATGGTATGACTCAGTGTAATGGTGCAGGAATTCAAATGGCACAAAAGAGTAGGTGGCTCACTATTAAACCCTGATGCAGGGGTTGAAACACATATTGCACAGATTGCCAATATTATTCGCTGTGATGATGTGAGTGCAGATGACAAAGCAATTCTCACCTCATTACTTTTTAGATACTAATGCAGTCATGGTGGATTCTTCAGGTAATTCTTTTAATGAACAAAGCAGGAAACAATTTATCGTTTAATGCATGGTTAGCAGGAAAAGAATTTTATACTATTTATAATGCAGAAGAGATTACAAAAATGAAGACAGTGGTAGTATCTTCCTTTTATAAACCAACATTTTTATCACAGGGTGGTAGTTATGAGTGAATACCCCGATTCCAAATATTGAAAAATATTCTAGCAATCGGGGGAAAAAGTATGATGATGTAATAACAGCAGAATCAATTTCTGAACTAGGAAATAAGTTGGGATTTAAATTATCGATTTCTGATGTACATGGTAAAACAACTGGAAAGTTCTATGCTATCAAAGGGCAGCATATATCTATTCCACAACTGGTGGATTGGATGTAGATGAAAACTTCAACGTATTAACAAAGGAACACGAACCTATTTCAAATGTATATGCGGTTGGAAATGACTCCATGGGCGTGTTATTTGCGTCTAAAAAGCATATATTACATATGGTGGTGTTGCACAAGGATATGCATTAACTTCTGGACGACTAGCAGGATACAATGCATCAGTGAATACTAAATAAACAAGAGAGCCGAACGGCTCTTTTTGTTATGTCAAGATAAAGATAAACAAAGGGAATGCCTATGACACAACATGATATCAAAAGCTGTTTTTTCTTCGATGTGGATGGTACACTTATTTCACATCGTAAACATACAGTACCTGTTTCTACAATTCATGCGATTGCACGTTTACGCAAGCAGGGGATATTAACATTTGTAGCTACCGGTAGACATCCGATTGAACTAAAGAAGTTATTACCGGAAAGTTTGGAATTTGATGCATACCTCTGTTTGAATGGAATGTATTGCTTTAATCATCGTGAACTCATTAGTACAAAGCCAATCCCACAAGATGATATAAAGGACTGTTGAAGATATTAGATGAGAATCCATTTCCATGTACATTCATTACACAGGACGAAATGTATATGAACTATGCAAATGATTTGGTGGCGGAAGTGCAACGAGATATTAGTTCTGATGTATCAAACACTAAGGATATAACAAATGTACTACAAGAAGAAATTCTACAAGTAATTCCTTATGGTCTAGATGATATAGAAATTAGCACTGTATTAGATTATATGCCTCATTGTAAGGCGACTTCTTGGCATAAGCGTGCAAGGGATATTATCGTCAAAGAAGGTGGCAAGGATATTGGTATTCAGGAAATCTTACAATACTACAATTTAGACTTGTCTCAAATCATGGCTTTTGGTGATGGGGATAATGATGTAAAAGATGTTAGAGATTGCAGAGCATCGCGGTTGCGATGGGTAATGGAAATGACAATGTGAAAGCTATGGCTGACTATGTAACAGATGATATTGATGAAGATGGTATTATAAAAAGCCTTGTATCATTATGGTATCTTTCATGAAACACTCATAAAATAATGATGGATTCTACATTATAATGAAAGTAAGAAAGAAGGTGTGAAATGAAGGAAGTAAATTATGCGGATCTAAAAATTTCATCCTACAAATATGCTCGCAAATGAATGGATGATTGTATGTGCTGGAAATCAGGAAATGGGATACAATGGTATGACAGTTTCTTGGGGACATTTGGCTCTATATGGGGGATATGATGGAAAACATAATCTTCCTACGATACTTGTATATGTTCGACCTTCTCGTTATACGCTTGGATTTATGGAGAAGGAAGAATACTTTACAGTAAACCTATTACCACAATCACTAAAAGAGAGCTTTGGCGATATTCGGTTCAAAAATCAGGTCGTGATTGTGATAAATTTAAAGAGGCAAATGTAACACCGAGGATTTACAGATTGTACTACTTATATCGAAGAGTCCAAGTATGTCTTTATATGTAAGAAGTTGTATACAGGTGATTTGAAAGAAGAAGGATTCAGTGTTCCCGGAATCGTAGAGGATTGTTATCCGAATAAAGATTTTCATCGTTTTTCGTTGGAGAAATCGTAAAAGTTTTACAGGCGACAGATGGTGAGTAATGAGTATAGTAATTCATAGTCTATCGATTGTACTAATCATTCTTGTTGGTGCTTAGCTAATCTATTATGCAAAAATATAAACACGATCCGATGGGCAACCGTATTGATGTAGAAAAGACGCATATGCTTGTAGGTTGTTTGATTGGTGCCGTAATTGGAATTTTTATGTGGGATGTATCTGATAGGATCAGTTACCTTAGGGATTGGCCTAGGCATGTTAATAGGAATGATAATTGGTGTTACAGTACCAAAAATAAAGAAGAAGGAGAGAACATGGCAGCAGAAGTAAAGAAGGAAGTTTCATTTGATATATTTGGACAATTAGATTTTTCGTGTAGGGTACAATCTTAAAAAGTGGAAGATGTAGAGAAATCTACAAAAGTTAACGAAGTTAACAGTTGATCTTGGTGAGGAAGAACCACGTACAATTGTATGTAGCCTTCGTGAAGTACGTGAAGATTACAAGACTGTTGAAGGAAAAACAGGCGTTATTTTTAGTGAATCTTGCGCCAAGAAAAAAATCATGGGAATTGAATCCCATGGTATGCTAGTAACACTTGGTTATGATGATGGAATTGCGGATACATTATTATTCCCAGAACATTCATTACCAAATGGTACAAGAGCTTCCTAAAAAGAATTTCGTATGAATACCGGTGTATATTTGATATACATCGGTATTTTCTTCGATAGATGAAAGTGGCTCTATCATCGCTTTAGTTGAGTTGAGGATATTTAGGGAGATAGTCGTGATAAATATAGCGTGAACACTTTAGTGGTATGTTTACTAGATTCGCGTTACAATTGGGAAATAGTAGAGGAATCATGATTAATGATTCTACTTATATAAGAGAAATTACACATGTTGTGTGATTAACAAGCATAGGGAGAGAATATGAAAAATATCGCAAAGAAACTGTTGACTACTATATTATCTGTAGCACTTTTGGCAGGATGTGCACCAACAACAAAGAAAGAATCATCCACACCGAAAGAAACACCAAAAATAGTTGATCCAGTTGATGTAAACGTAGCAGCTTTAAAGGGACCAACATCAATGGGTATGGTTCAAATGATGAAGGAAAAATGACGAAGGTAAGATTACATCCAACAATTATAAGTTTGAAATCTTATCTGCAGTAGATGAAGTTACACCAAAGATTGTAAAGGGAGATGTTGATATTGCGGCAGTTCCTGCAAATCTTGCGTCTGTACTTTATAACAAGATGGAAAAGAATCTACAGGTATTGGCTATCAATACATTGGGTGTTCTATATATCTGTGAAACAGGTGATTCTATCCACTCTGTAGCGGACTTAAAGGGTAAGACGATTTATGCAAGTGGTAAGGGTGCTACTCCAGAGTATGTACTTATTACATCTTAGAAAAAAATGGCCTTCAAGTAGGAACTGATGTTACAGATTGAATGGAAGAGTGAACACGCAGAATGTGTTCAGGCTTTAGCACAAAGATCCAAACGCTATCGCAATGTTACCACAACCATTCGTGACTGCAGCTGCTGCTAAGAATGATAAGATTCATACAGCATTAGACTTAACAAAAGAATGGGATGCAATTCAAGCAAACGAAAAGAATAAGAGTTCATTAATCACTGGTGTTGTAGTAGCTCGCAAGGATTTTGTGGAAGCACACCCAGAAGCGGTTATGGATTTCTTAGAGAAGTATGAAGCATCTATTAAGTTTGTAAATGAGAAATAACGATGAAGCAGCGACAATGATTGAATCGTATGATATTATTGCGGCAGCAGTCGCTAAAAAGCATTACCATTCTGTAACATTACATACATTGCTGGTAAGGAGATGAAAGAAAAACTTTCAGGTTATCTCAATGTATTAAATGAGCAGAATCCTAAGTCAGTCGGTGGCAGCTTACCGGAAGATGATTTCTATTATGGAGCTAACTAAATCAAAGATTAAAATTTGGACAATACTGTTTTGGCTACTCGTTTGGCAAGCCATCAGTATGATATTAAATCAGGAGATACTACTGGTATCTCCTTTTACCGTATATTTACGACTGACAAAATTACTAAAAAAACAGTGGATTTTTACCAATCTATTGTACGTTCACTTGTGAATATTAGTTTAGGTTTTTATAGTAGCGATGATTGTAGGAATTCTGATGGCTATCTTTGCTGCAAAAGTATAACTGGTTTTTAAACATTTACTAGCTCCACTTATCTTTACAGTAAAGTCGATTCCTGTCCTTCCTTTATTATTCTTGTGCTAATTTGGGTGCGATCTGCACAACTGTCAGTGTGATTTCCTTCTTGATGGTTTTTCCGATTTTCTATGAGAATGTGCGAAAAGGGGTTGAGATGTGTGACCATCAGCTACTAGAGATGGCAGATGTATTTGAACTATCCAATTTCACACGTATTCGTTATGTTATACTTCAAGTATTCTTCCATACTTCCAAAGTGCCTGCTCCTTAGCATTAGGACTTGCATGGAAATCAGGTATAGCAGCCGAAGTTATTGGTTTACCAAAGTTTTTCGATTGGAGAACACTTACAACAGGCAAAGGTATATTTTTGATACAGCTGATTTATTTGCTTGGACACTTGTTATTATTATTTTTAAGTACAGTACTGGAAAAACTTGTGATGACTTTCATACGTCTGTTGATTAGGGTATATAGAAACGGAGTGTTTATGATGGATACAATTCAATTACAGAATGTTTGTAAAACATTTGATCAACATCCCGTTTTTATAAATTGGAATCAAAACTTTAAAACAGGGATGGTACACGTCCTTAAAGGTCCATCTGGCTGTGGTAAGACAACACTGTTAAGAATGTTAATGGGTTTAGAAATACCAGATTCAGGCACAATCACACCATTACAGAACTATCGTAAAAGCAGCGGTGTTTCAAGAAGATAGACTCTGTGAGAATTTAAGTGCCATGCAGAATGTTTTTGATGGTAGTAAATAATCAATCTAAGAAAGATTTACTTGATCAATTAAAACAAGATTTTTATCAAGTAGGACTAGATGATATGTTTCAAAAAGGTATCTACTTTATCTGGTGGTATGAAGCGCAGAGTTGCAATTTTACGTGCTATGTACGCAAAGGCAGATATCATATTCTTTGATGAACCTCTCAAAGGATTAGATGATACTACTAAAAGAAAAAGTCGTGTTGTTCATCAAAGATAGAATCAAAAGATAAGACTGTCTTTTGGGTAACGCATGACGTAGATGAATATACAGTTTTTGATAAATATCAGCTACATGAATTATAATGAATGTAGCTTTTTATATGAGGATAAAATCATGTTTAGTAAGAAACCGATTTATGTAAAAAGTCTATGCAAATCATTGTAGTAAAAGCACTACTGTTTCAAAAGCGAAGATGAATCAATTCAACCAAGAGATATTGTGATGGTTTCTATGCACGAGAAAGAAGTTCCGGCAATGGTTGTACAAGTTTCTCGTAAGATAAAGAATACAAATATAAATCCAGAGTTTATCTTACGCAAAGCAGGATTCTTTGAAAGAAATAAACTATCTACAGATGTTCGTAATCGTGTGAAGAATGAAGAACTTGCATGGATCGATGAGATTGAATATTGGAATGCGATGGATTAGGAATGAGGCTATATGAAAATAGAGATTAATAAAATCATTGATGCACAACAAGATGAGATGATTGCATTAGGCAAAGAGTTGTTTATGCATCCAGAACTTGGTTATAAAGAATTTGAAACAAAAAGATGGTTCAAGAAGAACTTGCTAAGTATATGGTATTCCTGCGGAAGCGGAATATTTTGAGACTGGCTTTCAAGTAAGCATTGGAGAAGGAAAGCCACATATTGGACTAATTGCGGAACTAGATGCAATTCCTGTAGAAGGACATCAATGTTCAAATCCAAAGGACCATGCGGCACATGCATGCGGACATAGTACGCAAGTCACAATTATGGTGAATGCAATCATTGCGTTAAAGAAATCAGGGTTTATTAGAGAAAAAGGAAAAGTAACATTGTTCTTTACACCAGCAGAAGAATATACCGATTTAGACTATCGACGCAAACTCATTCAAGAAGGAAAAATTCAATACATCGGTGGAAAGATGAACATGCTAGAAGCTGGTGTATTTGATGGCTGTGACTGTATTATTCACTTACATGCGATGGGTTCTACATATGCGTATGGCTATGGTTCTTCACTTGCTGGATTTAAATACAAGAAAATTATTTTTCAAAGGAAGGCATCACATGCAGGGTATTACCACATTTAGGTATTAATGCACTCAATGAATTTACATTATTCAATGCGGCTCTAGGAATGTTACGTGAAAACTTTTGAAGAAAAGGATATGGTACGTGTTCATGGGATTCTGACAAAGGGTGGAGATACGATTAACAGTGTTCCTTCAGAAGTAATCTATGAATGTTATATTCGTACCTTAAATCAAGATAAATTATTAGAAATTGATCACCAGATTACATCAATGGCACAACATTGTGCTGCCGCATTAGGCGGAAGCGTAGAGTTTGCGGATATGATAGGTTATCTACCATTTACACCAAATCCAGTACTTAGTGAAGTTGCACATCAGAATATCTTGGATTACACAACAGAAGATAAAATCATTGCAAATGAAAGAAGTATTGCAGGTGGTGATGTTGGTGATGTATCCTGTTTTCTATCCGATGATTCAGTTTGGATATAATGGTTTTAGTGGTGCAATTCACGGGGTGGATTTTAAGATTGTAGACTCATATAAAGCATTTATAGAACCAGCAAAAATTGTATGTGGATGTATCGTTGATTTATTGGAGAAACCAGAGTTAATCGAACAAATCAAAAGCTTCTCATCACAGTATGGATAAAGAAGTATATAAAAACATATCTACAAGGAAAATAAATTGAGAGAGAACTACTATCAAAAGACAGCAGTTCTTTTTAAAAAATATTTGACTATTGGTCAAAAATCTATATGATTAAATTGTAAGTAATAAAGGGGAAATTCAAATGACAGATACAGAAAAGAATGCAAGCATGGTTTGTCCAAAAATGTGGTGCGAACTTAAAGATTGAGGGCATATAACGATAATTACGATCAAATCGTATGTCCGTATTGTGATTACAAGAGAATTGAACCAAAGAGAAAGTCCACTGCAGAGCAGATGGAACATGAAGAAAAACATCGTCTATGCAAAAGAAAAAGGATATTTGCGTGCAAATGATGAAATTGAAGAGATTAAAAAGAGACGTACTCGCAAAGAGAATCGGAATTTCGATTAGTATATTATTATTTGCGGTGATTATTTTTAATTTTTATTGAAAAGATGAATCGTCCTAAGGTTGATCCATTTTCTAACGTAACCATTGAATGCTCAGGTATTGATGGTAAAGGAAATGTCAAATGAAATTAGGAGATACCAAAAGATGATAAAGGAAAAAAATCGTTAATACAGGTAAAATCAAATATCAGATTTCTAAAACTGATGAATTCTCAAATGATGATACATTTACAGTGACAGCAGAAAGTGATACATATCAACTAACAGAAAAAAATCAAAGGTGTATACTGTTAGTGGTCTTGATGAATATCTGAAAAATGTAGATGAACTGAGTCAAGATAATATTGATTTATTTGTTTCAGAAGCTCTAGCAAAACAACCTGATGTTACTAAGAATTCATCTGGTGCTACATTTAACTCCATAAAAAGCCAAAAACTCATCGTTATGTCTAGTGACCAAAAATAGTACAGTCTATGTAATTTCTGAAATTAACTATACGTTACAGGATGGTACAAATGTTTCGTATTATCTTTCTACATACTTTAAAAAAATGTAGTGCTTAGAAAGAACAGTAGTGGTGAATATTCTGTGGCTCATGGAGAATCGATGTATACTGGGAATATGATTAATCTAGTTGGTAGTAGATTCTTTACTGGATATGCAAGCCAAGAGGCAGCTGAAGCAGCAGCTAGAACAACACAAACACCAGATTCAGACTATTCCGCAATTGATATTAAGTAAAATTCGTCAGAGTAGTTAACTATTTTAACCCCTAATGTAAAAATAACTTGGGGTTTTTAGAAAAATCCGCTTTAAAATTACATGGGGTAAAAAGGTAGAAATTGTAGATGAGAATAATGTCTCTTGTCTACGATTTCTACCTTTTTATATGTGCTAAGAAAGAAATATTTTATTGGCAATTATTTTTTTGTATGAACCCCGTTTCTTTCCAATTCTTTTTGTTAGATTGAAGGTGATCCGTAATTGTGTAATATAGTTTTCTGTTTAATGCGTAGAGCGCTCTAGCACGGAATCTCGGAAAGTTTGAAAGACCATTAGAAACATTGATCAATACACGTAATCTACTATTCATATACTCTGATAGTGCATTCGATTGTTTTCTGTCATCATACGGTCTTCTAAACGAGTTGAGATACTCTTCTTTTCCAGTTTGTGATAGATGTCAAAAAGTCTTTGTACGCAGGGTATATCGGCAGAAATAAACGCATCTAGTATGGAAGTGATTTCGTTTTATGCAAGATGGATAAATAGCAGTTCTATTGAAGTTACGAAATAATTCTTTTAAGTGATAGGCAAGCGTTAAGACTGGATCAATCTCCAATAACTGATCATACAGATTTCGATAATTTAACTTCTGTCTAAAGAAACTGTTATATTTTGGCTCGTTATCTAAGTCGTAGTCAGTTCCAGTAATTTATGCCGGGGTTTTAAGAAGATAATAAGCCTACTTCCTTTTTCGTAACGATTCATGATATCGATACGTAGATGTGAGAATCCAGATGTAAGATGCTCGATGACATGGAAAGGATCTACAGCGACGATGGCATTGGGCAGATATTTCTTTACAACATCTTTGTATGGCTGCCATATATCCATGGTCACAATCTTCACTCTTTGTCTCTCACTTAATGGGATGTTTTTCAAAGTAAGTACTGAGTTCCCTTTTTGAACGAGACTGTATAACCTCGTTTAGAACACGAGCTTTATTATCGACCATGACACATAAGTAAGAACTATTTTTTAACGCCATGTCAGAATATAGTTCATCAATTCCTAGATACTCAGGTAAGAACTGCCTTGGAATTCTCAAGTAACTATCGGCATAGAGTTCTACCGTAGGAATAGATACGTGCGCTCTTAGTGCAATTGTCTTTAAGTTAACGGAGATATCACCTAGATCTTTCATGATTTGATCGACCATAGAGAAGGTGGAGTGCATACCATCAGGGGTAAAGATATTGTCTTCACTAAAAGTGCGATGACAGTCACGACACTTATACCGTCTACGTTTCCAATTGACAATTGTTTTTAGACCAGCGATGTCTTGCGTTTTTGAACGTATATGTTAGAAGTCCTTTACTAGATGTATCAGCACCACAGTAAGGACAAATAGGATGTTTATTTATCAGTAGAAGATAAATATTTAAGGTATCTTGATTGCGGGATGTAGATAGAACTTTGAACTTGATCATGGGACAAGTTCAAAGCAGATGTGATAATATAATCAATAGCCATTTATGGCCTCCTCTCTAGTTATTTTCTTTCTCAGCAAAAAGATAATAGCATGAGAGGTTTTTATTTTTGAAAGGTACCCCCAAGTTTTCTGAAGAAGTATCAAAAAGGTACCCCAAGATTTCTCATTGCGGTACCCCAACCCCAAGTAATTTTTAGAGCGCCATTTTAACTACTCTGATATTTTTTTGTCTTATACTAGTAACAAGGAGTAACTTTTATGATTGATTTATTATGCCTGCTTGAATTTTTATAATACATACGAAACGGATGAAATCTATCATAAGATTGCTGAGAAAATGTTAGAGAATTTCTCTGTTGTTTCAGAAATGTCGATTTCTGAACTAGCAGAATTTTATTTGTTTCTACAGTCTACAATCTATCGTTTTTGTTAAAATGATGGGATATGAAAACTATAATCAGATGAAAGCTGGACAAATCACATTCTTAGAGAATTATTATTTACAAGGAAGGTATACCTCAAAAGAATGTGAATATTCATCGCTTTGATAACTATATCGACTACATGTTTGAAAAAGATACATGTATTAAAAAGAAAAGAATATCCATATACAAGTAGAACAACTGATTGAGATGATACTATCCTCAGATGAAATCATATTTGTTGGAATGCCAATGCCTTCATTTGTATGGAGATTACAGATGGAGCTTGTGATGTTAAAAAAAGAAAACATCGGCATTTTTAAACCCTGAAAACCAATATCAAGCTATCATGCATGCAAAATCAAATACACTGGTTATTGGGATTCAGTATTTAATAGATAGCTCTATCTTTTTATTCCAATATGGTAAAGGATATTAAAAATCATAAATTTAAATCTGCAGTTATCTATACATCAAAATTAGCATCATATATTAAAAAAATGTCGATTTACCAATTTATATTGATGGAGATAATAATGAGTGATCTCTTTTTGATGGAGTTTATATTTAACTATATAGGACATCGTCTGAATACGATGATTCTAGATAAGCAAATTGTATTAATTTATAAAGTTATACAATGTAACATAAATTAGAAATGATAGTCTTTCTAAATCAGATTTTCATTTTTTCCGTTTAGAAATTTTTAAAAAAACTAACTTGTTATATATTTAACATATAGTTCGGAGGAAAAGTATGAAAAAGCATTATTAGGAGCTATCGTTTCTTTTTTTCGTTGTTCTTAACAGCTTGTGGTGGTAGTTCAAAAGGCTATAACTTTAAGGCTGGAACATATGAAGGTAGCGGTACAGGCAAAAATGGTTCCATTAAAAGTATCAGTAGAAGTAACAAATGATAGTATTAAAAAGGTGGATATTCTTGAACAAAATGAGACACCATCGATTGCAAAAGGACGCATTAGAGAAGATTCCGCAAAATATTGTAAAAGAGCAAAGTTTAGCCATTGATACAATCAGTGGTGCAACAATTACAAGTCAAGGTATTTTGGATGCAGTTAAGGATGCGTTATCCTCTTCTGGTGTAGATATGAATAAATTAACGCAAAAAGACAGCCTCAACAAATAATCAAGTAGAAGAAGTAGAAGCAGATATCGTTGTCATTGGTGCAGGTGGAGCAGGTACTGCAGCAGCCTTACGTGCAGCACAAGAAGGTAAGAAGGTTATGTTGCTAGAAAAAGACCGCAACACCTATGGGTGCTAGTACACTGGCTGGTGGTATGTTTGCGGCTGATAGCCGCCTACAACAGGAACAAGGCAAAACAGTAGATAAGAGTTGGCTATACGAACAATATTACAAAGCTTCGAATGGATATATGAATTCACAGTTGGTAGATCATATTATTGATGAAGCTGGTAATACAGTGAACTGGTTATTAGATAATCATATGGAATTAAATTTAGTTGATGCAGGTTCAGGTGCTGCATATAACCATGTAGGCATGCCTGCAACATTACATGGCTACAATGAAGGTGGTAGTGTTGCACTGAAGAAACTTGTACAAGAATTTGAAAATGCTGGAGGAGAAGTACGTTGGTTAACGCCAGCTTATGAAATTCAAAAAGATGAAAATGGTGTAAAAGCAGTGCTTGCCAAGAAGGAAGATGGCTCAACACTAAAAAATTAATACAAAAGGCTGCTATTATCGCTACTGGTGGATATGGTGGTAATAAGGAGATGCTAGAAAAGTATATTGGTGATCAATATACTTTAGGTGAAGTTGCACAAAATACAGGTGATGGTATCAATATGGCTTATAGCTTAGGTGCAGGAAGATCTGGTTTAGGTGTAACACAATATTTCTGGGAGACTTTTTAAGCCAGAAGAAATTGGCCCAACTTTCGCAAATACTTGGTGAAAATTGGTTCTCAATGACTACATTTACCATGTTTCCATTCTTACGTGTTAATTCACTTGGTCAACGTTATTCTGATGAAACAAAGGTTACTTCATTCGCAGAACATGGCGGGGAGATTGCCCAACAACCAGGACAGTATGAGTACGCTATCATTGATAGTTCTATTCTTAAGAAGATTGCACAAAGTGGTGTAGCAGTGATTGAGGATCAGTATGCATCATGGGTTGGCAATGAACAATTCTATATGGAATTCAATGAACCAAATAGCACTGACGCAATGTATGCTCAACAACATACACCGATTGACTTTACGACGACATTAGATAAACTTTTAGACACAAAGGTTGTATATAAAGGAAATACAATTGAAGAACTTGCGAAGGCAATGGATGTGGATGCGAATACTTTACAAGCATCTGTAAATCAATACAACCAAGCAATTGCGATTGGACATGATGATGCGTACGCTGCTAATACAAATCGTCTTGTCGAGGTGAAAGAAGGCCCATACTACGCTGTGAAGTATGTTGCTAGAAATCTAGGAACTTTAGGTGGTATTCGTATCAACGAAAACATGCAAGTACTAGACAGAGACTTCAATGTCATTAAAGGTCTATACGCTGCTGGTGCAGATGCTGGTGGAATGTATGGGAAGGCGTATGTGGATTTTGAAGGTGGTACTTTTAGGGATTTGCATACACATCTGGAAGACTTGCGGGAGAACAAGCAGCTAAAGATATCAAGTAAACGTTATCCATGTGATAACGTTTTTATACATACATACATGTATATATAAAAATCCTGTTTCCATTATGGTGATATCTTTGTTATAATAGGACTGCAGAGGGTTAACTACATGACATATTTTTTCGCTATGAACCAGATGGGGTTCATAACATGTCTATCTTCATCATACGAATTGTATTTATAGCAGTTTTGTTATTTGCGCATACGCAAAAACATAATAAAAATTGTTAAAGATTTCTTTAACACTTGGATTATTCTTACAAGTAGTTTTGTTTTTTTCTGGTATTCTGGAAACCCAGTTTTATTTATGAAAGAAGGACTACCAATGTATCATTGTCGATTATCCGCAATCATGCTTGCGGTATCTTACTTCTTGAAGAAAGAAAAGTGGATGCGATACTTTGCATGGCTGGGTTTACTTGGCGCAATCATTGCATTCTCATTTCCAGATCCATCTCCTTTCCTATGTATTTACATCACCAATATTACGTATATTGGCAGTCATATGTTACTGGGGGATGTCTGCAGTCATCATTTTATGTCAAGAGGAAACTGAACTGAATATAAAAGATATTTTCTTATATACAGTAACGATGAATCTTGTGATTTCTTTTCGTGAATCATTTTATGGGAGTAACTACGGTTATCTAAAAGCTTTTACCAAAAATGTTTCCTTTGATTTTTGTGCCAATACAGTTATTCTTTATACTTTCTGTACTCATAAGTGTCATAATTATCGTTACAGAAAAATATATCTGTATATTCATGGAGACCATCATAAAAAAATGTTGAGGAAGACATCATTATTTAATGGTAAAAATAGATAAGTATTATAGTTTTAAAGAGGAGATTTTATGGACGATATCAAGCAGGGATTTAGAAGGTATTTTTAAAGCAGGAAAACCATAGAATTATTCTTTCTTTGATTGCTTGCATTATTGGTATTGGTTTGATGACATTACCAAGAGTAATGCCAAAGTTGTTAGCAAATAAAAACAGTGCATTGATGTTTAACGCTGATGATAGTAAGCAGGATGGTAAATATACTTACATCGATATTATAGCAATTGATGATTATAGTGCTTATCAAGGTTCAGATTATTACTATGTAGCAGTTGATTCAGATCGTTTATTAAACGTCGTTAAGATTGATCAAGCATCTACAATCAGATGAAGGAACAACAAGCCTACTGGTCAACACGTGGTGATGATACAACTGGAGAGTTAGCACCAAAGCCATATCGCTTATATGGTGTACAAGTATTTGTCAGATGAACATATCAATGCTATTGCGGGTGCTTACAATAAAACGAATGCAGAGATGCGTAAGTATGTAGGCTCTTACTACTTCTCTAATGGGGTTGAATCCAATAAGGATACCGTCAGAGTATTATTCTTAGTAGGTATTGTATTTACGATTGGTGGAGCAGTTTCCGCATTTGAATGCAATAAGAAAAAAACAAGAATATTGAAAAGACAATCGCATACCTTGAAAGTACAGGTAGACTATATGAAGCATGGAATGAATTACAGACATACTTACAAACGCACAAGGATAGCTATTGTGTCATTCTAGATAACTATGTAGTTTCGAAACAGAACGGTATGATGAGACCATATGAAGATATTCTTTGGGCATATCGTTATGTCATGAGAAGAAACTTCGTTGTCGTAAATCAATACGCATTATGTCGTTTGGTTGATGGTGACAAGATGGAACTGACGCCTCCAGGCTTTTGGTAAGAAGGGCGCGATTGAGGAAATCTTAAATACAATTGCGATGAAGAATCCTTCTGTTCTATTAGGTTATACAAATGAAAACCAACGTGCATATAATGAAATGACAAAAACGTTAAAGAAGATATGTTCTTACAGAAATGTAGGAACATATTTTATTTTTCGAAGAAGATACGCATGAATGGGTATGCTATAATGAAAGCCAAATGAGAGTGGGATTCTATGATTAAAGAGCGTCAATTTTATCAATACTTAGTAGCGATGATGATACCTCTTGTGATTCAAGAGATTATAAATTTCTGTGTACAAATGCTAGATACAGTCATGGTTGGATCTTTGGGGGATGCGGCAGTATCGGCAGTCACCTTGGCAGGACAGCCATATTTTATATTTAATGTCTTTGCGTTTGGCTTGACTTCTGCTGGTGCAGTTATGATTTCTCAATATTGGGGACAGAAGAATATCGAAAAGATCAAACATATCATGAGTGTTATGTTATGGTCAGTTATCGTCGTATCTGTACTATATATGGGAGCTTGTTGGTTATTTCCACGACAAATCATTCATATATTTGCAAGTGATGAAAAGTTAGTAGAACTTGGTGTATCCTATCTTCAAGTAGTTGTTGTTTCATATCTATTGAATGGATTATCCATGTGGTACTTCTCATCATTATCCGCAAAAGGAAAATGTTAAAAATCAGTGCAGCTGTATATACGGGATCTTTCTTTGTTAATCTAATCTGTAATTATCTTTTGATTTATGGAAACTTTGGTTTTCCAAAAGTTAGAGCGTTGTTGGAGCCGCAATTGGTACGATTGTCGCAAGAGCCTTCCAACTATATGTAAGATATATGCACGATATCACGAAAAGGATATTCGATTTGGCTTGCGTGATATTTTCGATTTTGATAAAACAATGATTCCTACTTATTTCCATTTAAGTTTGCCTGTGATTGGGGATGATTTGATTTGGAGTTTGGCGGTATCTACACAGTTAGCCATCATCGGTAGGATGAGTAGTGATTATGTTGCGGCTGCTTCTATTGCGAGTGTTGCTCAACAATTTGTAATGATTCTTGTCTATTCTATGGCGAAAAGTGCTACGATTACTACAGGAAAAGCAGTCGGGCAAGGTAATTATGAGCGCGTTAAACAAATTGGTAGAACCTTTTTGGTGTTATCTGCGTTTGTAGGCATCCTTGCGTGTGGAGTTGTACTTTTTCATACGTACACCAGTATTATCTCTTTACCCAAATGTAACAGTTGAGACTAAGAATCTTGCGTATCAGTTTATGACTGTTATCGCTGGTATTATGTTATTTACAGGAATTGAAAATACGGCAATTGTAGGGATTTTACGTGGTGCAGGGGATATGCATTATGCATTCCGTATTGATGCCGGTTGTATGTGGTTTATTGGCTTGCCAATGGGATTACTTGCGGCCTTTGTTTGGAAATTACCTATTACGTATGTATATTTTTCTTGCGCTTCGATATTATTTTTCAAAATTATTCTATGTATTCGTCGTATTTTTAAAGGGCGAATATATTAAAGACTTTACACGTGACCCTGCATCCTAGGAGGTATTTATGTATTACGGAAATATAAAAAGAATATGACATTGCGGATGGTCCGGGGTGCGTGTATCCTCTTTGTATCGGGTTGTACAAATCGTTGTAAAGGGTGTTTTCAACCACAGACATGGAGTTTCTGTTATGGCAATTTATATACCGAAGAAGTTGAAAATCGTATTCTAGATGCTCTAGGAAGAGAGTATATACAAGGACTAACACTTCTTGGTGGAGAACCATTTTGAACCAGAGAATCAGGTAGAGCTTGTCAAACTTCTTCGTAAAGTAAAAACAGCGCTATCCAGAAAAAGATTTATGGAGCTATACAGGCTTTGTCTATGAACGTGACCTTGTAAAGGGTGGAAGAAGACATACTGAAGTTACTGATGAAATGTTGGACTTATTAGATGTTTTTGATTGATGGACCATTTATGTGGCAGAAGAAGAATCTTCGTCTGATGTATCGTGGCTCAGAAAAATCAACGTGTGATTGATCTTAAGAAAACCCGCAAAGAGGGAAGGTTGTACTACTAATCGAATGAGATGGAAAAAGAATTCCATTCTCTTTTTACATGGTATAGTAATGATTGCATGTACGTAAAAGATTAGATATATTCGCCATGTATGTACTAAAATGTTGTATTTGGAAATAAAATATAAAAAGGATTTTTATCTAGATGATGTAGATAAAATAGCAGTATTCTTTGATGGTTATCTATGTTCAAGAATACGGCGCATCTTTCAAAGGACAACGAAATATCGCATTCTAAAGAAAGAGGAGTAGATTATGAAGAATAAGAACATCTTAGGACATTTACAGATTATCGTGTCCTCATCACTGTTTGGCTTAATGCCGTTGTTTACAAAGATGGCATACAGCTATGGCGCAACCTCAATTACAGTTGCGTTTTTGTCGTTGTTTCTATGCGACAATCATCCTTGCGATTGTATTGCCACTCATGAAGAAAAATATCTTCTCGATTGAGCGTGCACAATAATTCCAATGTTGAAAAATTGCGATTCCATTTGGGTTAATTCCTGTTGCGCTATTTAATGCCTATACACATTTAGATTCGGGTATGGCAACGATTCTGTTTTATACACATCCAATCTTTTGTTATGTTATTGTCAATTCTGATGTACCGTGCATTTCCATCTAAGAAACAAATACTATGTATGGTTCTATGTTTAGCAGGTATTGTCCTATTAAACGCAATTCAAGGGAAGTTAAAATTGTTGGTGTTGCTATCGCAATTCTTGCAGGATTTATCTATAGCGTATATGTAATTGCTTGTGATCAAAAGGGAATTGATGAAATCGAGTCCAACTGTACTATCCTTCTGGATTAACTTATTTGCGTCTATTATAGTGGGTATTATTGGCATCGCTAGTGGTCAGCTGATGATTGTAACTGAGCCTATGGGACAGGCATCTATGGTTATCCTTGCGTTAGTGGTATCTGTTATTGCGGTCTTACTATTCCAACATGGTGTATTAATTACAGGTGGTCTAAAAGGCTTCACTACTTAGTACATTTGAACCACTCACAAGTTTATTTGTTGGTATGATTGTGTTTCATGAGTTATTAACTATGCGTCAATGGATTGGAATTGTACTCATCCTTGTATCTGTTATTCTACTTGTCATACCAGTTGGAGCGAAAAGAAAGCTAAATTTGAAGGGGGATACACATCTTGTATTTCCTTTTTTTATAATGCGTTTTGAAAGCGAATAATATTAGTTGACGAGCAAAACGAAAAGTATTATATTTAACTTAGTTAGTTTGGTTTAACTAACTACTAAAAAATTATGCCGGAAGAACTCATTGTAGAACATTGTGCACCGACATTAGCCGGTGTAAAGACAGGGAACCTTTTTAACTGCGGTTATTCTTGTAAAGAACAGTTAATGAAACAGATTGCGGAAATCAATCATCGCTTCAGGAATTGTGATCTTAGAATGACTGTCCTTAGTTATCAAAGGATCGAGCACTTATATATCTGTATCGACCAACATGGTTGGCGACAGATTTATCTAAAAGAAGATGTTATTTCGATTCTGAAAGAAAGAGGGTATCCTATTGAAGATATGTCTGCATGTATTGATGTATTAAGTCAACGCATTCAATCATCAGGGCAGCGTGCATTTCCACATGAAATTGGATGTTTCTTGGGGTATCCAGCAGAAGATGTTCGAGGTTTTTATTGAGGATAGTAAACCTTGTAAACTTGTCGGAACTTGGAAAGTTTATGGCAATGAAGAGATGGCAAAAACATCTATTCCAAATATATGAGAAATGCACATATGCATATTTTGGAACATTTTGAAAAAGGAATGTCTTTAGAGCAGTTAGTTAGATTTGTCTAAATTAAAGGAGGGAAAAAATCATGAGTAAAAGTAGCAGTTGTGTACACAAGTACAACAGGTAACACAGAAAAAGATGGCAGAGGCTGTCGCTGAAGGTGCAAAAAGAGCAAGGGAGCAGAAGTTGTTGTTTTTAACAGCAGATGCATTCAACGCCGGTGAAGTAGCTAATTATGATGCAATCGCATTTGGTAGTCCAGCAATGGGTGTTGAACAGCTTGAAGAGAGCACTTTTGAACCAATGTTCGCAGATGTTGAAGGTAGCCTAGCTGGTAAGAAGGTTGGACTATTTGGCTCCTATGGTTGGGGTGATGGCGAATGGATGCGTACATGGCAGGATCGTGTAGCAGCAGATGGAGCTGTATTAGTACAAGATGGTGTTATGGCAAACTATGAACCTGATGATGGTGCATTAGCACAGTGCAAAGCATTAGGCGAAGCATTAGCTTAAAGTAAAGATATGAAATAAAAAAACTGTCACTTTCTAAAGATGGAAGGTGACAGTTTTTATAATTCTCTATACAAAAGGTAATCCCTTTATACGGGATTACCTCATTAATTGCGACACCATGATGCGCAGTATAGCTACCTGACGTTAGGGAAGAGAAATGATATCCATTCTGTAGACCCCAGATAATAATACGTTCAACCGCATCAACTGAGAAACCTTTGGAATCATGCTGTAACACAACAGAAGGGCGATTGTTTGCGGAAACATTTTTGGACTTGAGTTGTTACATTCTCAAATACTTCATCTGCAGTGGAAGCTCCACCCGCATCACCACTGGATACATTCCAGTCAAAGTAAGTATAGCCCTTTAAAGCAGCTTGTCTTACTAATGCCGTCATGATACCAGAAGTATAGTTACGGCTGACTGTATTAGAAGAACCACCGGGAAACGGAATAGATTTGCGTATGTTCCTGTCTGTTGATAAATGATATTATTCATTGCGTTAAAGTCATTCCAGAATGCATCAGTACTGGAATATACATTTGAAAGTAATCATGCGTGTATGAATGCTCCGCAACAACGTGACCTGCTTGTGCTTCCTTTTGAATCATATAGATATAATCCGGTTGTAAAGCAGTTACGAAGAAGGTTGCTGGGATGTTGTACTTTGCAAGTACATCTAATAGACGTTGTGTATGTGCACTTGGTCCATCATCAAATGTTAAGTAGATTGTTTTATTGTCTTCTGCTTGAATTTGATTTTGCAGGAAGATCTTGTACATGCACGATTCGTTGAACAGTTGTTTCATTATTATGTGCATCCTTACATGTATAAGTAAGAGTATAATCACCAGGAGTATTGACATCACACTACCACTAACGACTGTGTTTGCGGTAATATCTCCATCAAGATCATCGATAGCTGTATAAGAATCCGCAAATTCATTTCCACGTATCCATGTGATATCATTACCACCCACAAGTGTAATAACTGGACCTTTACGATCATCATAAACAATCTTGCGTTCTACTGTAGATTTATTACCGTGAGAGTCAATAACTTTATAAGTTACGACACCATCTTTTTCTTCACGTACAACTTTATCAGTTAAATCACCATCAAAATTATCAACTGCAGTATATCCTTCTTCTTCATATGGATGATTGAAGAGGTATAACTATCAGGATTAGATGTAAGTGTAATCTTTGGTGGAGTCGTATCTTGTACAATGACTGTACGTTCTTGAGATGCCTTTAATCCATCTTTTTCAGCTGTGTACTCAATTTTATAAGAACCTAATTTACTCGTATCAACTGTACCTTTTGTTTCGACATCTATTTTTCACGAAGGAAGCTAAGAATCGTACCTTGTTTATAGGCTATAGCACCTTGATCTTCATAGTTTGATTTATATTCTACTAGCGTTGTTTGATCGCCATTAACATTAATTACGACTTCCCATTTATTTAACAATAGTACAAGACTTGCACTAAATAAAAAAATAAGACAGTAACGAAAAATCAAAAAAACTTTGTTAATGGTTTTTGGATTGTCTTTTTATTCATATAAATACCTCACCATCTATTCTAACATCAATAACAATAAAAAGAAAAACCACCAGTTTTTTTATCACTGATGGTTTCTTAAGATTTTATTTACTGAATAGATCTTTAGCCTTGTCGATTAAGTTTTCACCAGCTACCTTCGCTGCGTTAGCTACTTTCTGTAAATCATCAAGACCGAGCTTACCATCTTCGCCAAGAAGACCCTTTACGATGTCGTTCTTCTTCACTTCAGCAGCGATACGGTCAAAGTCTTCCTTTGTTAACTTTCCATCATCGCCTAAGATTCCCTTTAATACTTCATTGTTTGCTGCGAAAGTCTTTAACTTTTCAGGACTCTTCTTTAATTCTTCAATCGCTTTATTAGCTAATTCTTGTACATTAATATCTGACATTTTAATTTCTCCTTTTTAGGTTGAAGATATCATAGAAGATATTTATCTTCTATACAAGCAAAACTATTTCGTCTCACTTGTATCCTTTGTAGATGTGATAGGGAAGTGGATTTCATCCGCATAGATAAAACTTTCGATACGTGAAGTATACTGTTGGATTGTATCTAGAATTCTAGGCATTTGCTCATCTGCGTTATCTGGTTGAATACGTTCGACAATAGGAACTTCAATCATACCGAAAGTTGGGTTATGCATGATTTTGTCATGCCATTCTGAATCGGCTAGAAGTACACTGTATGCATGTTTACCTTTTTCAATTTTGGGATACTAACCAAAGTTCGATTCCAAGTGTGCGGTGGTCTAATGCAATGATAAACTTTAGATAGCGGTCATATAAAAACGCATCATGAATAGAGAAGTAACTGAAATCCATAAACCCAGGTGTAATCTCACTGACAGTGAACATAGAAGGGATGGAATTATGTAATTTCGTAAAATAGTTCATGATTTCGATATATGCAACCTGTATATCACCTTGATTTTACTACTTTTTGATAGGTATCAAGATAATAGTTCATATCTTTTTGCCATAGAAACAACCTCCACATAATCAGATTATACTTCATATAACTTTAAGATTATATGATTTTATCATACTTCATGATTCATATATAATAAAGAACGGAGGTTCATTCTATGAATTTTGATAAATTAAAAAATAACAGCCGTAATATCCTAAGATCAATAGGGCTAATCATTCTGGCACTTGCTATCTATAATGTTGTTTCAGACGTCGTAGTTAATCTTGGAAATAGTTTCTTTACGGATGAACAGATTGAAGCACTGAGTTACTATTTCTTTTGATACAGTTATCTGCGTACTAACATGTATCTTATTATATGCGGTGTATTACTTTACTTCTAGAAAGAAAACTGGATCTGTATTAGTGAATTCTAAGATGCCTAAATGGTTTATTGTTCCATTTGCAATTATAATTACACTTGGTATGGGTTTAGTGAGTGCACTATGGTTAGACTTTGCATACAATCAGCTTGCAGATGTTCCATTTGTAGCACAGAGCGTTGAAAGCTTTGACTCTGCTTGGTCTACAATTGGAGAAGATCCATATATTTGGGTATGCTTATCCGTTGTTATCTTTGGCCCAATCGCAGAGGAGTTACTATTCCGTGGTATTATTCATAACTCGATTAAGAAGGTATGTAATCCATTTGTCGCAATTATATTATCTGGTTTGATGTTTGGTATCTGGCATGGTGATTTGTACAGTCTGTATATACAACATTCTTTGGTATCGCTCTAGCAGTGGTATATGAATACAGCGGTTCTTTATGGGTACCGATTGGTATGCATATCTTGAATAACTTTACATCCACATTACCACCAGCGCTTGATACAACTTCTAACTACTTACTAATCACACGCATAGAAGAGATTAGTTTTCCCTACCCTACAATATTATTACTTATCTACATGATTCATACGATCCATAAGAAGGAGAAAAGAAAACCATGAAATTAATTCTGTATCATGCTAATGCAATGATGAAAGAGATTGCCGAAAATTGGGCATCAAATTGAAGTAACCGTATTATCTGGAATTATTAACTGCTGAAAGTGTAAAAACTTGCGAAGGGTTATGACGGAATCATCAACTCACAAGCTGCAGGAACTATCGATAAAGAAATCTATAGTACATTACGTGAATATGGCATTCGCCAGATCGCGCTAGTTAGTGCAGGATATGAATTATATGATTTAAAACTTGCAACTGAAAATAACTTAGTTATCACAAATGTTCCAAGTTATTCACCAGAATCTATCGCAGAATATACAGTATTAACAGGATTAAACCTTATACGTAATAACAATACTATCATTGCTAATGTCGCAAGGAATGATTTCCGTTGGCAACCATCTATCTGTGGAAGAGTTATGGGTGATATGAAAGTTGCGATTATCGGAACAGGTAGAATCGGACAAATCACAGCGAGATTATTCCATGGATTTGGATGTGAACTTGTTGGATTTGATCTATATCAGAATGAAGGAATTAAGAGTATCTTGACATATAAAGACTCGATCGAAGAAGCTGTTAAGGATGCAGATATTGTTTCCATTCATATGCCTGCGACAGCGAGAGAATCACTCATTAGCTTTTAATTATGAGATGTTTAAGAAGTTTAAGCCAGGTGCCATCTTACTAAACATGGCAAGAGGTTCTATTGTTGATACAGAAGGATTATTAAAGGCGTTAGATGAAGGAATTCTATCTGGTGCAGGTATTGATACCTACGAATATGAAATGCCATATATTCAAAAGGATTATCAAGATAAGGCAATTGAAGATGAGGTCTTTGCACGCTTAGTACATCATCCACGTGTGATGTATTCACCACATATTGCTTACTTTACAGATGAAGCAATCAAGAACCTTGTAGAAAGGTGCTTTAAATGCTGCGGTTGAAGTGATTACAACAGGAACATCTAAATCTAGAGTAAACTAGGCATATTCTTTGTATTTTTATGCTTACTTTGACTATCATCAAAGTAAGGAGTAAAGAAAATGATATTGATTCTCGCTTTATCATTGTTTTTAGCTGGATGTATGGTTACTAAGACAAGTGAAACATCCAGTAGCTATCAAACAATTACATCAACAGAGGCTCAAAAGATGATTGAAGAAAACAAGAATGCAGTTATCCTTGATGTTCGAACAGCAGACGAGTATGCAAGTGGTCATATTCCAAACGCTATCAATCTTTCTAATGAAGATATTCAAGCAGGAAAGGTAGATAGCTTAAAGGATAAGAAACAACTCATTATGGTATATTGCCGTAGTGGTAACCGTAGCCGTCAAGCAGCACAGAAACTAGCTGAACTAGGCTATACAAATGTTGTGAACTTTGGTGGTATCCAAAGTTGGCAAGGAGATATCGAAAAGTAAAAACTGGTTAAAAGACCAGTTTTTCTTTATGATAAATGCTCAGCTTTACAAATTTCTTTTTCATGTTGTAAAAGCAAACCAAAGTTTTGTACCATCACCGATCTCATCAGCTTCTAGACGTATTGGTGTAAAGTTTAACTTCTCCATGATACTTGCATTCACTAGACGACGAGGTTCATCAACCTCGAAAGAATAGTAATAAGGCTCTGGTTTTTGTATCAGGCCCATATTGTGCAATATCAGGATCTAGTGCAATAACGTATATAAATCTGTATTCTCATACGAATAACGTAATGCATGGTCTTTAATCATCTGTACCATGTTACGGAATATTGATTGTCTACGATAAGCAGTAGTTACATATGCATTTGTAATTAACAAAGTTTCTCCTGAAACTAGTAGGGAGGAGCTTTCTTTATTTGGTGGATAAGCAATCTCAGGAAGTAATTACCACATAGGCAATAATGTTCAAGATAAGTCCAATCAGATTCATCTGCACAGAAGGTAAATACCTTCTCATTGGTTAAAAGTGTATCCATGGATGCATGTAATCCCGATATATCTGAAATAATCGTATCACTCTCATATACTAATATTGTGATACGTTCTAATACATTACTATCAATCTCACTAACGTGCTTAATCTCTTTACCATTTGATGAAATCACTGGTAAAAGCAAATAAACAGTATACATACTTACCAATAGGTAAAACAGAGTAATAGTCAGTATGATCTTCATACCAATCTAAAAGAGTATCTGTATCATCTGGTAAATATTTCTCTAATCGAGTTAATGCTTTTGTTAAGTATGGTAGTGATATCTTATCCATGTATGCATTGTAACATTTTTATCTATGGAGAGTAATGTGTTTTCAAATAAAAAGTAAGTAGGATATTAACTATATTGACACCGAATATGACACCAATTATACTGAGGAGGAAGATGAATGTCTAAATGGGATAAACTTTTAAGTAAGATTTTATCTTTATCGAAGATATGCGTTTTCAGGAATTGAAAAGAGTATTAGAGTACTATGGATATCAAATGACGGCACCATCAAGTGGTAGTAGTCATTATACTTTTCGTAAAACCGGTAAAAATCCTATTACAATTCCAAAAACATGAACCTATTAAAAAAGATATATGTTGAAATGGTTCGAAAGATAGTAGAGGAGGGTCTTAATGAATACAATTGAATATTACTTACAATATCCATATCGCTTAGAGATTGTTCCTGATGTAGACGAGGGTGGATATGTCGCAAGCTATCCTGAACTAAGTGGTTGTATTACAGTTGGTAAAAACGTTGGATGATGTTGTTAAGAATGCTGAAGATGCTAAAAGGGAATGGATTATTGCTGCTTTGGAAAATCATATTGCTATTCCGGACCCAACAACTTCTGAGTATTCTGGACAATTTAAGTTACGTCTTCCAAAGAGTCTTCATCGATCTTTAGCGCAACACTCTAAAGAAGAGGGTGTTAGTATGAATCAATATTGTGTATATCTATTATCAAAAATGATGCAATCAAAAATAGTAAAATAAGCACATTAAAAAGCCAGATTACTTACTGGCTTTTTATGTTAGTTATTCTGTCTTTCATTGTTGGAAATAAGAGTACATCACGGATGGAATCTGTTCCTGTTAATAACATTACGAAGCGGTCGATACCGAAGCCGATACCACCAGTTGGAGGTAGACCGTATTCAAGTGCCTCTACGTAATCTGTATCCATCTCGTTTGCCTCATCATCACCAAGTTCTTTTTGCCTTGAGCTGAGCTTCGAAACGTTCTCTTTGGTCGATAGGATCGTTAAGCTCTGTGAAGGCATTATCCATCTCAATACCATTTACTAATAACTCAAAACGATCTGTGAAACGTGGATCTTCTGGGTTCTTTTTGCTAGTGGTGAAATTTCAATTGGGTGACCATATACGAAATGTTGGTTGTACAATCTTATCTCACAGAATTCTTCGAAGAATAGGGAGATGATATGTCCAACTGTCATCTGGTGTGGTTCAACTGTGATGTGGTGTTCTTGCGCAAGCTTGTATGCTTCTTCCACACTCATTGGTTGCCAGAAGTCAACACCAGTAACTTCTTTAACAGCGTCTACCATGTTCCATCTCTTGAATGGAGCCTTTAATGAAAATGTCCTTACCCATGAACTTGAAGTCTGTTGTACCACATACCTCTAATGCAACATGTTCAAATAAACCTTCATTTAATTCCATCATACCTTCAAGGTCGGTATATGCACAATATGCTTCCATTGTTGTAAATTCAGGGTTGTGCTTGAGGTCCATACCTTCGTTACGGAAAAATACGTCCAATTTCATATACTTTCTCAAGTCCGCCAACGATTAATCTCTTTAGCGGTAACTCAGTTGCGATACGTAAATAGAAGTCCTTATCTAGTGCATTGTGATGTGTAATAAATGGTCTAGCATTTGCTCCACCTAGGATTGGCTGTAAGATAGGTGTTTCTACTTCAAGATAGCCTTGAGAGTCCATATAACGACGAATTGCACTTACGATACGTGGACGTAAGATAGCAATCTTACGGGATTCATCATTCATGATGAGATCAACATATCTTCTACGGTAACGTTCTTCCTTATCCTGTAAAACCATGGAACTTATCTGGAAGAGGGCGTAGTGCCTTAGAAAGATGAGTATACTCATGTGCTTCAACGGATAATTCACCAGTCTGTGTCTTGATGACTGTACCACGAATACCGATGATATCTCCTAAGTCACTTGCCTTAAATAATTCATAGATTTCATCGCCGATGATACGCTTGTTGATGACTACTTGAATCTTGCCTTCACGGTCTAAGAGGTGAATAAAGCCTAACTTACCCATTCTTCTCTTTTGCATGATACGACCTGCGATGGAAACTTCAGCGTGTAAGCTTTCCAATTCTTCGGCACTCTTTTCGCTATATTCATCCTTGATAAGTTGGGAGTTACTTGTACGATGGAATGCTTTACCAAATGGGTCAATACCTTGTTCACGTAAGGTGTTCATCTTCGCAATACGTGCTTCTTGTTGGTCTGTTAGACGAACTTCTTTCAACAGCTTTGACAAGTTTTTTCGCATTCTCCTTGATTGCTTGTTTTGTACTTTCAAGTGCAGCTTGTGCTTCTTCTAATGCTTTTTGTCTTTGAGCGAGTTCCTTTTGGAGTTGCTCAGTAATGATGTTCTTTTCTTCTGCCATATGATGACCTCCTTTTCATATAAAAGCTCTACGTCAAGGGACGAGAGCTTTGTTCGTGGTACCACCCTAATTTACAGTATCTAATACTGCCTCATTTTTGATTGTTAACGCGATCGTGGAATGACTCGGGAGTCCTTGTCAACATATATCCTCTCTGTTTCACTTTCACCATCAGAAACTCGCTGTAAGATACTCTATATGTTCTATCTCCGTCGTTGTCCTTCAACACGCATAGTGTAACAATTTTTTTATCAAAACTGCAATCAACTTTACTGGTTTTTCTTCAGTGTTTTTCTGGTTCTTTTGATAAAAAGTTTGTTTACGATAATTCCGAGAATTAATGCACAAGCTACAGAAGTGATTGTAATCTTACCGAAGCTTAATGATAATCCACCGATACCTGAGATTAAGATACTTGAGATAACGAATAGGTTTTTTGTTGTGGTCTAAGTCAATCTTCTGTACCATCTTTTAATCCACTCACGGCAATAAACCCGTAGAGCGCCATACACACACCACCCATAACACATGCTGGGATAGTGGAGATAAATGTAACAAATGGTGTAAAGAATGAGATTAAGATACATTCAATTGCAGCACCGATAATTGTTAATACAGATGCGTTCTTTGTGATAGCTACACAAGCAACTGATTCGCCATATGTTGTATTAGGGCATCCACCGAAGAATGCACCAACCATAGAACCAACACCATCACCAAGTAATGTTCTATCAAGGCCTGGATCTTTTAATAAATCTCTTTCAATACTTGAGATATTCTTGTGGTCCGCAATATGTTCTGCGAATACGACGAAGGATACAGGGATGTACGCTACTGCGATTGTTCCAATATAGCCAAGGTCAATATCCTTAATACCTTCTAGTGCTGTTATAAATGTGAAGTCTGGAATCTTAAAGAAAGTTGAGAAGGAAATACCGTTTGCGAATAAATCAACGATAGGGTTGATAGTTTAATATCTGCATTGGTTCATAACCTGTCTGCACACCGATAAATGTTAGGATAGCGGCTACAATATAACCAGCTAAGATACCAATGATGAATGGAATCATCTTGGCATGGGATTTACCGTAGGTACTTGCAATCATTACACCAAGTAGGGCAATGATACCAACTAGTACAGCAAACTGTGTTCTTGCGCCTGTTAAACTACTTGTTTGTAAATCGCCAACTGCATTAGCTGCGAGTGATAAACCAATGATTGCGACAGTAGGGCCCTATAACAACTGGTGGCATGATACGATTTACCCAATCGACACCAATACGTTCAATAAATAGCGCAATCACTACATATACAAGTCCTGCAAACGCTGCACCAATAATGAGTCCAACATATCCAGCTGCTACTGTAGTTGCACCAGCAAACGCAGCAGACATCGAACCAATAAACGCAAAAGAAGAACCCAAAAATACCGGGCTCTTCTTACGAGTAAATGCAACATAAACAAGAGTACCAACACCGGCACCAAAAGAGCAGCAGCGGTATTCATACCGTTTTTGATGATGAGAGGTACTGCGATTGTTGCGGCCATAATTGCTAGCAACTGCTGGAATGCAAAAATAACTAATTGATGAAACTGTGGTTTGTCTTCAACTTTATAAATCAATTTCATGTGAAATTCCTCCCTTTAGTTAGGTATGATATCAAATGCATAGTGGATTTACAATAATGAATTTTCACTAATTTTTAAACTTTTTTAATATGATTTATAATATAAACAAGTAAATAATTTGGAGGTGAATTGCATGAAAAAAGTTGCTGCGTTTTTCGATATTGATGGAACGATCTATCGTGAAGGTTTGATTACAGAAGTATTCAAAAAGATGGTTACATATGAGATTGTTTCTGGTTCACGTTGGACGGATGAAGTGAAAGCCTGCTTATATGGCTTGGGATCGTCGTATGGGTGACTATGATAATTACTTACAAAAGATGGTAGAGATATTTAAAAGAAACCACAAAGGGAATCTCTGCTGTACATATTGAACATATTGCCCAGAAGGTTATCGAACAAAAAGGGGAACGTGTCTATCAGTTCACGAGAAAAGAGATTGAACGTCATCGTAAACAAGGACATCTCTTAATTGCGATTTCAGGCTCCCCAGAGCCGCTTGTTAAGAGATGGCTGAGAAGTATAAGTTTGATGACTTCCGTGGGACACAGTATCTGAAGGATGACAATGAAATTTATACAGGAGAAGTTGTACCAATGTGGGATAGTGTTTTCCAAAGAAAAGGCAATTCTGACATTACAGAAGAAGTACGACTTAGACCTGCAAGCATGTTATTCCTATGGTGATACAAATGGTGACTTTACAATGTTTAGAATACAGGTCATCCTTGTGCAATCAATCCAACACGAGAATTATTACACCGTATCCAAGAAGATGAAGAGTTATGCAAGCGTATGCGTGTTGTAGTAGAAAGAAAAGACGTTATTTATAACATTGATATCAATAATTTACATCTAGAGTAGAAGGACAAAGAAATGAATCGACAGGATTTAATACATCAATTACAGATATATCAATCATTTAATGAACAAGAAGAAACTGACCGTAAAGTAATGTTAGAGTTACTTGAAACAACAGAAGATATTTTTTATCGTACTAATTTACTAGCACACTTTTCTGCATCTGCGTGGGTGTTAAATAAAGCACATACACATGTACTGATGGCATTTCATAATATCTATCAGAATTATGCATGGCTTGGTGGACACGCAGATGGAGAAGAGGACCTTCTTTCTGTTGCCCTAAGAGAAGTACAAGAAGAAAGTGGAATTCATACTGTTAAACCAATCAAAAAGATATCTTTTCGCTAGAGACGATTGAAGTAAATGGACATGAGAAAAAAGGGAAGTATGTCCCAAGTCATCTGCACTTAAATGTAACATATCTATTAGAAGCTGATGATACAGAGAGTCTACATATCAAGCAAGATGAAAATAGTGCAGTCAATTGGTTTCCAATCGATCAAGTGATTGATGTTGTTCATGAGCCATGGATGGTAGAACGTATCTATAAAAACTGAATCAAAAGCTGAAAAGAGGCTAACTATGAAAGTTAATTTAGCGAGATGTCATCGATGCAATTGATACAATCAATGAAGACGAAACCTATTTTTACAGTATTCAGGATGAAGAAATTGTATATGTATTAGAGGATGATGAGGATGATGAATTCTTCATTCCACTTCCAACCAAAGAGGAAGTAAATGATTACCAAATTATGGTCAACTTTACAGAGACAATTGAAGATGATAAAAACGAGATTGGTTTGAGAATGCAATCCGTGGCAAAGGTGCTTTTAGACGCTTTCGAGCTACGCTGGAGCGATTTGGCATGGAAACAGAATGGTATAACTATCTAGAAACAAGCCACCGAGAACTTGCAATCGAGTGGTGTGAACAACATGGAATTGTCTATGACACATCAGTACGAAGTGAAGAAGTAGATGATGATTGGGATGAAGAAGATGTTGTTAAAGAGAAAGAACCAATCAAACAAATACAGATACCATTACGGTTTGTACGCATTGATGAAGATAACTATATGAGTGCACTTTTCACTCTGCGATACATATTTACAGGAATTAGATCAGTATGCAGGTGTTTCTTCTTCAAGTGATTATGACCGTGCGCAGGATTATCTAGAAGAAGCACTTGAAGAAAAAGATATGTATGTACTCAGTGACCATGGTCGATTTATCACAATGGCAATCTTTAGAATGGATGGTAGTGTAACGACAATTACAGACTTATGCGTTGTCAAAGATAAACGTAGAAGTGGTGTGGCTCGTAAACTCATTAGCGAGATTCAAAAAGAAGAAGTACAACCACTTCAATTTGAAGTGCCAACAAATAATCCAATCATGCATGCATTCTTACAGGCAATTGGTTATGCAAAAATCCTTCATACAACTTATACAAAAGTAAAAGGAAATCGCAAGATTTCCTTTAATATAGGTCGTTTAAATATTTTACAAGTCGTTGTGCAATACCATATAATTCAGCGCTGCCATCATTGTTGTTTGCGCTGATACAGAAAGAATAACGATCTGTAAATCCCATCATGTAGCTATGGATACGATTATTTGCACATTCAGCAGTACCAGTTTTTGGCATATATCATACCATAACCACTTTCTGATAAACCATACTCTAAAGCTGCACTATGCATATATTCCTTAAGCTTTTCATTTTACACTATGTGTTGTAGTTGTGTAAGGATTTTTGAAGAACGATAAAGTGTTCTTCCATCGGATTGAATAGATTTCACAATTTGTGGTTGTAACATCACACCATCATTTGCGATTGCCTGTGCCATCATCGCAATATGAAGGGGAGTAATGGTTGTATTGCCTTGTCCAAATGCAGTTTGTGCAAGTTCGGCGTTATCGTTGTTGCCGATGTTGTAGCTAGAATGAATGGTATCTAGATATGGGATGGTAATATCTTTTCCTACCATGAAGGCATTCATCATCTTTAGTGAGTTTATCTGCGCCAACGCGATTCCCAAATCCGCAAAATAACAGTTACAGGATTTTTGCTAGAGCGGTGTTCATATCGATTGTACCAGAACACTTGATTTTGGAAATTGGTAATGACAAAGTCACTGCCTGCAGGGATGTAACTGCCAGTATCGTTAAACTGAAAGAAGCTATCATCAAGATTTTTCATCTTCCTGCATGGTTAAAGCTGCTGCTGCAGTTACGACTTTTAAAGGTACTGCTCGGAGGATCTTTCTCAAAGGTACCACGACGATATTGCGACTCTGCAACATTACTTTGCAAGCATACTATCTGGATCATTCACATTGAAGTCGACTGTACTTTGTGAACTTAGGCAAAGAATTTCCCTGTCTGGTTATCCAGTACGGTGATACTTCCTTCCATACCATCTAATAGTTGGATGCTATAGTTTTGTAAGTCTGTATTTGTAGTCAGTTTTACAAGTGCCCCTTGATTGTATCAAGTTGAAATAAGAGATAGTCTTTAGATTTTCTCTTAGACCATAGCTATTTTGTTGATGTTCGTTTACAGAGTAGTAACCAAGTAACCAAGCATAACTTAGATTCTGTGGATAGTCTGCAGTCGCTCTTGAATCAACTGCCGCATTTCCAAGGATGGTATTGCCATCCCGGTCAACAATTGTTCCTTCAATCGCATAGGATTTGATCGCATCATAAATAATCTGATATTTTATTCTATTTACGTCTGTGTTGATACGTGGATTAATTAAATATTTATAGGCAAAAATGAGGTAAACACTAAACTGACGATGATACCTACGACTTCTACAAGTCGTATACTACGCATCGATATCGATTCTGGTGAACGCTTGGTCGTCATTGTTCTCGTCACCTCCTTGTTCTAAATCTTCATCATCGAGATTCATCATTGCGCTCTGACATTTGTAGTAATATACCCGCAAAAGAAGAAGACGATTGCTTGATAGGTTCCACCACGCGATAAAAATGGAATAGGTAAACCAGCTAAAAGGAATGATATTACATGAGCCTAAGATGACAAGCATTGCTTGCATAAATAGCAGTACTGTCGCACCATATGCTACAAACCGCATCCTGCTTATCTGTTAGAATTAAACGTCTACTCAATTCACTACCACGTATTCCTATCTGTAATAATAGGAATACTACAACAAAAGCCTAAAGGCATACCAAATGAGTTCACTAATGTCACAAATGCCATATCACTTTCAGGAACTGGAATAGCAGTAAAATTAACAGTATTTCCAAATAATCCTGACATCCACAAAGCTCGTTTTCCTTGGAATAATTGGAAACCTGCACCATATAGGGTCAGAGTTAATATTTGCAGTAATAGAGAAGCGTAAATATACTTTTACGGACAATTGGCTAAAAGAATTCTCGTTAAGCCATTTAATGTACCTGCAGCGCTAGGCGCAAAGAATCTTATACAGTAAGAATAGAATTACAATCGCAGAAAATTGTCGCAATCGCAATTGTTAGAAGATAGATTCTTTTTCTGCCTTTCTCCATAAAGATATACAACATAGAAAGATGTAAGAAATAGAGAATATAGAATGAACCTAGTTCATGAATCAGAACGGATCCAATAAAATTAACGATAAAAATATGCTAGAAAGAATTAAAAATTGAACGATTTGAATAGGTCTTTCGAGCAGAAAAATAAAGAACTATAGAATAGGATTGCGGTAATTTTAGCAAAAATCGGTTAACTGTAATGATACAGGGCCGATCTTAATCCAAGCAGGTTGTGCCATAACCATTAGTATCTTTTTCCAAAGAAAAAGAAGGGCAATGTATAGACAGGCAGCCACAAACAATAAGAAGTAGGTTGTATAGTTAAAGTTTAATGCTTTTTCGTATTATGCGATACATAAGGATTAATACGATTGCGATTGCTAGTCCTGCAAAAGTATTTGACCATACTGAACTGTGAAATGACTTGATATTGTGCATCGATAATCACTTGTAATGCAATGCCAATCGCTGCAAGTCCAGTAAATGCCGCAAACATACGCATATCTGCAGATTTGTTATAGAAATACGTGCCAGAGAAGGCAATGACTAACAATAACGGTACTAAAAGTTGTTAAATATTGAATGCCAGCGTTCATTGATTTCCAGAAGACGAAATCCACCTAATAGAAATGTAAACAGTATGAGTTATCATCCATATCGCATCTTTACCAGAACGTGTATCAGTTTCTTCCACTTCTAAAGAAGAGGTCTTTTTACATAGTATGCTCCTTAATATGAATAAGAATAACTTTTTTAAAAAGAAAAGTCGCAAGTAAACGAAAATTAAGAATCACCATGTCGAATTTTCGTAGTGAAAAAGGCTATACTGATGATAAGTAATTTTGAAAATAAATATCATCGGAGGCTATATCATCATGGAAAAGATACTATTTGGTAAAAACAAAGTGGAGAAGATATCTATTCTTACACGTTGGAAAATAAGAACTTTAAAGTACAGGTAACGGATTATGGTGCAACGCTTGTTTCCTTTATCGATAAAGAAAGTGGTAAGGATATTGTGCAAGGCTATACAACAGCTGAACAATACCAAAAAGAGACAACATTCTTAGGCGCTTCAGTAGGAAGAACCGCGAATCGTATTGGCAAGGGTAAGTTCTCTTTAAATGGAAAAGATACACATTATTTATCAATAATAATGGAAACTGTAACCATGGTGGTAAAGAGGGATTTGATAAGAAGATGTATGCAGTAACTTCATCAGAAGACTCTATTACATTCTCTCGCGTATCTTTGGATGGGGAAGAAGGTTATCCTGGTAATTTAGACTATGCAATTACCTATCGTTTATCTGAGAAGGGATTACATATTGAAACAACAGCCACTACAGATCAAGATACCTTGTTTGCATATACCAACCATGCATACTTTTAATCTTGATGAAAGTGAATCTATCCTCAAATCATACACTGATGATTCCAACAGATCACTATGCATTATTGGATGAAACATGCTTAACAAAGTCAGAATTTCAAGCTGTAGAGAATACTGCCTTTGACTTCCGTCAGGCAAAGAAGATTGGTCAAGATATTAACCAAGATGATATACAACTTGTATATGGCAAAGGGTATGATCATCACTTTCCATTCCCAGGAGAAGGGTTACGTACAATGGCAATTCTCCGATGGAAAGCTAGAACTTGAAATGGCATCAGATTATCCAGGTTTTCATTTATACACTGCCAACTGGTTAGATGGCGCAATTGGTAAGTATGGACATCACTATCCAGAAAGAAGTTCTGTATGTTTAGAGGCAGAATATCTACCAAATGGAATCAACTATCCTCATATTGAACCAAAGCCTATTATTCGTGTAGGTGAAACACAAAAACATCGTATCGACTTTTTGGTTCGACATGTGAAATAAAGAGAAAATGACTTATAATAAGTATGTAGTAATAGGAGGCACAACATGACAACAGTCAATGAGTTAGATAAAAAGCGGATGTTAATGAAGAGAGATACAGATGAACTGGTGCGTGTACATGAAAAGAATGCCGCATCTATGTGGCGTGCAACATACCAATGTACAACCAGTCACTGGTTTAATGAATGATCCAAACGGTTTTTACGTACTGTAACAGAAAATGGCATCTATTTTATCAATGAGCTCCATTTTGGGACCAGTTCATGGCTTGAAAACATTGGTACCATGTGACTGAGTCCAGATTTAATTCATTGGGAGAATCGTGGTGTAGCACTTCTTACCAACAGGAAAATACGAAAATTGCGGTTGTTATAGCGGTACAGCAATTGAGTGAAGGGGGACACAATCTACTTTGCCTATACAGGAAACTATCGTGATGAAAACTGTATGCGTAGACCTCATCAACTTCTAGCAACTCTAGAAGGAGATGAACAATACCTAAAGGCAATGCGTCCTTTATTACTCCAAAATGAGAACTATACGGAACATCAACGTGATCCAAAGATTGTGCGTATTGATGATATGTACTATATCTTCTAGGTGCTCAAAACAAACAAGAACAGGGTGTTATTTTAGTGTATTGTTCTGATTCTATTTTTGACAGACTGGAAATTCCTTGGTGAGTTAAAAAGTCAAACAGGATATGAGAATGGATTTGATACATGGTGAGATGTCCGGATGTACAAAAAGATTGGATTACATGATGTCCCGATCTTTAGTCCACAGGAATT